>Ga0116155_10002401_pt1 | contig 12744 bp, 11 predicted proteins | sample AD_UKC032_MetaG_FD_89890 | JGI IMG/M metagenome (GOLD analysis project Ga0116155, IMG submission 89890) | Active sludge microbial communities of municipal wastewater-treating anaerobic digesters from USA - AD_UKC032_MetaG | ecosystem: Engineered > Bioreactor > Anaerobic > Digestate | place: USA...
TATCTATCTTATCGCCATCTGCGTTTTCAGGGAAGATCGCAACTCCTGAAAGGTCGAGGGCGCCGGCGTTCACCGATATGGGAGTGGATACGGTCGGAGCCAGATCGGCATCGAGAGCAGGATCAACGGATATATTAGCTGAAATCCCGGAGCGGAGTCCATTCAAGTCGGTAAGTTCAAAATACGCAGTCGCGGCTGTTATTATAGTGCATGTGCAGTCGTAAATATCATTGTTCATGATATATGAAAAAAGACTGTTGCTGTTGTTTTCCTCATAAAACGCCACGCAAAGCGATGAATCGCCAATTATAATGTTGTTTCGGATATCGGGAGAAGATGCTTGGTTAACTGATCCAATGGATGAAATTACGTTGGCTTGGTCGGTCCCTGAAGTTGATATGGTGTTGTTGTAAACCAAAGGGCTCCCGTCGACATCCTGAAAGAGCAGCGCCCGGGGATGTGTGCCAACCGCTTTGATGATATTGTTACATATTATTGGGGCTACCGTATATCCGTCTGCAGAACCGTAGCAGAAGATACCCCGGCAGTTTTCGCCGTCGCCTGCGTCAATGTCATTGGAGTGGATCATCGGTGCGGAAGTTCCCACGATATTATTATTATAAATCGCGATTGCGTAGGTGCTGTTTGAATTAGATCCACCGTTTATGGTGTTGCGGGCAATAAGAGAGGTGCTTGCCAGGGGATAGGTAATGGTTATACCGTGTGAAGAGTTTGCGCCGGATCCGCCGTCGATGGTATTGTCGGTGATGACTTGGTCGGCTGATGTTTCGATGTAGATGCCGTTTGATGTGGAGCTTGTAGAACTGCCGCCGTTTATCATATTGTGTTCGATAACGGTCTCAGCGTTGTCGCCATGGATGTATATACCATTCGACTCATTATCGCCGGGGCCGCCGTCAATGGTGTTGTATCTGACCGTGGCGGAGACATCGTATATGTTAACAGCGTATGAATTATTAGCATGGGTGCTCTGGATGGTGAAACCCTCGACGATACTATCGCCCGTGGATGTGCTGGTAACCCCAATGGCGCTCTGGCTTGTGCCAGGTCCCTGGATTATTGTCTGGTAAGTCGCATTTGACCGGTTCACCCTGTCGCGGTCGCTCCAGTCTGCTGCGCTGAAACCGCCATACAGGGAAACGCCGCCGGTAAGGCTGACGGATTCGCCATATGTGCCTGCTGCTACGTAAACTTTTTTGAATGAACCGGTAAGGGCCGCGGCTGCTGTTACTCCCGCCTGAATTGTCAGTTTCGGAAACATTGGATCCAGGCCGGTATTGGAATCATTTCCGGTTTTTCTTACGAAAATAATATTCCGTTCGCCGATAGCGACCGTGTAATTTTTTATTGCGGTACGCTGGTTCAGGGTTGTATTTTCCCCTATGATATATATGTCATATGCTGTTGAATAGGGAAAAGAGCTCATGGTCAGGACCGTGTTCGTCAGGGCCGTTATTGCCTGATTGCCTGAATTGAATGCGGCCGCACCGGAACCGTTTTGACCTGCGATTATCTGGTCTGCCGACGGCGCGGGATCGCCGGATGATACTGCAACATAATAAACGGTGCAGTCTTTATTGGTTCTCGCGGTAGACGAGATGTCCTGGCCTGTGATGCTTACCGTATCAACAACTGCCGCCGCGGTCGGATACCCTGAAGCCCATTTCAATCCCGAAGAGGATTTCTTGTCCGAATCATCGTCGCATGAAAGCAAAAATAAGGACAATATAAACACGGTGCACGGGATCAGAAAGCTGGCTGTTCTCTTCATTTTGGATCTCCTTGAAAAGATAGTTACATTGTACATATCGTACGGTCAGACCGAAGTCGGATGCTTGGATGCATCCGGAACAGCTTAATTTATCAATCCACATTGCGCGCGTCAAGTAAATCCCGGAAACCGGAGTTCATGGAAACAGTGTCAATCTTGTGCGGAAACTGAATCAGAACCGGCGGTTTATACCCGGTTGCTCCCAACCGGGCGATGAGATTGCGGCAATTGCGGATGGTGAAGATCGTTTCGTCGTATCGGCCGCTATTTTTCAGGCATGGGAAACAGGTTGGTCCTGAACAGCACGCCGGTCATGAGGCGGCCGTCGTAGATATGCGCGTACGAATCGTAACCTTCATGCTGGCGCTCGAAGCTCGAGACGTAGAAATCCCCGATGAAGCCGAAATAATAATCGACATAGTGTGCGACCCGGAACTTGAAATTGAACCCGGCTGCGAGCCCGAACTGGGCGGGGGACAGGTATTGCGTCACTGCAGCGGTCTTGTTCGGCAGCATGTCGGAATCCCCGTGCATCGAACAGTCGGTAATGACCATTATGTCGAGGCCGGTGAGGAAGTTGAAAGAGAATATGCCCCTGTTGGCTGACACGATCAGGTACAGCGGGGCCATGAGGGAATGCATGGTCGCCTGGGCATGAATGTCGTCGCCCGGTTCGATGTTCGTCATGGAATAGATATAGGAGAGGCCGGTATGGATCCCGAGCCGGTTGGTGAACATCTTTTCGAAAACGAAACCTCCACCTGCGAGGTAGCCCCAGCCCCAGTCGTTCTGGGAGCCGATACGCTGCCATATGCTGGTGTATCCGCCGGTAAGGACGAATCCGAAAGAGACATTGGGGTCGGGCTGCGGTTCATCCGCCCTGACCGCCGAAGGAAGATACAGGGCCGCGCAGACGATGAGCAGGGTAATCGCTTTTTTCATGTTCACGGGCCTATTTCTTTTCTTCCATCAGGCAGGTCCCATTGAATATCGATCCCGATTCGATGCAGAGTTCGGGAGTGACGAGATCGCCGCTGGTCTGGCTTTTTTTGTAGAGGTCGATCCTCTGGGTTGTCTTTATCTTGCCGTTCACGATGCCGCTTATGGAAACGAGGTCGGCCTTGATGTCCGCGCTGACCCTGGCCTCCCTGCCTATGATGAGATGCCCGTCGGTCTCGATTTTTCCCTCGAAAATGCCCTTGATCTTGAGGGAATTCTTGAATGACAGGCGCCCCCTGAAGTGTATATCGTCAGCGATCACGGTGCCGATCTTGTTTTCGTCTTCGAGAATCTCTTTGATGTTTTCGGTCATACCTGCTCCTTGACGGGAATTGGAAGTAAAACGGCCGGGGACGGAGAGCCCCGTAAACGGTGGTAATTATAAATAATGTGAATTTATCTGTCAAATAAAATCGGTAAACGGTTCCAGTCTCCGGGCGTTCCTCCGGATGCCAGAAACCGGGATTTTTACGGGGCAGGGACTAATCTTCTTGAAATAATTACGGGATGATGCATCATAGATTTTTCGGGGAATGACGGACGATGGAAAAAATTATTGAAATAGCCCGCGAGATAGGCCTTCTCATCCGGGACACCGATATCTATAAAAGATATGAAAGGGCCGGCAGGATGCTTGGCTCCGACAGGCCGGCGTCGGAAATGCTCGACCGGTATTATAAATCGAGCGGGGAAATCGAAACCAGGAAGAAAATGGGCGATATCGTCGAGCAGTACGAAATCCTGGAGCTGGAGTCCCTGAGGGACGAAATCAACCGCTCCCCGGTAATACTGGAGTATCTCAAATGCGAGAAGGAATACGCGGAACTGCTCATCCTTATCCAGAAAGAAATAAGGTCAAATGAAGAACAGGGAAATCAACTTTGACATAAAACAGCTCGTTTCGTTCCTCGAAGTGGCGCGCGAGCAGAACTTTACCCGCGCGTCGAGGAACCTGAGCCTGGGCCAGGCGACCATAAGCCACCACATCGGCCAGCTCGAAAAGATGTTCGGCGTGACCCTCATGAACAGGACGAGCAAGGATTTCTCCCTGACTCCCGAAGGCGAGGCGTTCAGGGATTTCTGCATGAAGCTGTTCGGGGATATCGACGGCCTTCTGCGGAGCTTTTCGGAGGCGGCATCGGGCGGCGTGGCGGAGATAGCGGCCAGCACCATTCCCTCTACCTACATCATTCCGGCCGTCATAGCCCGTCTCAAGGAGAAGAATCCTCAGTTTTTTTACCGGGTAAGCGTGTCCGACAGCAGGGAAGTGGTCGAGCTGATCAAGGAGGGCAGGGCCGAAATCGGGGTCCTTGGAAGGCTGATTAAGCATCCGTCGCTCGCGTACGATCGGCTGATGACCGATGAAATCGTGCTGATCGGGCCGAACCCGGGTCCGGATACGGTATCGGCAAAGGAAATTCCGTCGCTGAAGATGATCATGCGCGAGTCCGGTTCCGGGACCAGGAACGCGGTTGAAAATTCGCTTTCAGGCATGGGCATCCGCCTGTCCGACCTGAACATCGTGTACGAATGCAGCACCACCGAGGCGGTAAAGGAAGCGGTCGCGGCCGGCATCGGCTGTTCGTTCGTCTCGAAGCTGGCGATTGAGAGGGAGCTTGAGCAGAATACCTTCAGGATTATCAGGACAAGGGGGATGACGATCAGCCGGGACTTTTACGTCGTTTACCAGAAAAACAGGCCCCGGGGCAGGGCGGCCGCCCTGTTTCTCGATGAAATCAGGCGCAGGGTGTAACCGAAAACTGTCCGGCTGCGCAATAGAAAAGCCGCGACTGCTCGCGGCTCAATTACACAAACGGTATCGATTATACGGATAATTCTATACTGCCTTCTGGACTTTTCCCGATCTTATGCACCTGGTGCATACGTTCTTTCTCAGGACGCGATTGTTCTCGACGACCCTGATTTTTTTCACGTTGGGATGCCAGATCTTCTGTGTCTTTTTGTTCGAGTGGCTGACATTGTGCCCGAATTGAACCGCTTTTCCGCAAACTTCACATTTAGCCATAATGATTCCTTCTGTACAGTAATATCGAGAGGCCACTATTGATAGTATTGATATTTTTTTCAAGCATTTTATTGAATTTTTTTATTACTCCTGCAGAGACGCGATAAATCGCGTCTCTGCAGGAGGGGGGAACAGCAAGTCCGCCTGCACCGAACGAATAAAGGAATGCATAGAACGGAGGTAGAACATGAATAGAAGGTGAATAGAACATGAGACGGAGCGGTAGGCTCCGTGAGGCGTATCATCTCTTCATGCCATGATCCGTCAACCGCGCCTCAGGCAGAATGCGGCTATGATCGTTAAGGTTACCATAAGAGCAATGATCGAAGAAATACGATTTCCGGCCAATAATAAAAAAACTGCGATCTGCGTGTTTTCCACGATGCCGCTGCAGGATTTTTTCGTTATAATTATAATATTTGTAAGCAACCGAATAATATCGGGAAAGTTAACTATTCACAATCTTACAATAAAAATAAACAGAAGCTTTCGGGGAGGTTTTTCTATGTTTTCCATGCGGTCTGCTGCAGGATTTTCATGCGCTTCGATGATGTTTCTTCTTATCGCTTTCATTTTTGCCTGTTCTGATTCGGGTGGAGGAGGAGGCTCGGGCGGAACGGGTGACGTGCCGCGATTCGCCTATGTGGTCAATACATCCGGCACGGTTTCGGAGTATACGATGAACTCCAGGACCGGGCTGATGCGTTACGGTGGATACGTGGCTGCCGGAACGCTGCCCTGCGCCATCGCAGTAAATCCTGCCGGCACGTTCGCCTATGTCGTCAACAAGACTTCAGGCTCGGTTTCGATTTATGAGATTGATGGAACCAGCGGCAGACTGACGGAAATTTCATCGGGTTCGCCGCTTGCGGTGGGCGCCACCGCCACCGGAATAGCGATGCATCCTTCAGGACAATACCTGTACGTGACCGCGTACAGTCCCCATATCTCGCGATACGGGATTGACGGTGAATCCGGAGCGCTCACCCTTCTGGGCACCACGACCGTATCAGCCGGGGACCCGCGGCCGAGTTCCATTGCCATGGACAAAAAGGGTAAATACCTGTACGTTGCAAATGACCTCGAGAACACCGTGGCCGCGTATTCAATCAACTCGTCCGACGGGTCGCTTGCCGCAGCCGGCGAAGCCGCGGCTGCCGACGGGCATCCGCAGTCTGTAGCCGTTCATCCCTCCGGGAGATACGTGTATGTCATGAATTACAGCGGGGAGAGCGTTTCCATGTATGTCGCGGACGGGAGCACCGGGGCGCTTTCCCTGATCACCGGGGCGCCGTCCAATCCCATAGCGACCGGAAACGCTCCTTCGTGCATCTTCGTCGATCCGGACGGGGAATATGCCCGTGTGACCAACAGGAATGACGATACGGTATCGGTATATTCCATAGACGCGGACACGGGGATACTCTCGCTGGCTGAAACCGCAGATACCGGGAACGGACCTTCATTCGTCACCGCCGACTCGTCAGGGAAATTCATTTTTATAACCAACAATACCGATTGGGCAGTTTCGATGTACACGAGAGATGCGGATACTGGAAACCTGGTTTGCGCCGGAACGGCGCCCGCGCTCTCCGGCGCCGGCGCCATGGCAATAGTCAGCGGTTCAGGTTCTGAAACCTGGGCGGGCAAATATCTCTATGCGGCCGGGGATGATGACAATACCGTTTCAGCATATAACATTGACCGGTCATCAGGGGCCCTGTCGTCAGAAATCGCAACGACGTGGTCAATAGGCGCGTACGTGCGGTCGGTCGCGGTCGATCCCCTGGGCAGGTTTTTCTATGGTTCAAACAACAGTTCGTCGAACAATATCGCGGTATTCGTCATAGACCCGTCCACCGGGGCTTTGAATGCCGGCGCCGCCGCGAGCGCGGGAAATTATCCGATGTCGATCGCCATAGACCCTGCCGGGAGGCATTTGTATTCGGCCAATTATTCCGATAGCACCATTTCGGTTTTTACGATTAACCAGACGACCGGAGCCCTGTCCGGAGGGACGTCATATGCATGCGGAACCAATCCCGGTTCGGTCATGGTCGATCCTTCGGGCAGATTCGTGTACTCGGGCAACAGGGGCGGTAATTCCGTGTCGCTGTTCCTGAGAGACCCGTCGACAGGCGCGCTGTCGGGCCATTCCGAGACGGTCATCTCCCAATGGCCCTATTCGCTGTCGATTGATCCTTCAGGAAGGTTTCTGTATGTCGCAAGCGATACCGGACGCAGCCTCTCGGTGTTTACAATCAATCAGACGAACGGCGCATTGACCGAAGATGCCGAATCTCCCGTCGATGCCGATATCACGACACATTCCATCGCCTTTGACCCCTCGGGGAGATTTTTGTATCTCAACGGATCCGACAATATGAAAATACTTATATACAGGATCGAAGGGACGAGCGGAACCCTGAGCCTGGTTTCATCAAAAGACATGGATTATTTTCCCACCTTCTGGGCATTGATCGATCCCTCCGGACGATTTTATTATAGTCCGGTCAAATATCACGACGCCATATTGACGTATACCATCAATCAGTCCACCGGCGCGCTGGGAGACTATTCAATACTTAATGTTTCCTCATCGACTGATCGGCAATACATAATCGGACTGATGAGCGTCAACCCATAAAAGGGGCCGACGCCGGGCCGTTGTCGTCGTCACTGCCCGTGATTTTGAGAAGGGGCTTTCCTCCGGGGAAGGCCCCTTTTTTCATGCGCGCCCGGCGGGGATGAATTGATGAATTATTGCGGCGTAATATTCAAGTTTTCATTTGATTTTACGGATAAAACGCAATACACTAATTGATATACTTCGCAACATCCATTTCCCCGTTTTACGGTTCACCCTGATTGACATTACTTCAATTGAAAGTATGAATTTCAGGAGGGAATATGAAACTCAATCCGGGATCAATCGCAATACTTTTCAGTACGGCCCTATTCGCTTTCTGTTCATGCGATGAAGGCGGGGGCAAAAAAAGCCATGGAGACGCGCCTGTCGCGCCCGAAGACCCGGTCTATATTGTGGTGAACGACCTTTCCGGAGAACCCATCGACGGAGCTATCGTCGGCGGGGCGCTCTATGCCTATTCCGGGATAGCCATGGGCGAAACTTTTATACGGGACAGCGGATGGCTGGCGGTCGACGCCATGGGTTACGTTCCGGCCGATATAAAGCCGCTCCAGTACTATAACGGATACGCTCTCGGCGAGACGCGTCTTACCAGGGTCCAGCAGATGGTTTTGCTCGATAGCGGCGATACCGGTATCCTGGAATGCGTCGACGACGGCGGGGCTGCGCTTATCAGCGCGGAGGTCAATGCATCGGATTTCATGGTCAAACCGGTCGCCGTGAGCGCGGCTTGGATATACCCGGACGATCTTGAGGCGGGGATGGCGCCTTTAAACGGGGAAAATCCCGATCTCATCGGCGCTTTTGCGCTCTATGCGCATGACGAATCACTGGCGTCCGTGGGACTGGCGTCGGGCAAAGAGCTCTCGGTGAAAGTATCCAAGCTGGCCGTCGGCAATCCGGTTTCAGCGCCGGAACTCGCGGACTTCGATGCGGCTGACGGAGTCTGGGAGATCATCCCTGACGCATGTAACAACGATCCGCAGGACGAATCCTTCTACAGCTGCGATATCCCGGAGCTGTCCAACGCATTCGGCCTGTTCTCGTCAGAAAGCGGGCCCCAGCCCGGATATATCCCGGCCGTTCCGGAAGATGCATCGATGCGGGAGGGAGCGACATCAATCAATCGCGCCCTGGCTGCGGCGGGCGTTGAGGATGATTACTACCAGGCGAACAAGGCATATAACGAGCGCCTTAATGAAGTCAACGAGCAGGGGCTTGATCCGACCACGGACACTGAACTGATCCAGGACTGCAACGCCCTGTCGGATGCTGCGGTCAATTATGCAACCGCGAATCCGGGCTTTACAGCGGTCCAGCGGACGCTTACCGCGGTCGAGGCGGCGCTGACCACCGGCCAGGACGATCTGGCGCAGGACCTTTCGGAACAGGCAACCTCGATGGTCGAGGACCTCGTTTCCGAAGCGCTTGCCGAATCCGGAAGCTGCGAGAGCATACACGAGCTCCTGATCCTCATGCAGAACCTGATCCTGGTCGCCGGCAGCGAGGAGGTCGAAAACCAGCTGCGGGAGAAAATAGAGAGCATCATGGAAAACTGCCGTAAATGGACCGGGAATATCATGATCACGATGCCTCCGGACCAGACCCACCCGGCACTGGATCAAATGACGCTGGACTACCATGGAAACATCTGGGGAGAAAAGCATACCATCAGGATGTTTATGGACCCGGAGACATACGAGATAGAAGGGGAGGACCATGTCAACCTCGGGGATTTTTTAATCGGTACTGTCCATTACAGCGAGAAAGACAATCCCTGCGAATGCTCGGTTGAGTATAATCCCAACTCGGGTTTCATCACGAACGTTTTCGTGTTCAGCGGAAGCTGGGACGGATACAAGCCCACGCTGGGTCCACTGGCCGCCGGGATGGTGACTCCCGTACCTGCGAACATCGTCGAGATTTATACCATGCAGTATGAAAATGATGAAGAACAGTGTGAAAACGCCCAGGGGTATCCCATGACTCTTCCGTTCACGTATTATTCGATCATGGTGCACGGCATAGGAAGCGCCGAACCGGTCATCACGCTGCAGGAGCTTGTCGATAAGGGGGGATGGAGAAAAATCGATGTCGGAACCGGTGGGCTGGTGTGCTCGGGATTTATTTTTCTCGATAATCCGGGTGTTGATACGGGGATTATTCCATCGTCCAGGATTTCGGTGAGTTGGTATTTTCAGCTGGTGCCGTTCAGGTTCTGATGAATAATCCCGACATGGCGGCATTTTTCACTGGAGAACGGCTGCGTGTTCAGGTATGCGCAGCCGTTTTTTGTATAAAAGTATTGATTTTTATCGGCGTGACTGAAAATATCTCTCCGAATACCAATCCACGAGGAAGCCATGATAACCGAAAAGACTTTAGTCTCCGACGCGCTCAGGAATTCGAAAGCCGCGCATAAAGTGTTCTCGAAACACAACCTGTACTGCGCCGGATGCAGGGGCTCGGTGCAGGACACGATCGAAAAGGTCGCCGAAAACAACGGCCTGGATATAAAAAAATTCCTGTCAGAGCTGAATGCCGCGGCCAAAAAATAAATGGGCACCGTAAGGATCATATCCGGCGAGCTGAAGGGCCGGGTCATCCCGTTTTCGAACAAAAAATACGGCAACGCCGACATAACGACACAGAAGGTCAAAGGCGCCCTGTTTTCGGCGGTCGGCGAGTACCTCGACGGGATGACATTCATCGACCTGTTCGGGTGCTCCGGCCAGATCGGTTTCGAGGCGCTGAGCAGGGGGGCCTCGAAGGTTGTCATAAACGAAATTGACCGTGAGCGCTTCGGTTTTATCAGAGATTTTTCGGGCACGCTTCCCGATGCTTCCCGCCTGGTGCTCCTCAACCGTACCGCTGATTCGGCCCTCAGGTATTGCGGCGCCAATTCAATCAATGCGGACATCTGCTTCATTGACCCGCCCTATGTGAAGAACGAAAAAATTGTCGGATTGTACGATGATCTTTTACTGAAACTCGCCGAATCGGGCGCGCTGAAGGAGAATGGACTCGTCGTCATCCAGCATGCATCGATATTGCAACTCGAAGAAACCATCCACGGATTCACGCGCATCGACATGAAAAAATACGGGAGCACGAGTTTGTCGTATTACAGGAGAATGTCTTCGTAATTATCAAGTCGGTCACTGAGAGCAAGTCAAACCCCCTCCGACCTCGCTTCGCTCAGTCACCTCCCCCTTGGTAAGGGGGAGGAAGGGAGGGGGTTGGTAAACTTTCTTCTCTGCGCCCTCCGTGTTTCCGTGGCAGATCCCCATATTTTATTTCAGGTAGCGCACCTTTAAATTCTGAATGGCCGAAACGGCCCTCAGGTAGGCCAGGGGGGTTTCGGTCTCGAGGCTGTGATAGGCGAATGCTATGTATGCGTTTGATTTCCTGGCGCCGGGCCTCGTGGCGTCGACCAGGCGCCACCTGCCGCGAAACCATGCCTCGGCCCACATGTGGAAGACGAAAACATTCTTTTCTCCACGGTATTCATCGGCGTAGATCATGCCGACAACCGCCCGGGACGGGATTTTCTGCGCCCTGAGCAGGGCGACCGAAAGCACCGCGTGCTCGGTGCAGTCGCCGCACCGGCTTTTGAGGATGTTGAGCGCAGGAAGCAGCGGTATGCCGGTTATCTTGCTTTCGATGGTGCGGTCGACGAATTTCTCGACGGCGTATACCGGGTCATCTGAAGCGGCGCATGAGCGGGCGGCGGCCGTTATCTCCGGCGCAGTCAGCGCGAGGAACCTGGTGTCCCTGAGCATGGAGGCAGTGTCGGCCGGCGGCGATGCCGCGGCGCTGGCGGTGCCGGTCTCGACGGTGACCGCAGCGCCCGGTGCGGATGCCACCGACTTTATCTTTTTCTGAAAAGGAGTGTCGACAAGCGAGAAATCCCCGCTGGCCGATTCGAGGGTGAAACGTGAAACGCTCTCTTCGTGGAATGAAGGCGAGAAGGAGGAGATGCTCACCGTTTCGCCGAATCTCTCAGCTGAAGCGGTGAGCGGGATGAAAAACAGCATGGCCGCAGACGGAACGGCGATAGACTTTTTAATGATACCATGAAAACGGTGGGATCCTTTACTCATTTCAGGACCAGTTCCAGGCTGTTGTTGAGCATGGTGATGACGGCCTTGTGCGTAATACCCTCGTCGTCCACATAGATATCGATGTTTTTGATCCCCGCGATGGATTCGACCACGTGGACCAGCGTGCGGGATTCGCCGTTGATCTCGACCTGCTTTTCGCCGAGCACGAGCAGCTTGACCGATATCGGCTCTTCGGTCTCCACGGTCGGTTCGTAGACCGAAAAGGATATCTCGGTCCCCTTCCTGAATTTTCTGCGGACCAGTTCGCTCATGTAGATCGCGCCGTCAAGGACGAACGGCTTGTCGATCGTTATGGTGCGGGTCGAGCCTCCCGCGGTGAGCTTGACCGTATTGTCATTGAAAACCGCGACGGTGTCAATATTTTCTGTTTTACTGCCGTGGATTATCCTGTTCTCGATCTTCAGGCTGACAGGTTTGAAATCTACGGTCTCAGTCAGTGTCTGTGTGTAGGAGTTGACCACCTCCCCGGCCTCGATCGTCATGTACGATACGCTGACGTAGCGGTTCTTGTCGGCCCTGACCGAGGTCCTGGCTTCACCGGCGTCCACGCCGTTGATCAGGATGTCGTAGTCCCATGTGCCGACCGGGATGGCGCCCGGGGCGCCCTTGCACGCGCATCCCGATATCATGATGATAAGGGAGAGTATGTATGCTTTCATTTTATACCTTGCTTGTATGCCTTGTGATCAAGTTTCGCATTCGCATGCGGCGGACAGCCTCCTCCGGCTGTTACCGGAGTCATTTAAAATGATCATATCCGACAATTTCAATTTCTTTTTTTTCTCCCCGATACGAGAGCATGAATCCGCCCTGCGTTACGAAGCCAACGGGCGTGACCATGACGCCGGTTTCGAGCTTCACCGGTTCAGTAAAAGCGGCCTTTGAGGTGAAAAGCAGCTCGAACTCCTCGCCGCTGTGCAGCGCGTAATCGAGCGGGTCCCTGCCCATGACCGATGCGTACCGGTCAAGACCGGCGGGAAGGGGGATATTTTCTCCATTGAGCAGGAATCCCGTACCGCTCGCCTCGCACAGGTGCCTGAGGTCGGAGAGCAGGCCGTCTGAAACGTCGATCATTGCAGCGGGGCTGAACCGCCCGAGTATTTCGGGCGCGCAGTCGCGACGGTGCCGGGGCGAAACATGGCGCGATACCAGA
>Ga0116155_10002418_pt1 | contig 12710 bp, 12 predicted proteins | sample AD_UKC032_MetaG_FD_89890 | JGI IMG/M metagenome (GOLD analysis project Ga0116155, IMG submission 89890) | Active sludge microbial communities of municipal wastewater-treating anaerobic digesters from USA - AD_UKC032_MetaG | ecosystem: Engineered > Bioreactor > Anaerobic > Digestate | place: USA...
CGAGCCGATGTAGAAGAAGGAGGCGAGGGAGATCGTGAAGAGGCCCGCGGCCAGCATCGCGAGGCCGGGGATCCAGGATATCATCGTCGGTATGAGGCCCAGGGAGAGGATGGCGTCCAGGAAGACGCCGATGAGGACCATGTTGAGGACGGTCCCGAGCCCGAGCTTCTCGCCGAGGAGGAAGGCGACGAGGACGATGGCCAGTCCCGTGAGGATGGAGACCTTGCCGATGCTCATCCCCGCCGCCTTGCCGACGCCCGCGTGGAAGACCTCCCAGGGGGCGTAGCCGATGTTGGCCTTCATCGTGACGGCTATGCCCAGGGCGTAGAGGAAGAGCCCGAGAAGGAGTCGGGCGAGACGGACGGCGAGCGCGCGCATGTTGTTCCTATCGGCCTTGATTCCGCTTCTTGGCGCGCCGAAAGGCGGCCTTTTCGAGATTCTCCTCGACCCGGCGCAGGACAATCCGGCGGACGAGGTCGAGGGGCAGGGGCTCGTCCAGGGGGAACCGCACCGAGCCCTTCCCGCTTTCGTACTTCGCGAGCTCGGCCTCGAAGCCCTCGATGCCGCTCGGCGTGGGGTAGAAGCCGATGTGTCCCTTGAAGGCGGCGAAGTGGACGAGGTTCCCCTCGAGGAAGAAGGTCGGCATGCGGTAGCTGATCCTCTCCGTCGCCTCAGGCGCGGCCGCCCTGATCGCCGCCCTGAGCTCCTCCAGGAGCTCCCTGGTCCTGCCCGAGAAGCCCGCGAGGTACTCGTCGATCGTGCCGAACTCGCCGTCCATGGTCAGGCCTCCCGCCTCGCGAGCCTTCTGAAGACCAGGCCGAAGCGGATCGAGAAGACATACCAGGGGAGGAGGGAGAGGAGGGAGAAGACCAGGCCCAGGGTCCCCGCCGTCGAGGGAATGGTCATGAGGACGCCAGCGGCGAGGCCGAAGGCCGCCGTGGTCTTCCCGTAGGGGCCGCCCTTCCACATGAGGGAGGCGACGATGAGGAGGCAGACGCCGTTGAGGACGTAGTAGGCGTCGAAGGCCGTGCCCTGCCAGCCTGCGAGCATGGCCTGCCCCGCGCCGAGGAGGACGAGCCTCTCGCTCCCGGAGGCGGCCTCGGCATACTTCCTGGACAGCGAGAGGAGCTCGAAGGTCCTGTTGGAGGAGATATAGGCCGCGATGCCGACGAGGCCTAGGACGACGGCGACCTGGAGAAAACCCTTGTCCGTCTCTTTCAGCGAATGGTAGAAGGCCAGGTAGATGACCGCGATGAGGATGTTGTCGACCATGATGAAGAAGTCGGCGTGGAAGAGGCCGACCAGGGGATTCGCGGCGAACTGGGCGAACCAGGCCTCCACGGTCGTCGGCATCGGGAAGACCGCGAAAACCGCGATCTGGAGGGGGATGATGACGAGGGTCGCGGCTGTCGCCCAGAAGGCCAGCTTGTACACCGAAGCGACGCTACTCCCGACGCCTGACTGTCCCATCCCGAGGCCTCCCCTGGGCGAGCGGACTCCGCGCGCCCAGGGAAGCATGCTATCCGCGGCCGCGGCCCGCGGTCAAGCTCGCTATCTTGTACGCGGCGAGCTCGACCGCGTCGTCGACCTGGTTCCCGTCGCGGATCTCGAGGGTAAGTGGCTTGAGCCTGCCGATCGGCCTGCCTGAGAGGTAGCCCGACTTGACGGCTTCGTCTATGGGCAGGCCTTCGATGCCCGCGCCGCCTGCCTCGGTGAAATAGAAGGTCGCCTTGAAGAGTCCTTCCCAGGCCGAGATCCAGAGGACGGTCTTGGATCCGCGCGAAGCCTTGCAGAGCCAGGCCTTGCCGTCCGCGTAGTATCGCCACTCGGGAGCGATCCCCAGGCTCTCGAGCCGGGCCAGGAAGGCGCGATAGGCGGCATAGGAAGAACCGAGGGCCCGCTCCAGGGCCTCCTCGGTCGGCTCCTCGCCCTTTTCCCTGAGGGCCTGGACCTCTCCGGACACTGGCGGTTTCTCCCCGCCGAGCGGCTTCCCCTCCGCGCTCACCAGGAAGGCCGCTCCGGGCCGGCGGTTCCGCCGACTGCGTCGTCTCCGCCGAGCTTGCCGTTCCAGCCGGCCCCGCGGGCGCGCAGCCTGAGAAAACCGTAGAAAAGGGCGATCGCGGCCATGAGCTGGATGGAGGAGACGAGGCGATCCGCCCCGGCGTCGGCGGCCGGCCCGAAGGCGCCGATGACGGCGTTGACGAGGGCGTGGACAAGCACGCACCAGCCGACGGAAGCGCCGCTCATGCGGATGGCGTAGAACGCCAGGCTCGTCGCGCCGACGCCCAGCGCGAAGGCGGTGAGGTCGAGATGGAGGTTCTGGTAGGTGCCCGGCACGAGCCAGAGCGGCAGGTGCCAGAGTATCCAGACGAGGGCCATGGAGAGGTGGGCCAGGGGCCTGCCCTCCTTGAGAGAAGCCGAGTCGTCGTAGACGACCCCGCGCCAGCCGGGCTCCTCGAGCCCCCCTCCGACGATCATTGCCGGGAAAAGGGCGAGCATGAGGGGCCAGTTCTCGAGGGGGAGCCCGCCCTTTCCGAGAAGGGCGAGCGCGAGGGGCTTGAGGAGGGACAGGAGGACGGCGGCCGCGAGGACGAGGAGGCCGAGGCCGGAGAGGCGCCCCGGCAGCCAGGTCCTGAGGAAGGCCCGGACCTGCTTCCCGCCCGGCCGGCGCGCGACGCAGGCGACCGCCATGATCGTGGGCCCGAAGCCCCCGAGCATGTGCATCGCCAGGAAGAGGGGCCTGCCCGCGGAAGTCGCCCCCCGGGCGCAGAGAGCCCAGAGCCCCAGCCAGAAGGCCCAGGTCCAGGCGAAGGTGAGGACCAGAAAGGACGTCATTTCCTTCCGCGCCGAATCCCGTGCTGTCGTATCCATGGTCACCTTCCTTGGCCGCTTTGCGTGTCGGCCGGCGTTCGCCGCCACGCCCGTCCCAGGCGGTACAGCTTCTTCTTCGCGCCCGACTCGGCGTCGGCGAAGTCCCCGACATGGACGAAGCCGCTCCGCTCGAGGACGCGGATCGAGCGGACGTTCCTGGCGTCGACCTCGGCGTGGAGCCCCTCGGCGAGGCCCTCCGCCGCGGCGCGCTCCAGGAAGGCCGCGACGGCGGCGCCCGCGTAGCCGCGGCCCCAATGGGCCGGATCGAAGAAGTAGGATATCTCCCGCTTCGACTCGTCGGAAGGGAGGGGCCCCAGGCTGACGACGCCGATAAGCTCGCCTCCGAGCTCGACCTTGTAGCTCAGGCGGACGAAGTCCTCTTTCGGGTAGTTCGAGACGAGCCACCCCACGACCTCTCGCATCTCGGCCAGGTCCTCGAAGCGGTCGGGGATGAACTCCCGCACCTCCGGCTTGGAAAGGAGGGCGAACAGCGCCTCCGCGTCGCCGGGGACGAGCTCGCGTATCGCGAGGCCGCCCTCCGCCGCCGCCTCCAGCCGCCTTTCCTTCCGCGCGCGCGCGAAGAGGACGTCGTCGGAGGCGAAGGAGTTCTTGGGCACGAGGCCGCGCTTGACGGCCTCGAGGGCGAAGCCCGAGGCCGCGAGTTCGCTTCGCAGGGTCCCCTCGTCGAACCAGCAGTCCCAGTTGACGAACTCCCTGGCTTGCGGCTTGCCGTCCTCGAGGAGGAAGTAGCGCGTGCCGATCGCCCTCGCTTCGGGGAAGAGCTTCGACTCCTCGAGGAGCCAGTGGGGCGAGGGGCTCCAGAAGCCGCCCTCGCTCCGCGACCAGTCTTTCCCGGGCTTGCGGCCTTCCGCGAGGCCGGGCCCGAAGACGTCGAAGAGGAAGAGCCCGCCCGGCGCGAGGCTTTCACGGAGCCGCCCGAGAAGGAAGGAGCGCTCGGCGGGGACGAGGGCTCCGTAGTCGCAGTAGATCATGATCGCCGCGTCGTAGGGCCCCTCCAGGGGCTCCTCGAGGTAGCTGCCCAGGCGATAGGCGATCCCCGAGCCGCGCCCTTCCGTCCGTTCCTTCGCGTGGCGGATGGAGGCGGGGTTGCAGTCGATGCCCGTCACCGCGAAGCCCAGGTCGGCCAGCTTCTCCGCGTAGAGGCCGGGACCGCAGACCAGGTCCAGGACTCGTCCGCCCCGCGGGACCTGCCCGGCGATCCAGGCGACTGCCGCGTCGATGGCCTTCCCGTTCCTGCTCGCCGCGTCGTGGGAGAGGTCTAGGTGGGCGGCGAGCATCGCCTCGCCGATGTGCGGATCGGTCCAGATGGAGGCCTCGCCTCGCGCGAAAAGCCCAAGCTCGCCGTCTAGCATACTCGCTCCCGTTCCCCCAGGTTTTCGCGGCGGCCGGAGCCGGCGGCGGGGCTTGAGCATCATAGCGCCGGCCTGCGGCGCGGGCTACTGCACTTACCGTTTCTAATCATGCCGTCCCGGCGCCGCCGCGAGCGACTCCTCCTCGACGGGGCCGTAGAGCGCGTCGCGTCCCGCGGCATGGGCCCAGTACTTGTCGCCGTAGGACCAGTGCCACCATTCGGGCGGATAGTTGACGAGGCCGACGCCCTCGAGGACGCGGCGCAGGACGGCCCGCGCGGCGCGAGGCTCCTCGGGAAGGCCCGGCGCGTCGAGGAAGGTGAGCCCGCCCGTCTCCGCCGGCTCCTCGTTGAACTTGGTGCCCATGAAGACCTCGCGGCCCCCGCAAAAGAGGGTGAGGTCGACCGCGCCTCCGGTCGGATGGCCCGCCACCTCCGGCGGCGCGACATAGCGCGAGACCTCCGCGAGGAGGCCCGCCTCGTCCAGGCCCGGAAAGCGCGCCGCGTACTTCGCCCGCGCGGCCTCGAAGGATGCCCGCTGCCGGGAAGCCGGACGGTAGCCCTCCTTCACGAGAAGGAAGAAGCCCTCGGGAAGGAAGGAGGCCGCCTCCACGAGCTTGCGGCGGAGGGTCGCCCGCACGAAGCAGAAATGCCCGGAGCGGCTCGCGATCTCGCTCTTCGACTCGTCGACGAGGATGCCGGGCGCCCCCCGCAGCGAGACCATGGCCTCTCCCTCGTCGCGGACGGCGATCTTGGCGTCCAGGAGGTCGGAGAGGAGGACCATCAGTCCACGATGAGGAGCTTGACGCCGCCCTCGGTGAAGGAGCGGTGGGGCTCGGCATGGTCGGCCACGAGGTAGCACATGCCCTCCGTGAGGCGCTGCTTCCTCCCGTCCTTGAGCTCGGACTCGAAGGCGCCTTCCAGCACGTAGACCGCGTGGCCCTTCTCGCACCAGTGGTCGGCGAGGTAGCCCGGGCTGTACTCGACGATCCGGATCCGCAGGTCGCCGCGCTTCGCCGTCCTCCAGAAGGCCTTGCCCGAGACGCCAGCGTGCTCCTCGGGCTCGAGCCTGGCGAGGTCGATGACCTCGAAGGGAATGTCCTTGATCTCCATGCGTTCCTCCTTGCGGCGCGCCGTCGGCCGGCGCGGCGCCCTGGCGCGGTCGTAGCTTGGCGGGGCGCGGCGACGCGCCCGCGCCCGCGCCAAGCGGCCATTGCGGCCCTTGCGGCCCTTGCGGCCAAGCCAGGATAGCACGGCCCCGCGGCTTCGGTAAGCGGTTGCGGACATCGCGAGGCGGGGATCGGGCGGCGAGGCCGGACGGGCGCGCCTAGCGCTCCCTCTTCGCCGTCTTCCGGTCCATGGCGAGGAGGATGGCCTTCCTGAGCCGCACCGACTTTGGGGTGACCTCCACCATCTCGTCCTCGCGGAGGAAGAGAATGGCGCGCTCCAGGGTCATGGGCTGGATCGGCGTGAGGGTCAGGGCCTCGTCCTTGAGGACCGAGCGCATGTTGGAGAGCTTCTTCTCCTTCGCGGGGTTCACGTCCAGGTCCTGGTCCAGGTTGTGCTCGCCGACGATCATGCCTTCGTAGACGGGGTCGCCGGGCACGACGAAGAGGCGGCCTCGGGGCTCCAGGTGGAAAAGGCCGTAGGTGACGCAGGAGCCCGAGCGGTCGGAGACCAGGGAGCCCGTGAAGCGGTCGATGAAGTCGCCCCGGTAGGGCTCGTAGCCCGTGAGGTAGGAGTTCATGAGGCCCGTGCCCTTCGTGTCGGTGAGGAAGGCGTCGCGATAGCCCAAGAGGGCCCGCGAGGGCGCGGAGAACTCCAGGCGCACGCGTCCGCCCGCGTGGCAGGTGTAGGCGAGCATGCGGCCCTTCCGGGCGGAGAGCTTCTCCGTGACGACGCCCGCGAAGGCCTCCGCGCAGTCGATGACGAGGTGCTCGACGGGCTCGAGCCTCTGGCCGCCCTCGTGCTTGAAGACGACCTCCGGCCGGCCCACGCAGATCTCGAAGTCCTCGCGCCTGAGCATCTCGATGAGGATGACGAGCTGGAACTCGCCGCGGCCGCGCACCACGAAGCCGCCGCCCGACTTCGCCTCCTCCACCTGGATGGATACGTTCCGCAGGGTCTCCTTCCGGAGGCGCTCGTAGAGCTTCATCGACTGGACGTTCTTGCCCTCCTGGCCGGAGAGCGGAGAGGTGTTGACGAAGAAGCGCATGGAGACCGTGGGCTCGTCGACGACGAGGCGCGGGAGGGCCTTGGGGAAGTCGCGGTTGCAGATGGTGTCGCCGATGTGGACGTTCTCGATCCCCGAGAGGACGATGATGTCGCCGGGCTCGGCGCTCTCCGCCTCCACGAGCTTCGCCCCCGCGTAGGCGTGGAGCTTGGAGACGCTCAGCGCCTCCCGGGCCTCGCCCTCGCCGATGCGCACCAGGGCGTCCTTGGAATGGGCGCGGCCGTTCACGACCTTGCCGATCGCCTGCCTGCCGAAGTAGTCGGAGTAGGAGAGGTCGGAGACGAGCATCTGGAAGGGCTCGGCGCTGGAGTAGGCGGGAGGCGGCAGGTCCTTCAGTATGGCGTCGAGGAGGGGCGCGAGGCTGTCCCCCTTCGCCTCCAGGCTCTCCTGGGCTATGCCGGCCTTGCCGATCGCGTAGAGGACCGGGAACTCGAGCTGCTCCTCGCTGGCCCCGAGGTCGATGAAGAGGTCGTAGATCTCGCTCAGGACCTCCGCGGGCCGCGCGTCGGGCCGGTCGATCTTGTTGATGACGACGATGACGGCCAGGCCTCCTGCGAGCGCCTTGGAGAGCACGAAGCGGGTCTGCGGAAGGGGACCCTCGGAGGCGTCGACGAGGAGGATGGCGCCGTCCACCATGGAGAGGGCCCGCTCCACCTCGCCGCCGAAGTCGGCGTGGCCCGGCGTGTCCAGGATGTTGACCTTGACGCCCTTCCACACGACCGAGCAGTTCTTCGCGGCGATCGTGATGCCCCGCTCGCGCTCCAGGTCCATGCTGTCCATGAGGCGCTCCTGGGTCAGCTGTCCCTCGCGGAACACGCCGGACTGCCGGAACATCGCGTCGACGAGGGTGGTCTTGCCGTGGTCGACGTGGGCGATGATGGCGATGTTGCGTATCGCGGGATTGGAGGCGTCTTTGAGGTTCAATGGCTTTCCTGGCGGCTTTCGCGGCGGGGCGGGGGATGGGCCATCATAGCGGGAAAGGGGGGGCTTCGCATAGGGCGGGGGCCTGAAGCTATACTCGAGGCCATCACCAGCCCCACGGAGGAGCCATGCCGAGAAAAGCCTATGCCGCGCCCGGAGCGGTCGCGATCGGTCCCTATTCGCACGCGGTGGAGTCGGAGGGGCTCGTCTACCTCTCGGGCCAGACGCCCCTCGATCCCGCGACGGGCAGGCTCGCGGAAGGAGGCGCCGCAGAGCAGACGGAGCGGGCCTTCGCCAACCTGGGCAAGGTGCTCGAGGCGGCGGGCCTCGGCTTCGACGACGTCGTCAAGGTGAACGTCTTCCTGACCGACATGCGCGACTTCGCGGCGATGAACGAGGTCTACGCGAGGCGCTTCGCGGCGCCCTACCCCGCCCGCACGACCATCGGCGTGAGGGAGCTGCCCTTGGGCGCCAGCGTCGAGATCGAGATGATCGCCCGGCGCGGCTAGCCCGGGCCGGCGCGGCGCGGCTATGCGGGGGCGGCTCGCAGGCGCGGGCCGCCGGAACGCCGCCCCGTGCCGCGCTGTCCGGGAGCTGGCGGCCGGCGGGCGCGGCGGACGGTGGCGCCGCGCGCGTCGCTCGGTTCCGAGGCGCCCGGCTCCGCGACGGACGGTGGCGCCGCGCTCGGCACCGCGGCGCTCAACGCCGCCGCGCGCGTAGCCCTCGCCGCCTCGCGCAGACCTTCCCGCCGCCGCCGGCCCTACCCGCCGCCGCCCGGCCTTCTTCAGTACTTGGGCTTCCTCGGAGAGACGGTGCCCTCCTTCGCGAGGACCTCGACGACCTCCGCGACCCTGGAGCGGTCGTAGAAGTTCTCGTGGTGGGCCGGGGTCACGCTCGTCCGGGTCGCGATATGGGTGAGGGGGCACCAGCTCGACTCGATCTGCTCCAGGTTGATGGCGAGAGTCTCCGCGTAGAGCTTCGTGAGGCGGAGAAGCGGCTTGAGGACGCGGCCCTGGCCGTCCGCGTAGCCGGACTCCGCGATCCTGTGGTAGACGGCGCGGGTGTCCGCCCGGTGCATCCCCAGAAAGAGGGAGATGGCGAGGAAGAGGATCTTGGAGAAGACGAAGCTGAAGAAGAGGAAGGCGAGGAGGACGGCGGCGTAGAGGCAGGCGGCCAGCTTGAGGAGGACGTTCCCCTTGCGGAAATCGGCCTTGCTCGCGGCGTCGACCTGGTCGTTCCACAGCTTGGCCGTGCCGTTCGCGTAGCCGCAGAACTGGCAGTTGAGGCCGTCGAAGGCCCGCATCCCCTCGATCCTGCCGCGGTCCATGAGGATGTAGTCCTTGACCGCGAAGCGGCGGAGCCTGTAGAGGGGCGCGAGCATCCACTGGTAGAGGACGACGATGGTCGTGAGGTGGATGAAGATGAACTCGAAGACGCTCAGGTACATGAGCCCGCCGCCCAAGGCGGTGCGGACGAGGCCGATGCGCCTCGCGTGGGTCATGAAGATCGACTTGACGATCAGCTCCTTCCTCGGGCCCTTGCCCTCGGAGCTCCCGGCGGCCTTCCCCGCCCCGTCGGCCCGGTCGTGCCTTTCAGCGCCGCCCATCAGGGCTTCCTGTAGACGTTGAGGCCGATCTTGATCTCCTCTTTCCCGGGGATGGAGACATTGCCCTCGGTGGAGGCGATGATGAGGCTCTTCCCGGAGGAGGAAAGCCCGAACTCCTTCGTGACGTCCACCTCTATGGTGAGCTTGTTCCCTTCAAGCCGCATTTCCACGTTCTTCACCGACTGACTCCTTGGAATTTGGATGCCGCGACTATACACGCCTGTCGAGGGCGATTCCTACCCTTCCGTGCCCGGAAACGCGCAAAAAAAGCCCGGCCGAGGGCTCGGCCGGGCTTCGCTGGTCTTGGCGCGCGCTAGATGAAGAGGTTGACGTTCCCCTCGGAGGCGGCCTCCATGTAGGTCGCGACGCCGCCTATCTCGACGCCGTCGACGAGCTCCTCCCTGGCCACGCCCATGATGTCCATGGACATCTGGCAGGCTACCATCCGGACGCCGGCCTTGAGGGCCGAGTCGATCATGAGCTCCAGGGCGTCGACGTTCTTGGCCTTCATCCGGCCCTTCATCATGAGGCTGCCCGCCCCGCCGAAGTTCATCTTGGAGAGGGCGAGCTTCCCGGAGTGCCTGGGCAGCATGAGGCCGAACATGCGCCCCATGAAGTCCTTGCCGACCCGGACGCGCTCCCGCCGCTTGATGACCGAAAGCCCCCAGAAGGTGAAGAACATCGTGGTCTTCTTCCCCGCGGAGGCCGCGCCGTTCGCGAGCACGAAGCTCGCGAGGGCCTTGTCCATGTCGTCGGAGAAGACGATGAGGCTCGCGGCCTTGTCGAGCCTGGCCGCCGCTCCGGGCTCCTTGCCCAAGGCCGCTGCCTTCTCGATGGTCGCCGTGTAGGCCGACCCGGAGGAATCCATGGAGACGAGGAGGTTCCCCGTCAGGTTGCACCAGGACTGGGCGTCGCGCACGAAGCCCGGGTCGGTCGCGCTGATGACGATCCGCATGCCGGGGTGGGCCTTGTCGACCTCGGACTTGAGCCGCATGATCGGGCCGGGGCACTGGAGGCCGCAGGCGTCGACGACGATCGTCCCCTCGCGGCGCAGGGCCAGGTGCTCGGGCGCGCCCGAGCCCTCGGCGTAGACCTCGCGGAGCTGGCTCTCGGCCCTGTCCCGCAGGGCGGCGTCCTGGAGGCCGGCCATCCCGGGCTTGTAGACGCCCGTGTTGGACTGCCGCTCGGTCGCGAGCTCCCAGGTCTTGTAGCCTCCCGACAGGTTGGCGACGTCGGTCCAGCCGCGCTGCCTGAGGATGCGCTCGGCCAGGTAGCCGCGGAGGCCCACGCCGCAGAAGGCGACGACGCTCCGGTCGCGGGGCACCTCGGAGAGCCGGGCGCGGAGCTGGTCGTTCGGGATGTTCACGGCGCCGGGGATGGAGCCCAGGGCGAACTCCTCGGCGCTCCGCACGTCCAGGAAGAAGGCGCCGGCCTCCTTCAGGGCCGCCACCTCGTGCCACTGGACGGCGCGCGTGAGCCCGGAAAAGAGGTTGTCCGCCGCCATGCCCATGATGTTGAGGGGGTCCTTCGCGCTGGAGAAGGGGGGCGCGTAGGCGTGCTCGATCAGGGCCAGGTCCCTGACGTTGCCGCCCCGCCTGAGCGTCTCCGCGAGGAGGTCGATCCGCTTGTCCACGCCGTCGTAGCCCACGACCTGGGCGCCGTAGAGGCGGCCGCTCTCCGGGTCGAAGACCGTCTTGATCGTCAGGGGCAGGGCGCCGGGATAGTAGCTCGCGTGGCTGCCGCCGTGGGTGACGAGGGAGGCGCAGGGCGTCCCCGCCTTCTTCAGGGCCTTCTCCGCGAGGCCCGTGGAGGCCGCGGTGATGTCGAAGACCCGGGCGATGGAGGTGCCGATGGAGCCCTGCCACTTCCGGCTGCCGGGGCTCGCGATGTTGCCCGCGACGACGCGGGCCTGCTTGTTGGCGGGCCCGGCCAGGGGGATGGAGAGGACGGCTCCGGAGACCGGGCTCGGGAAGGCGACCGCGTCGCCCAGGGCGAAGATGTCGGGATCGCTCGTGGCCAGGCTCTCGTCGACCAGGATGGCGCCGTTGGGCGCCAGGGCCAGCCCCGCCTCCTTGGCGAGCCCCGTCTCAGGCCGCACGCCGATGGAGAGGACGACCAGGTCCGCGTCGAGCTCCGCCCCCGAGGCGAGCTTGAGGACGACGCGGCTGCCGCGCTTTTCGAAGGTCTTCACCCCGTCGCCCAGGTAGAGCTCGACGTTCTTGGACTTGAGGTGCTGGTGGACCAGGGCCGCCATCTCGAAGTCGACGACGTTCATCACCTGGTCCAGGGCCTCCACGATGGTGACGAAGGCGCCGCGCTTGTGCAGGTTCTCCGCCATCTCCAGGCCGATGAAGCCGCCGCCGACCACGACGGCCCGCTCCGGCCGGCGCTCGTCCAGGTGCTTCTTGATCCGGTCGATGTCGGGGACGGAGCGGAGGCTGTAGATGCCCGGCAGGTCGATGCCCGGGATGGGCGGCTTGATCGGCTCGGCGCCGGGGGAGAGGACGAGCTTGTCGTAGCCGGGGGAGCTGACCGCCCCCGTATGGAGGTCCCGGAGGCTCACGGTCTTGGCCTTCCGGTCGATGGACAGGGCCTCTACGCCGGTGCGCACCTCCACGTCCAGCCAGGCGCGGAACTTCTCGGGCGTCATCACGAAGAGCCGGTCGCGCTCGGCGATCGTCCCGCCCGCGTAGTAGGGCAGGCCGCAATTGGCGTAGCTGATGTAGTCGCCGCGCTCGACGAGGACGATCTCCGCCCCCTCGTCCAGGCGCCGCAGGCGGGCCGCGGTGGAGGCGCCGCCCGCCACGCCGCCGATGATCACGTATCTTGCCATCGCTATACTCCTCGGAAAGGATTGTATATCCTTTTTGGAATATAGTCCATAAGTTATTTATTGTCTAGATGCGCGGTCGCGCCCTCCTCTCCCACCCCGCTCAGGCGGAAGAGCTCGGCGACAAAGAGACCGGTCTCGCTCGACCAGGGCGTGTGCCCCGAGCGCTCGAACCAGACGACCTCCTTGTCGGGCGCCTGGAGCCTGCCGTAGTAGTCGAGGAAGAGGGGCAGGGAGGCGTTGACGTCCAGACGGCCAAGGAGGAAGTAGGAGGGCACCTCGAGCCTGGGCGCGATGGCCCGCAGGTCGAGCTCCTGGAGCTTCGGATAGAAGCTCTCCAGGCTGGCCAGGAGGCCGCGGATCCAGTTCGCCTTGTCGAGGAGATTGTACTCCGGGCTCAGGATGTCGCCGATGGTGTCGCCCGAACCCCGCACGCCCAAGGCCTCGCGCATGTAGTCGAAGGTCTCGAGGAGGACGGCGGAGAGCCGCGCGGCCGATTTCCGTCCGTAGTAGGGAGGAGGGCCCTGCTTGACGAGCTTGGCGAGCTTCTTCCCGTCGCCCTTCTGCCTGCACCAGTCCAGGGCCAGGTCGTAGCAGGCCCGGTCGTTCTCCTTGAAGGCGACCATCTGGCCGGTGCCGAAGAAGGCCTCGATCCGGTCGGGACGCCGCTGGGCCAGGAGGACGCCGAGGAAGCTCCCCCAAGACTCGCCCAGGACAAAGAGCTTGTCCCTCTTGAAGCGCCCGCAGAGCAGGTCGACGAGGGCCTCCGCGTCCTCGAGATAGACCTCCAGGCTGAGCTCGTCGTGGTCGATGGCGGCGAAGGACTTGCCGGCGCCCGGCTGGTCCCAGACCGCCACGACGAAGCGCTCCTCCAGGGCCC
>Ga0116155_10002422_pt1 | contig 12682 bp, 12 predicted proteins | sample AD_UKC032_MetaG_FD_89890 | JGI IMG/M metagenome (GOLD analysis project Ga0116155, IMG submission 89890) | Active sludge microbial communities of municipal wastewater-treating anaerobic digesters from USA - AD_UKC032_MetaG | ecosystem: Engineered > Bioreactor > Anaerobic > Digestate | place: USA...
TTATTCCACACTTATTTCTTAAGCGCCCTGCTTTTTTTATTGTATGTATGCCTCCTTAGCTCAGTGGTAGAGCAGCTCACTCGTAATGAGCAGGTCGTGGGTTCAACTCCCATGGGAGGCTCAGTGAGAAGTAGGCAGTAGGCAGTAGGCAATAGGCAGTAGAGGGCCGAGCGTGAAATAATGACCCGGTGGGTCATTATAGCGAAGGAGCCGGCTTGCAGGGAAGGCAGTGGTGGATTGCCCGTAGGGCATAAAGCATTGCAGGAGAAGGCAATAGGCAGTAGGGATTGCCCGTAGGGCATAAAGCATTGCAGGAGAAGGCAATAGGCAGTAGGGATTGCCCGTAGGGCATAAAGCATTGTAGGACAGAGGGTATTAAAGGTACCTTTCCCCGCAGGGGATAAAGAATTGTATGCGGGAATAGCTCAGTTGGTAGAGCATCAGCTTCCCAAGCTGAGGGCCGCGAGTTCGAATCTCGTTTCCCGCTCAGACAAAAAGTCCCCGGCAGCGCCGGGGTCTTTTGTTATCCGGACTTTCCGACGCTGATTTATCAGAAGGAGGGAAGGAAGGATAATAAAAGCAGGCCACGACAGTGGCCCCTTTTTGTCTGATGGCATCCCCATCAGAGATCTTGCGCCGCAGGCGCAAAATCTCACACCGACCCCTGTTCGCACGGGGGAGGATGGCATCCCCATCAGAGATCTTGCGCCGCCAGGCGCGAAATCTCACATAAACCCATATTCACACCCTAAAGACGGGAAAATTCTATCTGAAATAAATTGGCTATTAGTTTAAATTGTCCGAACTTTGGTAATAATCTGTCTTTACTATTGATGCATTGCCGCTAATCTTGATTTCATGAAAAAGCCTGCATTGATTTTATGCTTCATCGTCACACTCTTTTCCTGCGAAAAGGATCACCAGCTCACAGTTGAGAATGACAACATCCCATTGCTGAGCAAGGTCTTCTACGACGGTGAGTTAGGTTATGAGTATACATACAATGATGCCTATTTGCTTCGTGAGGAGAAAAGCAAATTCCATTACACAAGGCACAGGTACAGTGAAAATAACCTGTTATTATCATCTGAAGTCTATTGGGACCCCGCAATGTTCAGCAGCATCAGCACTGTATCTGAAGCATCATTGAGCAGGAAAGAATGGGTTAATCCTGATAATACCGCCATAAGCCTTACACAGAAGTTCGATTATGCCGAAAATGGTCAGCTGGTAAGAAAAACATTCACCAGAACTTCTTCCTCCGATGCAGAATACGCGGAATTTTCATATGCTGATGACAGAATAATCAGGCAGACAATGTACTGGCAAAATGTACTCTCATCCTACATTGACTATGAATATGATGACAGAGGGAATCTTATCAAAGAATCAAGGTATCATGTACCTTCCTCCGGGGTTGCAGAACTATGGACAACCACTGATTATGAATATGATAACATGCATAATCCTTTACTTGCCTTCAGGCGTTTAATGTCTCCCGGAGAATATACAAATGCCAACAATATAACCAGGGAAACCTATACTATTCATTTTGAGGTTGAAGAGCCTGTTGAAAAAGTACAGATAACCAACATTACTTACGAGTATAATAAACGCGGGTACCCAATAAAAGTCAACGGCAAAATCGAATATGTCTATAAATAAGAGTGTCTGACAGTTGTGTCCGGCGATAAAAAAAAAGGCTGTACGAGCAGCCTTTTTGCTTTATTTCCTGACGGGGGAGGTCAGGTCAGCCGGCTGTCAGCCGGTTTTACCCTTTCATCATCTTTCAGGACGTCGAGGCATGCACCGCACTTCTTGCAATACCGGGCATCATCATCATGCTTGTCGAACATGCAGTTCGGACAGACCTGGGTATTGTTTTCAGCCGGCATACGCATCATCTCTGAGGTTACGATACCTGTTGGCACGGCAATGATTGCATAACCCATTATCATCACAATACTCGCAAGGAACTGCCCGAATCCTGTCACCGGCGAGATATCTCCGTAACCTACCGTGGTGAGTGTCACCACGGCCCAGTAGATGCTGACGGGAATACTCGTAAACCCGTTCTTCTCACCCTCAACAAGATACATGATCGTGCCGAAGATCACCACCAGGGTCACGATTACCGCAATGAACATGAAAATCTTCTCGCGGCTGCGGTAGAGCGCCTTTGCCAGGGTCCTGCCCGCCGAGGTATAGCGGCTTAGCTTGAATATCCTGAAGACCCTCAGCAGTCGTACGGCCCTGATGACCATCAGGCTCTGTCCGCCGGTCAGTATGAGCCCCAGGAAGTTAGGCAGTATGGCCATAAGGTCGATGATGCCATAAAAGCTGAAAATATATTTCACAGGCCTTTCAAGCACCCAGATGCGGAGTATGTATTCAAGCAGAAATACTCCGGTGATGAACCATTCGATTATGTGTATCACCAGCCCGAATCTCTCCCTGATGCCCGCGATGCTGTCAAGCAGGACAAGTAAAACGCTGAGAAGGATCAGAAAGATGATAGTCACGTCAAAAGCTTTTCCCGCACGGGTGTCAGCCTCGAATATGATCTCGTAGATCCTTTTCTTGTTAAGTGCCATACTATCAGGTCATCTTCAGAATTGTCTCAGCAGTGCAATTCTTTTTTCGATGGGGGGATGGGTCATGAAAAGAGCACCGATCGAGAATGATACCGGCCTTACTTTCTTGTCCTGCGGATTGTCAATGAACATCTGGGCTATGTCATTGCGCCTGACTGCTTCGATCTGCGAATCGACAGATATCTTTTCAAGCGCTGACGCGAGGGCAAGCGGGTTCTTTGTCATCGTGGCCGAACCGGCATCTGCCATGTATTCGCGCTGGCGCGAAATTGCAAAACGGAATATCGACGAGAGAAAGTACCCTACTGCAGCAAGCATGAGGGCCACGGCAACCGCCCGGCCATCCTTTCTTCCGCTGCCTCCCCCGCTGAAGCGGACCGTTCTGACAAGCGCCTCGGTGAGGAAGGCGAAGATCCCGACGAAAATAATTGAAACGATCAGGAGCCTGACATCGCGGTTTCGGATATGAGTCAGCTCATGAGCAATAACTGACTCCAGCTCCTCGTCGTTAAGTTTTTCTATTATACCACGGGAGAGAGAGACAGTAAAGGTGTTTGTGCTGATACCGCTGGCGAAGGCATTCAGAGAGTCATCGTTGATTACATTGACTTTAGGCATCGGCATGCCGACGGATATGCAAAGGTTTTCAACCAGGTTGTAAATCCTCTTGTTTTCTTTCCTGCTGAGAGGAGCGGAGCCGGTTGCCCTCTCGATCATCCCCGTGTGGGAGAACCAGGCTATGACAAACCACAGGCCAACACCTGCAACCACCCATGGAACTGACATTATAAAGAGCTGGTTGGCCCGTTCAATCCTGTAGTCATTCAGTGGCTGCATAAGGAAGACGAATAGCCACACCAGTCCAAGGATGACAATTGGAAAGAGAATGAGCAAAACGACTGATTTGATGTTATTGTTCCAGATCTGTCTGCTCAGCCCGATATATTTCATTTTGTCAGAAATTCAGTTTTGGCGTCTCCTCAGCCTGTGCCCTGCTCTCAGCCAGGTCATACATTGTTTCGCGCTTGAAGCCGAACATTCCGGCCAGGAGGTTTGACGGGAAGGTCTCAACAGCGTTGTTAAGCTCTTTTGTGGCTGAATTGAAGAACCTGCGTGCAGCGGCAAGCTTGTTCTCTATGTCCGAAATCTCCTCCTGCAACTGGATGAAGTTTGTGCTTGCCTTAAGGTCAGGGTAGGCTTCCACTGCAACCCTCAGTCCCTGCAGGGCAGACGACAGTTTTCCGTCAGCGGCAATCTTCTCGTCGATTCCCTTTGCCTCTATTGCACTGGCACGGGCCTTTGTTATATCTGTGAGCACTGTGCTTTCGTGCTTCATGTAAGCCTTGACTGCTTCAACCAGCTGCGGTATGAGGTCAAGTCTCTGCTTCAGCTGTACATCGATATCAGCAAATGCGTTTTCCCTGTTGTTCCTCAGCCGCACCAGGCGGTTGTAAAGGCTTACTGCCAGCAGGGCCAGGACAGCAATGATAATAAGCAATGCATAGAACATCTCTTTGTGTTTTTAAATTATTCACGTAAAAATAACACATTTAAACCAATTTTGATCAGAGTACTGAGGCACAAGCCCGTCATTTTGTACCAACCCATGTCGCATTATGCCAAAGGGTCTCAAGAGGCCCCTTCCGGTGATGCCTTAACCACCATGCACTGAAGTATCCCTGTATCACTGCCAGAAGCAGACCGATTAAAAGACAATAAGTTGCACCCGTATGTTTATACAATCCCAGGCCATACCCGTAATATATAAAGGAGCCGATAACCGACTGCATCACATAATTTGACAGGCTCATTTTTCCGTAGCAGGAAAATATATTAAGCACTCCATGAAAACATGCCGACCTGAAGAGCAACGTAAAACCCGATACCAGCACAAGCATGAATGCCATGTTCGACCATGAGGTAACAATTGTCGCAGCCGGACGGCTGACAACCTCGGGGACAATCCAGCCTGTGATATTGCTTTTCGTGATGAACAGGGGTACGAACGCAATGGATGAGATCAGGAGGGTTTTTAGCCAGAACTTCCCTGATGCTTCGGAAGGAATAAAAAGTCCCCTGCGGCCGGCAAGCATGCCGAACATGAACAGTGAAGCCGTCTGAAAGATCCTGCCGTTTTCCCAGTTCCAGTACAGAACTGCCGGCTTACCTATTGTGAGATTTCCCACCCATGTTTTCAGAAGTGAATCTCCGGTTATGTGTTCCCCGGTCCTTGCGAAATAAGACCATGAAACGGGATCTGCCAGACTGATGCCGGGATCATGCAGTCCCCTGAAGAGGCTGAACCATTCATAAGGCTGCAGTATCAGGAAGAGGGCGATCGGGAAGACGATCCTGTCTCCAAGCCTGGCCACAGGTATAAGCACCAGGCCGATGAGTGCATAGATTGTCAGAATATCACCCTGGTAGAACGAGGAGTTAACTATTCCGAATAGCAAAAGAAGGAAAAGCCTCCAGGCAAACCTTCCCCGGAAATCCCTGCCTTTTTTTGCCTGGTTGTCCGACTGTATGAAGAAGGTCAGGCCAAACAACAGCGCAAAAATCGCATAGGATTTCCCTCCGAAAAGAAAAAAGAGAGTATCCCAGATACCCTTGTCCAGCGAGACCATCCAGTCCGGAAGGCCTTCAGGAACATAATAAAAATCAAAATGTTCAATGTTATGAAGGAGCATAATTGAAACAATGGCAAAGCCACGCAATGCATCCACAACATGGAGGCGCGAAGAGTCTGCAATCATAGATGGGGAAGGTTAGTATTCATTACAGGAATTCCACTCCCGGAAAAACTGTTCGAGGTACCTGACCATGAATTCATGCCTTTCCTCAGCCAGCTTTTTGCCGGTGTCTGTATTCATCAGATCTCTAAGAAGCAATAGCTTATCATAGAAATGATGAACTGTTGAAATTGAATTCTTCCTTGTGACTGAAAGGAGTGGAGGGTCTGACAGCCGCTCGCGCGGATCATAGATTTCGTTCCCCTTGAAACCCCCGTAGTTGAATGCTCTGGCTATGCCGATAGCGCCCATTGCATCAAGCCTGTCGGCATCCTGCACTATCTCCAGCTCCGGGCTGGCAGGAGAGGTTCTCTTTCCCTTTGAGAAGGAGATATTCTCATTAATGTCTTTGACGGCTTCGATAATCCCGGGGTCAACACCGAAGCCTGCCAGAATCCGTTGTATCTCAGCCGGCCCGTCATGCAGGGCAAACTTGTGATCCCCGACGTCATGCATGAGGGCACCAAGCTCAATTATAAACCTGTTTCCACGCTGTTCACGTTCATGGATATGGAGGGCCAGCCTCACCACCCGCTCTATATGGAGCCAGCCGTGACCGCTGTCATGGCCCTGCAGGGCCTCCCTCACAAAATCAGTCACACCTGATATTATCTCCTGTTCGTTATTCATTTCATATCCGGGAAAAAAGTGATACAAAATATTGATAATTTTGCCACCCTGATCAATGGCTACCTATAAAATATGAACAGCGCAGAGATAATAACAATAGGCGATGAACTTCTGATAGGCCAGACTGTTGACACCAATTCCGCATGGATGGGCATGCAGCTCAGCATGAGAGGGATACGTGTCAACCGGATTACATCGATTTCAGACAGACGGGAGGAGATCATTGCTGCTCTTGACGAGTCATTGGGCAGGGTGCCACTGGTGCTTATGACAGGCGGACTCGGGCCCACAAGTGATGACATTACAAAGGAGACGCTGGCAGAGTATTTCGGTACAAAGCTTGTTTTGAACCAGGAAGTCCTTGAGGAAGTCACGGCCAGGATTACCCGGCGTAACCTGGAGATGAATGAAAACAACAGGCGCCAGGCAATGGTGCCCGAGAGCTGCAGGATACTGGCAAACCACGCGGGAACTGCTCCGGCCATGCTGTTCGGGAAGGAGGGAAAGCTGATCGTATCCATGCCAGGCGTACCATCCGAGATGAAGCACATAATGCAGGAACATGTTCTGCCGATGGTGTCTGCACTGACAGGCGGAAGTACGATCATTCACAGGAACATAATGACATTCGGTACTTTCGAGGCGAAGCTGGCCGAGAGACTGGAGGGATTCGAAAAGGAACTGCCTGCAATTGTAAAGCTTGCCTATCTTCCTGCACAGGGGATCATCAAATTACGACTGACCGGCAGCGGAGACGACGCTGAACTGGTACGGAGGACGGAGGAGGAGCAGGTACGGAAGCTGTACTCAATAATCCCTGATGTGATCTACGGCGAAGATGAAGTAACACTTGAAGAAACGGTGGGCAAGTTACTGCTTGACAATAATATGACTGTCTCCACCGCCGAAAGCTGTACCGGTGGAAGGATAGCCTCGATGATCACCTCCGTTCCTGGCAGTTCTGCATGGTACAGGGGTTCGGTTGTGGCATATGACAATAGCATCAAGACCAGTGTTCTTGGTGTGGACCCTGCAATCATCAGCACATACGGTGCAGTGAGTGAGGAGACCGTGAGAGCCATGGCGGAAGGCATGAGGTCACTCGCATCAACTGATTATGCAATTGCAGTGACCGGTATTGCAGGCCCGACTGGAGGAACAACCGAAAAGCCTGTAGGTACCGTGTGGATAGCTGTCGCCTCTGCGAGGGGCATAGTAGCTGAAAAACACAGGTTTGCAGACGACCGGCAGGTAAACATTTCAAGGTCCGCAACCCATGCTCTTAACCTGCTTAGAAAACAGATTATCAGTCGTTAACCATCATGCGGGCAGCTCTGTTCGAAAAAAATGCACAATAAATTTGGTTAATAGAATAAAAATCACGTATTTTGCGAACCGATTTTTGAAGTTTTTCAGAACAAGTAAAAAAGGATAATAATGTCAAAGGTTTGTCAGGTCACCGGGAAGAAAGCAGTGGTTGGAAACAACGTTTCCCACTCGAAGAGGAGGACCAAGAGAAAATTTATGGCCAACCTGTTCACGAAGAGGTATTTCCTTCCGGAGGAGAACAGGTGGATCACCCTTAAGGTATCAGCAGCCGGAATGAGGAATATCAACAAGAACGGGCTTGCATCGGTACTGAAGGAAGCACAGGAAAAAGGTTACATTATCAATTAATTTAAACCGGAGAGAAAATGGCAAAGAAGAGCAAAGGCAACAGGGTGCAGGTTATCCTTGAATGCACTGAGCACAAGGAATCCGGACAGCCGGGCACCTCAAGGTATATTACAACCAAGAACCGTAAGAACACTCCTGACCGTATTGAGAGAAGGAAATACAACCCGATTCTTAAGAAAGTCACAGTTCACAGGGAGATAAAATAAACAGTGAGATATGGCAAAGAAAGTTGTTGCAACACTTAAGACAGGATCCGGCAAATCTTTCACCAAGTGCATAAAAGTGGTGAGATCAGAGAAGACCGGTGCATATCAGTTCAAGGAAGAAGTAGTTCATAACGACCACGTTAAGGACTTTTTCACGAAAAAATAAGGTCAGTTTTTCTGATCAGTTATACAGGGAGACGCCGGTAAGTGCGTCTCTTTTTTTACATTTGGGGCATCAACAACGCAGTGATGGCATTTTTCGGATTATTTAAAAAGGAAGAGAAGGAGATACTTGACCGCGGACTGAGCAAGACCCGTGAGAATGTCTTTTCGAGACTCACCAGGGCTGTAGCCGGCAAATCGAAGATAGATGACGAGGTTCTTGATAACCTGGAGGAGGTGCTTGTCTCTTCGGATGTGGGAGTGGAGACAACCCTTCGTATTATTGACAGGGTATCCGGGCGCGTTGCACGCGACAAATACCTGACGACCACAGAGCTCAATGCCATCCTGCGCGAAGAGATCGCCGGGCTTCTGGAAGAAAACTCTGCCACACATGATGTGTCATCAGGATTTGATGCACCCCTGCCGGTTAAGCCATATGTCATTCTTGTTGTAGGTGTCAACGGTGTCGGCAAGACCACAACAATTGCCAAACTGGCATACAATTTCAAAAATGCGGGACGGAGTGTGCTTCTCGGCGCAGCCGACACTTTCCGAGCTGCCGCGATTGATCAGCTGAAGATCTGGTCAGAGCGTGCCGGAGTGCCTATAGTAAGCCAGCAGATGGGAGCCGATCCGGCTTCGGTTGCCTATGATACCGTTAAGTCAGCCGTCGCTGCCGGAACTGATATAGTCATTATCGATACCGCCGGGCGGCTTCACAACAAGATTGGCCTGATGAATGAGCTTTCAAAGATAAGAAGAGTCATGGAGAAGGTGGTCCCCTCCGCACCCCACGAAGTATTGCTCGTCCTTGACGGATCCACAGGCCAGAATGCCTTCGAGCAGGCTAAACAGTTTACTGCCGCCACTGAAGTCAACGCACTGGCAATCACCAAACTAGACGGTACGGCCAAAGGCGGTGTGGTTATAGGAATATCGGACCAGTTCAGGATACCGGTCAAATACATCGGGGTAGGTGAGAAGATGGAGGATCTGCGGATCTTCAACCGCTATGCCTTTGTCGATTCACTTTTCAGCGACCGCACCTGATGAAACATAACAGGGTCAATATCGTCACCCTGGGGTGCTCAAAGAATACAGTCGATTCGCAGAAACTTCTGCGCCAGCTCGAGGCGGGCGGTTATACTGTAATGGCCGAGTCTGATGACCCTGCTGACATTGTCATAATAAATACCTGCGGCTTCATCCATGATGCGAAGGAGGAGAGCGTGGACACAATAATCAGGCATGCCGGTGCCATCCGCAGCCGGGGCCAAGGTAAACTGTTTGTTATGGGATGCCTCGTGGAGAGGTACCGGAATGAGTTGCAGCATGAGCTGCCTGAGGTTGACGGATGGTTCGGGGTAAACAGGCCACAGGAGGTTATTTCCCGGCTCGGCCTGTCATACAGACAGGAACTGACAGGTGAGAGAATCATTACCGGTCCATCGCATTATGCCTACCTTAAGGTATCAGAAGGTTGTGACCGCACATGTGCCTTCTGCGCTATACCCGACATCAGGGGAAGATACATTTCAGTCCGCATGGATGAACTGATTCAGGAAGCGCGGCTGCTGGCATCAAAAGGAGTCAGGGAACTGATACTTATTGCACAGGATCTGACCCTGTACGGAACCGACCTGTACGGAAGGCAGATGCTGCCTGAACTGGTACGGCGACTGACAGAGATACCGGACCTGGGCTGGGTCAGACTCCACTATCTGTATCCGTCTGATTTTCCTATGGAGATTTTGGAGATGATGCAGGATAATCAGAAGATTTGCAGGTACATAGACCTGCCCATACAGCATATTTCAGACAGAGTTCTGAAGATGATGCGCCGCGAGCATGACAGTGCAGGAACACGACGGCTGCTTGCAGAAATACGCCGCATGCTGCCTGAAGCTGCGGTGCGCACCACTGTTATAGCCGGTCATCCGGGAGAGACGGAAAAAGAATACCGGGAACTTCTTGACTTTATTAGTGAATACCGGTTTGACAGGCTCGGGGCATTCCGCTACTCCCATGAGGAAAACACTTTCGGGGCGATGAATTACAAAGACACTGTCCCTGACAGGACGAAGGAGAGAAGGGTGGCCGGAATAATGGAGCTGCAGCAGCAGATATCTGCCGCAAGGAATACAACAATGACCGGGAAAGTTGTGAAGGTAATCATCGACAGGAGGGAAGGACTTTTTCTCGTTGGTCGCAGTCAGCACGACTCCCCTGAAGTTGACCAGGAAATTCTGATTAACGCCACCGGAAACATTGAACCCGGTACCTTCATTGATGTGAAGATAACCGGGTCAACGGAATTCGATCTATATGCGGAGAAGGTCTAAGGGTCTGAGAGTCTGAGAGTCTGAGAGTCTGAGGGTCTTGCAGTCCGGGATATTAAAATCCTGAATCGTAACCGGCAGCTCGCAAATCGCAATTCCCCTTATCCCTCAATCTGGTTGTCTTCAGGAAGCTCCTCAGCGTCCTTTTTGCCTACCACTTTGAAAGTAAGCTCCTCCTTACCCTTGGAGTAACCGACACTGATTATGGCGCCATCGGCTACTGCAGCCTTGATAATAACCTCAGCCAGAGGATCTTCCAGGTATTTCTGAATGGCTCTCTTCAGCGGCCTTGCACCATACTGTACGTCAAAACCGCGGTCCGCCATGAAGTCACGGGCCTGAGGACTCAGCTTTATCCTGTATCCCAGTGCCGATATCCTGTCGAACAATCCCTTGAGTTCTATATCGATGATCTTGTCGATGTCCTCCCTTGTTAACTGGTTGAACATGATTACATCATCAATCCTGTTCAGAAACTCAGGTGCGAAGGTCTTCTGCAGAGCCTTCTGCAGAATGCTCTTGTTCTGCTCGTTACGTGATGTCCGCTTTGCAGAGGTATCAAACCCGACACCTGCACCGAATTCATTAAGCTGGCGTGTACCGATGTTCGAGGTCATTATCACTATCGTGTTGCGGAAATCCACCCTCCGTCCCAGGCTGTCAGTAAGCTGTCCTTCGTCGAGTACCTGCAGCAGGATGTGGAATACGTCGGGGTGCGCCTTCTCTATTTCATCAAGCAGGACCACAGAGTAAGGTTTACGCCTTACCTTTTCGGTCAGCTGGCCTCCCTCTTCATAACCGACGTATCCGGGAGGTGCGCCGACAAGACGTGATACGGAGAACTTCTCCATATACTCACTCATGTCAACCCGTATCAGGTTGTCAGTGGTGTCAAACAGGAACTTTGCCAGCACCTTTGCCAGCTGTGTTTTCCCCACCCCGGTGGGACCGAGGAAAATGAATGTTCCAATCGGTTTATTCGGGTCCTTGAGTCCGGCCCTGTTGCGCTGGATTGATTTGACAATCCTGGCTATGGCTTCATCCTGGCCTACAACGCTGGTTTTCAGCTCCTCTGCCATCTGCAGCAGACGAGTTCCTTCTGTCTGTGCTATCCTCTGAACCGGCACACCTGTCATCATTGCAACCACCTCGGCAACCTTTTCTTCGTCAACCACTTCGCGGTTCAGCGTAAGTTCTTTTTCCCACCTTTTCTTTTCAGCCTCGATCAGGTCGAGGATGTCACGTTCCTTATCGCGGAAGCTTGCGGCGCGTTCATAGTTCTGATTCTTGACAGCGTTGCTCTTCTCCTTCTTGGTCTCCTCGAGCTGCTTCTCGAGAGCCAGTATCTTTTCAGGCACAACTATATTGGAGATATGCACCCTGGAACCAGATTCATCAAGAGCGTCTATTGCCTTGTCAGGCAGGTTCCTGTCGCTTATATACCTGTTTGTGAGACGTACGCAGGCTTCAATTGCCTGTGGGGTGTACGATACGTTATGATGCTCCTCGTACCGTTCCTTGATATTATTAAGGATCTCTATTGTTTCTTCTATTGTTGTCGGGTCAACGAGCACCTTCTGGAAACGTCTTTCAAGGGCTCCGTCTTTTTCAATATGCTGGCGGTACTCATCAAGTGTGGTGGCGCCAATGCACTGAATCTCACCGCGGGCCAGTGCCGGCTTGAGCATGTTGGCGGCATCGAGTGAGCCGCTGGCTCCGCCTGCTCCGACAATTGTGTGTATCTCGTCAATAAAGAGAATTATATTGTCATTCTTTGCAAGCTCATTGAGAATTGCTTTCATTCTTTCCTCAAACTGACCGCGGTATTTCGTTCCGGCAACAATCGATGCCAGGTCGAGTGCCACCACTCTCTTATTGAAGAGTACCCTTGATACGTTCCTCTTCGTGATCCTCAACGCGAGACCTTCAGCAATTGCTGATTTTCCCACGCCGGGTTCACCAATAAGCACCGGATTGTTCTTCTTGCGTCTCGACAGTATCTGTGCAAGACGCTCTATCTCGCGTTCACGGCCAACTACAGGGTCAAGCCTTCCTTCCTCGGCAGCCTTTGTGAGGTCAATACCGAAGTTGTCCAGGACAGGAGTCTCAGACGAACTCCGCTGTGCCTGCTGACCTCCCTGCTGCTGTTTTCCCGGTCCGGGATTGGAAAACATACCCTCATCGTCTTCATCGCGGGGGTAATCTGCCTGGGCGGCAGGATTGCTGGCTTCGACTGCCTTTTTGACAAGTGAGTAGTCTATGTCAAGTTCAGTTAGAAA
>Ga0116155_10002423_pt1 | contig 12679 bp, 20 predicted proteins | sample AD_UKC032_MetaG_FD_89890 | JGI IMG/M metagenome (GOLD analysis project Ga0116155, IMG submission 89890) | Active sludge microbial communities of municipal wastewater-treating anaerobic digesters from USA - AD_UKC032_MetaG | ecosystem: Engineered > Bioreactor > Anaerobic > Digestate | place: USA...
TCAAAGCACTGAAAAACAATTTCCAAATGCCTCCTGTGAAATTGTAGAAAATATTTTATTGAGCAGATTCAGAATCCTATTCGTAATTCTGAAGATGGGGATCCCGGGAGTCGAACCCGGCACACCATGATCTTCAGTCATGTGCTCTCCCGCTGAGCTAGACCCCCAAGAAACGGTGTTTCTAAAAAAACAAATATCGAGTGTTTTTTAAAACTATTGTATTAGAAAAATATTTCAAAACATTTATAAAACTAAATAGATTAAATTAAATATACTAATAAAAGAGGATAAAATGAGAAATATTATCAAAAAAGAAAATAAAAGAGCTGCAATGGAGATGAGTGTTGGGACTATTGTAACAATTGTTTTATTGATGGCTACCCTAGTTATTGGATTATATTTTATAAGTAAATTAAAAATTTTTGGGGGAGATGCTCTAGAAAATGTTAATAGCCAAATTCAAAATGAAATGACAAAGATGTTCGAAGATGAAGGGGCAAAATTAGTTGTATATCCTTCTTCAAGAGAAATAACCTTAAAGAAAAAACAGGATACACCAAAAGGATTTGCGTTTGCAGTAAGGAATAATGGAGTTAGTACCAAAACATTTTCTTACGTTGTTTATGTTCAAGATGTTACAAATTGTGGTTCATTCACAAAACAAAAAGCAAATTCTATTTTGTTGGGTGCTTCTGGAAGTTTCTCATTAAATTCTGGTGAAGATACTATTGATAATAAGGACATGGTTAAATTCTTGATGAATGAAGAAGTTCCATTATGTACCATGATATATAGAATAAAAGTATGTGAAGGAAATTCCTGCACAGAGCAAAGCACTCAAAATGTTTACGAATCAACAACAATATTTGTTACAATTAAATAAACCAATTTTTTTAAACTCCATTTTCTTGAATAATTAATGGCTTTGAAATTGTATAACACTCTTACAAGAAAGAAAGAAATCTTCAAACCAATTAAAAAAAAGAAAGTAAACATGTATGTTTGCGGCCCCACTGTAAATGATGTTCCACATTTAGGGCATGCCCGGGCTCAAATTACATTTGATGTTTTAAGAAGATATTTAATTTATTCTGGAAATAAAGTTCAATTTGTATCTAATATTACTGATATAGAAGACAAAATAATTAACAAGGCAAAAGAATTAAACGAATCGATAGAAAGCTTAACTAAAAGAAATACTTTAGAACATTTAGAAGATTATAAAAAAATAGGAGTAAACCCCCCAGATATTCAACCTAAAGCAACAGAATATGTTAAACAAATGATTGAACTGATTAAATTATTGGATAATAAAGGATATGTTTACATTATTCCAGAAGATGGTGTTTATTATGATGTTTCAAAATTTAAAGAATATGGAAAGCTTTCTCATCAAAAAATAGAAAACTTAAAATCTGGTGCAAGAATAAAGTCCAAAGAGGAAAAGAAAAACAAAGAAGATTTTGTTCTTTGGAAATTTTCAAAAGAAGGAGAGCCATTTTGGGATTCTCCATGGGGAAAAGGAAGACCTGGATGGCATATAGAATGTTCTGCAATGAGCCATTCAATTTTGGGGTTGCCAATTGATATCCATGGAGGAGGGCAAGATTTAATTTTTCCACATCATGAAGATGAGATTGCTCAAAGTGAAGCAGGGTATGGAAAAAAATTTGCTAATTTTTGGATACATAATGGAATGGTAAATATTGACAAAATCAAAATGTCAAAATCTCTTGGAAATTTTAAAACAATAAAAGATTTATTAAATGAATTTCCTGGCGAAGTTATAAGATATTTTATAATATCAAACCATTACAGAAAACCAATTGACTTTTCAAAATCCGGACTTCAAGATGCAAACAATTCCTATGTTAGATTAAAAAATATTCTTTCTGAATTAAATGATGATAAAAAAATAAATTCAGAATATCTTAAAGAATTTGAAGATGCAATGGATGATGATTTAAACACTCCAAAAGCGCTTTCTATTTTATGGAGTTTATTAAGAGATAAACTTGCCTATGGAAAAATAAGAACAATAAGAAAAATGGATGAAAGTTTTGGATTAAACTTATTAAAAAAAGAAAGAGTTGAAATTCCTGTAGAAGTTGAGAAACTTGCTAAAGAACGAGAAAAAGCAAGAAAAAATAAAGATTGGAAAAAATCAGATGAATTGAGAGATAAGATTAATAAATTGGGTTTTATTATTAATGATAAAATTGATGGATATGAAATAAAAAAGAGATAATGAAAATCAAAGAAATCCTCTTAGGTATTGCAATAGCAATAATCTTCTTAATGTTCTGCGTATTTGGGATGAAATTAATTTATGATGCCCCTAAATATGAAGATTATTGTGATTATAACAAAATAACTCCTGTTACATACGATAAAATAAATTTAAATGATTCTGAACTGCAAGAACAAGCACAAGCTCAACAGGAAGAATATGAAAAATGCTCTAAATTATATGATGAAGCAAATAAAAACTACTCAAAAAATATGTTTATAATAAGTTTAATATTTGGAGTATTGCTTATTGCGGGTTGTACAATTTTTATAGAAATAAGCTCAATATCTGGAGGATTAATGTTCGGTAGTTTAATGTTTATTATATATGGTACAGGAAGATATTGGGATTATATGGATGATTTTATGAGGTTTATAATTGTGGGAATTGCATTAGGAATTCTTATTTATGTTGCTTACTGGACCAACAAAAGAATGAATTCTAAAAAGACAGATAAAAATAAAAAGTTGAAGAAAAAATAGAATTCTATGGAAGAAGAGGATTATCCTTTTTTTGATGAAGAAAATAAAAAAAGCAAGAAAAAAAATGACAAACCTACAACATTCAATCCAAAATGCAGATGCCCTGAATTAAAATGTCCAAGACATTCTAATTGTAAAGAATGTAAAGCATTTCATAATAAAAAATTAGAATTAACTTATTGTGGAAAATGAGAATTTAAAAACTAAAAGATTCTAATAATTTTAAGAGGTTAAAAATGAAAAACAAATTTCTAAATTTAAATTATAAACCCAAGAAAACAGATGTTATTTGTCAATATAAAATAACTCCTGCAAAAGGATATAGTTTAAAAAAAGTTTCTGAAGAAGTTGCGGGGGAAAGTTCAATAGGGACATGGACAAGTATTGGAACAATGGATAAAAAAATTACTGAAAAATTGGCTCCAAAAATATATTATATAAGTGAAAAAGATAAAAGAGTCAGAATAGCTTACCCTCTTGAATTGTTTGAATTAGGAAATCTCCCAGAAATCCTTTCAAGTGTTGGAGGAAATATATATGGAATGAAATCAGTTAAAGGGATTATGTGGGAAGATTTGAGAATTCCTGAAAAAATGCTGAAAAGTTTTAAGGGACCTAAATATGGAATTCCTGGTTTAAGAAAATTAATGAAAATTCCAAAAAGACCCTTAATGGGAACAATAATAAAACCTAAGGTTGGACTTGATGAAAAAAATCATGCAAGAGTTGCTTATGAAGCATGGATTGGGGGATGCGACATTGTTAAAGATGATGAAAATTTAACATCACAGAATTTTAATAATTTTAAAAAAAGATTTTTACTTACAATAAAGGCGTGTAAAAAAGCAGAAAAAGAAACTGGTGAAAAAAAATTATATCTTGTAAATTGTACTGCTGAATCCGAAGAAATGAAAAAAAGAATAAAGTTTGTTGAAGAAAATGGGGGAAATTGTATTATGCTTGATATTTTAACATTAGGATGGGGGGCATTGCAGACTGCAAGAAATTTCACAAAACTTCCAATTCATGCACATAGAGCAGGACATGCAATGTATGATAGAAACCCAAATCATGGAATGTCTATGGAAGTTATTGCACAATTAGCAAGAATGGTTGGAGTAGATACATTGCATATTGGAACAATATATGGGAAAATGACAGGAGACAAAAAAGAAGTTCTACATATACAAGAAGAAATTGAAACTCAATTTACTCCCAAAACAAAAAAGAATTTAGAACAAAGATGGTACAATATAAAACCTGTTATGGGTGTTGCATCTGGAGGAGTTTATCCTGGAATTGTGCCAAAGATGCTAAAAGCAATGGGAAATAATATTGTGATTCAGGCAGGGGGAGGAGTTCATGGACATCCGGATGGAACAATTGCTGGAGCAAAAGCAATGAGACAAGCAATAGATGCGTTCATAAAAAGAAAAAGTTTAAAAGAATATTCAAATAATAATGAAGAATTAAAAAGAGCATTAGAAAACTGGAAAAAAATAAAATGATAAAAAAATTAACAAAAGAACAGATACTTAAATTAGAAAGAATAAAACCTCAGGTAATACATGAAAGAGCAAAAAAAGAAGCCCATAGTTTTAAAAAAGAATTTAAAAAACAAATGAATACTGCAATATTAGCTGCTTTTGGTTTTTTAATTGCTCTTGTTTGGAAAGATGTTATAACTACGGCAGTAGAAAAAATATCTGATAAAGCCCCTTTCGGAGGAGCAATTGTAAGTGCTTTGCTTGTAACAACTATTTGTGTTGTTGGAATTATGTTCTTTTCAAGGATACTTAAAAATGAAGAAGATAAAAAATAATCTAAAAAAAAGAAAATACAGAAAAGCTGTTTTTGGGGTTGTATACTCAAAAGACCCTCTTGGAAAAATCGAATATCTGATTTTAAAAAGAAAAAAACATTGGAAAGGTTGGGAATTTCCAAAAGGGAAAATTGAAAACAAAGAAACAAAGAGGATAGCTGTAAGAAGAGAAGTTCATGAAGAAACAGGATTAAAAATTACAAGCATAAAATCATTCAATGAAAAAGGAAAGTATATTTATAAAAAAATATTAGCAGACAGGCCTAAAATTATTGGGCAAACTTATTCTCTTTTTGGAGTCCAAGTAAAAAAAGGAAAAGTAAAGATAGACAAAATAGAGCATAATGGGCATAGATGGGTTTCATTTGAAGAAGCATATAAAAAATTAACTTGGCCAAATCAGAGAAAATGCCTTAAGATGATTAACAATTGGATAAAAGATAAGTCTAAAAATAAATAATCTTTATTTTATTTATGAAACAAAGAGAAATTATCTTAAATTCTAAAACTAAAATACTTTTAGGAAAAAATTCTGAAGGTAATGACGAATTAATAGAATCTTATAAAGGAAGATCAAATATTATTCTTCACACAGCAAAACCCGGAAGTCCTTTTTGTGTTATTGATAAGCTCAAACCAACAAAAGAAGAAATAAAAGAAGCTGCAATTATATGTGCATCAAAAAGTCAGGATTGGAGGGATAATAAAAAGGATGTTGCTTTGCATATTTTTACTGGAAAAGAGGTTCATAAGGAAAAATTAATGAAAATTGGGACATGGGGGTTGAAAAAAAAACCGAAGGTAATCATAATAAAAAAAGAGGAGATTGAAAATCTGTTAAAGGAGATTAAATCTAATTTATAATGTGGTTTGATGTATTTGTAATTATTCTGGGATTGTGCGTATTTGAAATTATAACCAGTGTTGATAATGCAATAATCAATGCGCATGTTTTGAAAACCATGTCCCAAAAATATAGAAGAATATTTTTATTTTGGGGGATTTTATTTGCCGTCTTCGTTGTTAGAGGTGTTTTGCCATTTATTATTGTCTGGCTCGCAAATCCAACACTTAATTTAGGGGAGATAATTATATTAGCTTTCTCCCAGTCACCACAAATTGCAGAATATGCTTCTCAATCAAAAGCAATATTATTGGTCGGTGGAGGAACCTATTTATTTTTAATTTTCTTTTCCTGGATATTTTTAGAAGAAAAAAAGTATGCATTTTCATTAGAAAAATTCATTCACAAACAATTTGTATGGTTTTATGCCTTCTCTTCTTTATTCCTAACAGTAATTGTTTATTTGTGTCTGAAATATAATTCAACTTTGGCATTCTCTGCCATAATTGGAGCAACAGCTTTTTTTATAACAGACAGCTTCAAAAAGAATGCAGAAGAAAAAGGAAAATCCCTTTCAAATGAGAAAATAAGTGGGTGGAGCAAAATATTTTATTTGGAAGTTCTTGATATGTCTTTCTCAATTGATGGAGTTATTGGAGCTTTTGCATTCACTACTTCTGTTCTTTTAATAATAATCGGAAATGGTCTTGGAGCTTTTGTAGTTAGAAAATTAACTATTAAAGGAATTGATAAAATATCTAAATATGCTTATTTAAAAAACGGTGCAATGTATTCTATAGGAGTTCTTGGATTAATAATGATCTTAGAAAGTTTTGGGCAAGAGATTCCTTTCTGGTTCTCTCCCCTAAATATGTTTTTAATTCTTGCGATATTTCTCTTCTTATCATATAGGGAGATTAAAAAAAAGGAAAAATAAAGGGAAAGATTGATAAAGAAACATTAAAGATAAATACTTATAAAAGTATAAATAAAAAATGCCTACAATAAGACAATTGCAATTAGGGAAAAACGGACTTACAGAAGATTTTATCTGTAATCTTAAACATCACTTTGATAAAACCAAAAATGTAAAGATTTCTGTATTGAAAAGTTGTTGCAGAGATAGAGAAGAATTAAAGAAGATAAATGAAGAAATAATACAGAAACTTGGGAATCATTACACATCAAGAATAATAGGCTATACAATTACTGTCAAAAAATGGAGAAGAGAGATGAGAGAAGATATTGCAGAACAGGATATAAATCCTTAAAAATAAGAATAATTCTCTAGTGAGATGTTAAAATTAGAATTAAAGGTTAATCATCTAGAAAAAAGTAAATTCAAAGAAATTTCAAAGTATCTAAACTCAGCAGAATTTCAAAAAGATTTTCCTCATGGACATTGGGAGAAAGGAAAAGGATATTCAGGTAAAATATTAACCATTACAGGAGAACCAATAGTTAAAACTACTACATATATAAATGTGACAATTAAATTAGCAGAAGAGGTTAGAGAAGATGAGGGGTTAGACTATAGTATAATCAGAAAGAACATTAAAAAGTTAGGCAAACATTATAAAACTATAACAGGTATATTATTTTCTGGACCAGCAGATAATTTAAGATTTCAATAAGGACACCCAATACTTTATAAACCCTCTTTAATCATAATTTTTAGGCAAATTGTCTTTAATTAGACAAATCTATTATCGTAAGATAAGCTCAACAATAAAAATGGAAAATTCAATTTACGAGATAAACCCGCAAGAGTATAACTTAAAATTAGCTGAAGCCCTAAAAAAAATACCTGAATTTGAAGAACCAGAATGGGTTAAGTTTGTAAAATCAAGTTCTGCAAAAGAAAGGCCTATAGATGACCCTGATTTTTGGCATAAAAGGGCTGCTTCTGTTTTAAGAAATATTTACAAAAAAGGTTCTATAGGAGTTAATCGATTAAAAACAAAATATGGCTCTAAAAAAAATAGAGGATTTAAACCGGAAAAATTCAAAAAAGGTTCAGGAAAAATATTAAGAGTTATTCTTCAACAATCTGATAAAGCAGGTTTTACAGAAATCCAAAAACCAATTAGGGGAATTAAAAGTAAAAAACCCGGAAGAATACTAACTGATAAGGGAAAGAAATTTCTGGAGGAAATAAAATGAAAAAATATATTGAATACAAAGTACTTGGGAAAAATAATCTCCCTGTAACTTTTGAAGATTTTAAGAATATTAGTGAATCTGTAAAGGCAATATTTAATGAAACAGACAGAGTTCACTTAGGAGAAGGATTAAGAACAACTTTTGGTGTAAATGGCGAGCAATTTCATTTAATATATGGTTATATGGGACCAAGTCTGATTATTCCGAATACTCATTATGGTGAAAAAATTAAAAAAACAATAAAAGACTTAGATAATAAACTAGAATTTAGGAGAGTACAATGCCAATAAAAAATACAAAGAAAAAAGAAAAGCTTGCAGTTCATGGAAGAAGAACAAAATGGGCACCTGTTTGGGCAGTATTAAAAAAATTTGGAACAGGAAAAAGAATCCATCCTTCAGCTATGACTAAACATAGACGTTCATGGAAAAGAACTAAACTACATGTTAAACCCTATAAAAGGAGGAAGTCACACTTCGGTTAAAAATGAAAGAAAATAAATCTTTAAAAAATGAAGAAAACGAAGATTCAATTTCAGAACAAAGAAATACTCCAGTGATGCACAAAATATTTTATAGTTCTGGAAAATATGATTTTCATAAATTGGAAGACAAATGGAAATTACTTAGCTATGTTCCCCAAATAAATGATATTTGTCATCATGAAACTCCATTAAAGAATATTTACAAAAAAGAAATTTGGGATGATGAAATCCGAGTTTATAAAGATAATCGAGCTATAACTGTAATTTATTCAAATCCTCAAACACTTTTAAATAAATTTGAAATAAATCTTTTAAATTATTCTGACGATAATTTAGATATTGTTAGAAAAACAAAATCTATGCTTGAAGAAATATTGGGGTGTGAATTAAATGATGAAGATAATGATTTAATGTCTAATTTAGATATAGAAAAAAACTAAAATGGCAAACAAAAATAAAGATAAAAAAGAAACTGAAAGAGAATATACTATACCTTTAAGAGAAAAAACCAGAAGTGCGGTAAGATATAAAAAAACTCCAAAAGCAATTAAATCAATAAAAGAATTTATTGCAAAACATATGAAAATTGAAAACAGAGATTTGAATAAAGTAAAGCTCAGCATTTACTTAAATCAATTTATGTGGGCAAGAGGAATAAAAAATCCCCCTTCAAAAATAAAAGTAAAAGTAACTCAAAAAGGTGAAAATGTTCTTGTAGATTTAGTAAACTATCCTAATAAACTCAAGTTCAGCAAAGCAAGAGCAGAAAAGCAAGGAAAAGAAGCATTGGAAACAATTGAAAATAAAAAGTCTATGATGAAAAAAATGAAAGAAAGCTTGCAAAAGCCAAAAGAAGAAACAGAAGAAGATAAAGAAAAAGCAAAAGAAGCTGAAGAAAAAGCTAAAACAAGTGCAGAATCAACAAAAGAACTTGAAAAAGCCCAGGCAAAACAAGCAAAACATCAAACTGAAAAACCAAAAAAATCAGCTAAACCAATGAGAGTAGCTTTACAAAAGTAAGCTTATTATCCAAGTAAAATCATAACCTTGCTCAACTATTAATCATATTTATTAATCAGTTTAAAAAAATTTACAGATAACTATTATTAGGAAATACTTATATAAAAAGAGAAAAATTATTAATTTAAGATGGTAAGAATAAACATAATTAATCCCAAGTTTTTGGCAGACCAGCATTTAATAGCAGAATATAATGAAACATTAATGTTATTAGGATATGTTAAAAAAAATCCTGAATTAGGTATAAAAAATATTCCTGAAAATTATAAGTTGGGCCCAGGACATATGCTATTTTTTAAAAATAAATTAAAATATCTTAATAAAAGGTTTATTATCATAAAAGAAGAAATGACTAAAAGAGGTTTTTCAAATAATATTAACATTGATTTAAACATCTTCAATAAAAACCTGATTAATGATTGGGAAGCAACAAATGAAGACAAAAAGATTATCAAAAAAAGACTTATTTACAAAATAAATTTAAAACCAGAATATTACAGATATTATAAAGAGAAAAAATCTAAAAAGTTTTTTATAGATATGATTGAAAATGCTGAATGAACTAAAAAAAGAAATTGAAGAGGCTAAAAATCCTGAACAAGCTAAAATACTTCAAAGATTCTTTAAAACAGGAAAGGGAGAGTATGGAGAAGGAGATATTTTTTTAGGGATAAAAGTTCCAACACAAAGAAAAATTGCAAACAAATATACAGATTTGCTTTTTTCAGATTTACAGATTCTTCTAAATAGTAAAAAACATGAAGAAAGATTAATTGCTTTGATAATACTCACAAACAAATACAAAAAAAGCAAAAAAGATTCTGTAAAAAAAAGAAATATCTTTGAATTTTATTTAAAAAATACCCAAAATATCAATAATTGGGATTTAGTTGATTTAAGTGCTCCCAATATCGTGGGGGATTTTTCAAGCATAGACGGAACAGAGATAATAAGATTTCTTGCAAAGTCCAAGAATATTTGGGAAAGAAGAATTGCTATTGTCTCAACTCATACATTTATAAGAAAAAGAATTTTTGGAGAGACTCTTTCTATTGCAGATATGCTCCTTAAAGATGAACATGATTTAATTCATAAAGCAGTAGGATGGATGTTAAGAGAAGTTGGAAAAAGAAACCAAGAAGTTTTAGAAATATTTCTTAAAGAAAGATACAAGGAAATGCCCAGAACTATGTTAAGGTATTCTATTGAAAAATTTCCTGAGGAAAAGAGAAAAAAATATCTTAAGGGAGAAATATAACTCAACTATTTTACAATTTTAGGTCTTCTTCTTTTAATAACTCCCCCTTCTATTTCGCTTATTTTCTCTTCAATTATTAAAGCATGACTATCTATCTTTTCTATCTCACTTTTTATTCTTACAACCTCTAATCGAGTTACTATGGTAAATAAAATATCCATATCTTTCTTTTCTTTCTCTTCAGAATACCCTTTAGTTCCCTTGTAAATTGTAACCCCGTTTCCTAATTCAATAAGTTTTTTTCTTATTTCTTTGTTTTTATCTGAAATTATTGTTAAGCCAGTGTATTCTTCTATTCCATGTGAAATAAAATCAACAGACTTAGATGCTACCAGATAAGTTAAAAGAGAATACAATGCTGCCTCTATTCCAAGCAATATTGCTGCAAAAGAAAAAACTATAATATTTATAAAAAAGATTATCTCTCCCATGCTAAATCCTGTTTTTCTGTTTAAATAAACTGAAAGTATTTCTGTACCATCTAAAACACTTCCTCCTCTAACAGAAAATCCTATTCCTGCACCTAATAAAAACCCCCCAAATACTGCAACTAAAAGTTTATCATGTGTTATTATTGGGTAATTTATAAAGTGCAAAACAATAGAAAGAATAATTATTGCGAAGAAAGTTTTAATCGCGAATATCTTTCCTATTTGCTTTCTTGCAAGAAAAATAAAAGGCAAATTAATTACAAACAATAAAAAAGAAATGCTTAATGGAGTTAAAAAATGAACTAAAAGTGATATCCCTGTAACTCCCCCATCTATAAATCCTGCAGGAATCAAAAATCCTTTAAGTGCAAATCCTGCAAATCCTATTCCAACAAATATAAAGAAAAATTCTTTGAGGGTATTAAAAACTGAAGAATACCTCCTTTTTTTATTAATCATAAGTAAATTATAAAAAATTTGTTTAAAAATCTAACTAAATTAAAAACCCAATTAGATTATATCTCAAACTACTCCTCATCTTCTTTGTTCATTTTTATCATTTCAATAGCAAATTCTATGTTCTCTTTTGTAATTTCGTCTTTTTTAGGGCCATAGATTTCGAGCTTGCTTCCATTCAATCCATTGTCATATCTCCCATGAATATGATTGTTTTTCTGAAGAACTTCAATCCCAGAAGAAGTTATCTCAAAATTATACTTAAGGGGGGTTTTTATGTTCCATTCAAGATTAAAATAATAACCTGAAAATTCATTGTCCCATTTGGACAAACTAACCTCTCCAAGTTCTTTATAGCATATTGCTATTTCTCCAGAGATTATTTCTCCCTTGGAAATCTTCTCTAATTCCCCTTCTTCAAGAACAATATCGCTATTCCAGTTACTGTGAATTATAGCCTTCATCCTATTTCAAAATAACAGTCATTTAAAAAAGGATATATGCAGCGAAATATCTTCTAAATAATATATAATACAAAATATATGATATAGAATATACTTTATAAAAATAGATTAATCTTTTAAATTGTCAAGAATTAAGATTTTTATGAATATTGAAGAAATAAAACAAAAAAGATCTATTAAAGAACTCCTTGAATTTGGAATAATTAATATTGACAAGCCTTCTGGACCAACAAGTTTTAGTGTTTCAGAATTTGTATGTAAACGATTAAAATTGAGGAAAACTTCTCATTTTGGAACTCTGGATCCAAAAGTAACTGGGGTTTTGCCTGTTGCTCTCAATAGAGCATGTAAATTAACAGGATATTTTTTGGGAGAAAACAAAGAGTATATTGGAGTTATGAGGCTTCATGAAGATATTAATGTAGATAAGATAAAACAAACAATAAACGAGAATTTTTTAGGAAAAATAATGCAAATGCCCCCAGTCAAATCAAGAGTTAAAAGACAAAATAGAGAAAGAGAAATATATTCTTTTGAATTACTGGAGAAAAGAGATAAAGATGTCCTGTTCAAAGTAAAATGTGAGGGGGGAACGTACATAAGAAAGTTAATTGATGATTTGGGAAAAGAGCTTAAAATTGGAGCACATATGTTAGAATTAAGAAGAATTAGAGCGGGTATTTTTAAAGAAGAAAATCAAGGAGATTCTTCAGTAGATATGTATAAATTTGAAAAAGCGGCTGAAGAATTTGAAAAAGGAAATGATAAATTATTAAGAAATATAATTATACCTGCAGAGGTTGTTGGCAAAGTATACTCTGTTGCAAATATAAAAGAAGATAATTTAAAACAAATATTGACAGGAAAACCAATTTACAAAAAAGACTTAATAAAAGACGAGGGATGGAAAAAAGATTCAATCATCTCTGTTTTTTTAGATGAAAGATTTATAGGCATTTATAAGA
>Ga0116155_10002425_pt1 | contig 12677 bp, 10 predicted proteins | sample AD_UKC032_MetaG_FD_89890 | JGI IMG/M metagenome (GOLD analysis project Ga0116155, IMG submission 89890) | Active sludge microbial communities of municipal wastewater-treating anaerobic digesters from USA - AD_UKC032_MetaG | ecosystem: Engineered > Bioreactor > Anaerobic > Digestate | place: USA...
CGGCATCCTGCCGCCGGCGGCAAGTTCCAGGCTGCCGAGGATGCGGTCGCGCATCTCGGTCGCAGCCTTGTTGGTGAAGGTCAGCGCCAGCACTTCCTCGGGATGCTCGATCACCGCCAGCAGACGCAGGTAGCGCTGCGTCAGCAGTTCCGTCTTGCCGGCCCCGGCCGGGGCTTCGACGATGAAGGAAGCGATTTCGAGCGCCCGGCGGCGGGCGGTTTCGTCCTCCGCGAGGCGGTCGACCGCAGCAGTCATCAAGTGAACATGCGCCTATTCATAGTGCGACCACATGCGGAGCACCTTGACGAGCTTTTGCGCTTCGATCACTTGATAGACCAGCCGGTGCTGGATGTTGATCCGGCGCGAATAGGCACCGGCGAGATCGCCTACCAGCTTTTCATAAGGTGGCGGATTCTGGAAGGGGTTCTCCCGAACAATCGCCAGCAGTGTCTGGGCTTTCTCCTTCAAGCCCGCTTCGGCAAGTTTCGTGGCATCCTTTTGCGCATGTCTGGCGAAAACCATCTGCCAGCTCACCAATCAAGCTCCGTGCTGCATTCCCCCACCGGCTCGGCAAGACCTGCCCGAATCGACTCGCGCATGCCCGGCACCGACAGCAAATACATCGTCTCCTGAATGGCCGCCCAGTCCTCGGCCGAAATCAGCACGGCGTTATGCCGCTTGCCGGTGATTACCACCGGCTCATGACTGTCGGCGGTCTCGTCGATCAGCCGATAAAGATTGGAACGCGCTTCACTGGCAGTCAGGGTGGACACGGAGAACTCCTTCAGTCGGGTCAGTAATCGTACGGTTATTCGTACGTATTTTCAATCACTTTCATCTTAAGGTTGACTGGTGAGATGCAACCCCCTGCGTTAACTTACTTTTGCTGCGGAAAATCCGAATACCACTCCGAATGATCGCCTTCATGCCCCACCATGCCCAGCTTCGTTAGGCAACCCTTGGGCGGAACGTAACTGTCAATCCTCCTTTCCGGTCGTTCATGCCAGCGAATGTTGAAGGCCGCGAGTTTCGGGAAGAAGAACAGCGTGCTGTAAGGGAGGTGATCGTGAACCCACCACGCCATCGAACGCCAGTCGGTGCCCTGTGCGTAGCGATCGGCAAACCAGGGAACGACGATGCAGGCAGTCGCGCCCATGTGGCCGTTCTCATCCCGACGATCCCAGATATGGGCTGCATAGTTTTTCTCGTTCGAGGCGCAATTGAGTTTGTTCTTGTTGCCAAAGTCATTGATCGATGCCGAGCGGTAAGCCGAACGAATGGCTATCCGCCCGAAAGCGTCCTGCAATGGCTCCAGCAGTTCCTCGCACAAGCGCCGACCCACAGCAAGAGCCAAATCCGGATCCTCCGGAATGTTCGGAATCCCCTGCAGATTGGCAATCTCACTATAGAGAAAATCGCGGAAATAAAATGACTTCGAAAGTCTCTCCCGGCCCAGATCCTCGAGCGCTGATACGGTCGTTGGCTTTTTCATACCTCTCCTCCAAATAGTGTTCCGATCGTCGGCAAGGTTACATCCTGTCAAGTGCGATGAAATATTCCTTGTCTTCCACGCGAACGAATTTTCTCAGCCCCAGCGGTTTGGTACGCGCGTCGATTTGTTCCCGGATGAGCCTCTGCACATCGCCGCCCTTGATCTTGCTATCCCCCTCGGGATCCTGACCACATTCGATACTCTTGATGATCCGCTGGGTGTTTCGGGTAACGGCGAACTTGTGATCGACGCCAGCGGTACGCCCAAAGGGAGTGTCCTTCGGATCAAGGCATAGGCGGAACCAGCAATCCATCCCACCATTTGTCTCGGTGCTACCGCAGTCGTATCGAAAACACCCTCCGTTAAAGAAGATGAGAGTCGGCGCGGCCGAAAGCCTGAAATAAACCTGGTCACGTGACTCGATCAACGCGAGACCGGCACCCATCAAACTCGTCGCCATGTCCCGAACCCTATTTGCCAAACCCTCATCCAGAATCTTGATCCACCCCGATGGCAGCAGGCGCGCGTTTTTCACAATGGCAAAAGGTAGTTGCTTCATATGCCAGGCGAGTCCCCACAGCGCCGCGCAATCCTGGTCGGCAAGCGTTACGCCGACCAGTCGCTCTTTGCCGGTTCGCCCGCGCAGCAAGGGAATCTCGGAACTGAATGGGATATCGAGAGCGTCCGTTTCTTCCCGATAAATAAGACGGTCCGCAAAGGCTTCGTGGACGCCGCACAAGGCGCCTCGCAAGTTGTCGCCGAGATCGGCGTGCAAAGCGTCGATGTACGCAGCCTTGCCGTCCACGGTCGTCTTCCTGATCAGATCGTCCACCGTGAACCATGTAAGGCGGTCCGGATACGCGCTTAACTGATCGAACAAGGTTACCTGCCCGGAGTCCGTCAGGACGACTTCGAATACCAGGATCAGGTATTCGGTGTACGCGTGATTGTTACGCGAACCTTCGACCTCTCGATAAGACTTCAGGCTGCGCCAGAGACGAAAATCGTAGTGATCTTGATGGCGCAAACCGGTTTCTTCCAGCATTTCGCGAATGAAAGTCTTGTGCAGGCCTGCCAGTGCTTCGGCCGACCCCGATCGCTGAATAAGCGGCAACACGGATGCTGTTTGAGACTCCACCGGCAGATCCGTCAAGTTAAGCCGACCACCAGGCAATACATAATTTCCCGCTTGCCGGCGCGCCTTGTCTTCGCGGTGATGCAGCAGAAAGCGTCCGTCCAGCCTGATCAGGCCCCAAGCCACATAGACGAAGCGAATGGGCTCGGCACACTGACGCTGATGCATACGTACTCGGCTTGTTTCCAGCGTCCGTAGCAAGGCCCGTTGCTCGTCGATGACATCTTCCGGTCGGTGTGCTCCCTGCTCGCAGTAGGATCCCTCCAGCAAGTCTTGTTTGTCATCCGCGAGGACCCTTATCAACCCGTTTGCCATCAACTGAGCGGGAAAGGACACGAATTGCCAGTGCCCCTCCCGCAATTGCTGACGATCCAGGAGCGCCAGACTGTCAAGCAGGCGTTGCACCAGCGTGACAAATGCGAAGGCGGTTTCTGATGAAATTCGCGCGCCATCAGCAACATTTCGAGTGACATGCTCGATCGCCGTGGAAGTGCACTGATTACCTTCCTCCGCGTAGTGCGGCAAGCAATCCTGGATGATTTTGATGGCGAGACCGGTCATTCCGGGAAACTGCGCGGGTAGATCGTGCGGGCAAACTGGTAAAGAAAATCGTCGTGCCCATCGGGAGAAGAACGGAACCTGTTCACATCGAAGTTGAAGTTGCAGGCCATCTGCAAGTATTGTTTTCCATCCCGGCTTTCACGCTCGTTGAACTGGCTGAGGGAAGCAGGTACCAGGCCATGCCAGAACATCTGATACAGGGCCTGAACGAAATGGACTTCGCCATTATCTACGCCGGGCTGTGCGAGGTTATTCACCAAAGAGGCAAAATGGCGCGATTCAGACACACGATGGCTTTGGGCCAAGTCGCGAATTTTCTTGTAGCTCCGCACCAGGTTCCTCCGAAGCGCCGATTCATCGAGTGCCGCCTCAGAATCTCCATCGCCTGACTTGAGCAGGATTAGCGCCAGCTTTTCGAACCGCACCGGGGCGAAATCCCAACGAAACATGGCGCGCATGTTCACAAGGTACAAGAAGGCTACATCGGCTTCATCCAAATGGTTGATCACGCTGTTGTGGCTCATCCAGTTGCGCACGTTTTTCATGATCCAGCCCAATGCGGGGAGCAGCCGGCATTCAATCGACCCGCGACTCGATATTTTTCTCGGATTCTCCGGTTCTGCTCGGGTTTCCCACTCGTGCGCCAACGCCCGAACAAACAGTCTGAATAGTCGCTCCTTCTCGTCACCATTGCGCGGGGCGGATGCCGGGAGAGATTGCTGCAAGGCATCCAGGTAATCGCCCATATCCTCCTTCGTCACTTCGCGCCCCGGCTTTCCAAACCCAGATCCGATGAATGCACGAAACTGGATGGCAGATTCATCTTCAATTACACGCTCTTTCAAGTAATCGCATCCCTCGATGATCGCCCTTCGCAAAGCTAGATAGCGATCCTCCTGATGGCTGCTCAACCATCCCCTGAACGCCGAGAACCCGCTATCGCTCTTCTCGAACGCCGTAGGCCGGGGTATCAGCGAGTCGCGGCAGTGGGTGTTGAATTCGACAGTGGAACCCTGTTCGCCAGTCAGCAGGCAAATATTCTCCGGGGGAATACCTTTCCGGATCAGATGGTTGTAAATATAGAACCCGGCCTTGCGGTGGAACGTGGGTTTGTCCAACTCGTCCATGTCGGACGGTAGCGCCCTGCTGTAATCGACGTTGCGGTCCAGATTGATGTCAATGGCGAATACATCGTGAGAGACGATTTCTTCTTTGCCCACCCGCTCCAGATACTCGAAAACATTTTTGAGCAAGACCAGCTTGTGATTCGAATGCTTGGCAAAAAATGCCGAAAGAATTCCCGGCTCGGCAAGCAGATCGTCATCGTCATCCCATTTCTTGACGAAGGTTTCCCGCCCAAGAAGGCCCTGGAACAGCGGAATCAATGTTTTCGAATTAGCCGGCAACGGCTGCGCGCCGCCGAAATCCTCGATCCATACGACGTTCATACAGAGCTCTCCGCGAAGTTCTTGTGCCCGAACGTCAGCAACGCTCGATACTCTCCATTTTCAGCCACGCGGCATAACGCCGAATCCTCCAGCATGGACATCAGCTTGTCGATAAAGTACAGGCCCTTGTTGGTCCCTTCCTGTGCTATTTGTCCGGTCGTGGCGGGCGAGCACGAATTGACGCAGTCGAAGCAGTATTCGTCGCCACGCCGGAACCATTTCACAGCAATCGGCTGCTTGCCGTCGGCATACTTGAGGGCGTTGTAAATCAGTTCCGAGAACGCGGCGAAGAAGAACATGTAGCGCGTTGCGTTGCTGGTGAAGGTCATTTCCGCATCAGCATCGATTCTTATTTGCAGGACGCCGAAGTGCGCCGTAATCCATTGGAAAATCTTGCCCGCCGTCTTGACGGTAATCTCCAGCGGGATGATTTCATCGACAAAGGACTTGCGGATATTCTTGATGGCTTCCTTGTCCTGTCCCGGCAGCAAACGCTTCAACTGCGCCAGGTGGTTGGACGAAAAGACGAACCGCGCCACCGACTGACGCAAGGCCATCGCCATCACCAGCGACACATTCGCATCCCCTGACTTGTCGCTCTTCCACTTCTCGCGTATTTGTTCCGGGTCGGAGACATAGAGCTTGAAGGTCCTGAGCAGACTCTCGGCGAACAGGAATACCGGGAACAAGGACGCCATGTTGTTGATCGCCTTGTATTGCTCTTGCCCCCGGTCATACAGGTCGCTGCCGAGAATTTCGATGACCGTGCGCACGGTTTCCGGGCCGGTGCTCAATGCATTGTTCAGAGTGTGAGTCAGGAAGGAAAGGGTTTGCTTGTGTGTCTCTTCCCTTGCCAGGTTGATCTTGATATTAGCGTACTGACTGCGCGCTGTGCCAAGAAGCCAAGTCTCAAACTCCTTCTCGTAATATCTTCGGTGGGAGAACTCGTCAGCCTGATCTCTTCGCGGCCGCAAAACTCTGCTCAAATCCTCGTGATGCCGCAGCGACTTGAAGCACTTTTCAAGATGGCTGGACGCAAGGGTTGGATTCGGGTGTTCACCCAACCCACGAAACGCGATCTCGGCCAAATAGTAAGCCGCCAAAGGATCCCCGGCATCTTCAGCCTGTCGGAAGCATCGCTTTGCGAACGCGAGGTCTGTCCTTCCGTGTATAAAATGCAATATTCCTCGCAGAACAAGAACTGCCGGCCAATCCTGACTGGAGACTGAATCCAGGAGAGCGTCAAAACGCTGGGGTGGCTCTGGTGCATCCATTTCGCCAAAGTCGTTCGATAGGTGCAGTGCAAACATGCGTTGCGCAGCCAATTTCACGTCGTCCTCACTTTTCGAAAGCAAGCCTGTCGCCAACGCTCCCCAAGGCGACCCATCCGCCGCCATTTGAAACCACCTCTTCGCTTCCTCGTGATCTGCTTTGACCCCATGTCCCAGGCGATATATTTCGCTCAGCCTAAGCTGGGCCTCCATATCGCCGCCTTCCGCTGCTTGTTTGTAAAGGAGAATTGCCTTGCGCATCGATTGCTTGGATCCTTCGCCTTGTTCGTACATTTCAGCAAGGAGCGCTTGAGCCCGTGGATGCCCCTGATCCGCTGCCGCAGAAAGCCACTTGATTGCTTGTTCTGCACCATCGACCACGTCCGTATATTCCGCAGGATAAGCATCCGGCGAGCAATTCTCGGAACCCCCCAGATGCGCTTCTGCCTCGCGGAGCCAGCGACCAGCTTCGTCATGAGAGGTAATGGGCACTGGAATGCCCGCGCGAATCAACCTGCCAAGGTTGTATTGGGCATCGGCATTCCCTTGTTCTGCGGCTTTGGCATACCAATGTGCTGCCTTGCTGGGGGAAAATAGATTGGCGAAGCCATACTCCCAGAACTTGCCTAAGAAATTCTGCGCATGAGGCAATCCCCGGTCTGCCGCGGAACGAAGCAGGGCCTCGGCTTTCTCGGTGTTTTCAGGTACGCCACGCCCCCGGAGATATAGCCGGCCGAGGCTGTATTGAGCCTCGGCGTTCCCTTGTCCTGCTGCCAGGCTATACCATAGAGCGGCCTGTGCATCGCTTTGTGGCACCCCGCGCCCGTCCTCGTAAAGGTCACCCAAAAAATACTGCGCGTGCGAATCTCCCTTGTCTGCTGCGGTTCGAAGCCACCGCGCCGCCTCTTCCTCGCTTTGCTCGATGCCATGCCCCATGAGATAACAAAGCCCAAGGTTTCGTTGCGACGGAGCAAAACCTTGCACCGCCGCCTGCCTGATTTCATCAATCGACGGAGTGGAGGGGGGTTTGCCAGGTGAAGAAGGTTCTGCCTTATTGTCGCTGCTCATATTTTTGCCCGGTAAATATCACGCTCGAGGACAGGAGTACTTCATGTATCACCTGCCTCCTGCTAGCTTGCAGGCAGTCTCGGCTGAACGGTTTCAAGCTGATTTCGGTTGATGTAGATCAACCCATTGCCCAGCTTCCCGCTCTCGCCGACCAGGGTTTCCACCGCTGCCGTCGACAGGCCGGAAGTGCGGCCATCGACGCCAAGAAATACCGTCTGTACATGGGTGCCGCTGCGCGCCTTGGCAGCGCCTTCGCGCCAGCGGTTCAGCTTTTGGATATCGGCCAAATAGTCCTGCATCACCGCCTTGTCGCCCTTCTTGCTCATCGAGGCGCCTCCCTTTACCTCGAAGATGGTGCTGATATGCGCCAGTTTGTGCGGGTCATTGGACCGCTTCGAATCGCCGCCCTTGTAGAGGTTGAAGCGGCCGTCGAAACCGGCATCGAATACCACCAGGTCAGGCCGTTCCTGCATCCTGCTTCCCGGCTGCTTGGCGAACGAGAAGTAGGTCTCCAGGGAAAGTTGCGCGACTCCGAAGCCGGACTCTCGCAGGCAATCATATAACCTTGCGGTGATGTTGGCCTCGTGCCCGTTGACTGCCAGGCAGTCACGCGCGAATTTCGCGAGCTTTGAGTCGTTCCGGTTGAACAGAAAGTCTACGCTACTCTTGCAGCACGCGGCAGTGGCTTTGGTGACCGGATAGGTCGTCAGCTTCTGCCTCGGACGGGAAACAAGGAATTTGCCTTCGCCCTGACAATAGTAGGCGAACGCCAACCCATGGGCAGCGCATTGCTCCGAAACCAGTTCCGCCTTGAGCGGTGAGATGGCCCGCCCGAGTTCGGGCATGTCCACACAGAGAAACCAGGACTCGATCCCCCGTGTGGCTTCGGGTTTGAGCTTGGCCATGTCATTGCAATAGCCGCTCGCGTCGATCTCGTCCTTGAGTGCGTTGCGGTTGCCGTAAGCGCCACCTTTGACTTCCATTGATGCCAGTGGCTTCTTCTGTGTGCTCGAGAAATCTCCAGAGACGCCATCGCCGTAAACAACGATATCCACCCGGCCGTTGTTCAACGCCTGTTCTCTCGCAATGCGTTCATGGGGAAAACCGGCTTTCTTCAGGCGGTGATGGATCATCGCATGGAGAACATCCTCCTTGCCGCAATAGGCAGCGGAATCTGCAAAGATCGATGCGAGCAGTTCGTTGGTGATGTGCATTTGAAGCCCTCCGGGTTGTTTGATCACGCTGCAGAGACTTCTGCGATGCGTCTGATGGAACGGATCATGGAGCACGCGACAGAAATGCTAGAGGAGAACTACCGGAGTTTTTCAGTGGAAAACCGCATGCACATGTTTCTATGTCATGCGGGCGGCTGGCTTTCTTGTGAAGGCGCAAGTGCCCAAGGTTCGCAATGCCTTGGAGGGCTTTCGACTGGCAGTCCGCTCACCTGTCTTCATGGGCGTCGGTAGCTGGCTGGTGCGAAGATTTCAACGCCCTTCGGTTACCAGTGCCGCAGGCAGCAGACGGCGTCGTTCGGGCAGACGCAGCAGCGGCAGAACCTCGCAGTATCGCAGGGGCTTCTCGTCGGCAAACATGACGCCGGCCTGCCCCGCCCGGACCTCCCTGGCCACCGCATGCAGCCGCTCGCGCCAGTGGGTGATGACGGCGATCCAGTCGGGGAATTCGGCGGGGGCGAAGATCTTCTGTCGTGCATCGGCTATGCCCTGGACGCCGGGCAGGATGTCCCCTTCGTCGGCAATGCCGGAGAACGCCGGCTTGTCGAGCAGCACCTTGGCGAAGACGACGGCGGCCACCTCGTCGTTGACCAGCGCGGCGTAGATCGGCAATTGCGGCTCGCTGATGCGCTGCTCGGCCCAGTTCCTGGTGTCGATGGCAGCGCCGGTCTTGTAGTCGATGATGATCTGCCGGCCGTCGTCCAGGCGGTCGATGCGGTCGACGACCACCTTGACCCTGATTCCCTCGATGTCGACTTCGGCGGGCTGTTCGCAGGCGATGACCGCGAATTCCAGCCCACGCTTGTCTTCGACGGCCAGCCAGACGTCGAGAAGTTTCTGCAGGCGCGCCGCTTCCAGTTCGCGGAAGCGGGCCGGCAACGTCACGCGGCGATCCGTCTCGAAGGCGCTGATGGCCGTGGCGACGGCCTCGGCGATCGCCTGCCGGCGGATTGCTTGACTCATGCCGGCGAGGACAGACGAGGTCCGCGTGGCCTTCCAGAAGGCTTCCAGGGCCTCATGCACCAGTGTGCCGCGGGCGGCCGGGTCGAGGCCCTCGACCGGCTCGTCCATCGCCTCGCCGCCGAGCCGGTATTGGTAGTAGGCCCAGGCCGGACAGATCGCCTGGGCGCGCAGCAACCAGCTGCCGCCGGACACCTTTTCGCCGTCGCCGAGCGGTGGCGCCAGGGAATCGTCGAGCAGTTCGCAGGCGGTGCCGGCCTCCTTGCCGAGTTGACGCGCCAGCGTGACCACCTCGCCCGGCGCATCTCCGGCCGGCGGTATGCCGGCAATCAGCGGGCTTGGTCGCAGGATGCGGTTGCCGTCGGCCCGGGCATACGAAAATGTCACATCCGGCGCAGCCCGCGCCAAGCGGGCATGCACCCGTTGCGCGAAATCGAGCTCGACCTCGGCGCTGGCATGCGCCGCTCCGGCCGCGCGCAGCAGTTCGGCCGGCAGCAGCGGGTTGGGCCGCGGCGGCGGCGGCCAAAGGTCGTCGTTCATGCCCATCACCCACAAGGCGTCGAATTCGAGCCCGGCGCTCTCAAGGACCCCAAGCACCTGGATGAGCGGCTGGCCGCGCGTTTCAGGCTGGAAGATGCGCTGCTGACACAACTGCGACAGGCGCCGCGCGGCCTCGTTCGGGGACAGCTTGCCGAGCAGGCCATCAAGCCGCCCGAAGCTCTCGATGACCTCGCCAAACGCCCGTCGCGCCTGAAACTCGTGACTGGACAGCTGGCGATCGCCGGGCCAGCCCGCCGCCTTCAGTGCCCTGCGGAACACGCCGGCCCACTCGCCCGGACGCAGCGCTTTTGACGTCCCTGCCATCGTTTCGACAAAGGCTTCCAGCGCCGCCACCGTCTGCGGGCACAGCGGAGGCGGCTGGTCTTCGGCCAGGCGTCCGGCCAGCCGGATTACGGCCGGCAAGGTCGTGAAATAGGGCAGGTCGCGGCGCAGCGCGGCGTCAAGCCGGGCGCGGCCGTCGGCTTCGGCCTCCGCCGCCGACCAGCCGCCGGCCAGCAACAGCGCCGACAGCCGGCTTTGCTCGACCTTGGCCCGTCCGCTGCCCAAGGCCAGCAGATCGAGGGCGACCCGGATCAGCGGCAGGTCGGCGAGCCTGCGGCCGAGCGAGAAGTTGAAGCAGCGCGGCGACTCGGTGGCATCGGGCCGGATCAGCGCCGGATGCAGCGCGTCGTCGAGCGCGAACTCCAGGCGGTCGCGCACGCTGGCCAGGTCGGGGGCGACGATGCCGAGCCGGCACGCCGGATCGGCGGCCAGACATGCCTGCGCCCAGGCGGCGATCGCCCGGCATTCGGCGGCGACGTCTGGACAGGGCATTGCCTGATGATTGCTGCGGTCGACCGCAGTTTCGCGCCGATTTTCAACGTCGACCCCGCGTCCCGCCAGCGCCACCATCAGCTTCTGTTCGAGCGGCGAAAGTCGGTCGAAGCCCGCGAAAATCACGGCGGACGGTAAGACAAAATGACCGGCCGCGATCAGCTCGACCAGTTGCAGGTGCAGGCTGGTCGTATCGCGCCAGTTGGCAGCCCGGCAACGCTTGTCGAATTCGCCCTGCCAGGTGGCAAAGAGCCTGGTTTCGTCGGCAAGCTGGTTGCCGGTCGGGCGGATATTCCACAGGCGCGAAAGCGCGTGGGCCTCGACAGCCGAGGTCGCCATGCCCTGGATGTCGAAGAGCGGGGCGGCCTCGGTCAGCGACGCGGCAATGACCTTTTCCCAGAGGAGGCGCTCGGCGAAGGAGTCAAGGGCAGTCGGCAGATCGGCAATGCCGCCGAGCAGCGCCTCGTCGGCCAGGGTTGCCAGCCATTGCCCGATGGTCAGCGCCCGCCGCGTCTGCCAGACTGTCTGCCCATCCGGTGCCTCGCCCCGCAGGGTCTGGGCGAGGCGGGTGGTGGCGCAGAGGGTCAGGCAGTCGCTCAAACCAGCGCGGTCAGTTGGCGGGTGGCTTTGCCGGCTGTGCGGGTTGCGCCGGCTTGGCCGGTGCCGCAGGAGTCGTTGCCGCAGCCGGTTCTGCAGTCTCGGCGGGTCTCGCCGGCTTGGCCGGAATCGCCGGTGCTGCCGGCTTGGCGGGGGCAGGCTTGACCGGATCGGCGGAGCCTGCGGGTGCTACCGCCGGGGCCGCCGGCTTGGCACCAGAGGGCCGGGCCGGCTGGGCGGGGGCCGCTGGCGCGGCGGGGGTTGCAGCGCCGCCGGCTGCGGCAGGCACCGGTCTTGCTGGAGTTGCCGGCGCGCCGGACGGTGCGTGCTCGGCCGGCCGTGCCGCCGGGGTTGCGGCTGGCGTCGTCGGCCGTGCGGGGGCTGTGGCGCGGGGTTGCGCCTTGCCTGGTGAAGTGTGTTGCGCGGCAGCCGGGACCGGTTGCGACGCGCCGCTGACCATGACACTACCCCGGATGTCCTTGAGCGTCGCCGGGCCGATTCCTGGAACGTTTTCCAGGTCGTCGACCGACTTGAACGGACCGTTCTTCTTGCGGTAGTCGATGATCGCCTTTGCCTTGGTCGGGCCGATGCCCTTGAGACTGTCGAGTTCGTCCGTGGTGGCGGTATTGATGTTGATCTGGGCGAACGCGATCCCGGCAAACAGCAGCCACCCGGCAATTGCGAGTACAAGCTTTCTGGTCATGGTGAGTCTCCTTTGGCGGGATTACTGCGCGGCCGGCGCGGGTGAGGGTGCGGAGGCGGTGGCCGGTTCAGGCGCCGGCGGGGGCGTCGGGGTGATGGAAAGGACGGTCAATTCCTCGTAGGTTGCGAAAATCTGGTCACCCACACGGACGTCCTTGAGCAGTTCCTTGTCCTTGACGACGAGATCGACACTGCGCTGCGGGCCCCGCAAGGTGATCGTGCCGGCGCCGGCGTCCACTGCGGTGACATCGGCGATGACCTTGACCGTGCGGCTCATGCTGCCACTCGGCTTCTCGCCGGGCTTGGCCGCTGTCGACTGTTCGGATTCGATGCGCTCGCGCAGCCTGCCGCCGCCCTTTTTCAGTTCGAGACCAAGCGCCGCGACATAACTCAGCGTTACCAGGTCGCCGACCTTGATCTTGGTGAAGTTCTTGATCTGCGGCCCGGCGGTGACGGTCATCACCTTTCCGGCAGCTCCCTGGATGGTGACCGCCCGCGTGTTCTTGTCGAGGGCGGTCACCGTCCCTTGCAGCTCGACGGCGTCAGCGACGGCTACGGCGCCCTTTTCCTTCTCGACGATGGTGGCGGCCTTCGGCGGCTGCTGGGCGGAAGCCACGACCGGGACAGCGGCAATCAGCGCCGCGAACAGGATGGAACGGTTCTTCATGGGGTGTCTCTCCTTGGGGGAAAACTGGATTATGCCAGCGAACGGCCAGGCTAGCACCGCTCAGGGAATGCCTATCGACAGGAACAGGTTGGAGGCGCCGTTGGTTGAATAGCCAAAGCCGAGATAAGCCGGTCCGAAAGGCGTTTCGCCACCGAGATAGAGGGCCGCCG
>Ga0116155_10002437_pt1 | contig 12648 bp, 8 predicted proteins | sample AD_UKC032_MetaG_FD_89890 | JGI IMG/M metagenome (GOLD analysis project Ga0116155, IMG submission 89890) | Active sludge microbial communities of municipal wastewater-treating anaerobic digesters from USA - AD_UKC032_MetaG | ecosystem: Engineered > Bioreactor > Anaerobic > Digestate | place: USA...
CGAAAGCCCACCTGCTGGTTCGCAGCCAACAGGCCCTGACGGTGAACCCGTTTCCGTCCGTTCTGCAAGTGCGATCTGAGTGTTTCGGACCACCCCACGGACAAACCCCATACCCTCGCGAAGAATTTTCTCTCGCAGAGGCGCAGAGGATTTTAACCCGTAGCCGCAGCTTTCAAGCTGCGGCTCTATCTCACCACGAAGGCCACAAAGATCACGAAGAATTTAACGCGGAGATTCTTATCCACAGATTACACAGAGAAGTCTTTCTGATATTCGCGTATTTCGCGTATTTTGCGGTTAAGGTTTTAATAGTAAACCGCGAACCACACCAACCACGCGAACCAAAACGCGGTATATTTCTTCGTGGTGAGAATGTTTTAAAAGACATAAATGAAGAGGCGCTCGGTCGGGGGACCGGGCTTACACGGCGGCGGACGCTGGCGATGTAGACCGCGTGCCCCCACGCGGCACTATTTCCATTGTCGCGCATAAGTAATGGGTGAGGCCGAGCAGCATCCAGGCCTGGGACCAGCGCATGTAATTGATGCGGTTTGTCCACCATGGCCATTTCTGGTAGTAAAACCATCCTTCGGGAGCGCGCATGTTTCGAAGGGCCCAGTCGCAGACCGAATCGGCGAGCGGCAGGCTGCGGGGATCGTACCCAGCCAAACCGGTCAGCGTCACCAGCGCTTGGGCGATCGAGTGCGCGTCGATCGGGTAAGTGCGGTTGTGGAAATACTTCGCCCGCCCATCCGACTCGAAGAAATGATCCAGATAGAACGTGTATCCCTTCCGGATCGCTGGCTCGCATTCGGCCGGATCGAGGCATTGGCGGATCCGTTCCAGCGCCATCAGATTGAAACCGGAATGGAAGCTGTCCACCCACTGTTGCTTCGCCCCTTCGCCATACGGCCAGGAACCGTCCGAACGCTGACGTTTCAGGGCGTAGCGTGTCGCTGCCAGCGCTGCCGACCGGAAATCCTCGGATGGCCGATACGTGTTCAGGCGCGCCAACAACGCGGCACCGAGCAGACTCGCGTTATGGACTTGGCTCGGCACCAAGGGGGTATAGCTGAAACACAACGTGTCGGCGTCGCGCGTCGTGTGCAGACCATGCAGCAGGAACGCGCCGGCGCTTAGCGCCGCCTCGAGCCAGGCCGCATCGCCATAGGCGTCATATGCATCGAGCAATGCATTTGCGGCAAACGTGGTGCAGATGATGTTCGGTGTGCCGCGGGGCACCAGATACGTCCGCGTCTGCCAATCGAAGTTGTATCCCCAGCACGACCACTGCTGATTCGCCGAACGCAGCTCGAGCAACCGCGCCGCTAACGCCCGGACATCCTGCTCCCCAGCCAGACCGACAGCATGCAGCCGGACCATGGCCGCCAGAAAGACCGCAATCCCCTTCGGGTTCTGCTCCTGCGGCACACCTAGTAAACCGCGTAGGTCGACCGGACATCGCTTCAGAAACTGCGTCGCGGCCAGGCGAGGCAACGACCAACGCAGCAGCCCCAACCGTCGCAGCACCCGGCTATTCAACGCGTCGTATGGGTCGTGACCGGACCAATGTCGACCGTGACAGTACGCCAGCAACTCAGCGGTTGCATGCCATGCAGCAGAGGGCTGGTCACGACGTGTCTCCGCTGGACTGCCAGGGCGATTCGTCGCCACGGTTGCGCGACACGATGCCTGATCGAGGACCCGGCCGCTTGACTCGTGATACTCCATTCGGCTGAGTAGGATCGGTTAATCGTCAGGAGCGAAGAACCGCGAAGCACGCCAACAATCGCTCGTTGAACCAGACTAGCGAGAGATCAACGGCGTGTTTCTAGGTAAGCAAACGCGGCGATGATTCCGGACGCTGCATTGTCATAATTGAATTCGCGCACCTTTTCACGCCCGCTGGCCGAAAAATCGTCCCACATCGCCGGCGTGGCAAGCAGGTTGGCGGCAGCGTCGGCCCAAGCGTTGACATCGAGCGGGAGGACGTACCCGTTGCGCTCGTGCAACACCAGCTCGCCCGCGGCGGCAGTCCATTCGGTCGTGATAACAGGTGTGCCCGCGATCATGGCCTCGTTGATGACCACGCCCCAACAATCGCCCGACGTGGGGAGGAGTAACAGACGCGCCTGCGCATAATAGTCAGGCAGCTCTTGATGCCGGATGAATCCCGCAAACTCGTAAGATACCCCGTGTTTCCCAAACACACCCCGCATCTGCGCCTTAAGCGTTTCATCACCATCGCCAATAATCAAAGCACGACAATGGCCGAGACGGGCCTTGATTGCCGCACAGACTTCGGCGAAAAAAATGGGGTTCTTCACGCGGACGATGCGCCCGGCGAACATGACATCGAAGCGTCGCTCGATGCTCTTCCCATTGAGGCAAGCCAAAAAGTAATCGTTGTCGGCCACGAGGTGGCTGAGGAAACACTGCTCGTTTTGTAGACGAGAATTATAGTGTCTATGCAGCGCAAGGCTTTGCAAGCTGCTTCCCACGGAGGCAGCACCCACGTGCCTGTACACAATGCGCCGAGCCAATCGTTGCAGCCGGCCGATGCCTGACTCGCGCCCTAGCCAGCTATCCTCGAGCAGCGCGACTTTGGTCCCCAGCAACCGGCAGAGCACCATAGCCAACCAACCGCTGGGGTCTTTGATGCAGCTCGAAACCAGAGCCACACGGGGGCGATGCCGAAACAAGAGCGGAACGAGCCCCGGATTGAAAAAGCGTTCGGTGCTGCCCGGGGTCAAGGTGATGGCTTTGAGGATGGTCTTGGGGTAACTCCCCATCTTGAAGGTCCAAAGACGGCGCTTCTCGTTCTCCTTGAAGTATACGACCTGCACCGCGCCGCCGAGCCGATGATAGACGCGCTCGAAGACTGGTTCGCGCCAGGGCGTCGGGATGTCACTGATGATCAGCCGCTGCATTCAACATACCCTTCATTGCGAAGCGGCCATCCGAGGCATTCCGCGCATGCATCTGGGCAAATATGGCATCCATAATTCGCGATGTCCGCAAAATATCGTCGGCCGGAATGGGATCTGGCGCATTGTCGCGAATACCACGATAGAACAACTCCATCAACTTCCGCATGCCATAGTCCATGTGAAAGTCGCTGTGCAGAAACTGCCGCACGTTCTGCAAAGAATTGCGGGCATGCTCGCGGGCATAGCCCCACGGTGCAAAGAAATATCGCAGGTAACTCTTCTGTCGAGAAGCTCGAACGCGAAGCACGGTCCGATTCGTGTTATCGAGTATAAGGTTGCCGGTCGGCCCATAAATCCGCAGCTCGTTCGTTCCGGCGCCAAGTTGCGTCGTGAACAAGAAAAACGCCGTGGTCCCCAAGTCGTCATGAATGGTCGCCCGCACTTCATCGATCAGATCGGTCTGTTTACGACGCACTAAAAGAGGGCTGCTAAAGCAGAGAGCGCTGACCCTCGGGTAATCGCCCGTCAGAAATTCCGCCAACTTGGCCACCCCATGGCTTATGAGGTTGTGTATCAAGGATCCAGGCAGACGCCGGACCCAGTGGTTCGGATCGCTGAGAACCGCCTTGCCGTACGTCGGCTCATCGTGGGAATAACACTGAATGCTCTCGAGGTGAATCGGCGGTCCACCAAGGAAACCGGCATGAACGAGCTGCCGCAAGCGAATGGCCTCAGGGCTGAACTGCAGGTTATGGCCCACCGTGAGGCGCAGATTTTTCTCACGCGCCAGGTTAACGAGAGTTTCAGCCTGCACCGTGGTCTCGGTGAACGGCTTTTCCAGGTAAACGTGGCAGCCGGCCTCCAGACAAATTTTGGCGAGTGGAAAGTGGCTCTGCGCTGGGGTGGTGATATGCACCGCCGCAGGCTGAATTTCGCGCAGCATTCTGGCGGCATCGGTAAAGACGTTCCGGATGCGAAAGCGATCCGCAAGCTGGGCCGCCATCAGCTCCTCTTGGTCGCATAAGGCGACGACCTCGACGCCCGCAAGATGCCTCAATTGATCCAGATGCTGATCGGCGATGAAACCGCAGCCAATGAGGGCCACCCGGATCTGCGTTGGTTTATCCATTCTTTTGAGAGCGAAAATATCGGTCCAGAGCTTCCTTCATGGGCACGCGGGGCGTCCAGCCGAGCTGGTCTTTGAGCTTCTGGTTCGAATAGCGGTGCCCCTTCCATGCAAAAGCGCACATGCGACGATTGAACACGGGTGGGAGTTGCGCTTTCGACCATGACGAGTATCGCTCCCAAAAGTGGCACATTGAATAGGCGAGCCAGTATGGAATACGAACGGACCGAAACCTGCGAACCCGCCGCTTGTACTCGCGGAGGAACTGGCGACTGGTTGGGAGTGCGTCGTCCACCACATTGAACACCTCACCTTCCACACCAGGCACCAGCCCAGCCAGCACGATGGCGTCGGCGCAATTGTCCACGTAGGTCAACGGCACCGGATGTCCGCCCCCCAGGTGCATGAAGAAGCCGAAGGTGTCCATGCCCACAAATCCGGGAATGGCCTCTTTTCCAGGGCCAAAGACAATGCCCGGCCGAACGACCGAGAACGGAACGCCATGCTTCTGGTGGTAGGATCGCACGACTTCATCCTGCTTGATCTTCCCGTACGCATATGCGTCATGGCGTTCCGCGAGATTGTCTTCCAATGGGCAGGACTCGTCCCAAACCGCGCCCCGCTTCAGCCGGTAATTCGAGTAGACGGCAAAAGAACTTACGTTCACAAATCGCCGGACCATCCGCTCGCCGAGCACGGCATCGAGCAGATTGCGGGTCGTGATGACGGATCCCTGGAAGCAAGCCGGGAACGACTTGCCGCGACCGGCCACAAGGTGATACACAATTACCGCCCCTTGAACTGCCTTCTCACAATCACGCCGCGAAAGCAGGTTGCCCTCTACGATTTCATAACGTCCCTGCCCATGCTGCACCAGCGTCGCTTGTAGCAAGTTCAAATCCCCGGCGGGCCGAACCAGGCAACGGATACGCTCAAAGCCGAAACGCAGCAGGCAATCCACCACACGCGAACCGACGAATCCTCCCGCTCCTGTCACCAGGATCGGATCACCCTGCCGTGAAATCCAACTTCCGTTCGGATTAAATTGACCGTTCTCCATACGCCGTATCTGAGAGGAATCGCGCGAAATTCTATCGCGTTTTTTGGCTTGAGCTGCAGCCGACGTAAGCCGGCGCTGGTCCTTGTGTTCGACGGAGCGAAATGGTGTGGGCTGACGTCCGCGACGACGAGGTTCATCCGCAAGAGCGAGCGTTCAACATGATCCCGATGCAAAACTTGAACCGCGCCCATCGGTGTGTGATATGACGTGCTGCCGCAGCGTCGAGCTCGTCCTCCAGCGCTGCATTATTTTGATCTTGCCCAACTGGATTCTCGATTATCACAACTCGTGATGCAAGCATTCGCGTCCCCGCTGCGCCAGTGAAATAAAAAGATGGTGCATCAGACATCACGGACTCGTAACCGTGCGCAGATCCCCCGGGACCGACGGGACCGTTCCCAGTTCACACTCAAACGCCCCCTGATCCGGCGCACTACCATGGTAGGTCAAGGTAATTCCCTGTCCATTCGTCCACGTCAGCGGTGCCGATAGATAAAGCGTGTTGTTCTGCCAATCGTTCGAGACGACGGTGGACGTCACCGCCTGGTCCTGCAATTGAATCATGTCCCCAGGAACAATGTGATTGCCATCGCTAAAATAAAGCGCATTGTCCACCGGCAACGTTGTGCCGCTCCCTGCGCTCGTCGTATACGCCAGCCATGTCCCGGCATTGATACAGGGACTGGTCGAGCGCAGCCGGAAATCGGGCAGGTTGCCTGGATCATAATGCCAGCCGAAACCATTCGTGCTGATGAACTGCGGATCAATCGAATCGTTCACATGGTTGTTGCGACACCGCTGGGCTGACTGTGTCAACGTGGTCAGGTTCGTCGGATAGTTTCGCCAGACGATGTTGTTGACCACAAAGTTGTTGGTCCGGCGCGGGTCCGTTTGGTAGTTGCTAGTGTCGATGCCGGCGGAGACCCATTTCATCCCCTGGCCGCCATATAAATGGGACAAACCATTGGCATAAATTGTGTTGGCATAAACCGTGTTGCTTGTGCTACGGGAGTAATAACCGCTGGTGTTGAAAAAAATGCCTGCCGCCAAACTGAAGGCAATAACGTTTTGCCGATAAATCGAGCGACTGGTGCCTAGCTCAATCCCATACGCCCCGTTGTCGTCCGGGGGCGGCCCAGTGTAAAGAAATTGGTTGCCTTCAAACACGTTCCGCATGTCAAACTGCGCGTCCCACGCCTCTCCTGCATCGCCGTCGCCTGGTTTGGTGTGGCGATTGCCGTAGGCGCCATAGGGGTTCGGCTCATACGTGCGCGGCACGGTGTACATAATGAGCGTGTTGCAGGTGGCATTGGTCGGGATCCACGGTGCGTTCACAAACCGGTTGCCGCGAATCACGTTGTAACCGGCCTCCAGTTGCAGGTGATCGTGTGCCCCACCGATGAAGGTGTTGGACACGACCAGGTTATACCAGTGGGGGTAATTGGCTGTGGAGTAGCTGCTGAGGGAGAGGCTGACTCCGGCATCGTTGCAGTCGCTAGTCAGCCCGCCCCAGGCATGGAACAGATTGTTCGAGAACACATTATACATGCAGCCATCGCTTCCGCTGCCGTCGTTGGCAAGGCACACGCCGGCATATTGCCAATCAGAATTCGTGTTGCAGCGCTCGAAGGTGCAGTTCCGAAACGTGCAGTTCGTGATTTCGACAAGCCAGCAATGCCGGTAATTGTTGCTGAAAGTCAGGCCGTCGAATATCCACCAACTCCTATACCGCAGGTCCACGGCTGCTTGCTTCACGCTGTCGCAGACAATTGGTTTTTCACCTGGATACGCCGCTACCGTGATAGGCGCATTGGATGTGCCAGAATTGCCCGCACCGAGTGCCAGGTAGTTGCTGCTGCCGCGGTACGTGCCACCGCGCAAGTACACGGTGTCTCCTGGTTCGCGATAGACGAACGGGTAGGGAGACTTCACTGACCGCTGGATGGTCTGCCACGGTGCGCTCATGTTGCCAGGATTCGTGTCGCTGCCATTCACAGGATCCACGTAGTAGTGTGCTCCATAGATCCTCTCGAACGGGAAAAACGTAAAGACAACCATGCCAAGAACCAAGACGTTACTGTTATGCATTGTAATCTCTCCTCGCTAGCGCAGCAGGATACGAGCCCTAACCATTTACTGTGCCTGCTAAACATCCAATTCCATCAGCAATAATCGATGATTGGCATCCAAAAGATGAATTCTGGATCGATGCCAAAGGATGCGCAAGTGGATATTTGAAGGCACAAGGATGGGATTCCTCACGGCGGTAACCAACCCGTCTTGCCGTTACAAGCGAAAATACTTTTCAGCATCATCCACACATTCGTTTTTCTCAGTGCAATCCGTTGAGCATCAGTGGGTCCGGTCCTGCGTCTTCTCCTGCCTGAGGCCGATCATGCCGGATGGGTGCCGGTTACGTTCCATCAACCCCTAGCCTCGATTTCTAGTGCGCCGTGAATGGTGCAGGACTTCAGTGGGAGAAGTCAGCAACTTGTACAGGCCCAGAGAAGGCAGACTCCGACAAAACAAGTGCTTGCATCCAAGCGCTTTGCGATCAAAAGCCTTCTTTCAAATGTTGGAGAAAGCCGATACCAAGCGCCTCCCCTTGGTGCCAAGGAGGTCGGGATGAGCCGGCGTTTGGGACAGCCGCGCAAGAATCAATCTACGTGAACGCTTTAGACAGTGTCCAAAACGGACTTTACGTGAAGGCGCGAAGCCCAATGTGCACGGCTCGAGCACAGCAAGCTTCATTTACTCGGATACAATCGTCCGAATCAGACCGCCGAATCCAGAGCGCCCTAATAGACACCGGCCTCATGAAAAGTGCAGAATGCTCGCCTGTCTGGAAAATTCGACCGCTTATCCCCGTCTTTTCGCAGCGATCACCTCCAATTTCGATGCATCTTTGCGCACTCAGGGGCAGCCTCTAATTAAGCCAGAAACGAGTCAACATCAGATCTGTCCGAATTTGGTCCCCACTTCATGTCGAAAAGGGTGAAGGCAATCAGCGGGGCAAACACGCTGTTGAGGCGAGGATGCTCAGCGGCAAGATCATTGCTCAGTAAGGATTTCACGCTATCGACGTCAAACAATGCTTCAGGCAAGTGGTTAACCGACGCTCGAACCAGTTCCTGATACGCCGGAGAGAATCGCAACAGTGCATTATCATCGTGGTATGCAGTTGGGTTAAATGGGTGCACAGAGTCTTGACGCTTTTGGAGCGATCGATAAATACTCTTGCACCAAGAAGACTTTCTTAGAAACGCGCGGGCGTTGCGCTTCAAATGAGTAGCGGCAGAAAACAGTTCAGCATTAACACTCGCTCGAACGCCTATTCCAGGATCCTCAATATTCGACAGGGCCGGCGACACGCTGTGAAGCGCATACCTGACAAGCCGACCGTCTTCCTTCCATTCATAAGGTAGCGACACCGCAAAATCTGCCAGTTCGTTATCAAACGACACGGAGCGATCCACAAGCCGCGTCCGATTTGTAATAGCCATTGCCAACAAACGAGAGCAGAATCCGAGATTTTGATAGGGAAAACGATCCGATAGGTCGCCAACTCTTCCGCCACAGGAGGCCCAGTCCGCAATTCGTTGCACCTGGCGCTCCCTGACGAGAGCCAAGGCATCCTTGAGCTCCTGGGAAAAACACAAGCTAACGATATCCACATCACACGCCTTTCGAATCAATGGAGTATCCACCAATGCCCTGCCTATTGCACGGCTTTGGACGGATAACGGCGGTGCCGTAATTTCCCATAAATCTGCGGCTTCACGGGCAAACGAGCCTTTAAGAGTCTGATTGAAATACAAACCCGTTATGGTCGCGCGAACACCGGATTCGATGATGCGATTGAAAAAGGTGGCGCAAATACACAGAGTATGCCAAAACAACCCTTCGGTGATGTCAGCCGAGGCGCGAGCTTGCAGCACGAAGTGATCCGGCGTCCGCGACAACTCGATGTCTCTAATCCCGCGAGTCTTTACAGCCTCGCGAGCTAACTTGCACTCCTTGCTGACCCTGCCGGCATCCGTGAATGTCAGACCAGTGATGTTGTCGGGAGCCAGGGCGATTAGCAGTCGCGAATCGATGCCGCCACTGACGAAAATCCCCACCCCAGGCCCGTCCGCTGTTCGTTTTACAACATTCTTCTTTAAAATATAGGCCAGCTTGTGCGCTGCATCTTTCCATGAGCGAAGGTCCGTCTTTGCGCATGGGTTGAATCGAAAATACCTGTCGACGGAAAGTTTTCCGTCGCGGTATACGGCGTGCGACGCAGGCGAAAGCCTCTTGATGTCGGGAAACAAAGTTATGTCGCTAATAACTCGCTCAAATGCCATGAACTCAGCGATAGCAAAAGGATCGTATTTGCGGCCGACGTCCTCCCTCCAGCAGAGCAGGGCGCGCACCGATGTCGCGAACGCGAAATCGTCGCCGCGCTGGCAGTAAAAGAGTGGGCGCGATAAAAAACGGTCGGTGTACAGGTGCAGTGCATGATCCCTAACGTCATGCACAGCAATAGCGAACGTGCCGTTTAGTTTGTTAACAAACTTAGGACCTTGTTCGAGATAGAGGTGCAAACAATATTCGGCCCGTTGAATCGTGTCGGCAGAACCACGAAGCGACATTGGCACTTGATCAGCATCTGGAAAAACCTCGCCATCTATCAAAAGACAGGTTTCCTCAGCGCGGGCAATTGCGGTCTTCAGCATGCCAAACTCCTCGCCGTAATCGACAGCACCTGCTGCGAAGGAACCAAGATCGATTCTGTGTAACCGAGATGTGCGAGAATGCATCATCGGCTTTGCCATTCGCGTCAACACAACCTGCTCGACCGTTCCGCTTGCGGAACCGAGTTTGAATCCAAGAATTCCAGGCATGTATTATTCTCCAAAATACATCATTTGTGACAACAGACGGCTGCAATATCTATGACATTATGTAATAAACGATGACGGTACAGAACAATGCTGAGGTTCGACGCCAGGCTGCGCGCAGCACTATTTCAATCGAAGATCGAGCGGGACGCGGCCCAATCCATCGCATTGCAGATCACGGGATAGCAAACGGGCGTACATTATTTTCTGGTGTCGGTTTATTAAGAGAGCGTACTGGCCGAAGGCTCGGAGGGTCTCCTCGTTTCGGAGCAGGGGGCCCGTGGTCTGCTCCTGAAAGACCAAGTCGGGGCTGTCATTGACCTCGATGACAATGGGCACGCCGCTTTCATGCAAAGCGATATCGAACCCCAAGAGTTTTCGGTAGTGTGCAAACGCTGTTTGAAGGGTCACCGCAGTTTCGACGATGGCAGGCCACTCAGGCACGGTAGTGCCGTCAAATACGACTTTTGATGTGGGATGCCGAGTGTACCGGTTGCCCTGCTTGTCATAGCCGAATTTGCTTAATCGTCCGTCCTCCGCGTTCACGCCGATCGCGACGCCCCCGGCGCTCCAGTTATCTACATAATTATCCCCCACACCACAGCGCATCGTCGCGCCCAAAAGAATAACGCTCTCGTTCCTGGTGTACATCGTGACGACCCGAATGGTATTTACCGAAGTGGAGGAAAATGCGGCCAATCTGGAATCCTGTCTCACGACCTCCTGCACGATCAGCGTCTCCTTCAAGCTGAAGTCCCGAAGAGGGACAACGCCCTGGCGAAACCGAACCGTGATGTTATCGTCAACTCGCTGGACCAACACGATATCGCGTCCGCCGCCACCGACCAGAGGCTTCGCAAACAGCTTATTGACCGCCGGCCCTTGCAGCCACGCCGTTATTGTTTCCCGGTAATTCCGTTCGGGAGTGATGGTGCCGTACGTATGCGGTGTTTTAACGCCCACGGCCCTGCAAAGGCCCTCACAGACAGCCTTGTCATCAAAGAGAAGGCGATATTTGACCGGCTGAACCGCTTTTCTTAGGGCAACCCTCTGATAGGATTGATAATTTGAACCATAGTAATATCTCCAGAATGCCTTATCCACCTCCCAAAGTCGGCAAGGACCATAATGATCAGGAAAGGTCTTGTATCGAAAAAAGAGTTCTAGCAAATCGAAGGCAAGGCGTCGCGGCGAACGCTTACATTCCGGCCACTGGCGAAGTCGGCGATAACAGGCGGGTAGTGAAAAGAAATAGAGTGTGCGGTCAATAATGGGATGCGATCGAAACATGGGAAAATCGGCTTGAGCCGCCTAGAATGCAAATCGAGCTTTTGGTGTACGCTGCGGGCAGCGGGTGTCGAGATTGCCTCAGGTGGGTTTGGGCGCGAGGCGAACGCGCTGTAGGAGGATACCTAAGTAGCTCAAATATTCACCGAGCGCGGACAATCCGCCGGGCAACAGCCCGTAGATGCCCAAGTAAGCGCACGCACAGAAGGGAAGGGCAACGGACAGCTTTGCGACATCCGAGGAGGGTAGAAGCGGTTCGACGAGAAGGAGATATGTCAGCAGCATGACAATGCTGGCCAGACAGGGTCGGGCAACGGCACGATACAAATCCCTGGGCCGAACAGGCGTACCACGGAACGCATACAGAAGCGACGGGTGAAGAATGATATAGGTAACGAGACAATAGGCCAGGGCGACCCCTTTTGCGCCCCAGGCGACGCCGATGGCGACGGCCCCGACGGTCGCGACAGCAATGCAAAAGCCCAAGCGGAACAAGCGTTTTCCGTGTCCCGTTGACATGATTACCGTGGGACGCAAACTCGCTACTGACTCGATGAAACCTGCCACCGCAAGGATTTTGAACAAGTCTGTGGCGGCAAGCCAGCGTTCACCTAGAAGCAGTCCGATAATACTCTCGGCGGAACCATAGAGTACAGCGACGATGGGCATGGAAGCAAAGGCCAAAAGCGAACAATACTTGACAAAATAAGAGCGGAAGTGAGGCGGGTCATCTGCCAGACGGCTCAGCGCGGGAAAGGCCACTTTGTTAAGGGGAAATCTGAGAGTTCGCATGGGCAATTGAAGAAGCGATACGGCCTTCTCATAAAGACCAAGGGGCTGAGCTCCCCAAACACGGCCAATTAAAATCTGATCCATGTTGTCGCGAAAATAGGTCGCGATGTCAAAGACGGCGACATTTGCCCCAAAACGCACGAGCCGCCGAACACCCGTTCCACGGCGAAACCAGTCGGGTCGAAAGTTGCAGGCGATCCAAGCTCCGGCAGTGGCCCAGAGCGCCGTGCCTATCCTGCCTGCGACCAACGCCCAGTACCCCCCGTGAAGGAGCGCAGTGCCGATGGACACGAAGGAGCTCGCGAAAAGCGCAGTAACCTCAATCACTGCCAGCGCCCGAAAGCGCATTTGCCGAGTCAATAGGGCCATATGCTGGGTCCCCAAACAGCTAAAGAGGCTGCCAAAGGCCAAGCCGATCGTGACCCACAGCAAGTGCGGCTTGCCGTAAAACCAAGCGATTAGCGGCGCTGCGGACATCGTTGCCAAGGTGAGCAGCGCACCGAACGCGGCGTTGATCCAGAACAGTGCGCTGTGCTGCGCGTGGGTCAGGTTCAGCGCCTGAATCGTAGC
>Ga0116155_10002439_pt1 | contig 12644 bp, 13 predicted proteins | sample AD_UKC032_MetaG_FD_89890 | JGI IMG/M metagenome (GOLD analysis project Ga0116155, IMG submission 89890) | Active sludge microbial communities of municipal wastewater-treating anaerobic digesters from USA - AD_UKC032_MetaG | ecosystem: Engineered > Bioreactor > Anaerobic > Digestate | place: USA...
AGCATCTTCTTTCTTTATATGGATCGGATAAAACCCCGCCAACCACAATATTGCAGTAGTTATCATAGGAACAACCTTTCGATCGCCACCTTTATATTTTTCATTAAGCCCTACGATTTCTTTGACTTTAGCTCTTGCCTGTTTATGTTCATCTATTAATTCATCCATTATTCGTAGATTGTCAGCATCAAGCTTTTTCTTCGCCAATTCTACAAACAATATATCTTCTTCTTTTCCATGATGAGTCCTATCTGCATAGGTTTTGATAAAGTCGACAATTGTTTCGATGAATATCGGGTTATAGTCCATATCCGTCATGGAGATTGCTTTTTGTTTCGCAACACTTAATACCTTTTCAATTAATCGATGCTCGATCATCAAGAGTCCGCGTGGTTTCATTTTTTTTACTCCTTATTATATTATTGTTTAATGACCATGCTTGTGAACATCAGAACGGTGTTTTGCTGCGGAAGGCTTAGAACCTTTAGAGTGTTCATCATGTGCAGCTTTCCCTGCTGCATCCAGATGAATCCGTTCCACATAATGAGTGAAGGCAACATAAGCTTCTACAAACTCCCGTCCCTGTTCGACACTCTCATCCTTGTGTTTGTAAGTAGCCGCTGCACGTTCGTAACGAGTCCTAATACCGTCTGCAACGTCATCGGTGACCAGTTTTACCAGTGCATCAGCAGAGCCACTTGCCAGGGCTTTATCCGCTTCGGCAATGGCAGGTTCTCCTTCACCTGCCGGTTTCAACCCGGTAAAGGGTGCGCCTTCACCAGCTCGATGAATCTTGACGAGGGTTGCAAAGAATTTATTTTCTATTGCATCAGCATTTTTCTTTCCCTTGGCGCTGAGTGCCTTGGCAAATTCTGCACGAACAGCCTTTTCATCCTTCTGTTTTACCCACTTGAGGACGGGTGTGACATCTTTGGTTTCCAGTGCCTTCCGGGCATCCTGAATGACGGGACCATCTAAAGTGTCGCAATGAGCAGCGGCAAAGCCGTAAATTCCAAGAGTTAATGCCGTTGTAACGGCAACAAGCAAAAATATGCGAATTAAATATGGTTTCTCTTTCATTTTAATGCTCCTCCTATGTAATTTGTCTTAAAAGATAATATGTGTATGCAAACTTCGCTTTCCCCGATTATTTGCGTATCATAATAGCACTATTCATGTATTTTGAAAGGAAAATACATAGCCTCATTGATATCGGATTGAAAGCTAGTATCTTTGTTGAGGCTGAGGTTGATGTTTCATTGACTACTGGAAGAACATCTCTGGAAAAATCTATAATCGATGTTTTAATTTCCTGAAATGGTCACGTCTTTAATCATCCACCCACAAGTCAAAGTTCTTCACTTTGGAGCTCAGGTGACAATAAAGTCATCATTTGTGCTACCTGAAAACTGATTCTTTTCGTTGATTGGAATGACACGTCCGGCAATAACTGCTTTCCCATCTCCGTGAAGAGCCATGTTTTCGGCTTCAATATAATTGTTCGACAAACTCGTTGTGACCATTCCGTCATGGCCAAAGGATTGATCGAGACTTCCATCTGCATTTCGTCGGATAAGGATCGACCGGCTCTGATTAGTAAAAAAAGAGGATGCCGACACAAGTATCTTTCCGTCTTTTCGAATCTCAAGCCCCGAGGCATAAGTGCCATTGCCAACTTTGACAGTTACAATCCCGCTTCCTTTTGCCATAGCTAAACTGGTCAACGATAGCGCCACAAGCAGTGCATAAAGATATATTTTAATCTTGCCCATTTGATTCTTTCATAATCATGATGTCTGACATACGGTCAGAAATTATCAGTTAGCCACTATCTTATCAATGATAATTTGTCACAGAATCCTGTGTGGATAAAAGCCTGCAATGCCGTATAGTAAAAAGATGGTTAGAAATCACACTTGCGGGAAGCTATTTTGATTATTTCTTTTACCTATTAAAGTCCAGTAGAGGACAGCTCAGGACAAATGAGTATAAATATCAATTCAATCCAATAACGAGTTATTCATGAATTATAAAGATCTCGCTATGACGTTTTTCTGTATTTCTGAAGTACCGCCGGCATAGAGAGACAAATAGCTTTCACGGAGATACCTCTGCATTCTGTATTCCATAGAATATCCCCTGCCGCCGAATATCTGCATGCCCTTTCTTGCTATATCGTTGAGTGTCTCGGAGCAAAACAACTTTGCCATGCAGATTTCCTTGAAGCAGTCTTTTCCCATGGACTTCATCCATGCTGCATGGTAGGTCATCCACCTCATCGCTTCTATCTGCGTAGCGATGTCTGCAAGTGCATACTGTATTGCCTGAAACTTTATGATGGGTTTGTTAAACTGCTGACGGGTCTTTGCAAATTCCGTACTTTCTTTCAGGATAGTCTCGGCGCCGCCGAGGCAACTCGCTGCAACGCAAATTCGCTCATACTCTGCTGTCTGGAATAGTTGAAGTATCCCATTATTCAACCATTCAATTCCGCCGAGGATATTCTCTTTTGCGATAGACACGTTCTGGAACTTCACTTCACACGATGGATATGCATTCCCTGCCAGCTTTGGGATAGGGGTAATTTTCAAGCCCTCAGACTTTGTAGGGACAATGAACACACTCATCAGTTTAGATTGATCGGTTACTGGACTCGTGAGCACAACTGTTATGATATAATCCGCCACGCTCGCCCCGGTTGTCCAATATTTTGTCCCGTTGATGAGAAAGTGATCACCCTGAGCAATTGCTGATGACTTTATTGATCGCGCATCAGATCCTGCTTCCGGCTCAGTAAGCGCAAAGGAAAACTTAATGTCTCCCTTTAACAGTTTCGGGAGTAACTCCTTCTTCTGTGCATCATTGCCGCAGTTAAGGATAATCATTCCGGCAAAGACAACATTTACAAGGTATATGTTCACGGCGGTATAACTGTTCTTGGCAAGCTGTTCTGCAATGAGCACTATATCCATTATGTTCCCGTCTATCCCGCCATATTCTTTCGGAAAAGAGATTTTCAAGAAACCATTGTCTGCCATTTTTCGATAGAGATGCTCAGGAAATTCATCACTCTGTTCCAATGATGTCTCAAATTCCGGTGGGCACTCATGAACGCAGAATTCTGCAACTTTTTGCTGCAGCAATTGTTGTTCAGTAGATAGTTCGAAATGCATATTATTCTCCTTAATTTGGAATTAAATCATCTGCATTAGCTTCTTTCTTTCCATGCTCTACCCCTTTCTGGAGGATTGCATTTTTTACAACCTTTCATGTATTTCATTCCAACAAAAAGAAAATTCATAGCAATAAAGGAATCATGGGTCCTCTATAATTAGCAAACCTCATCCATTATCGCATTCTGCTCGTATGGATTTTCTTCATGCTCAATCCTCGCACGAGCGTCCAGGAGAATGATGCCCTTTCCCTCATCGAATATCCGGACAGGGTTGAGGTCGAGTTCCTTGATTTCGGGATACATGTTCATGAGATGGGAGACTCTGATAATCGCCTCTATGAACGCACTGATATCAGCCAATTTCGCTCCCCGTGCACCTTCAAGTATTTTATAACATTTAAGCCTTCTGAGTTTCTCTTCAATCTCTTGTGGTGATGATGGGCATATGGCCCTCTCGACGTCTCTGAAGATTTCGGTATAGACGCCTCCATAGCCGAAGACGACAACAGGGCCGAAGCTTTTGTCCCTTATCGCGCCGATAAACATATCATGGCCCGACGGTGCCATCTCCGCGATCCTGACGCCGTTAATCTTTGTGCCGGCATTATAGGAGCGGGCGTTTGTTATAATCCGCGCGAAGGTCTCCGCCGCCTCGTCGTCGTTCCCGATCCCAACAATCACGCCGCCAGCATCACTCTTGTGCAGTATGTCCGGAGAATCGATCTTCATGATGACCGGATAGCCAATCGTCCGCGCGGCGCGAACGGCCTCATGGACATTTGAAACGGTGACCGAAGACGTGGTTGCAAGTCCTGCTTGACGCATGACATCAAGCATTTCCTCGCCGATGGTGCCCTTCATGCCGTTAATTCTTTTGCCGATCCAGGTGGAGTCCATCTTATAGATATTCATGGCCTCATGCGGCTTTACGCCCTGCCGAGCATAGAAGTCAGCCTGTATCCTCAGGGCCCTGACGACCTCTTCGGTCTGGTTATAGACCGGGAACCCAAAGTTAGCATTCAGTTTCACGTACGCCTCAAATGAACAGGACACACTCATCGCCAGGGGCTTGCCGGTCTTTAATATGACTTCCTCTGTTCTGGAGGATATATCCGTGTAAAACATCTTCTTAAAGATGCTTTTGTCTTCTTTGGGAATAAGGGGAAGCGCGTGACCATATATCGCACCGTCGACTTCATCACTCGAGAGGGCATCGTGGAATATCTGTGGATAGGTTTGTGTGTCGTAGATGTCGCCCATGTCGAGGGGATTGGAGTAATGTATAACGCCGGCGTTATTGTAATTATCCAGTTTTTTGTAAAATTCTCTCCCCGGGTCTGCAAATTCGAATCCATACTTTTCGCACTGGTCGGCCAGCATGACGGCCGCACCACCTCCCGGTGTCATGATCATAAGCCGATTCCCTCTCATGGGCGGAAGCTTAAATATCTTCGCGAGTGATGCGAATTCACGTAAATCCTCAATCCGTATGATACCGGCCTTCTCGAACGCGGTGTTGACGATGTCGTCGTCATTGCTTAAAGATGCGGTATGGCTCATAGCGGCCTTCGCCCCCGCGCCTGACGTATTCGCCTTGAGTGCGATGATTGGCTTTTTTATCCTCCGCGCCGTTTCGATGAGACGACTGCCATTCTTGATGCTTTCCAAGTATAGGCCTATCACCTTGGTCTGCGGATCCTGGCCTAAATATTCGAGCACATCGACTTCGTCGATGTTCAGTTTATTCCCGATACTTGCAAACTTTGCCATGCCCACGTTCTCATCATTCATTAAATTCCACAGGATAAGGCACAACCCGCCACTTTGGGTAATGAAGGAAAACCCACCTTTTTTCATCGCCTTATGGGGAATAAAGGGAAGACACAGGCCGCTGTGCGCATCGGATACAGTGAGGCCATTGGGGCCCATGAATCGCATGTTGTATTTATTTGCGATAGTCGTGACCTGTTGGGCAAGATCCTCACCAGACTCGCCCAGTTCATTGAAGCCGGAGGCCAACACGGCTGCCCGAGTGATCCCGAACTTGCCACACTCCTCCATGGCCATGGGTACGAACCGGGCCGGTATGAGCAAGACAGCAAGATCTGGGATAATAGGAAGATCTTCAAGACTTCCGTATATGGTAACATCATGAAGCTTTTCTTGATTCGCACCCGGGGTTACGCCAAATATCTTTCCTTTATATCCCCAGCGTTGCGTATTCTGCAATATGTAGCCTGGAATGTTGTTCTTTTTAGTTGATAGACCGAAAATGACGATAGATTTGGGATTGAAAAACTTTTCCACGATAACTCCTTTTTATCCTTTGTTTTATCTCATATTAGGCAAAACTGCCTTGATCAGTATCGTTGAAACAAGTTAGTTAATTCGATCGGGATTGCCTTTCCTGTGTTTGCGAAGTGCATCTCCATTAAAAATCAGACCTGCTTCATTAAGCACCTTAATGATGTAAGCATCATGATCGTTTTTTATGTAACCGGAAAAAACCATCACGGCAAATCCATGCGTATATATCCAACCTTTCCTCAATAGATCCTTTCTTTCAGTAAGCGAAAGTTTCTTGAGTTCCGGGACTTTTACTATCTCTTTGTCCAGTTTTCTTAGCATTTCATTGACGATTTCGCTCGCATCGTTGCTCTCAAGGAAGATGGCCTTAAAAAATTCCTTATGATCCCTAGCATACAAAACATATCCGACACCGGTGTTCAGGAAGGCATTTTCCGTGTATTGCCGAGTGACATATTCATAAAGCAGATCAACCATCTTTTGCAGCACTGTCTTTTTGAGCTCATCCATTGATTGAAAATTTCCGTACACGGGCCTAGTTGAAGAAATCAATTCCTTGGCAACTTCTCGGGCACTCAGTTGTTTAAAACCCTTTTCTTTGACAATTCTCAGGGCGGAGTCAATAATATTGACCTTGTTAAAAATCACTTTGGGTGGCATACAATTTCCTCAACTTTAAAATACGCATGTAATGCAACATATGTAATTTATAAAGTCAAGTCCTAAAATACTGATACCGGATAAGAAAGATTATTTTCGCTTCATGGACTCGTTTTTTACCCAATTTATAATAGTAGTGAAAAATTGATAATTATAGATCTACATCCAATAACGCCAGTGGCTAAGTTGTGGACGGTTGGAACAAGAAATAATATATTCGACAAACTTTAGCCTGTCAGACATTGTGCAGGGTGGTTGAAAATCCATGGCACATTAATGTTAAATTTATCAGTAAAAAACAAAATAAGTGGTAATATATTTTAACCTATACTTGTCTCTGACAAATTTAAAGCCAGTTGTTATGGATATCGAAATAGAAAATTCATATTCTAAATTTGTGACACTACAGGATGAATAACCTTTGTGGGAATGGTCAAGTATGGTGATCTGTTAGAAAGATTTGTTATAAATAAACAAATATTTGAAAAAATCAGGAGATAGAGATGATCAATCAGGAATTAGTTGCCCCATGCGGTCTTTATTGTGGTGTTTGCGGCATATATTGCGCAACAGAAAGTGGTGATGAGCAGTTAAAGGAGAAATTGGCCAAAGCATACGGCGACACTCCGGATAAAATTAATTGTAAGGGCTGTCTTTCTGATTCGGTTTACTGGTATTGTGCCGTTTGTGCCATTAAAAGCTGCACTATAGAAAAGGGTTATCTCGGTTGCTATCAATGCGCTAGTTTCCCCTGTGATAAAATTGATAATTTCCCGGTGCCAGAGGGCAAGAAAAATATTCTGCGTGCCATCCCGCGCTTGAAAGAGCTGGGCACAGAGGCATTTGTCAAAGCTGAAGAAAAACTTTTTTCCTGCGATAATTGTGGCACCAAGCTTTTTCGTGGGGCCAGAAAATGCCGCCAGTGCGAAACAATCAAAGGATGAGAAAATATTTGCGTAGGTTTTTGATCAAAGCTTCCTTTTTCTGAAGATGGAGCATGAGAAACGCGCTTTTGTTTGTCAACGATAAACAGCCACAAAATGTGGGCTGTGAATTGTGTTTATTACGAATGGAAGTCTAGCATTTAAGTCATGGATGACGATTTGTGGAGTACAGGAATCGATTTACCCATTTTCGGAAAATGCCAGATAATGTTCTATTCAGGTGGTCAGATAGACGAATGGAAATTATCGCTCTTCAGTAATGGTTATCGGGCTGCCAATGATTCCTGCATAAAAGACGATAATTTCTGCAGGATCGCTTCCGTGATTAATACCATAGTGTGCCGTGTTCACCACCTCGACGATCGGATCTCCTGCTTTGAGGTAAAGCGTTTTGCCGTCCGTCGTGACGACCATAAGTTGCCCGCGTGTCAGCACCCCGGCATTGATCACCGGATATGGAATTGTTCCTCCTCTGATTACATTTCGTGGGATCTGTAAATATTCCTTTCTGAGCTGCTCAATTATTTCTACAGTCAGTTGAATCCTGCTTCCATTCTATTTGAAAAGCGGTACTTGTCAATCAGCTTCTCATATTCCTGCTTATAGAATTTTGGCTTAGACCCAGTCGTCGGCATACCTGTCCGGACGAGTCGTGACCACGGATCAGGCAATCTGCTCAGTGCTGATAATTACCGAGTGTAAGGTAGTACAAGATAGGAAAGTGTGAGGGCAAAGAGGAAGAAGTACATCGATTCAGATGCAACCGTTCAGAACTCACTGATACTCTTCGAGATACCTTTCGATATATGCTCTTGCTTTATTTTTTGGCTGAAAAATTCCGAAATGGCCCTCACACAGGATGTCGGCTTCAAGGGCAAGCAGGGTTTGCATAGATTTCTTCCAGGCATCGATATCCGAACCAAATGCTTTATGGAACGGACCGTGGATATCCTGGCCGAACAAGACTCGTTGGCCCGACCTGTCCAGATAGACGGCAATGGAACCAGGTGTGTGTCCGGGGGTGTGCAGGCAGTGCAGGTCTTCGTTGCCGAATTTCAATATCTCCTGCGCACCTGTTAATTTCCGGTCGATCTTCGTCGGTGGAAACGTCGTGCCGTACCAGTTGGCTGCAGTCCGGATGGAATCACCAGTTTCCAGCGCTTTTGCGTCGAGCTCATGAATGACAATTTTCGCTCCGTGTTTTTCGCGAAAGAAAGGCGCGGATCCGATATGGTCGATGTGACAGTGCGTCAGAATTACATGAGACACAAGCGTAGGAATCAACCCCAGCATTTCAATATTGCGGACCAACTGCGACGAACTTCTTCCGGACCCCGCATCAATCAAAACCAGATCGCCTTGAAAATCGACCAGATAAACGGCTGCATCATCAGCCTGGGTGACATTGGGTCCTCCGATCAGATAAACACCGCTTAAGATTTCCTCCGCTTTCATCCTCATATCTTATAGACGCAGCGTCCCGACAATATCGTTGATGCTTTTCATGTTATTTTCCTGCAAATAGCGCTGCATACCGTCAATAATTTCCATCGTCGCTCGGGGATTGATAAAATTGGCCGTGCCGATTTGCACTGCTTTTGCCCCGGCCACCATAAATTCCAGCGCGTCTGTGGCCGTCATAATACCGCCGATGCCGATAACAGGAATGGCAACCCTTTGCGCCACCTGCCAAACCATCCTCAGTGCAACCGGTTTAATGGCCGGACCCGACAAGCCGCCGGTAATATTTTTTAAATGAGGGGTTCGAGTTTTAAGATCAATGGACATGCCGGTTAAGGTATTGATCAGGGAGACCGCATCCGCGCCTGCTTCTTCCACAGCCCTAGCAACAACAGCAACATCCGTGACGTTGGGCGTCAGTTTAACGATTACAGGCAGATGCGTTTCGGCTTTTACGCGCCTTGTAACTTCCGCCGCTGCCTTCGGATCGGAGCCAAAACTCAATCCGCCCTTTTTCACGTTCGGACAGGAAACATTGACTTCCAAAGCATCAACACCCCCGGCCTTGCTCAGTTTCCCGGCAACCTGGGCATAGTCCGTGTAGCTTTCGCCGTAGATGTTGGCAATAACGGCGATTCGATACTGCTGCAAGAAGGGAAGCTTCTCTTCGATAAACGCGTCCACGCCTATATTCTGCAGGCCTACGGCGTTGAGCATACCTCCCGCCGTCTCCATGATACGCGGCGGCGGATTGCCCGGGCGGGGTTTAAGTGAAAGACCTTTTACCACGATGCCACCCAGCCGGTTTAAATTCACATAATCGGCATAATCTTCTCCACAGCCGAATGTTCCGGACGCCGTCATAACCGGATTTTTCATTTTTATCCCGGCGATCTCAACGGCCATGGCTGCATCTGTTTTGTTCGCTCTTTTCAAGAGAGGATACCCCTTTAATATATACTTTCTATTCCCAGATCACATCTTTCAGTTCAAATACAGGACCATCGGCACACACACGGTTGTAAATCTTACCACCCTTTTCGTCTTTGATGGCTACGGCGCAGCCCATGCAGGCGCCGACACCGCAGGCCATGCGTTCTTCCAGCGACACCTGACAGGCATATTCGCCGGATAAAATCGTGGACAATGATTGAAGCATCGCTTTAGGTCCGCAAGCATAAATAATTGTATTAGAAGGAGAATATCTTTTAACATCTTTTTGGAATATCCTGGTAACTAATGCCTTTGCTCCCAGACTTCCATCGTCTGTACACACGGTAATATTGTAACAGAGTTTTTGAATACGATCGAGACCGACAACCGCTTCGGCTGTTTGCACACCCAGGTAAAATGTCATGGTCTGTCCGGTCAGACCTTTTTTCCTACAAAGGTATTGAGCCAGCCAGGACAGTGGAGCAATGCCGATGCCTCCGGCAATGAAGACGATATTCTTTTTCGCCGGATCAATGGTATAGCTTCCACCTAGCGGCCCAGATATTTCGACCTGAGATCCTTTAATCAATCCTGCCAGTATTTGCGTTCCCTTGCCCACCACGCGATAAAGAAGTTCAATGGCGCAATTCGATTTGCTGCGCGTATATGAATAAATGCTGATAGGTCGCGATAGAAACGGGTCTTGTAAACCGGCGATACGGATCATCACAAACTGCCCTGGTAAGGGTTCTGTAAAACTTGAAGGCAACTTCACTTTCATCAGAAAATAGTCGATCTGAAGTTCTTCGTTATAGGATACTTCTCCAATGTAAATATCTTTAGCCATTTTTGCTTTCCTGTTGGATCTCCGCCCACATTACCAGAGCATTCTCATGCGTGTCAGTGTAATAGTGAAGACGTTTTCCTTTTACTACAAAACCGCATTTACGGTAAAGATTTATTGCCTCCTGGTTTGATTCGCGAACTTCCAGAGTCTGTTGGGTCATCCCGACCTGCGCCCCAATATGATTCATTAATTTCATCATACTGGAAGCCAGCCCCTGCTTGCGAAATTCATTTTTGACCGCCAAATTGTGCAAATGAACTTCATCGGCCACCAGCCAGAAAATAATATAGGCGGCGATAAGTGTTTTCCCTTCGATTTCAATTTTAATGACCATGCACTGAGCGTGTGCTGTTCTGAGTTCATCGAGAAACATGCCTTCCGTCCAAGGTGTCGGAAATGATGTTACTTCAATCGCCAGTATTTCCGGCAGATCTTCCTTTTTCATCAGATCGACGCTGATTTGCTGTTTTGTGTTTTCAGAAGACATGGAAAAATTCCATAGCCATGACAACAACTAAAAATATCGCGCAAAAAACGGGAATTGCTCTACGCAGCTTAATGGTATTGAGCGCAACAGCAATGCCCACAAGCGGCAGAAAATAATAAGTCAGGGAAAGCATGGCATTGACCTGAGCCGGCATTTTCGGATAAATCCAGATCATCACGGGAATGAAGATCAGCTGTAAAATGAAAAGCAGGACAATATAAAAAATGGATACTTTGGCCAGCCCCAGGTGGGTTTTTCTTTCTATGGCCCGTATATTGAGCGCTTTGGCATCATCCAGTGCTTGATCCGAAAGAACATTATTGGACTCGACAATTTTAACATCCATCTTTTTTGCCAGGATGCCGAAAGGAATCGCAAGAAGGATCGACAGGGCTATCAGTTCTTTTGAGACGATTCCCAGTGTTTGACTGGTCAATATCGCAGTTGATGCCGCCATCGCTGCAGCAATGGAATCATTGGGAGGAATATAAATGCCAATGGGAACGCGGTCAATCCAGAACAGCTCGAGAACCGCGCCGATGATCAGTCCTGTGTAAGGATCTCCAAGAATACTGCCAATGACAGGGGCAATGACGATCGGCCGGGAAATCATGGCCTGAATGAATATACGATCAAGAGAAAGGAGGCCGCCGACAAAAGATATGAGAATGATTTTTAAAAACAATATCGTTCTTACCTCACTATTGTTCTACTGGGCGAAACTCCTTCAAAGCTTCTCTGATATTTACGGCTTTTTCTCTGGGAACTCTTTTCAGTTCTACAGCGACGCCTTTGTCCTCCAATAACTTTAAGACATCCTGAATTTCCGGTTCACATAGGAACACAGATGGTGCGCAACAGACTTTATAGTCTTCATGATGGATATTACCAATGTTAAGTTTTTTAAAATGAAATCCCTCTGAATAGGCTCTCACGGCATCGGCAATATTTCTAAATAATACGATTGTCTTTTTGCCCTTGCCCTGAGCGTAAACATAATTTGCGATAAAATCCTCCACAGAACAGATATTGATTTCGATTTCACTGGGAACGGCCATCCGAATGACGGTCTCACAGAAAAAATCACTGGCAGCGTTATCATCCACGACCATAATGCATTTCGCTTGAATAAATGGCACCCAGGCTTCCAGAATCTGGCCGTGAACCAGTCTGTTGTCCACCCGCACCAGGGCCATGTCGTAAGATTCCGCCAATTGATCACCCAATTGCTTTTTTACTTAATATTTCACTGGCCAGAGAAATATTCTTTTTCCCGTAATCCTTAATAAAACAGGCAAACTCATTTAGGGTAGTTTCTTCTTTAACGTCCGATAGCTTAAGTAGCATCGGCAGATTAACCCCTGTAACCACTTCCACTTTACCTTCTTTCATGAAAGACAGGGAAATATTCGAAGGTGTGCCACCGAAAAGATCGGTCAGAATCAAGACACCTTTGCCTTGATCCAGTTTTTTGATCGCGTTTTGGATTTCCTTTTTTAAATCTTCCACGCCTTTGGTCTGTTCTACGCAAACATGCATAACGTCTTTTAATTTTCCTTTTATGGATTCCGCTGCATGAATCAACTCATTCCCCAGATTCCCGTGGGTTGTTATAAGTACACCAATCATTATTGTCTCCCCTCTTTTGAAAGCACAAGGAACATTACGTTGGCGCAAAATGGGTTCAAATGCCTGCAATGATCCTCAAAAACAAGTCGGTAGGCTAATGGATTGCCTAGTAATTGTCAAGATTTATCGAGAATAATTTAAATAAAATCACTGCAGGATCTTACAATGGTATGACATGAATATTATTGATTTATTTGGCAG
>Ga0116155_10002440_pt1 | contig 12639 bp, 10 predicted proteins | sample AD_UKC032_MetaG_FD_89890 | JGI IMG/M metagenome (GOLD analysis project Ga0116155, IMG submission 89890) | Active sludge microbial communities of municipal wastewater-treating anaerobic digesters from USA - AD_UKC032_MetaG | ecosystem: Engineered > Bioreactor > Anaerobic > Digestate | place: USA...
CGCCGGAGAGAAGAGCGACCCGAAGCCCGGAGCGGCTACCGCCACGGCGACGAACGCGAAGGAGAGGACGACGCCGAGGCCCGACCAGAGCGACAGGAGGAGCGGGAGGCGCGGAAGGCCGTATGGGACGAGGCCGAAACCCGGCACTTCGGCCCCCGGCTCGCCGCCTTTCAGGAACGCCCACGCGACGAACGGGAGAGTCCAGGCGACCCAGAGGGCGAGGAGCCTCGTCGCCGCCAGCAGCGTGTCGCCCCAGGGCCCCGCGGCGCTCGAGAAGAGCCCCCCTTCCGTGTCCCCGGCGACTCCGACCTGCGCGAAACGCGAGACGAAGACGAGGACGGTCCCCATCCAGACGACGAGGACGGCGGCCGCGTCCCCCTTCGAGCGGGGGCCGCTCGCCGCGAAGAGGAGGACGAGCCCCGTCGGGAGCGCGGCGAGGAGCCCCGTGAAGAAGGAGGTGACCGAGAAGGAATCGTGAACGATCTCTCCGAAGACGCGCGGGAACGCCGTGCGGCTGGACATGAGACCTCCTGCCTCGATCCCCGGAGCCCGGGAACGGTCCGGATCGATGCACCGATTCTAGGGGGACGGACGCCCCGGGCCATCTGCTATAAAGCCGGCTTTCGTAGGATATCCATCGAAGGAACCTCACGAAGGAGACACGCGATGAAGCTCCGTCCGACCCTTCTCCTCGCCGCCGCCGCGCTCGCCACGCCGGCGTTCGCCCAGTTCGAGACCCCGCAGCCGAGCCCGAAGGCGACCCTGAGCCAGCGGATCGGCCTGACCGACGTGACGATCTCCTACAGCCGCCCGAGCGTCCGCGGCCGGGCCATCTGGGGCGACCTCGTCCCGTACGACACGCCGTGGCGCACCGGCGCGAACGCCGCGACCACGCTCACCTTCTCCGACGACGTGACGATCGAGGGGCAGAAGCTCGCCGCGGGCACCTACTCCCTCGTGACGATCCCCGGGAAGGACGACTGGACGGTCGTCTTCAACACCGACACGAAGCTCTGGTGGGAGACGCAGTACGACGCCGCCAAGGACGCCCTCCGCGTGAAGGTGAAGCCCGAAGCCGCGCCGATGACCGAGACGCTCCACATCGGGTTCCCCTCGATCTCCGCGACGGGCGCCGTCCTCGCGATCGAGTGGGAGAAGGTCCGGGTCCCGGTGAAGGTCGGCGTGGAGGTCGACGGGAAGCTGAAGAAGGCCCTCGGCGCCGCCGAGGCGGGCGCCTGGCAGTCGCCCCTGATGGCGGCCCGCTACTACTGGGAGCAGCGCCAGGACCGCCCGGAGGCCTGGAAGCAGCTCGAGAAGTCGATCTCCGCCGCCAAGAACTGGGCGAACGTCTCCCGGAAGGCGCGCTTCCTCGCCGAAGAGGGGAAGACGGCCGAGGCCGTCAAGGCGGGCGAGGAGGCCCTCGCCCTCGCGAAGGCCGACCCGGCGAAGCCGAACACCGCGGCGTTCGAGAAGTCGCTCGGGGAGTGGAAGGCGAAGAAGTAGCCCTCTCCACGCCCCTCCGGGATTCGCGAACGCGGGCCTCACGGCCCGCGTTCGCATCCGGGGCGGTCCCGCCCCCATCGGCGACCGCCCCCGGCCGGGCCGGGGCCGCGTCGAAGTCCGCGTCCGGGGCGCCGCCGTAGAGAACACAGAGGGAAGACGTGACCCAGAAGAGCCAGGCCCCCGGAACGATGCCGAAGGCCCACCGGCTCGAGCGGGAGCAGCTCCTTCCCGGGACTCCCGCGGAGGTCTTCCCGTTCTTCGCCGACGCCCGGAACCTCGAGGCGCTGACCCCGTCGTTCCTCGGCTTCCGGATCCTCACGCCCCTGCCGATCGAGATGCGGGAAGGGACGCTCATCGACTACTCGCTCTCCCTCTTCGGCGTCCCCGTGCGATGGAAGACCCGGATCTCCGCCTGGGAGCCGGGCGTGCGCTTCGTCGACGAGCAGCTTTCCGGTCCCTACGCCCTCTGGCGCCACACGCACTCCTTCGAGCGCCGCGGGGATACGACGCTGATGCGGGACGTCGTCGACTATCGCGAGCCGTTCGGCCCGCTCGGGACGATCGCGCACCACCTCTTCGTCGCGAGGACCGTCGAGCGGATCTTCGACTATCGCCGGGAGGCGGTCGACCGGCTCCTCCGGAGGGCCGCGTGAGCGCGCCGGCCGCCGACCTCGAGCTCTTCTACGACGGCGCCTGCCCCCTCTGCGCCCGCGAGGCGCGGGCGCTCCGGAGGCTCGACCGGCGCGGGCGGCTGACGCTCACCGACCTCGCCGCCCCGGGCTTCGACGCGGGAGAGACCGGCGTCCCGATGGAGCGCCTCCTCGCTCGGATCCACGGGCGCCTCCCGGACGGGACGATCGTCGAGGGCGTCGAGGTCTTCCGGAAAGCCTACGAAGCGGTCGGATTCCGGCTCCTCGTCGCGCCCACGCGCCTGCCGGGCCTCTCGTGGATCCTCGACCGGGCTTATGACGTCTTCGCGCGGAACCGCCTCCGGCTGACCGGCCGCTGCGAGGACGACGCGTGCAGACGGGGCGCGCCTACGGCGCCGGCGTGACCGCGCCGACGTCGATCGACGGCGTCCGCCACGTGACCGGGTCGACGACGATCTTCCCCTCGTAGTTCAGGACGTCGAGCTTCTCCGGGACGACCTTCACGAGGACGAGGTTCTTCAGCCCCGGGAAGGACTGGTCCCAGTAGGCGCGCTTCCTCTTCAGGATCTCCGCCCGATCGTCGACGAGGACCGCCCGCCCGCTGAGGGAGACGTAGCCGCTCGCCTTCGCGTGGTCGGCGTAGTAGAGCGTCACGCGCGGGTCCGCGCGCATCTCGGCGACCTTCCGGCTCCGGTCGTTCGTCGCGAACCAGACCGTCAGGTCGTCCTCCGGCGGGAAAGGGTTCATCGTCCGGACCGAGGGGCGCCCCGCCGCGTCGAGAGTGATCAAGGCGCAGTAGGTCTGCGAGGTCATCACCTTCCGGGCGGCGGCGACGAGCTCGTCGCGGGTCGCCGGGGTCGCGGGCTTCGCGGCCTTCTCGTCCGCGAAGGAGGCGCCGCTGGCAAGGAGGGCGGCCAGGGCGAGGATTGGGAGGCGGAGCATCCGCCGGGCCTTCGAGGCCATCGCGAGTCTCCTTCCGGGACGGAGCCGCTCGGGATCGCCCCGGTTCGTTGAGGGCGGCCCGGGCTCATGAAGCCCGGGCCGCGGGGTTCATGCGGAAGCGGTCTCCCGGGACGCCCCGCCGGGCGCCCCCCGGACCGCGGAGAAGCCGAGCGCCACGGCGACGACGACGGCGCACCCGAGCGCGTTCAGCCAGAGGAACGAGACGTCGGTGAGGAGCCAGGCGCCGACGACCGCGGCCTCGCCCGCGAGGGCGCCCCAGAACGCGGCGCCCCCCTTCACTTTCGGGAGGTAGAAGGCCGTCAGGAAGACGCCGAGGATCGTCCCGTAGAAGAAGGAGCCGAGGATGTTCACCGCCTCGACGAGCGTCCCGAGACGGCCCGCGTACTGGGCGAAGACGATCGCGAACGCTCCCCAGGCGACCGTGAGCCACTTGGAGATGGAGACGAGCTTCGCGTCCGACGCCTCCTTCCCGAGGTACCGGCGATAGACGTCGACGACGGAGGTCGTCGAGAGGGCGTTCAGCTCGGCCGAGGTCGACGACATCGACGCCGCGAAGATGGCGGCCAGGACGAGGCCGACGACGCCCGTCGGGAGGACCTCCAGGACGAATCGGAGGAAGACGTAGTTCGTGTCCTTCCCCTCCCCTTTCGGGACCGCCTCCTTCACCAGGGCCGCCGCCTTCGCCTTCACGGCCTCGCTCTTCCCGTGCGCCGCGCGAAGCGACTCCTTCGCCGCCGCGAGCTGCGCCTCGTCGCCCGATCTCCCCGCCGCGACGAGGCGCAGCGCCTCGACCCGCCGCTCCTCGAACGCGGCCGCGTGGGCCGTCTCGAGAGCGGCCATCTCGGCCCCGCGCGCCTCGGCGGCCTTCCGAGACTCGACCGGGTTGAACCAGAGCGGCGGGGCGACGAACTGGTAGAAGGCGAAGACCATCGCGCCGACGAAAAGGATCGCGAACTGCATCGGTACCTTCACGAGGCCGTTCGCGAGGAGGCCGAGCCGGCTCTGGGCCACGGAGCGCCCCGTGAGGTAGCGCTGCACCTGCGACTGGTCGGTGCCGAAGTAGGAGAGCGCGAGGAACGCGCCCCCGATCAGCCCCGACCAGAGGTTGTAGCGGTCTCCGAGGTCGAACGTCGTCTCGACGGCGTTCATCCGTCCGAGCGCCCCCGACACCAGGACCGCGTCGCCGAAGCCGACCCCCTCAGGGAGGACCCGGAGGAGGGCCGCGAGGGCGAAGCCCATCGCGAGGAGGATGACCACCATCTGCCACGTCTGCGTCTCGTTGACCGCCTTCGCGCCGCCGGTCGCCGTGTAGACGACGACGAGGCTCCCGATCACGAGCGTCGTCGCCTGGATGCTCCAGCCGAGGAGGACCGAGAGGACGAGCGCCGGGGCGTAGATCGTCAGGCCGCAGGCGAGGCCCCGCTGGAGGAGGAAGAGCGACGCCGTGAGCGTCCGCGTCTTCGCGTCGAAGCGCCCCTCGAGGTACTCGTAGGCCGTGTAGACCTTCAGCCGGTGGAAGAGCGGGACGACGGTGACGCAGAGGATCACCATCGCGACGGGGAGGCCGAAGTAGAACTGGACGAAGCGCATGCCGTCGGCGAAGGCCTGGCCCGGCGTCGAGAGAAACGTGATCGCGCTCGCCTGCGTCGCCATGATGGACAGCGCGACGGTCCACCAGGCCTGGCTCCGCCCGGCGAGGAGGTACCCCTCGAGCCCCTTCTGCTTCCGGCTCCGCCACGTCCCGTAGCCGACGATGAAGAGGAGCGACGCGCCGAGGACGGCCCAGTCGAGGCCCTTCACCGGAACGACTCCGCGAAGAGCCAGAAGAGGAGGACCTCCAGCGCGAGCGCCCCGAGGACGACCGCGTAGAGGACGCCCCAGCGCTTCCCGACCGGCGGCGGCTCGTCGGCGACGGGCCCTCCGTCAGCCACGCGGCGTCCCGCCCGAGACGAGGTTCGCGAAGAGGCGGATCGCGCCCGGCACGCCGGCCGGAAGCTGCCGGAAGAACGAGAGCCCCGTGTAGACGTACGTCCCCTTGCCGTGCCTCGCGGCGAGGAGCGCGCCCTTCGATTCCTTCTCCCCCGGGTCGGCCATCCCGAGGAGAGGCACGTAGCGCTCGTCCCAGGTCGCCGGGAAGTAGAGGCCGCGCTCCTGGACCCAGCCTTCGAAGTCGGCGGGGCCGATCCGGTTCGGGGTCGTCAGGAGCGGATGCTCCGGCGCGAGGAGCGTCACCTTCGACTCCTCGTCCGTGACTCGGTCCCGGCCCAGCTCGAGCGGGAACGGGCCGAGCCGGTCGGTCACCCGCTCGAAGCTCGTGTTGTACTGGAGGACGAGCGTCCCGCCCGCCTCCACCCAGTCGAAGAGCCGCGGCATCGCGTCCTTCAGCTCGGCGCGCGTGTTCGCGGCGCGGATGCCGAGGACGACGGCGTCGAAGCGGGCGAGGTCTCCGCGAAGGAGGTCGTCGGCCGACAGGAGCGTGACGGCGTAGCCCATCTGGCGGAGGACGCCGGGGACCTCGTCACCGGGCCCGGAGACGTAGCCGACGCGCGACCGGCCGCGCGCGAGGTCGACGTGGACCGCTCGCGCCTCGGCGCGCTCGAAATACGTCAGCGGCGGCAGGTGCGGGTACTCGATCCGGCGCTTCGTCAGGCCCCAGGAATCGCCCCCCGTCGCCGCCTCCGCGGCGATCGTCGCGACGGCGGGCGTCTCCGGGGAGCGGAGCGTGAACTCGAACGTCGCGCTCGCGCCCGGCGCGAGGGCGAACGGCCGCACGGCAGGCTCGGCCCGCCACCCCGCCGGGACCGAGAGACGGACGGCGCCGTCGACCTTCGGCGGCGGCGCCTCGCCCGCCGGGCCATCCGCTCCGGTGGCGGACGCGACGATCGACGGCGTGAGCGGGGGCGGCCCGGAGCGGTCCTTCGGAAGCTCGGCGGCCCGGACCGTCACCTTCACGACCCGAGGCGCGTGGTCCGGAAGGACGAGGACCTCCTCCTCGATCTCGACGGAGACGGGAGGCTCGACGACGAACGGGCGGATCTCCTCCCCCTTCACCGGGTCGGTCCTCCGGAAGTAGACCGGCTCCTCGTACGTCAGCGTCTCCCCCGCCATGACGACGTCGAAGGAGACGCGAAGGGAGGCGCCGTCCGGGCGGATCGCGTCCCTCGGCGCGGGAACGGCGTAGAGGCCGCGTGAAGGGCGCGCCCGGAGCCAGTGCGGCTGCGTCGCCTCCGCGTCGACCGGAACGGGGACGGACGCCGAGCCCGACACGGGTTCGTTCAGCTTCAGCTCGGCGCCGGAGGGGAGCCCTTCTCCCGTGCCCCAGGGGACGACGACGCGGGCGAGGGTCGCCGGGGTGCCGGCCCGGACGAGGGCCGTGACGTTCAGGCGGAAGGCGCTCCCCGGCGTCGCCGAGGGGCTCGCCGCGATCGCCTCGAGCCAGAGGCCGGAGGCCGATCGGATCGCCGCGAGGAGCTCGCGACGCTTGCCCTCGATCCACGGGTCGGCGCCGAGGCCGCGCAGCGCGGCGTGCGCCTCGAGGAGCTTCGGGAGGACCCGCGAGGGCTCCCGGGCGTCGAAGAGCCGCTCGGCTTCCGCCAGAAGCCGGCCGACGTGCGCGCCACCCGGCACGCGCGCCCACGTCGTGTCGATCCCCTCGAACGGGTCGGCCGTCACCGCGTCTCCCTCGAGGAGGATCAGGGCGTTCGCGAGCCGCCCGCGCCGCTCCGACGAGCCGAAGCCCTGGCTCTTGTGCTGGCTCCGGCTCTCGGCCGCGGTCTCCGTGTGCGAGCGCCCGAGCGCCGGGACGTAGTCGCCGATCTCGTACGGGATCGACCCCTCGATCGGCTTGCCGTCCCGCCGCCAGCCGTTCCAGAAGAGGCGCCGGGGCTGCCACGGGGAGAGCCCTTCCTCGATCTGCTCCGGGAAGCGCGTCGCGTCGCCCGCGGCGCGGAACGCCTCGCGCGCGAGGACGGCCGAGGCGGTGTGGTGCCCGTGGCCTCCGTCGCCGTTCTCGGGGAAGCGCGCGAGGACGACGTCGGGGCGGAACGTGCGGATCGCGCGCACGACGTCGCGGAGGACCTCCTCGCGTCCCCAGACGCGGAACGTCTCCTCGGCCGTCTTCGAGTATCCGAAGTCGATCGCCCGCGTGAACATCTGCTCGCCGCCGTCGATCCGCCGCGCCGCGAGGAGCTCGTGCGTCCTCACGAAGCCGAGCGCCGGGCCGAGCTCGGAGCCGATCAGGTTCTGGCCGCCGTCGCCGCGCGTGACGGAGAGGTAGGCCGTCCGCATCAGGCGCCCTTCCGCGAACGCCGCGATCATCGCCGTGTTCTCGTCGTCGGGGTGCGCCGCGACGTAGAGGACGCTCCCGAGGACGTTCAGCTTCTTCAGCTTCAGGAGGAGCTCTCCCGCGGGGGCGGGCCGCTCGGGCCCGAAGGGCGCGGCGGCCGCCGCGGGGGCGGCGGCGAGGGCGAGAAAGGCGACGGCGAGCGGCGCGCCGAGGCGCGCGGAGCGTCTGGTCATGCGGTTCTCCGGCGCGCGATTAGACCTGCGGCACGCTCCCCTGTCTACGCGGAGGGCGCCCGCAGGGTTTCCCGCGCGTTCAGGTCCTCTTCCCCGTCAGGATGACGACGGAGCGCGGCCCCACCTCGACCCGGAGCGGGTCGGCTACGAGCGGCTCGGCGCCCTGCTCGAAGACGTCCGCCGGCGGCTCGCGGTACGTGTCCGCGACGACGTGCCAGCGCCGCCCTTCGGAGGCGGGAGGGAGCTCGATCCGGTGCGCCTCGTGATGCGCGTTCGCGACGACGAAGACGTCGTCCCCCTGCGCGGGGTCCTTCAGCTGCATGCCGAGACAGGTCGCGCCCGGCGACCAGTCGGGGCGGAACGGGACGTGCCCGTGCCAGGTGACGGGCGCCGAGCCCGGGCCTTCCGGGACGAAGCTCCGGCGCCGGAGCAGCGGGCTTCCCCTCCGGAAGCGGATCAGCGTCCTCACGAACCTCACGAGGTCCGCGTTCTCCTCGACGAGGCGCCAGTCGAGCCAGGAGACCTCGTTGTCCTGGCAGTAGGCGTTGTTGTTGCCGCCCTGCGTCCGGCCGGCCTCGTCCCCGGCGAGGATCATCGGGACCCCCTGCGAGACGAGGAGGAGCGCGAACGCGTTCCGGGCCATCCTCCGGCGGAGCCGCTCCACTTCGGGCGGCCCGCCCGGTCCTTCGTGGCCGCAGTTCCAGGAGTTGCCGTCGTCGCCGCCGTCGCGGTTCCCTTCGCCGTTCGCCTCGTTGTACTTGTGCGAGTAGCGGAAGAGGTCGGCCAGCGGGAAGCCGTCGTGGCTCGTGACGAAGTTGATCGAGTGGTGCGGGGCCCGCCCGCCCCCCTGGTAGAGGTCCGCGCTTCCCGACAGCCGCGTCGCCAGCAGCGGGACCATCCCGCCGTCTCCGCGCAGGAACCGGCGGAGGTCGTCGCGATAGCGGCCGTTCCACTCCGCCCAGCGCCCCCAGTTCGGGAAGTGCCCGACCTGGTAGAGCCCGGCGGCGTCCCACGCCTCTGCGATCAGCTTCGTGTTCGCGAGGACCGGGTCGGCCGCGATCCGCTCGAGCAGCGGCGGGTTCGTCAGGACCGATCCGTCGCGCCCCCGCCCGAGGATCGAGGCGAGGTCGAAGCGGAAACCGTCGACGTGCATCTCCGTGACCCACCAGGCGAGCGAGTCGAGGATCAGGTCCCTCACGACCGGGTGGTTGCAGTTGAAGGTGTTCCCGGTCCCCGAGAAGTTCGCGTAGCGCCCTTCGGCGTCCAGGATGTAGTAGGTCGAGTTGTCGAGGCCGCGGAACGACCAGGTCGGCCCGCGTTCGTCCCCCTCGCCGGTGTGGTTGAAGACCATGTCGAGGATCACCTCGATCCCCGCCTCGTGGAGCGCCTTCACCATCTCCCGGAACTCGTCGACTGCGGCGCCCGGACCGGCGCTCGCGGCGTAGGCGGAGCGGGGCGCGAAGAAGGAGATCGGGTGGTAGCCCCAGAGGTTCTTCAGGCGCTCGCCCGTGAAGGGGTTCCGGCGGTCGTTGTCGTTCTCCTCGAACTCCGTCACCGGCATCAGCTCGACGGCGGTGACCCCGAGGTCGACGAGGTACGGGACCTTCTCCACGAGGCCGCGGAACGTGCCGGGATGCGCGACGCCGGAGGAGGAGTGCCGCGTGAAGCTCCGGACGTGCAGCTCGTAGATCACCGAGTCGGCCAGGTGCCGGTCGATCGGCTGGTCGAAACCCCAGTCGAACTCGCGGCTCAGGATGACGCCGCGGCGCGCGCGGACGGACTCCGAGCCCTTCTCCTCGCCGGGCCGCGGCGGCTCGCCCCACGCCTCGCCTCCGGCGATGGCGCGGGCGTACGGGTCGAGGAGGAGCTCGGGGCCGTAGCGGTGCCACGGCGCGCCGGGAGCAGTCGCCCGCTCCGCGCGCCACGCCCAGCACACCGACGGGTCCAGCCCGCGAAGGAACGCGTGCCACACGTCGCCCGTCCGGTTGTAGCGCGGGTCGAGCGGGAACTCCGCCGCCGGGGTCGCGTCCCCCGGGGCGAAGAGGGCGAGCGTGACCGACGTGGCGTGCCGCGCGAAGACCGAGAAGTTCACCCCTCGCCACGACGGGGTCGCGCCGAAGGGGATCGGATGTCCCCGAAGGACGGCGAAGTCGGCGGAGATGTAGTCGAGGAGACCCGAGGGGCTGGACGCTCTCATCGAATTCGTACGCCTTCCGGCGCCCCGAGCATACCCACCTCCCGGGGTGCCGTAGACTCCTTTCACCCACGGGGACGCGGCTCGGTCCCTCGGTCGGGAATCGCCCCCGCAGGAGGACAGATGAAGCAGAAGACCCTCACCGCCACCCTCGTCCTGGCGGCGTTCGTTTCCTTCCCGGTCGCCGCGACCGGGCAGAAGAGCGAAGCCCCCGGGCCCGCCCCGGCCGCCGAGGCCGCCATGAAGATCCACGTCGATCCCGCCACTGGCCAGGTCGTCGCCCCGAAGGCCGACCCGCAGGCCGCCGGCCCGCGGACGACGGCCGCGGCCGTCGAAGCGTTCCCCCCGACCCGCGTCGAGAAGGTGACGACGAAGGCGGGCGGGAAGAAGGTCGCCCTCCACGGCCGATTCATGATGGAGATGACCGCGAAGGTCGGCGCCGACGGGAAGGTCTCTCACGGCTGCGAAGCCGTCGAGGAGACCGGCGCGAAGCCCGCCCCTGCGAAGGAGCACCGTCATGACCGCTAGGGCGCTCCTCGGCGGGACGCTCGCCGCCGCTCTCGCGCTCGCGGCCCCCGCCGCGGCGACGACGATCACCATCATCAACGTCGACTCTTCGGGCGTCGGGTTCAACGACCCGGCCCCGCGGACCCCGGTCGGCGGCAACAACGGGACGACGCTCGGCGAGCAGCGCCTGAACGTCTTCAAGTACGCCGCCGCCTTCTGGGCCGCGCGGGTCGACTCTCCCGTCGAGATCACCGTCGAGGCGAAGTTCGAGGCGAAGGCGTGCGACGCCAGCACGGCGACCCTGGGGTCGGCCGGCACGCGCTACATCTTCTCCGACTTCAAGGGGGCGCCCCGCGCGGGCACGTGGTACTCGAGCGCCCTCGCGAACAAGCTCGCGGGCGAGGACCTCGAGCCCGCCGAAGCCGACATCGCGGCGAGCTTCACGACCGCCCTCGACGACGGGAGCTGCCTCTTCCCGAAGAAGTGGTACTACGGCCTCGACGCGCAGCCGACGGGCAGCACCACCGACTTCGCGACCGTCGTCATCCACGAGCTCGGGCACGGCCTCGGCTTCCAGACGTTCGTCAGCCGGACGACCGGCAAGAAGTTCTCCGGCGACGACAACCCCGGCCTCGACGACGCCTACATGGTCCACCTCTACGACGGGTCGACCGGCAAGACGTGGGACCAGATGACGGACGACGAGCGCCTCGCCTCCGGGACGAACACCGGCAACCTCCTCTGGAACGGCTCGAACGTCGTCGCCGTCGCCTCGGGCGTCCTGATCCAGGGGGTCGGCGCCGGCGGCCGGCCGCTCATGTATGCCCCGAACCCGTCCCAGGCCGGCTCTTCCGTCTCTCACTGGGACACGACGCTCACGCCGAACGAGATGATGGAGCCGTACGCGACCCAGGCGATGCACCGGCTCGACATCACCGACGAGCTGATGCTGGACCTCGGCTGGGGCCTCGCCTCCGGGAGCACGGAATACCACTGGATCCTCCCCTCCTCCGCGAAGGCCCCGGGCAAGGGAGGCGCCTACTACACGACGGCCCTCTCGATCGGGAACCGCGGCGCCGCCGAGGCGCGCTACCGGATGAAGTTCCTCGGGCACGACGCCGACGGCACCGGCGGCGCCGAGTCGTCCGAGTTCGTCCTCGGGCCGAACCAGTCCGTCACCTACGAGGACGTCCTCGGCTCGGTCTTCGGCCTCGCGAACGGCAACTACGGCGCGATCCGCGTCACGGCGAACGTCCCGTCGCTGAACGTCCTCGGGCAGACGGCGACGCCCGTCCTCACCGACTGGAAGAGCTGCGTCTCCTCGGGCTTCTTCGGTCAGTCGGTCCCGGCCGTGCCCGCCTCCGGCCTCATCACCGCCGGCACGACGCGGTCCATCGTCGGCGTCCGCGACGACGCCGCCTTCCGGACGAACCTGATCCTCGCGAACGCCGGCACGTCGATCGTGACGGTGGACCTGACCCTCCTCTCGTCCTCCGGCGCGATCCTCGGGACTCGCACCGTCTCGCTTCACCCGCTCGGCATGACCCAGATCGGCCCGCTCGTCGGAGGGATGGGCGTCACCGGGGCCGTCCGCGACGCGCAGCTCCTCCTGACGACCACGACGACCGGCGGGGCATTCGCCGCCTACGCGAGCGTCATCGACAACGTCACGAACGACCCGAGGACGCTCCTCCCCAACTGACGCGCCCTTCTCGCCGGCGCGCCTCGCGCCTCTTCGAGCCCCGGCCCGCCACGGCGGACCGGGGCTCTTCCTCTTCCGGCGGCCGCGCTTCAGCGCGGCGCCGGCAGCTCGAAGAGCTCGATCGAGTCGCCCGCGCGGGCGACCGCGCGCGCGCCGCGCACCTTCAGCTCCGCGAGGACGCGCGCCGCCCGGGGCCGCCCGTCGACGAACGGGACCGTCTCCGGCCCGACGAGGAGGAGCTGCCGGGAGACGGCGACGTACCGCGGGAGCGGCGCGTCGGCGGCGAGGAGGTCGACGCAGCCCGGGACGCGGAACGACGGCAGGTCGCCGCCGAAGTAGGCGACGCCGAGGTCGCCCGGCGCGATCCCGCGCGAGGCGGAGAGCGCGGCGAGCCGCGGCAGGTCCTGACCCCAGTCGAGGTTCGAGTCCGCGAGCGGCGGCTCCGGAAAGAGGCGGGCGGTGATCGAGTGCCGGCCGACCGAGCGGCCGATCGCGAGCGGGGAGAGGACGAGGAGGAGGACGACGGCGTATCCGGCGGGCGAGCGTCGACGCAGCGGCTCCCCGAGCGCCGCGGCAGCCCCGGCCGAGAGGAGGACGATCAC
>Ga0116155_10002459_pt1 | contig 12582 bp, 6 predicted proteins | sample AD_UKC032_MetaG_FD_89890 | JGI IMG/M metagenome (GOLD analysis project Ga0116155, IMG submission 89890) | Active sludge microbial communities of municipal wastewater-treating anaerobic digesters from USA - AD_UKC032_MetaG | ecosystem: Engineered > Bioreactor > Anaerobic > Digestate | place: USA...
GGCGCCCCGCGTAGCGGCTTCCGGCCTCCCTCCCGCGCCCAGCGGAGCCGCCCCGTCCGCCGCCCGGGCGCCGGGCTTCGCCGCCGACCGGACTCCGGGCTTCGCCGCGTCGAGCGAGCCGCGGGCGGCCTTGCGGGACATCGCCGCGAAGGGCCTGGGGTCGATGAGGGGCGGAAGATGGGAGGGGAAGCGGAGCTCCCTCTCCCATACGAGCTCGGCGGCTTGGGTCCAGCCGGCCAGGAAGGAAGGCACTCCCGGCCTTTCGCCGCCCCCGGCCCGCGCTCCGCGCGCCCCCGCCCCGGGCCGCCGTCTAGCCGAAGGCGAGGTCGAGCCGCCCTCGCCCGCCGGTGCGCCACCCTGGGCCGCGGCCTCGCCTTCGGCCGCGCCGCCCGAAAAGGCGCCCTTCTCACCAGCGCCCGGGGCCTCGAGCTCCGCGGCCTTGACGAGGCCGAGCTCGCGGAGGCGGGCGAGCCGTCCTTTAAGGTTCTTGGCCATCGCCGGGCGCGGCTTCGGAGAGGGCCGAAAGGAGCTCGAGGACCGAGGCCTTGACGGCCCGCCCGCCCCGCGCCGCCTGGGGGCCGGCGGCCTCGCCGAAGTCCACCCCGACGCAGGAGGGACAGCCCTCCTCGCAGCCGCAGGAGGCCAGGCGCTCCCTGGCGGCGCGGTTCGCGGGCCCGAGGAGCTCCGCGAGGCCCTCGGCCAGGCCCGTGCCGCCGGGATAGCGGTCGTAGAAGTAGATCGCCGGGACGCCGAAGTGGGGATCGCGGACCCGCTCCGCGAGGCCCAGGTCGCGGCCGTCGCACATGAGGAAGACGGGGGCCAGGTCGTGGATGAGGCGGGCGGCGCCCGCGAGGAGGGCCGCCTTCCCTCCCTCGGGGCAGGCCGCGACGAGGTCACCCCCGGCGCTCCCCGGAGGCAGGAGGAGGACGAGGCTCCTCGTCTGCATCTCCTCTGGCGGGAGGCTGATCTCCCCGTAGCCGACGTTCTCGTGGGTGTGGAAGCGGAGCTTCTTGTACTTCTCCGCCTCGGTCCGGACCAGGACGTCGCCCAGGACCCAGGAGGCGAGCGGGCCCCGGCCGCCCTGAGCGGCGAGGAGGCCCTCCTCGTCCTCCGTGAGGACCTCGAGGTCGGTCTTCACGATCGAGTCGGTCCAGTAGTCGACCTCCTTCTCCTCCACGAAGCAGGTCTTGTTCGCGAGGTCGAGCTTCCGCACCTTGTACTGGCGCCCGAGGTGGATGTAGACCGCGTCGTCGAAGATGAGCTCCTTGGCGCTCGGCCTGTCCATCTCGCCGATGACGCGGGCCCCGCCGCCCGTCCTGTCGACGATGACGACGTTGTCCGCCGTCGCCGAGCGCAGGGAGATCGCCTCGCTCGGGTAGCCGGCCGCCGACCAGTACCAGCGCCCTCCCGTGAGCCGGACCAGGCCCTCCTCCTCGAGCATGGAGAGGACCTCGGCCGTCGCCTCGGGGCCGGCCTTGCCCAGGGACTCGCCCTCCTTGAAGGGAAGCTCGAAGGCGGCGCACTTCGCGTGGTCGGCGAAGATGTAGGGGTTGTCCGGGTCGATCCGCGCCGACTCGGGGCTCCTGCCGAAGAAGTACTCGGGATGGGCCAGGATGAACTGGTCGAGGGGCGAGGAGGAGGCGACGAGGAAGGCGACGGAGACGGAGCCCCGGCGCCCCGCCCTCCCCGCCTGCTGCCAGAAGCTCGCGAAGCTCCCCGGGAAGCCCGCGACGACGGCCGCGTCCAGGCCGCCGATGTCGATGCCGAGTTCCAGGGCGTTCGTCGAGACGACGCCCTGGATCGAGCCCTCGCGGAGCCCCTTCTCTATGGCCCGCCTCTCGCTCGGGAGGAGGCCCGAGCGGTAGGGGCTCACGCGGACGCCGCCGTTCCCGGTGTACAGGTTCTCCAGGGCCTTCGAGATGTAGGAGGCGATGAGCTCCACCTTGAGCCTGGAGCGGGCGAAGAGGATCGTCTTCACCCCCCGCCGGAGGAGGAGGAGGGCGAGCTTCTCGGACTCCGTCGCCGTGCTCTTCCGGATGCCCTGCACCGGGTCGAGGAGGGGCGGGTTGTAGAAGACCACCCGGCGCTCGCCCCGGGGAGCCCCGTTCTCCGAGAGGGCGCGGACGGGCTCCTCGACGAGGGCGGAGGCGAGCTCCTCGGGGTTGCCTATCGTCGCCGAGCAGAGGACGAAGCGGGGATGGGCGCCGTAGAAGGCCGCGACTCGCTTCAGGCGCCGGATGACGTTCGCGACGTGGCTCCCGAAGACGCCCCTGTAGGCGTGCGCCTCGTCGACGACGACGTAGCGGAGGCCCGCGAAGAAGCGGATCCACTTGGCGTGGTTCGGAAGGACTCCGGAGTGGAGCATGTCGGGGTTGGTGATGACGATCCTGCCCGAGTCGCGGGCGGCCACTCGGAGGGAGCTCGGCGTGTCCCCGTCGTAGGTGTAGATCCCGACGGGGAGGGAGCCGCCCAGGGCCACCTCGTTGAGCTCGGCCTGCTGGTCCTGGGAGAGGGCCTTCGTCGGAAAGAGGTAGAGGGCCCTGGCCTCCGGCTCCTCGAGGAGGGTCTGCACGACGGGCAGGTTGTAGCAGAGGGTCTTGCCGCTCGCCGTCGGGGTGACGACGACGACGTTCTCGCCGGCCCGGATCGCGTCGTAGGAGGCCCGCTGGTGGGAGTAGAGCCGCTCGTAGCCCTTGGCCTTCAGGGCCTCGAGGAGGCGCGGGTCGAGGCCTCCGGGGAGGGGGGCCCAGTCCGCGTCCCGTGCGGGGGCGCTCTCCACGTGGGCTATCCTGGGGGCGACATCGGGGTCGGCGAGGATTTCGTCGATGAATGTCCTGGCGGAAGCGTCGATCATGCCCTATTATATACGCCATGGCGCGCCCTTCGTAAACAGAAGGCGCGCGGAACAGGAGCCTAGACATGCCGAAAGTACTCTCCATCGTGCTCGGCGGGGGCAAGGGCACCCGCCTCTACCCCCTCACGAAGGACAGGGCCAAGCCGGCCGTGCCCTTCGGCGGCAAATACCGCATCGTCGACATCCCGATCTCCAACTGCATCAACTCGGGCTTCCGCCAGATATATATCCTCACCCAGTTCAACTCCGCGTCCCTCCACCTCCACCTCGCCAGGACCTACAGCTTCGACAGCTTCTCGCGCGGCTTCGTGGAGATCCTCGCGGCGGAGCAGACCCTCGTCCACTCCGGCTGGTACGAGGGCACGGCCGATGCCGTGCGCAAGAACCTCATGCACTTCCGGCCCCAGAACCCCAGCCACTACCTCATCGTCTCCGGCGACCAGCTCTACCGCATGGACCTGGCCGACATGTTCAAGCGCCACGTCGAGTCCGGCTGCGGCCTCACGATAGCCTGCACCTCCGTCTCCCGGGAGGACGCGAGCGACCTCGGCATCGCCAAGGTCGACGCCAAGAGCCGCATCGTCGAGTTCATGGAGAAGCCGGGCCCGACGAAGGACGTCTCCGCCTACAAGATCCCGGCGGAGCTCCTGGACGACCGGAGGACGGGCGGCAAGGACTACCTGGCGAGCATGGGCATCTACATCTTCGACGCCGCCCTCATGGAGAAGTCCCTGGAGGGCGACCAGAATGACTTCGGCAAGGAGATCATCCCCTCCATCCTCGCGAAGATGCCGGTCAACGCCTACGTCTTCAACGGCTACTGGGAGGACATCGGCACCATCAAGTCCTTCTACGAGGCCAACCTGGACCTGGCCTCCATCAATCCCCAGTTCAACTTCTACGACGAGGAAAGGCCGATCTACACGCACAAGCGCAATCTTCCCGCCTCGAAGCTCAACTACTCGACCCTGAACCTCTCCCTGACCGCCGACGGCTGCATCATCACGAACGCCGGCCTCAACCACTCGATCGTCGGCGTGCGCACGATCATCGAGTCGGGCGCGAGCCTGGACGGCGTCGTCTGCATGGGCGCCGACTACTACGAGAGCGAGGCGCAGAAGGAGGCCAACGCGAAGGGCGGCGTGCCGAACATCGGCATCGGCAGGGGCTCGATCATCAAGGGCGCCATCATCGACAAGAACGCGCGGATCGGCGAGAACTGCCGCATCGGCATCGACCTGATGGACCGCCCCGAGGGGGAGTACCCGACCCACCACGTGGTCGACGGGATCATCGTGATCCCGAAGAACACGGTCATCCCGAGCGGGACCTCCATCTAGCCGGGCGCCGGCTCTAGACAGGCGAGGCCGCCCCGAAAGGGGCGGCCTCTTGCTTTGCGTCGGGCTCGCCGCGCGCGGTGGCCGCCCACGATGTGGCCCCGCTGCGCGCGGCGGGCTGCGAGGCGTCGCCGGCGGCGGCGGTCCGGGCGCACCGGTCCGGGCGCCGGGCCCTCAGCGGTAGAAGATCCTGTATGCGCCGCCCTCGGCGTCGAGCCTTCCCGTGAGCAGCCAGTAGGTCTTGCCCTCGTCGAAGCGCGCCTCGTGCCGGGCTTCCGCCCCGAGTTCGTCGACGTTGGCGGAAAGCTCCTCGCCGGACTCCGAGAAGATCGCGAGGAGGATCCTGCCTCCCTCCGGCGCCGCGTAGAGAAGACCCTTCTCAGCCTTGCCCGCGCTCCGCCTGAGCGCCACGAAAGGGACTTCCCCGCCGATGGGCAGGCCGTCGGCGAAGAGGTCGAAGCGCAGGTAGCGGTCCAGGGGGAGCCCGTTCCGCGGCTTGAATTTCTCGAGGCTCGAGGCGATGGCCTCGGCCGTCTCGCCGGGGGGCGCGAGGGCGTCGAGCGGCGACCGGAGGGCCTGCCCGTCCGAGGCCGGCCCTCCGAGGGAGAGGAGTTCGCCGCCCGGGCCCAGCAGCCAGAGCCTTCCTCCGGCCGAGACCGGGGAAGCCGCCGGGGCGATCGGCAGCTCGGCCATCCGGGGCTCGGAGCCTGAGTGCCTGGACCAGGCCGCGAGGCTCCCGCCCCTGGCCGCGAAGACCCTGTCCTCGTCCGCGGCCAGGGTCGAGATCGCGCCGCCCCGAACTTCAGGGGGATAGGCAGGACTCGGCTTCGGCGCGCCCGTCGCGGCGTCGAGCTCCGCCGGGCCGCCGCCCGACAGGGCCGCGAAAACCGAGCTCCCAGCGAGGATGGGCGGAACTCCCGGATCGAAGCGGCCGGCGCCGCGGGCGACGAGAATCCCGTCCTTGGCCTCCCTGAGCTCGATGCCGCCCGACAGGGTGACCAGGGCGAGGCGGGAGCCGTCGGCCGAGAGATGCGCCGCCGGCGACTCGAGCTCCCTGCTCCACAGTTCGCGTCCGTCGGACTCCGAGAGCGCGAAGAGTCGCCAGAGGTAAGAAGAGGCTCCGGCGGCGGTCGGCGATGCGGCCGGCGACGCCGTACCCGAACTCGGCGAGGCGGCCGTCGGCGCCGCGGCCGGCGGCGATGCGGCCGGCGGCGATGCGGCCGGGCCGGAAGCAATCGCGGCTTCTGGCGCCGCGGGGGGCGGCGAGACGGCGGCGGCCGGGCCGGAAGCGGTCGGTGCTTCTGGCGCCGCGGCCGGGCTTTGCGGAGCCGCGGCAAGGAGGCAGAGTGCGCCGGGCGAGTAGGCGGCGGCGAAGATTCGGCCTCCTGCCTCGGCGCGCCAGAGCGGCTCGCCGCCCTCGGCGGGAAGGAGGTGGACGGTCCCGCCCTCCTCGACGACGGCCAGCCGCTTTTCCGGCAGGGTGACGAGGGCCGAGGCCGGGCCTCCGCTTCTTCTCCAAGACTCCGCGAGCCCTTCGTCGTAGGCGGCGAGGGATCCGTCCAGGCAAGCCGCGACGAGGAGGGCGCCTGGGGCTTCGAGGAAGGCGAGCGCCACGGCGGGCGAACCCAGCCTGGTCTCCGCCGCGGCTGTCCCCGAAACCGTGTCGACGAGGACGAGGCGCTCGGGGCCGGCCAAGGCGTAGGCGAGATAGCGTCCGTCCTTCGAGGCCACAGGGCCGAGCCTCGGAAGGCCCCGCGGCGCGGCCAAGACCATGGGCTCGCCGAGCGGGTCGGGCAGTCCCGAGAGGAGCCGCGAGGAGGCGTAGGCCAGGCGGGGATCGGGCTGGGCCGCGGCCTTCTCGGCCTCCAGGGCGCGGGCCTTGGCGGAATCAGCCTCCTCGTCGGGGCCGCCCGGCTTGCCGCCGCAGGCCGAGAGGGCCGCGGCGAGGAGGATGGAGAGGAGGAGCGCGGACAGGAGCGCGCGCGCGGCGCCGGCGAGGGCTCCGCCAGAGAACCCGAGGGAGAATCCGCGGCGCTGCCTCATCGCGTCGCCTCCGCGCAAAGCCCGGCCTCGAAGGCCGCGGCGAGCCGGGCCGCCGCCAGGGCGGCGTCCGCGCCCTTGGGCGGAGGCGGAAAGGCCGAGGCGGGAAGCGCCACGAGGTCGCGGGCGCCCGGATAGGCCGGAACGAAGCGGACGCCGTAGCGCTCGAGGAAGGCGGCGGGCCCCAGGGACTTGAGCTCGGACGCGAGTCCCGCGGCCTCGGCGAAGGCCAAGGCGTAGGCCGGGCCGGCCAGGGCCGGATCCATGGCCGCGACGGCCTCTGCGCCCTCCGCCGCCGGGAAGCGGGCGAGGAGGGAGAAGCGCCGGACCCCCGCCTCGGGCTTGCCCTCCGCGAGGGAAAGGCGGGGCTCGGCCTTGTGTAGGGCCTTGAGCCTCGCGAGCCTCTTGGCGGCCGCCGGGTCCCTCGCGGCGCGCTCCAGGGCTCCCTTCTCCGCCTCCCGGAAGACCGGCCCCAGGCTCTTGCCCGCCGCGGAGAACAAGGCCGCATAACGTTCGTCCTGCGCCGCCAGGGCCAGGAGATCGCGTCGGGCGAGGAGGGCGAGGGCTATCGTCCTCTCCCGCCCGCCTCGGTCGGGCGCGCCCTCGGCGGCCGCGAGCTCGGCCTTCAGGCGGTTGAGCTCGCGGACGGAGGCCTCGAGGGCCGCCGCCTCGTGCGCCGAGGTCGCCTGGCCCGCCGCCTTGCCCGCCGCCGCCGCGGGGGCCAGGGGCGCGGTCCCGGCGGCGGCCGGCTCCTTCGCGGCGGCCGGCTCCTTCGCGGCGGCCGGCTCCTTCGCGGCGGCCGGCTCCTTCGCGGCGGCCGGCTCCTTCGCGGCGGGCGGCTCCTTCGCGGCCGGGGCCGCGGTGCGTCCGCAGAGAAGGGCCAGGCCGAGGCAATCGGCCGGCGACAGGCCCAGGCCGAGAGCCGCTCCGCGGCGGCGCTCGACCGTCATCGCCTCGAGAGCGAGGGACAGTCTTTGGGCGGCGCTCGCTTCCGAGACTCGATAGGGACTCGCCTCGAAGGCCTTGAGGAGGGCGACGGCCCTCTCCTCGCCCAGCGCCCCGAGGGCCTGGTAGGCCGCGTTGAGCGGCGCCGTTCCCGGCGCGCCTTCCTGGCCGCCTTCCAGGAAGGCCGAGGGATGGAGGGCGAAGGGCGCGGCCGTGCGCCAGGCGCGGAAGGCGCGGAGGGCGGCTTCGAGCCCGTCCAGGGCGCTCGAGGCCGCGGGAGCGGCCTTGGCGGCTTCGGGCCTCGCGGCCACGAGGGCTTCGGCGGCGGCCTCGGCGTCGCAGGCCGAGAGGGCCGACAGCCAGATCTTCCGTCCGGCGGCTCCGGCCTTCATGAGGGCCTTCCCCGCCGCCGCGCCTTCGGGGAAGAGCTCGGGCAGGCCCTTCGAGCGCCTGAGGAGCTCGGGCTCGGCGGCCAAGGCGGCCTTCTCTCCCAGGCCGGCCGCCGCGACGAGGGCGGCGAGTTCCTTCGCCTTCGCTGCGCGCAGGGCGGATAGCTCGGCGACGCTCTTCCCCTCGGCCATGGCCTTGCCCTCGGCGACGGCGAGGGCCGCGGCGAAGGCCTTGGTTCTCGCGGCGGCCAGGGCCGCGGCGGCCGCCTCGGCTCCCGAGTAGGACGCGTCGGGGGAAATGGCCGAAAGGCCGCCTTGGGAGGCCTCGAGGACGGCTGCCGCCTCCAAGGCGGCGAGCTCGGCCGCCCCGCCCGCCTTCCTCGCCGCGTCCAGGCGGGCCTCTATCCCCTTGTTGGCCGCGTCGATCGCCTCCAGGAGGAGGGCCGCCTTCTTCGCCGATTCCGCGGGAAGGAGGCCGGGCAGCCCCGGGAGCTTCGCGGGCGCGGCGGCCGGCTTGGTCGCCGCCGGAGCCGCCGGCTTGGCCGGCGCCGCGGGCGCGGCAGGCTTGGCCGGAGCGCTCGGCGCGGCCCCGGCCTCCAGGACGAGAAGGGAGAGGAGGATCGCTAGGAGGCCGGATCTCGGCGGGAGAAGGGGACTTCGCATGGCCATCACAACTCTATCGCGCCGGTCGGGCTCATTCCCGGAATTCGTCGGCCCCGATGTCCGGAGCGCCCGGACCCGCCTGGCCTGGGCGGTAGCCGCCTCGGAAATCGGCCTCGAAGCCCTCGAGGGGCAGGGCCCCGTCGACGCAGGCCGAGCCCGCCCTTAGGCGCGGAATGCCCTTGAGCGGCTCGCCGAAGGTATAGGCGGGAGCCTCCTCGATGTTCGGCTTCGCGGCCAGGGCGGGGTCGCCCTTGTTGAGCGCGTTGAGCGCCGCGAGGCCCGCGGGGCCGCGGATGGCGAGGGCCCCCGCCACGAGGTCGTCGAAGCCCCAGAGACAGTTCGCGGCAAGGTCGCCGGGAAGAGGCGCCTCCGTCGATCGGAGGAGGACGGCGCCGCCCGCCGGGGCCTGGAGGATGGAGTTGCGGATCCGGGGAACCCGCCCCTTCGCGTCGAAGAATCGCGAGGCCCCGGGGCGGCCGTCCAGGATGAAGCTGTCGTGCACGAAGGCGGGCGGGACGCCGGAGAGCTCGAAAAGAGTGACGTCTCCGTCCCACGAGATCTCCGCGCGGGAGTTGGCGACGAGGCCCCGGCAATCCGCCAGGCGCCCGAGGAGGAAGAAGCCCGAGCCTCCCTTTCCCTCGAAGAGGCATCGCTCCGCGCGGAGCTCGGCGGCCTCGAGCGAGAGGAGTGAGGAGCCGAGGGCCGCCCTGGAGGAGAGGACCGAATCCTCGAGGAGGAGGGAGCCCCTCTCGAGGTCGAGGCCCGAGAAGTAGCGCAGGCCCTCGGCGGCGGAGAGCTTCGAGCCCGAGAAGGCCGCCTCGGAGTCCGCCGCGACCAGGGCCGCGCCGCTGCGCGCCTCCTCGAGCCCGAGGGTCGAGGCCGACACGCGGATCCGGGAGGCGGAAGCCTCCACGAGGACGAGGTCGCCCCTCGCCCTGCCCCTCAGCCTGGAGCCCTCGAGGTTGAGGCTGGCTCCGCTCAAGGAGACGAGGACTCCCGAGCCCTCGAGCGCGGCCGCGAGTTCCACGCCCTCGAGGGAGAGGGAGCCGCCCTCGACGAGGATGGCCGGGCCGCCTTCCTCGAAGGCCGAGGGAAGAAGGTCGACGAGGGCGCGCTCGCCGGCGAGCCGCTCCCAGGCCGGGCCGTAGCCGCCCGAGAGGACCAGTCTGGAGCCGAGCCTCAAGGGGCGTCCGAGGGCGAATTTCCCGCGCAGCCTGACGAGGCTCCTCCCCGAGGAGAGGGAGGCGCCGATAGCGTCCTCCAGGCTCCTGTAGGGCCGGTCGGGGGAGCCGTCGCCCGCGGCCCCGGCGGCCGAGTCGGCGTAGATCGTGGTCTTGTCGACGAGGAAGCGCCTCGGCTCCATCTCGGCCGAGCGGTTTCCCGCCTCGTCCAGGGCGTAGGCCCTGATCCGGTACTCGACGGGGCCCCGGTCCGAGCCTGGCAGGGAGAGCCTGCCCTCCACCGGCATGAAGGGCTCCTCCCTGCCCTCCTCGGAGACCGAGGCGTAGACGCGGCCGCCTGAGTCGGCGAAGCCGATCTCCAGGGCGCTCGAGGCGTAGGAGGAGACGTCGAGGTCCAGGCGGGGGGCTGGCGGGGGGCGCCGATCCAGGGCGAAGGCGAGAAGGCCGCCCTCTCCCGCGGGGGCGTCCGGAGCCTCCCCGGCGAAGGGCCTGAAGCGGAAGGCGTAGCTCCGCTCCTCGCCCTCGGGGCATTCCACGAGGAGGCCTTGGCCGAGCAGCGGCGAGGCGGGGCCCGGCTCGGGCGGGACGGAGCCGTCCGAGGAAAGCTCGTAGCGCAGGGTTCCGGGCCCCGAGGGCCGGAGGCGGACGGCCTCGCGGGTGGCGGCTCCCGAGGGCGCGCCGAGGACGCCTATGTCGGGTATCGCGGCGGGGCGCTTCAAGAGGGCGCTGGCGGTCTCGCTCTTGCCGCCGGCCGAGACGCCGTACCAGCGCAGCTCGACGGAGCCCTCCCCCGGAGGCAGGGAGAGGGGTTGGCTGTAGGGCCGGAAGGGCGAGCCGGCCATCGAGACGTAGAGCTCGCCGTCTGCGGCGGGAAAGGCGACGAGGGCGCCCGAGCCGGGCGGGCCAGCGATGAGGCTCGGACCCTCGGGCGGGGCCGGGACCCGCGCCGCCTCGGGCCGGTGCGCGAGGGGGACGAAAAGGGCCTCGCTCCTCGCGCGGAGGCCCGAGGAGTCCTGGACCGCCAGGTGGACCCTCGCCTCGCCCGAATAGCCGTAGGGGCACTCGAGGACGAGGAGGGCCTTCCCGCCCGAGCGCTGGAGGGGGGCGTAGGCCGCGGCGTCGGCGAGGGGATCGCGGGGATTCACCGCGGCCAGGACGGCCGCCGATTCGGGAGCCTCCACTGAGACGACGCTGCGCCCGGCCTCCTGCGCCACGAGGGTCGCGGCAAGCTCGGGGAGGGGATCGGCCCTGGGCGGGAGCCTCGGGGCCTGGGCCGGCGGCTCGGCCACTCCGAGGCCGGAGGCCGCGAGGCGATAGACGAACCTGGAGGGCTCGCCTCCGTTCCCCGCTTCGTCCACCGCGTAGGCGAGGAGGACGACGGTCTCCGTGCCCGAGGCTGGCGGCCTCAGGACGGGGCGGCGGGAGGGGTCGTAGGGCTCGAAGACGAGCTCGGCAGAGCCCGGGCCCAGGAGGGCGCAGCGCAGGGAGGAGCCGGCCTCGGCGGAGAGGGAGACCGCGACGGCCTCGCGCAGGACGCCCTGGGAGGGCGAGGCCCTGGGGGGAGCGGGCGGCAGCTTGTCGATCCGGAAGCGATAGGCGGTCTCGCGCCGGCCGCCCGGCCCCTCCACCGCCACCTCGAGGCCGTAGGCCCTGTCCTCGCGGGGCGCGGCGCCCAGCCTGAGCGGCCGGTCGAAGAGGGTCCAGGGCGCCTCGGGGCCGAAGCGGAAATAGGCCGCCGCGCCCGGCTCGGAGGGCGGGAGGAGGCCGAAGTCCGACCTCGACACCGCGGGGGCGGCCTCGGGCTGGTAGAGGGGGAAGGAGGAGGAGGCCGCGCCTTCGGCCGCCGCCCGCCCCGCTCCGGCCGCGAGGCCTATGAGTACGAGGAGGGCAGGCGCGGTCAGGCGGCTCGCCATGGGCTCACTTCTTGAGGACGCGGAGAATTTCCTGGAGCTCGGGGTCCTCGGGATAGTAGTGGGTCCGGAGCTCGTCCTCGGAGAGGCCCACGAGCTCGTGGCTCATGTAGTGGATCCAGACCTCGTCCTCGGGCCGCGTGATGACGTGGCGCCTGCACCAGTAGTCGGGGACTATGGGAAGGCGGTCGTCCCGGTACTCGCAGACCTTGTAGTCGTGCACCGCGACCTTGACGTCGCGGCGCGGCAGGCCCTTCTCCAGGATGATCTCCGTGAGGTGGTTGACGGTGCGGCCGGAATCGTAGATGTCGTCGACGAGGAGGACCTTGTCGCCGTGGCGCAGGTACTCCGGGCTGTAGGTCCAGCCGTCCACCCTGACCTGCTCGCGCTGGTTGATGTCCGCGTAGGACCGCGCGACGACGGCGGCGTAGAAGATGGGCCGCGAGTCCTTCCTGACGATCTTGAAGTACTCGCTGATGACGTTCCCGATGTACGCGCCGCCCCGCAGGGAGACGTAGATGACGTCGGGGACGAAGCCCTCCTGGTGGATCCTGAAGGCCATCTTGAGGGCGTTGTTGCGGACGACGTTGTACGGCACGAATTCCTTGCGAACGGTGGACACGGTGACCTCGCCTTCCGGCGCCGCGGTCGGCCCCTCTCGGGGCGCGCGGTCGCTCGACGAAGGCGGCCGCGGGAAAGGCTGTTCCCCGCGGCCGCCCATGGAAAGACTATAGCGTCACTTCCTCACGTATGCAAGCGTGGAGACCGTCTGGCCGTCGCGGTTGACGGTGAAGGCGATCTTCCTCTCCTTCGGGTCGTTGAGCAGCCTGAAGAAATCGCCCAGGCCGGCGACGGGCTTCTCGTTCACCTCCGTGACTATGTCTCCGGGCTTGAGGCCCACGGTGGCCGCCGGGGACTTGGGGAAGACGTTCGTGACCAGGATGCCCTTCGCGTCCTTGGGCAGCTTCGACTTGTCGATGTCCTCGGACTTGAGGGAGATGACGTCGAGGCCCGGGAAGAGGTTCCCGTCGTTGGAGGCCACCGAGTCCTTCCGGGCCTCGATGGTGACCTCGAGCTCGATCCGCTTCCCGTCGCGGATCGCGGCGAAGCGGGCCTTGCGCCCGACGGGCAGGTCCCCGACGGTCCGCACGACCTGGTCCTGGCCCCTCACCGCCGCGCCGTCCGCCTCGACGATGTAGTCGCCGGGGAGGAAGCCGGCCTTGTCCGCGGGGCTTCCGGAGAAGACGTGGGCGACGAAGGCCC
>Ga0116155_10002464_pt1 | contig 12562 bp, 9 predicted proteins | sample AD_UKC032_MetaG_FD_89890 | JGI IMG/M metagenome (GOLD analysis project Ga0116155, IMG submission 89890) | Active sludge microbial communities of municipal wastewater-treating anaerobic digesters from USA - AD_UKC032_MetaG | ecosystem: Engineered > Bioreactor > Anaerobic > Digestate | place: USA...
ACAGAATGGGGTTTATTGAGCATTGCGCACAATATGAAAAAACTGGCTGTTGCATAGAGCCAGTTTTATTTATTTTTTTTATACAAAGAGGTTGCTAAAATTTACTTTTTAGACAGCCCCTTTTTTTATATTGACGTTAAAAAATGTCAAATTATTATTTACAACAACATTTTTCAGCTTCGCATTTGCCTGATGAGCCTTCTGCGTTGACAAGAGTTTCTTCAACAGGAATACGCATATTATAGAATGATCTATAAACAAAATATAAACCTATTGCTAAAAATACTAGTCCCACATAAGGAGCAATTCCTCTAAAGCTTTCTGCTATTGAAATTTCCATCGCAAGAAGTCCGAATAAAGTTGTGAACTTGATAATAGGGTTCATTGCAACGGATGAAGTGTCTTTGAAAGGATCGCCTACAGTATCGCCAATAACTGTAGCTTCATGTAACGGCGTTCCTTTTTCATGCAATTCAACTTCAACAATTTTCTTTGCGTTATCCCAACAACCGCCAGCATTTGCCATAAAAATCGCCTGGAATAACCCAAACACAGCAATTGCAATCAAATAACTTATAAAAAATGAAATGGGGTTATTTGACGTTGCGGGAGCAGAAAGAAACGCAAACGCTAATGCAAAGGAGAATAAAGCGATAAAGATGTTAAACATACCCATTTGAGCATATTTTGTGCAAATTTTAACCACTTCCTTTGAATTTTCGATTGAAGCCTTAGTGGAGTCATCATCAAGATTTATATTGTTTTTAATAAATTTAACAGCGCTGTAAGCTCCTGTTGTAACCGCCTGAGTAGATGCGCCTGTAAACCAGTAAATTACCGCTCCGCCGGAGATAAATCCAAGAAGAGTGAACGGATTTAAAAGGTTCAGGATCATTTCAGGGTCAATTCCAAGAGTTTCTTTTATAACAAGTATTAATGAAAATATCATTGTTGTGGCTCCAACAACAGCAGTTCCAATTAATACAGGTTTTGAAGTGGCTTTAAATGTGTTTCCTGCGCCGTCATTTTCTTCAAGATATTTTTTGGCAACTTCAAAATCAGCTTTAAAGCCATATTCTTTCTCAATTTTTTGATGAACATCAGGAATTTCTTCAATTAATGACAGTTCATAAACAGACTGAGCATTGTCAGTAACAGGTCCATAGCTGTCTACAGCAATTGTTACAGGTCCCATTCCGAGAAATCCGAATGCAACAAGACCAAATGCAAAGACTGAAGGATAAATCATCAGATTTTCAGGGAAGAATGTGCTTGCATAATAAGCCATGCCCATTAATGCAACAAATGCCATGCCAATCCAAAAACTGCTGAAATTTCCTGACACCAAGCCTGATAAGATTGTCAGAGAAGCGCCACCTTCTTTGGAGGCTCTGACAACTTCTTTTGTGTGTGTAGCTTTTGTGCTGGTAAAGATTTTGGTTAATTCCGGAATCAATGCCGCGCCTAATGTTCCGCAGCTTATAATTGCCGCAAGACTTAACCACAAATTGTTTCCTAACTCTGATAATTGCCAGTAACTAACCCCAAAAGTCATTGCCATTGATAAAATTGAAGTTAACCAGATTAAATTTGTTAAAGGTATTTCAAAATCAAATTTTTTCGCGCTTCCGGCATAAATTTTAGTAATGCCGTTATTTATCCAATATGCGCCGATTGACGTAAAGATCATTAAATAGCGCATTACGAATATCCAGGTTAATAAAATAACCTGAAATTCCTGTTGAACGCCAAGTAAAATGAAACTGATTAAAGCAACGCCGGTTACTCCGTAAGTTTCAAATCCGTCAGCAGTAGGTCCAATGCTGTCCCCAGCGTTATCGCCTGTGCAATCCGCAATTACGCCAGGATTACGAGGATCGTCTTCCTTGATTTTTAACTCGATTTTCATTAAATCTGAGCCGATATCGGCAATTTTTGTGAAGATTCCGCCGGCTACTCTAAGCGCGCTTGCACCTAAAGATTCACCGATCGCAAAGCCTATAAAACAAGCTCCTGCAAGTTTTCCCGGAACAAATAAAAGAATTGTAAGCATCATTAATAATTCGATACTTACAAGTAAAACCCCAATGCTCATTCCTGCCTGAAGAGGAATTGAAAGGATTTTTAACGGATTTCCTTCAAGAGCCGCAAACGCTGTTCTTGAATTTGCCATTGTGTTCATTTTTATGCCGAACCAGGCAACTCCATAAGAACCTAAGATACCAACAACAGACCATGCCAAAATCATAAGCACGCTGTTAATATCCATTTTTTCTAAAAATCCGAAATAAAAACCTATACATACAGCAATAAATAGCTCAAGCACAATTAAAAATTTGCCTTGCTGAACTAAATATGTTTTACAGGTTTCAAAAATCAAATTTCCTATCTGCGACATTGATTCATGCGCTTTAAGCGCCTTAACTTTAAAATATTCGTGAACACCGAATAATAATCCTAATACACAAGCTCCCATACCCCATAATAATAAATTATAAGATGTGAAATGACTTGAAAAGTTAGGAACAACTAAATTTGCTTCACTGGCAAAAGCCGGATGTGAAGCTAAAAACATCAACAAAACCCCTAATGCGGGTTTACTCATCAACCTGGAATACCAGTTCTGTTTTCGCATATTCCCTCCAAATGCATATTAACAACTAAAATAAATGTCATAATAACACCTATTATTCTTAAATTAAATTATAATCCTAAATTTTTGTAAAAAAAAACAAAAATCAAAATTTTATTGCTACAATTCTTCATAATCTCTTAATAACTAGTATATTATTCAAAATTAATGTTTTTATAATCAAAGATTGTCTTAAATACAAGGTATTTTGTATACTTTAATTGCTGTAATTTATCCTGGCTTTATTTTTCATGAATTAAACAGCTTTATAATGACATTTAATCTTTATTTATACCTTATTCATGTTTATTTTAATCAGAAAACTACTTAATTATCCGTAACATTTGATTTAAAATTTTTTTTATTTGGTAAAGAATTCAAGTGTCTACGTTTAAAAAATGAATATAAAGGAAAGTATAAAATGAGTAACTTTAATATTTTAAAATTAATTCTGCCGCCGGAAGAAAAAATTTTTTATGAGCTTTTTGAAAAGAGTTCTTGTGTTTGCTGTGAATCGGCTCTCATCCTTAAAAGCTTGTTGAAAGGAGATTTTGATCCTGAAAGATTGATAAAAATAAAGGAATTAAGAAAAATAAGCAGCTCATTGGCAAAAGAAACTCTTGAACAATTAAACAAAACGTTTGTAACACCTATAGACAGGGAAGATATTCAATATATCGCAAGTAAATTAAACAGAATTAACAAAAAAATTACAAAAACTTACCAAAACCTTAAGATTTACAATCTTAAGGCTTATTTTTCAAATATAGAAAAACATGTGGACCTTCTTGTGGAAGCTTCAAACGAGATTAGGCACATACTATCGGAATTAAAAAAAGTAAGCGATATGAAAAGGATTATACAAAGCAGTCAGAAGGTTAAAGAGATCGAAAACGCTGGAGATGAACTTTTTGTTCAACATCTTGAAGATTTATTTTCCGGAAAATATGACGCATTAACGGTCATAAAGCTAAAAGATATTTATAACTCAATAGAAAATGCATTAAACACATGTTCTGACATTTCTGATGAAGTTGTAAGAATTGTGCTTAAACACAGTTAATTTAAGAAAAAATAGCAGTTTGAACTTTAAGTGAGAGAATATATGACATTAACAGTAATATTATTAATTTTAGTTATAATAGCGGCGCTGGTTTTTGAATACATTAACGGATTTCATGATTCGGCAAATGCTATTGCTACAGTAGTTGCCACAAAGGTTTTAACCCCCAGAAACGCTGTAATATACGGCGCGGTGTTTAATTTTATCGGGGCATTCTCGGGAACACATGTTGCCAAGACAATAAGCAAAGGTATTTTAACCATAGACACCACGACGCAGACAGTTATTCTCTGCGCGCTTCTTGGAGCAATCATCTGGAATCTTATAACCTGGTATTACGGTATTCCTTCAAGCTCTTCACATGCTTTAATCGGCGGACTTATCGGCGCTTCAACGGTTAAATCAGGCATAAATATTATTAATGTTGAAGGGGTAATGAATAAAATAGTTATTCCGATGATAACTTCTCCTGTTTTAGGTCTGGTTATAGGCTTTAGCTTTATGTTAATTCTGGTTTGGGCTTTCCACAAAGCAAATCCCGACTTTATTAACAAACATTTCAGAAGGTTACAGCTTGTATCTTCCGGCATAATGGCATTTAGCCACGGCTCAAATGACGCTCAAAAAACAATGGGGATTATAACGCTTGCTCTGTTTAGCTTTGGGGCGATAGAAACGCATGATGTGCCATTCTGGGTAATTTTTGTTTGCGCCTTAATGATGGGACTGGGAACTATGGCTGGCGGCTGGAAAATTATTCGGACTATGGGTTCTAAAGTTATTAAATTAAAACCTATTCACGGATTTGCCGCTGAAACATCCGCTGCGGGAGTTATTTTAACAGCTTCTCATTTTGGAATTCCAATAAGCACAACCCATATTATTTCCACCTCAATAATGGGCGTGGGAAGCACATTAAGACTTTCAGCCGTGAAATGGTCGCTTGTTACGAATATTGTAACGGCATGGATTGTTACAATACCGGTTTGTATGATCCTTTCAGGATTAATATATTATTTCCTGAATTTATTTCCGGCAATAGGATCATTTTAATATGACTCGTAAAGAAGATTTCAATAAAGTAATAAAAGCCTTTGGGCTTGTTTTTGGGGATATCGGCACAAGCCCGATATATACTGTAACTGTTATTTTCCTTATCCTTAAGCCTACTTTGGAAAATATAATGGGTGTTTCCTCATTAATTTTTTGGACTTTGATAATATTAATATCAATAAAATATGCCTGGCTTGCTTTAAATCTTGGAAAAAGAGGAGAGGGCGGAACAATTGTTTTAAGGGAAATACTCATGCCTCTTTTAAAATCAGGGCGGGGTGTAATGTTTGTTACCATTTTAACTTTTATAGGAATTTCCCTGCTTTTCGGGGATGGCGTAATTACTCCTGCAATCAGCATTCTCAGCGCGGTGGAAGGTATAAAGCAAATTCCCGCATTTGCCGATATTAATCAGGCGATTGTGATGATAATAGCAGGGATTATAGCAATAATCCTGTTTTCGTTTCAAAAAAACGGCGCTGAAAAAGTATCCGGTTTTTTTGGACCAATAATGGCTGTATGGTTTATAGCATTAACTCTTTCCGGGCTGGTGTCGATTTTTTATTTTCCTGAAATTTTAAAAGCTGTAAACCCTTATTATGCTGTTAATTTTATGTTTACGCACGGCTTAATAGGCTTTTTCATTCTTTCAGAGGTTATTCTTTGCGCTACAGGAGGAGAAGCTTTGTATGCGGATATGGGGCATATCGGAAGAATGCCTATTATCAGGGGTTGGTCAATTGTCTTTTTCGCTTTAATCTTTAATTATCTGGGTCAAGGCGCATTTTTATACCTTCATCCCGAAACCAAAAATATTCTTTTTGAGATGATTTATAATCAAACCGCCATTCTTTATATCCCATTTTTGATTTTAAGCATTATGGCGACAATAATTGCGTCGCAGGCAATGATAAGCTGTCTGTTTTCAATTGTTTATCAGGGAATTACAACAAGAATTATGCCTATGTTTAAAGTGGATTATACATCTATGGAGCTTAGAACCCAGATATATATTGATTCTGTAAATTGGTTCCTGCTCTTTTTTGTGCTGGTTGCGATTTTTGTTTTTAAAGAATCCAGCAATATTGCGGCGGCTTATGGATTAGCCGCTACAGGAACTATGTCTATAACCGGTATAATGATGAGTATGATTTTTTATTTAAGAAAGAGCTGGTTTAAATTAGGGGTTGTCTTGTTTATAACCTGTATTGACTTGATTTTCCTTGCTTCAAACATGTTAAAAATACCTCATGGCGGTTATTGGTCTATTATTATCGCTTCCATTCCTTTAATAACCATCCTTATCTATACAAATGGTCAAAGAACTTTATATAAAGCATTGAAGCCTGTAAGCTTGGATAAATTCCTTGAAAAATACAATGTAATGTATCAGGAAGCCTACCGAATAAGAGGGACGGCGTTATTTTTCGTGAAGGACCCTGGCATTATTCCTCCATATATAGTAAATACCATGTTTTGCAACAATATCATATATCAAGACAATATTCTCGTATCAATAAAATTGCTTGAAGAACCTTTTGGAGTAACCGGAGCGTTTAAAGATAATATTACCGAAGGTTTGAGAAGTTTTGAAATAAAAATGGGCTATATGGAAGTAATTAATATAGAAAAAATTATTAATTCGGCGGGAATTGAAGAAAAAGTTATCTTTTACGGATTTGAAGATATTGTAACCGACAATTTAATCTGGAAAATCTTTTCGTTCATAAAAAAGGTTACGCCTTCTTATGTGCAGTTTTATTCCCTTCCTTCAAACAAGCTGCATGGAGTTATTACAAGGGTTGAGCTGTAATATACTAAACGACAAAACTAATTAACATGAATTTCTTGCGGGTAATGAGGAAAACTCGTTAAATGTAAATATATTAATGACTTTTATTATAATAACGATATTGAGCTGCGCAGACTGCGTAAAACAAAAAAATATAGGCTAAAAGCCTATATTAATGACGAATCGTTGTTTTTTACTTCCTAATCTTATTCTAGCCGTTTTTTTTATCTTTTTTGTCGGTTGTTTCAAGATCATTACTTAAATTATGAATAAACGCCAAGTAATTATTGACTTGTAGCGTAGTTACCGGCTTTCCGGAAAGTTCCCAAAAGCCGTCAACACTTTCTTCAGAATCATTTGCTGTTAATTTTAATTGTTCTTTAAATAGTTGGTTCAAATTATTTTCTAACTGCTTTTTTTCATCCAACAGCTTTTGATTATGAAGATTTATATTTTGCCCAAAAGAATTATCAACGCTATCAAGAAATTTCAGCAGATTTATTTTATCTTCAATAAAACTTATAGACTGTTTATAACATAATATTTCATCGTTAATTATTTGAAGACTCTTATTCAATTTCTCACTCCTGTACTAAACGACAAAACTAATTAACATGAATTTCTTGCGGGATAATAAAGTTATAAATGCTTGCTTAGTTAATTAAAGTATTTGGTATTTAGAAAATTGATACTTTAGATATACTTTATTAACTATTGTTAAAAGAAATTATTGATGTTTTTATTTCTCTTTATATATTAAGGATATACTAAATGTCTAAAAAATTAATCACAAAAATTAGGGATTTTTAGAGTGGTTAATCTAACCCTTAAAAAACTTAAGGGCTAACCCTTAAAGATTAGCGCTATAATTTTTAATTTATTAAAAAGCTGATATTTACAGCCCCTGACCCCTCACGGAAGGAGGGGGAGAGCTTGGCATAATTTACCATAATGCTTTAGGCATGAACCTTTTTAAAGACCACACTGAAATTCCTTCATTCACAAGATATTCTAATTCAGGATAAAGACTTTCTGCCACAGCTACCGCTTTTATAGGCAATCCCAGCTTTTTAGCGGCTAAAGAGGTTATTTCATAGCCTTTTATAACATCCTCTTTTGTTGTTTGATCTCCAAAATGAGAATTGCTTATTATTCCCTCAAATTTTTTCCAGCTTTGTTTGCCGGAACCCTCACTCCATTTAACATACTCAATTATATTGTCAATTGTAGACGTTTCATGCTTGGAAGTGTTTATAACCATATAAATTTCAAGATTTTTTTCTTTTTCAATATTTGTAATTATATCAAGTATATCAAGACCTCCGGCGCCATAACCTACATCAATAACTATATTCCCTTCATTAAAAAGACAATTTTGTTGCTCTCCCGTAATTATATTACCTGTTTCGCCAAGCCCTGTGTATTCTTCTCTTGTTATTACTGTTAATCCAAGATTTCCAAGTTCTTTTTTTAACGGTCTAAGCGTATATGCAGGCTCTACTGTATCAAGATCAACAAGAGTAACCGGAAATTCTTCATTTTTTAGCATAAACGCCCTGTTAATTGAAATCTCCGACTTACCGCTCGTGTACGCCCCTGTAAATATTTCGATCCTTCTTGATTTTTCCACTATATTCCTCGATTTTTTGGTATTTAGACTTTTCTTTATTAAGTTTTTCTTCGGGAATGATTATTTTCCCGTCTGTAAAATTCTCTCTTAGCCATTTTAAAACAAGATTTTGTGATTCAGGCTGAAATTTAAGCAAATCTTCGCCGTGTCCTCCGTAAGGATAAACCTGCAAGTGTTTTTTGCCTTGAGGAAATTTGATAAGCTCAATGCTTGAATCATAAGAATACTTGTCTTTGTTGCTTACAAGCATAAGAAGCGGCTTTTGTCCGTATTTAACAATCGGAAGCCTTAAATCAAACCCTTTATATTGTAACATCGGCGAAAACATAATTACATTATTTATTTTTTCATTATAGCCGGCAGCCATTATTCCTACGTTTGAACCAAGACTTGCGCCGATTACAGCTATTTTTTTATGATTAATTTCAGGATATTCTTTTTCAATAAATTTCAAAACTTCCAAAATATCGTCCGGCATTTTTTGATAATCGGCAACAACAAGGTTTTGCCAGAAAACATTTTTATTTTTTTTATTTTTTACGCTTTTTCCATGCCCTCTTAAGTCAAGACTTAAAGTGGCAACATTAAGGTTTCCCTTTATTTTTTTCGGATAATCTCCCCACGCTAAATGACTTTTGCCTATTGAATGAAGAAAAATAACAAGCGGAGCTTTAGTTTCTACAGAGGCGTAATCGGGGATATCAAGAATTCCTTTAAGTTTAAACTCATCATGCGATTTTATTTCAATTTCAACAGGCTCACGTTTTTTTAATGCGAAAACCTCCTGCGGCATAAAAGCAAGCGAGCAAAAAAGCAATAAGAATATTTTTATAAGTTTAAAATTTTTATTTTTTTTCATTTAAATTTACTGAACGCGCAAATTAAAGTTTATATTATTTTAATAATAACAATCTACAAAGCGTTTTACACTACTGTATAAAGTTGATTATAGCAATTTTTATTATGTTTTTTTTTAAATTTTAATATACGAAACGACAAAACTGCTTAACATGAACTGTTTGCGGGATAATGAAGAAAACTCGTTAAATGTAAACATAGTAATGATTTTTATTATAATAAGGAAATTACAATCAATGAGTTTAAATATTTCTTTTAATCCAAATTATTATTTTTTAAATTCTGCTCAAAAACCTCAATTTAAAAAAATTGATCAAAAATCAAATTATAATAATTTAAATTTAAGTCCTGTTTCTTTTGCGCGTTCAGGAAATTTAAATTATATAACTTTTAAAGGAACCTCTTCAGATGAAATTAAAGAAAAATTGAATCGGGGAGAAAAAGTTCCGTATAAAGTTTTGCTTAAAAATTATAACGAACTTAAGGAAATATTTGAGAAACCGTTAACTCCTTTTGATACTGATGAAATTATTTTAAGAAGAAAACAAGCCGCAAAAACCTATATTGAATCAGTTAAACCTCCGGAATTTGACGCGCCTGAAAGAGAGAAATTTAAACAAAATTTAGCGAAAAAATTATATGAAATTAATATAAATAACAGAAAACATGAAAGAAAAGCTGTTATTATATTCGGTTTGCCCGGAGTTGGCAAAACAAGCTGCATTGCAACAGATTTAGCCGAAAAAATGAATGCGCTGCTTATTGATGGTGATCTCACAAGAGAACTTGAGCCGCAATACATAGAAAATGCCGCGCATAAGCATTATAAGGAAGAACAAAAATCAATCGAAAAAATGGTAAGAGAAAAAGCGATAAAAAATGGCGATAATTTTATTCATAATATAGTTTATCGTGAAGAAAACCCTGATCAATTAAGAAACATTTTGCGTCAATTAAGACAAAACAAATATGATGACGTAAAGTTAATCTTTTTAGATTTACCGGTTGAAAAAGCCGCAACAAGAGTTATCAACAGGTTTGAAAAAACCAATAGGTTCATGGACCCGTTAGAAGTATATTGTTTAGGAGATACACCCAGACGTATTTATGAGGAGTTAAGAAACGAAAACTGTTTTGACAGCTACGAATTATACTCAAATGATGTCCCGATCGGCGCAGCTCCAAAGCTTATGGAAAACATACAAAATATAAAAAACAAACAAAAACATAAACCATTCAATTTATATTTTTCATCGAATTTTCGGAAAAGTTCATAAAACAGAATTATGTAAATTTCATGAAAAATTTTAAAAAACCGAGTTTTTAGAAGCGCCCTTAACAAAACAATGTATAGTAAAATATTTAATGAGCGTTTATTAACAATTGAATTTAAAATATGAGCAGAAATTTACAGATAATTTCAAAATACAATCCGTCGGGAGATCAGCCTAAAGCAATTAAAATGCTTTCAGACGGCATTATTGCGGGATATAAAAAGCAGACCCTTTTAGGAGTAACCGGTTCCGGAAAAACTTTTACAATGGCTCACGTTATTCAGGAAGTTCAAAGACCTGCTTTGATAATTGCGCATAATAAAACCCTTGCGGCGCAACTTTATAACGAAATGAAAACCCTGCTTCCCAATAATGCCGTTGAATATTTTATAAGCTACTATGATTATTATCAGCCGGAAGCCTATATTCCCCGAACTGACACTTATATAGAAAAAACATCCAGCATAAATGATGAAATTGACAGACTTAGGCACAGCGCCACAAGAAGTCTTTTTGAAAGAAAAGACGTGGTCGTGGTGGCGAGTGTAAGCTGTATATATGGTCTGGGACTACCTGAAAACTATTTTAAAGGAGCAATAAAGCTATCAACAGGAGAAATAATTGAAAGAGATGATATTCTAAGACACCTGGTAGATGCGCATTATGAAAGAAATGACATTGAATTAAGCCGCGGGTCTTTTAGAGCGAGAGGCGATATTATTGAAATTAAGCCTTCTTATGAAAATATAACTCTGCGAATTCAACTTTTCGGCGATGAAATTGAAAAAATTTCCAAAATAAATCCCACAACAGGCGATACTCTTGAAATTTGTTCTGACGTTATTATATTTCCCGCTGTACATTATCTTTCAGGCGAAGAAGATATACAGGAAACAATAACTTTAATAAAAAATGAGCTAACAGAACGGGTAAATGAGTTGAAACTGGAAAACAAACTTCTTGAAGCTCAAAGATTAACGCAAAGAACTAATCATGACCTTGAAATGATACGGGAATTAGGTTATTGCAACGGGATTGAAAACTATTCCAGAATTTTTGAAAGAAGAAAGCCTGGGACTCCTCCTGCGACGCTTCTTGACTATTTTTCGGAAGATTTTTTATTGTTTATAGACGAATCCCATGTTACTTTGCCTCAGATTAAAGGCATGTATAACGGCGATCAGGCAAGAAAAGGCGTTTTAATAGATTACGGGTTCAGGCTTCCTTGCGCAAAAGATAATCGACCTCTTAAAATAGAGGAATTTTGGGAAAGAATTAATCAAACAATATTTGTTTCCGCAACTCCCGCAGTATTTGAACTTGAAAATTCAGAACGGATAGTTGAGCAAATAATTAGACCTACAGGGCTGATTGACCCTGAAGTTGAAATCCGACCCACTAAAAACCAGATTGATGATCTTATAACCGAAATAAAAAAACGAACAATTAAAAAGGAAAGAATACTTATCACTACTCTTACTAAGAAAATGTCCGAAGATTTAACGGATTATCTGCTTCAAATAGGAATAAAAGTTCGATATCTTCATAGTGAAATTCAGTCGCTTGAAAGGGTTGAAATTTTAAGGGACCTTAGGGTCGGGGAATTTGACGTTTTAGTAGGGGTTAATCTTTTAAGAGAAGGCTTGGACTTACCTGAAGTAACCCTGGTTGCGATAATGGACGCGGATAAAGAAGGGTTTTTGCGTTCCGAAACAAGCTTAATCCAAACTATTGGCAGAGCGGCAAGAAATGCATGCGGAAAAGTTATTATGTATGCCGATAAAATTACTCAAAGCATTCAAAAATCAACTGAGGAAACCGAAAGAAGGAGAAAAATTCAGATTGAACACAATAAAAAATATAATATTACGCCGCAAACTATAATCAAGCCTCTGTCAAACAATCTTCTGGAGCTTGTTAGCGCATTTCGAAGCGTAGAAGATGTTGTAGCGGAAAAAATGGTGGAATATGATTTAAAAATAAATGATTTGCCAAAAATTATAGAAAAATTTGAAAAAGAAATGCATTCAGCGGCAAAAATCCTCGATTTTGAAAAAGCCGCAGAAATAAGAGATAAACTAAAAGAGCTTCGTGAAATGCATAGAAATTCCATAAAAAATCAATAACTTTTTGGCATTAGTGCTCTGACCGATTAATTATTAAGGATAAAGTCTATTTAATTTTATTCTTGCATCATTTTTTGTAAACCTCCATTTAACGCCAATATTCTTATCATTTCGTTCTTTGACCCAGTTTAAAA
>Ga0116155_10002470_pt1 | contig 12546 bp, 22 predicted proteins | sample AD_UKC032_MetaG_FD_89890 | JGI IMG/M metagenome (GOLD analysis project Ga0116155, IMG submission 89890) | Active sludge microbial communities of municipal wastewater-treating anaerobic digesters from USA - AD_UKC032_MetaG | ecosystem: Engineered > Bioreactor > Anaerobic > Digestate | place: USA...
CCCTGCTGAAGTCAGAGGCAAAGCGCCTCCGCACGACAGCGACGATGCTCAAGGCGAGTTTCGACGACAAGGCGGCCGAGGCAGCCAAGGTCTTTGGTGAAGAGTTGGCGGCGGCAGGGATCGACCCGGAGAACTACGGCGACATCCCGCCCCCGGCGGCCAAGGAAGCCAAGCAACCGGGCGACTACGGGCCGGACGACTTGCTTCCGCTCGATCTCTTCCACCCGGCTCGCCTGTACTGCACCAAGGAGGGCTGCCGCCCGATCGGCCACGCCGCCAACGTGGAGGTGCTGCTCGACGCCTACGGTATCGACGTGCAGTACGACGTGATCGCCAAGAAGCTCGTGAGTTCCTGCTTGAGCGACACGTCGGACAACGCCCAGATCGCCTTTTTCGCCAAGCTGCTCGGACTGGCGAACATGAACCGCTTCTACATGGACAACTTCGAGACCTTCTTCACGGCCGTAATGGACGGGCGTTCGTGCAACCCGGTTACCGACTACCTGAGCGCCTTGGTGTGGGACGGCAAGCCGCGGATCGAAGCCTTCGCCCGCGAGATCGGCGACGACCCCACGGTGGAGATCGCACACCGCCTGTTCTTCGTCGGAGCGTGCGCGGCGGCCGACGGTGGTGAGCGAGGCTGTGCGGCGAACGCGGAAGCTCGCAAGACCTACGAATACGTGGTCACCTACGTGGGCGGGCAAGGGGGCGGGAAGACGAAGGGGATCGTGGGCATGGTGCCGGCGGCCCTGCGCCGCTATGTTGAGAGTGGGCTTCGCCTCGACTTGAACGACAAGGATTCGATCAAGAAGGTGCTCTCCTGCTGGATCGCCGAACTGGGCGAACTCGACGGCACTTTCCGCAAGTCGGACATCGCGGCGATCAAGGCGTTTCTTTCGGCGTTTCGCGACTCGATTCGCCTGCCCTACGCTCGCGCGGCTTCGGAGTATCTGCGTCGCACGATCGCTGTGGCTTCGGTGAATAACCCGGACTTCCTCCACGACAAGACCGGCAACCGCCGCTTCATGCCTGTCAGTGTGACGAAGATGCCACGGTGGTCTGATGCTGAGGTCGATCAGCTTTGGGCCGAAGCGTGGCACCTCTACACGCAGGGCGTGCAATGGTGGCCCACGGAAGCCGAGGACAAGCTGCTCTGGGCCAAGGCCGAAGAGCACACCGAAACCTCGGGCACGGAAGACCTGCTGGCGCGCAAGCTGAACTTCGACGCCATGTTCCTTCCCGGGGCCGTGTGTGGTGCCCGTCGCTACCCAGTCGCGGAAGTGTTCAACCGCATCCACGGCCTCCCGCCAAACGCGCCCGTGTCAGCCGCTAACAAGTCGATGACCACCGACGCGCTGCGCAAGTTGTGGCGCCTCAACGTCGATCCGAACCTGAAGGTCGCTGTTCATCGCAGTAACGGTACGGCGGTGTTTAAGAGCAACGTCTATGAGCGCACGGGTAAGAACCGCGGTTTCCTGCTTCCGCCATTCAACGACGGACAGCACTTCGGCGATGTGAAGGACGCTGTGGAAGCGTTTTTTAGCGAAATCGGGGGAGATGGCGCGAATTGACGGTTTCCCCGTGCAACAAGTGCAACATGCTGTTTCACGGGGAAGATCGTTGTGCCACAAGGGTTTCAGCCACTTTGGGACAAGTGAAGCACATGAAAAACATATTGGGGGGCTGGCGAACGATACCCTCTTCACACACCCCCCCCTGTTGATAGGTATGTCTGTTTCTCTTAGCAAGTCTTCTAAATACTGCTTCACTACTGCACTAAATAGCCAAGAAGCCCTAGTGGCAAGGGTTTCGGCCGTGAAAAGGGTGCTTCATTTCGGGGCACTGCGTTGGACTTGAGAAGCCGGCGCGGCATAACACGTTTTACTTAATCGCGTCACAGCTTGACGCATCAACAGTTGATACCACAAGGAGCAGCAACACCATGACCAATCCCCCAATCGACTTCGACCGCGCCAGCCGCAAGCTGAAGCAGGCCGCCGAGCGCGTCCGCTACCTGAACACCACGCTCAACCGGGTCCGGGCCAAGGATGCCAAGCGCCCGATCGCCGAACTGCGCAAGATCGCCACGGCCATCTATGCCGTGGAGACCGCCTACGGCAACCGCTGCTGCCGTGACCGCGGCTCAATGCTCGCCACCAAGCTCTTCGACATGCCGCGCTTCTATGTCGAGCATCGTCCTGAACCGGGTGCCGAGAAGCAGAAGCTCGACGAGCATATTCAGGAATCGCTCTGGTGCGATGCGCTCGGCCTCGACGCAGCCCTGCATCAACTCGACACGCTGACCAAGGCGGGCAGCCCCGCCAATGTGCGCTCGGCGCTCCACCTGTTCAAGATCGTCGCCGGAGTCCAGCTATGAGCACCCGCTTCATCCGAGCACGCGGCGGCAATGCCCGTCACTACCTGATCCCGGTCCAGCACATCACCGCCGTGGAGCAAGTCGGCGAGCAGTGGCAAGCCTATGTGGCCACGCATCAGGCACCGTTCAAGATCAGCCTCGCTGAACTGGCCGCATGCAGCGAACTGCCGGCCTGCGTCCTGCCCGCCCAGCCGGCTTTCGAACCGGAGCGGTTCTGACCATGGCCACGCTCAAGCTCAACCCGGAAGCGGCGGCCCGGCGTGCAGCCAAGCGGCCGCCCCCTACTCCACCTGTCACCGAACCGGCGATCGTCGCTCCTGAGCGCACCACGCAAGCCGCAGGGCCATACTCCGACCTCTCGCTTTATGGTGCTGGCGGTTCGGCGGTGAAGATTGGTCGCGATCCAACCACCTCGCAGCGGGGGCCCTCCAAGAAGAAACAGCGCAAGCTGGACCGCCTCGCCGCGTTCAAGCGGCTCGCGGTCATCGCCCCCTCGCTCTTCGCTTGCCGCGACATGCCCGTTCCGCTGGCCATCGGTATCCGCCAAGCACTGCTCGACGCCGGCGCCACGCAGGACGACACCAAGGTCATCGGGGCATGGGTCGGCCGCCGCAGCTATCTCCAGCAACTCACGCCCGGGGCGCAGCGCTTCGACATCGCCGGCGAACCGTGCGGCAGCGTCACCCCGGAACAAGCTCTCCGAGCAGCCAAGCAACTTGCCGACATGAAGGCCAAGCCATGAGCCAGCCGACCACCGATGATCTGCGCCGCACCATGATCGAGGCCCAGCGTCACCTGTTCCGGGTGCTCGACACGCGACCTCACCGCCTCCTGCAGCCCGAGTTCCTGTACTGGCAGCAGCGCCACCGTGCCGCGGTGGAGGCGTTCGCCGAGGCCAAGGCGCGCTATGAGGCTGCGGTGTGAGGCCGCCGGGCGTGTGGGTGCCGGTGCCCGATGCAAAGCCGGTGATGATCTACAAGCAGCGCTGTCCGTGGTGTCGCCGTGTCAGTCCGAAACGGCTCAACGGCGAACTCTGGCAGCTCATGGAACAGGCCGACAGCGACTTCCCGCAGATCGCCGGCCCGGTCTGCCCACGGTGCAGCGGGATCAAGGTAAAGCTGTGAGTCGGGGGGCCCTCAAGGAACTTCTCGCACTGCTCAAGGCCGAGCTTGCCGCCGAGCGCGCGGCGATTGCACAGTGGAACCGGGAACGCCGCGAAGAGGGACGCCAGCGCCGCTTGGCTCGTGAAGCCGCAGGCCCCGCCCCCCGCGTCAAGGGTCATCCGGGCAAACATGGCCCGCTGCAGCCCGGCACCCCGCCACAAGGTAACTGGCGGCTTTGTGGTGGGGCCAAGCAGACCAAGGCGCGATGCGAGTGGTGCGGAAGCGGCTGCAACTCGATGCGGCGGGGGCGATTCCTGTTCCAGATGCTCGACGTATCGGTGACCCGGGAAGAGCGCATCGCCAACGTCTGCCGCACCTGTTCAGGACTCACCAAGCAGGAGGCCAAGGCCCACATCAAGCGCTATCTGGAGCGCAACCGGAACCGCGTTTCAGCGAATCGCCTTCGGCGATAGTAGCTGGACACCCGTCCAGTAGTCAAATTACTGACCCGCTGGTCAGTAGCGAATCGTTCGCATTAAAATGCGGCACCGCGAGCAGGAGGACACCATGAAGCAGGCACGGCAGCGCAGGCATTTCAGGGCTTCGGGGGCATCAGCACACCGGCCCGGGGGCGATCGGCCAGCCACGGCCCCGCCAGACCCCTTGGCGGGCATTCCCGAACCGCCGCAACTCTATCCCGAGCACTTGGTTGCCGACCGGGACCGGGGCAACGCCGACCGTGAATATGCCCGGCTCGTCGGCACCAACACCGCCTTCCTGCTCTCGGCGCTCAGCCGGCCCGCCCGGGTCGAGGATCGCTATGGCTTCGCTGGGGGTGGCTGCTATTGCTGCGGGGGCCGAGCGCTTGGCGGCGTGATCCAGTAGGGTGCGCGTTGAACTCACACCCTTTTCCCCACCACCCGTTCAACCTCAACGTCGAATCGCCGGCGCAGTGCCTCGGCGGCATCGGCAGCACCGTACTTGGCCAAGCACCGCTCGGCGATGTCTGGTCGTTCGTACTGGTCCTGCTCGTGCAGCCGAGTCGAGCAGGTCACGTACCGCTGCAACAGTTCATCGCGTGTCATCGCCCGGGCAGCAGCTTCATCAGCGCTGCACGAACCTCGGCATACCGATCCGGGTGCAGGCCATCGAGGTCTGTCGCGTTGAGCTTGACCAAGCACTCGACGAGCCGGTTCGGGCCCACGGCCAACTCGACATCGGCGACCAGCGCCATCAATGCCCGATACTCCAGCGCTTCGCCGCCACCGAACTGCTCCACCAAGCGCTCGCGGAACTCGACATTGCGCTTCGCCGTGAGCAGGTGGATCACGCCGGCGACCGGAATCTTCCATGTCGTGTTGCGGCCAAGCCCGGGCATCTTGTGGCCGATCAGTGTGCCGGCACGCAGGTGGCGTCGTACCACTTCCTCACAGCAGCGCAGCATGCGCGCCACTTCGGGAACCGCCAAAAAGCCGCCCTCCTTCACCACCGGTTGCGATTGGTTGCGACGCACACCCATGTCAGTACGCCTCGCCGGGTTGTGCCTTGTCGGCACGCTCGAGCAGTGCCTGCAACTCACGTAGCGTCGCCCGGGCACTGTTGCGTCGCGAACCACCCGCACGGATGTCGGCGGCGAGTGTGGCGCTCTCGGCATAGGCAGCTTGGGCTGGGCTTGGCGGCGTGGCGAACCCCTTGGGCAGCGTGCGCGCACACGTCGGGCAGCGCTTGACCTCGCGTTCCTTGGCCACGGCACGGTGAATGCCCGAGGCGTACAGGCCCAGTTCGGCGGCAAGCTGGGCAACGGGCTCGCCGGCCAATGCTCGACGGACAGCGATGCGGGTTTTCGATTCGGTCATGGCGCTTGGTTCCGTTTTATCTGAAGGTGGCTCAACTATACAGTGATACGTCACTATTGACAAGGTGACTGCGATGTGTCACTATATGGCTTCACTCAATCGGGCAGGAGGCCCCACATGAAGCCAAATCAGCAGCACAAGGCGCTGCGCCAATCCGGCCTGTTCCGCCCCAAGGTGGAGCGGGATCGCCGGGCATATCAGCGCCATCCCAAGCACCGTCAGCGCGGCTACAGCACCCTTGAATGGCTGTGGCTGGGGCTCGGCATTCTGTTGCTGGCGAGGGCCTGCTCGTGAGCCCGACCGAACTGCTGATCCGCGTCATGATGGCGTGCCTGACCACGCGCGAGGAATCCGCGGCGCTGGCGGTCCGGGACGCTGGCTTCAAGTTCAGCCGGTGCGCCGCGGCTGTCTTCGTGGCGTGGGGTGTCGAATGACCACTGCTCAAGCAATCCTGATCGCTGGCGCCGTGGTCGTGATGATCTTCGTCCCGGGCATGGCGCGGCTTGGCCTCAAGGCGTTTGTCGCCAGCGTGGTGTATCAAATCGTGAGGACGCTATGGCGGCGATGAAGCCGAAGCCCCCGGGCTACTGGACCGATGAGCGGGTGCTTGCCGAGGGTCGAAAGTACTCGAGCCGCGGCGAGTTTCAGCGCGCCAACAAGGGCGCTTACCATGTCGCACTCCGTCGCGACCTGCTCGACCAACTGTACCCGAGCAAGCGTGCCGATTTCGCCGACTGGTCCGACGACGAAGTTGTGCTTGCCGAGGGCCGGCGGTTCTCGAGCCGCAAGGAATTCAAGCACGGTAACGTGAGCGCCTACCAAGCCGCACTCCGTCGCGACCTGCTCGACCAACTGTACCCGAGCAAGCGTGCCGATTTCGCCAAGCGTGCCGATCACGCCAAGTGGTCCGATGAGCGGGTGCTCGAAGAGGGTAGGAAATACGCGAGTCGCGCGGATTTTGCTCGCGGTAACGGTGGTGTCTATCAAGCCGCACGCCGTCGCAACCTGCTCGACCAACTGTACCTGAGCAAGAACGACCTCCGCAACGACTGGGGGGACAACGACCTGCTACTAGCCGAAGGTCGCAAGTACGACAGCCGCGCGGATTTTGCTCGCGGTAACGCGAGTGCCTATCAAATTGCGTGGCGTCGCAACCTGCTCCACCTTATCGACTTCCCAGAGAATAACGCCCCAACCGACAACGACACCATCTACCTCTGGCGCGCGGTCGGGCAGTTCCACAACGACGTGCCGGTGTTCAAGATTGGCGTGACCAGCCAGCGGCTCGGCGATGTCCGCATCAAGCAAGTGGCCCGCGACGCCGGCTTCACCGCGGCACTGGTCGCCGCTGTCCCGACGTGGCTGCCGGCAAGCTACGCCGAAGAGCACCTGCACGGCTTCGGCGTCGATCCTCAGTGGCGGGGCTTCGACGGCGCGACCGAGTTCCGGGCATTGAACGCCGTCGAGCTTGATCAGGTGCTCCACCTGATGAACGCTTACGCCTGCCCGGGCGAAGAGGCCGGCGTGGCGCTGCATGAACATCTGGCCTGATTCCGAAATCTGCTTTTTCTCTGCGGAGCGAGGCCCGCCCCCGCTGCACGCCCACACGGCGATCACGGAATAGCACCTTTTTCGAAAATCGAGCGCCGAATACGGGCCCCTAGCCATGGGTTATCAGACGATTCGCAAAGAGGGTGTATGGGGGGTCCGAATCGGTACTTACCAGAACCCCCACCCACCCAAACACTTATCCACAAGGAGCAGCACATGAAGATGGCAAGGCTTACCATGTTGAGCGACCGCTTGATTATCAGCGCTTCGACCACCCACCTGAGCGTGCGTGTCGGCGCAAGGGGTGAGCGCATGCGTGTCGCGATTCCGCCAAGCATTGACCCTGCCCGCCTCGACGACTACACCGCACAGAGCCTTGGCGTGCTCGCCGCGGTGCCGTTCGCCGCCAAAGTGGTTGGCCACGCCCTGCCACCGGATGTCCGCGATGCGCTGCTCGTGGTGACGCGATACGTGCAGGGCGACGAAACTCACTGAACTCACATCTGACCTGAAGCGAAAAACCCGCAAAGCCTGTAGCAGTGCGGGTCTTCGGGCGTGTTCTGGCGGAGAGGGCGTCTGCCATCGGATAGTCCGCCGTGATCCGGCCGCCCCCGCAAAGCACTGTAACGCCAAGGCTCTAGCTACTTATTCACCTTGATAAGTCCGTATGAATCCGCTAGACTCCGTATCTGACTTCATATCTGCGGACCACCATGGCCAAGACTTTCGACCCTTCGAGCATCACCAAGCCCGGCGTGCATGCGACCGGCGAGCGGAATCTGTACTTGCTGATCGCGACCAATGGAAACAATGCACGCTCGTGGTCCTTCCGCTGGCACGCCGCCGGCAAGACGAATGTGATGGGCCTAGGCCCGCTGCACACGATCGACTTCAAGGAGGCCCAGCGCCGGGCGCACAAGCTACGCGGCTTCATCCTCGACAAGAAAGACCCGCGGATTGAGTGGGCCAAGGCGCAGGCTGCACCGGTACAGGTGCCGACCTTTGCCGCAGTCGCTGCCGATCTGGTCGCCGCCAAGTCGGCAGGATGGAAGAGCCCGAAGCACATCAAGCAGTGGAGCGCCACGCTGGCGACCTACGCCTTCCCGGTCATCGGCAACCTGCCCGTCGATCAGGTAACGAAGGCGCATGTACAGGACACCCGGAGCCCGACCTGGGCAAGCACGACCGACACCGCCACCCGACTGCGCCAGCGCATTGAAGCAGTGCTCGCCTACGCCAAGTCCAAGGAGTTCCGGGACGGCGACAACCCGGCCGCGTGGCATGACCACCTTGAGAACCTGCTGGCTCCGCCCGGGAAGCTGAAGAAAAAGAAGCACCGCCCCGCTTTGCCGTGGGTACGCCTGCCCGCGTTCATGGTTGCGCTGCGCCAGCACAAAGGCCAAGCCGCCAAGATGATCGAACTGGCCATCCTGACCGCGTGCCGCTCAGGCGAGGTTCGCGGTGCCGTGTGGTCCGAGTTCGACCTTGATGGCGCCGTGTGGGTGATCCCGGGCGAGCGCATGAAGGCCGAGATCGAGCATCATGTCCCGCTATCCGCCCCGGCGCTTGAACTGCTGCGCAGCCTGCCCCGCCACGCCGGCACCGAGTTGCTGTTCCCGAGCCGCAACCGCACGCCGCTTTCCGACATGACCCTGAGCCAGTTGGTTCGTGGCATGAACGAGGGTGACGGCGGCCCGACGTGGGTCGATGCCAAGGGTCGGCCGATCGTCGTGCATGGGTTCCGCGGCACCTTCAGGACGTGGGCCGCCGAAGCGACCAACATTGCCCGGCAAGTCGCCGAGCATGCCTTGGCGCATCAGTTGCCCGATGCGGTAGAGCGGGCCTATCTGCACTCGACGCTCTTCGCCAAGCGTGCCCAGTTGATGAACGAATGGGCCGCGTGGGCAACCTCGACGCCGGAGGCCGCATGAGCACGGCGCAAGCGGCCCTGATCGCCGCCGCCCTGCAATCCGGCGACCCCAAGCTGCGGGCATTGGCTGAAGCTGCACAGGCCGAGCGCAAGCGGGGTCGTGGGCGCCCCGGCAAGCTGTCGGCCGACGATTCGATGGCGAAGTTCATCGTGCTCTGCGGTATCCATGGCCGGCACTACACCGGCGAGGTGTATTTCGTCGATGGCGAACCTGTCGCTGTCACCGAGCCAGCAATCGACCCGACCGAAGCCATCGCCCGCGATTTGATGGAGCACGCCGGCTGCTCGATCAACACGGCCCGCGAGTTCGCCCGCGAGCAGATCGCGGAAATCGTGGCGGCGCTCGAGGCACAAGCCGCAGCCCGGGGTGTTCGCCTGAACAGGCAAGGTGGCACCCCCAAGGGCCGGATCGCCACGCTGAAGCAACTTACCAACAATTCCTGATTATTTGGTAAGCATATCCAAGTAGTTTTGGGTTGCGTAAATTGGCTCCACTGATTTCAACCGGAGCCAAAACATGACCAACACCACCCGCCTTCTCAGCGACCAAGAAGCCGCTGACCTCCTTTGCCTCAAGCCCAAAACCATCGCGGACTGGGGCAGGTCCGGCAAGCTGACCCGCGTGAAGCTGAGCGCCCGCTGCGTGCGCTACCGCGAGCAGGATGTGCTGGCGCTCGCTGACAGCGCTGTCGAGACTCGCAATCACCAATCCGTAAGCCGCACGTAAAAAACCCCGAACGCTCTCGCCAGCGAATCGGGGTCTGTCTGTATTAGACGCTCCGAATATTAGCGTTTTCGCTATGTAGCTGTCAAGAGTTGGCGGGGTTCCCTTTCAAACCAAGGAGAACCCGCAATGACCAAGAAGCCCACCCCCACTGCCCTCAATCGAATCGTCCGCCTCGCCGTCGCCGGCGCCAAGCCGGAATGGTCGGACGTGGAGATCGACGCCGCCACGCAGGGCGTCATGTCCCGCGCCGAGCAGCCCTACACCGATGAGACCATCGACATCGCGATCACCGAGCAGGTGCTGCACGACGAATGCGCCGAAGCGATCGACACCCTCGCCTACTACGCCAGCCGCCTGCACGGGATCGCCCCCAAGGGCAGTGTCATGCACCAGTTCGCCGAGCACGTGCTCGACAGCTACGAAGAGCCGCTGCAGTCCATCGTCCTCGAGTACGAGCAGCGCTGCGCGGCAGCACGGGTGGCGCAGGCATGAACGCGGCCAACGTCAAGACCAAGCAGGTGGATCGCGGTCACAACCTCAAGCTCCTGCGTGTGGGCATTGAAGTTGCGCGGGCACTTGGCGCACCGGCCGGGCCGCAGAAGCGAGCCCAGCGTGTCCTCGAACGTGACCGCGGTGGTGACCTAGATCAGCCTGCCAGCCTGCACATGGCCCACACGGTTTCGGACTTGCTCGCATCCGTCTTCGAAGTGTGCAAGCGGCCGCCCGGCTCGGGGGCTCGCACCACCAAGGATGCCCGGGCAATGTCGGCCCAGCTTTTCGGCCTGACCGAGAAGCAGTTCGGCTTCCACGCCTTCATGTGGCGCGAGAAGTACGAAAAGATTCACACGGCCATGGCGCGCATTGCCGAGCACATGGAGGTGCGGCCATGAGCGCGCCCCGCGACCGCCAAGCCATGATCCGCGGCTTCTACAAGGCTGCGGGCATTCCCCATCAGGCGAGCTACACCGAAGCCGAAATCCTCAACGCCGACCCGCAGCAGCGCCGCGAGATTCTGGCCAAGGCAAACCGCGCGCAGCGTCGCGCACTCAAGCAATCCAAGCACAAGGAGCACTTTCATGGCTGAGGCCAACAACACCAACGCTTCGGCGCAGGCTCAGGGGCCTGTCTGCCGGAAAACAACGCCGTCGAAACGGTAGCTCGCGAAATGGCGCAATACTTCGAACTCGCCGAGACGGTGAAGGGGCTTGTCGCACAGGCCACCGAAGCCGCGATCAACAACCCCGAACCGAACTACATCGCCTCGCGGGCGCCCACGTTCAGGCTTGCCCGGGACGCACGAGAGCTATTCCCCTACCTTGTCGAAAAGGCCGTGCGCACCCTTCGCCCCCGCTGGCCCGAAGTACGTGTGCTCGCCGCACGCATCGCCATCATGCCGAACCTCGATGGTCTTAGCGACGCCGAATCCGTTGTGGGAAGCATCGAGGGTTACCTCAAAGGGGAAGACCTCGTTGTAGGCGTCAGCGAGATCGAAAAGTGGGCCAACCACATTCAGTGCCTCACCGTTGCGGGGAACCCGCTCAACGAGTTCGCGGTAGCCGTACTGGCGAACTACACCCCAATGCTCCGTTCGGCTGCTGGTAGCTACAACGAGCGCGTCCGCCAAGCCCGCACCGAACTGCAGGAAGGGAGCGAAGCATGAACGCCCCCGAAGAGCAACTCAACTTCGACGCCATGTACCTGTCGGAGCCGGAGAGCGACACCGGCGTGACGGTGAGCTTCGTCGAGTACGCCACCCCTGTTGGCAAGAGCTTCAGCTACGACGACGGCTCTTGGGTGAAGGCCAAGCTGGACCGCCACCCGGTCGCCAAGGCCATCACCCTCGCGTTCCCGGACTTCGGCGCTTTCGCTGAATACCGCAAGGCCGCCGGCCCGAAGCTGATGCAGGTTTCTGGCACTTTCGAGACCACGGACCACGGCAAGCCGTGCCGCCATGCCAAGTCCGTCGGCGAAGGGGAGGTGGCAGCGTCGAAGCAGTTCCTCGCCTACCGCGCGCAGCCGGGCGTGGTGAAGCTGGACAGCGATGTGAAGGACGCCAGCGAGGTGCGCGCCCTGTTCCCCGAGAAGCCGGCGACGTGGAGCACGCCCGAGTCCTTCTTGGCCGCAATCGAAGCGGCTATCCCGGAATTGGCCAACCACCCAGCGCTCGTGATGGACAGCACCAGCGCGCGCATCCACCACAAGGGCACGATGCGCAAGCAGGGTGACACCGGCTTCCACACCGACATCCCGGTTGAGAACGCTACCGAAATCCCGGCGATCCTCGAACGCTTGCACTACCGCTTGGTGGCTGCCGGCCTCGGCTGGGCCTTCGTCGATACGGGAGGCAGCATCCAAGTGCGCTCGGCTGTCGATCTGGCCCTCAAGACGGTCACGCAACCCGCCTTCTGCGCACCGCTTCTTGGGCCGGGTGTCGAGCAGGACCGGCGCGTTTTTCTGCGCCTCACCGGCCAGCGCCTGAAGCTCAGCGACATCGCTTGGACGGACCAGATGCACGCCGACTGTTTGGCGAACGTCGCTGCCTTGAAGGGCCCTCTGCAGCCACTCTCCAACCAGATCAAGCTGGACCGCAACACCAAGATCGCCAAGGCTCTGCTGAAGCGGGAAGACGTGACCGAGAAGGAAGTCCGCGCGGTCTATGAGGTGCTGGAACGCGGCGACGTGCTCCCGGCGATGACCGTGACTTTCCCGGGCGACCCCGATGAAGAGGTGACGGTCGCCGACCTGCTTCTCGACGGCGCCCGCTTCGATCAATGCCACTGCCTTGACCCGCTGCGCCCGGATTACGACGGCGGCCGCGCTGTGGGCAAGTTCTACTGGAACGACGGCATGCCGATGATCCACAGCTTTGCCAGTGGCTCGCGCGCACTGCGCCCGGTCTGGACCATCGAGACCTACCCCAAGCCGGAGAGCATCCCCGAAGCGGTGCGCGCACTTGCCCGGGTGACCTACAAGGTGCCGGCAGAGTTCGACGCACTGCTGAA
>Ga0116155_10002478_pt1 | contig 12517 bp, 5 predicted proteins | sample AD_UKC032_MetaG_FD_89890 | JGI IMG/M metagenome (GOLD analysis project Ga0116155, IMG submission 89890) | Active sludge microbial communities of municipal wastewater-treating anaerobic digesters from USA - AD_UKC032_MetaG | ecosystem: Engineered > Bioreactor > Anaerobic > Digestate | place: USA...
ACGACGACACGTTTCCGTCCGGGGGCACGCCGGCCGGTTTCTCGCCCTCGGTTTTTGCTTACTGGAATTACGGGGGCAAGCAGGGGACCGAATACGACGGCCAACTGCGGCTGCTCAACCCGTTTGTTGCGATTGCGGGGAAGGTGTCGACCAACTCGGACGGGGCCGAGCGGGTGTTCAAGTGCCCGAGCGACAACGGGGCGCAGAAGGCCGGCTGGCCTTACGATCGCAAGCCGACCGTGTACGACACGTTCGGCAGCAGCTACCTCTACAACAGCAGCGCCAATGACAACGACGACAACCTGGGCCTGGTCAACAAGAAGATCAGCCAGGTCCGCAATCCGTCCCGCACGGTGCTGGTGAACGATTTCGCGTTCAACGTGCATTTTGTGCGTATGAAAACCTTCCAGAAAATGTACTGGCACGATCAACACCGTCTTGGTTTCGGCAACGTCGCATTTGTCGATGGCCACGTCGGGTATCACGAAGCCACCGACAACCGGCCCGACTTTCAGCGCGGGCCCGAATGGACCTTTGTCTACAACGATCCCTAAACACGGGCCGCGTCCCTTGCGCTGGCGCTCTTTCGCCCGGCGCCCGTCGATCCGCCGCTTTTTCCACCGCTCAACCCTCAACCTCGAACTCTGACACGTGTTGCGATGAATGCTAAACTCCACGCTGTCGGCGCCGTCGCGCTGGCGGGAATCCTGGTTCAGATTGGTCATGCGGCCCAGTTAGCGCAGTATTGGCCGCTCGAAGAGGCCCCCGGCTCGAGCACGGCGTCGAAAGCCATCGTGGGCGGCAACACGGGAATTCTCGAACAGTTCGAGCCTTCCCTTGCCTGGGTGGCTGATGCGCCGGTGAGCTTGAGCCACTCGGACCGGTCGATCGCCTTCTCGGGCGGTCCCGAGTATGTCAATTTCCAGAACATACACCTCAAGGGCTCGGCGACAGTGTCGCTTTGGATCAAGCCCGCGACGTTTGATCCGGGCGATGTGCGGCTCTATTCGCAGGTGCCGTACGTCGCGCCCTACGGAGGCGTGGTTCGCTTCGATCCGTATGTGACTGGAACGATTCAATCGATTGGCGCCAGCGGTCCGTGGGTCAGCGTGGGCTCGCTGGACGCGGTCTGGGTGGGGGAATGGACCCATCTGGCCTTCGTATACCGGGATGGGTTCCTCACGGTCTGGATCAACGGCGTTGCACAATCGGCAGGTGCCGTGGTCGGTTTCGACTTTGACGCGGCCGGTTTTGCCTTGGGGGCTCGGTTCGATCTGAACGGGGCTCTGGGAGGGCCCTTTGGGAATTCGTTTGCGGGGTTCATCGACGATGTGTCCATTTGGGATGGGCCACTGTCGGGCTTGTCGATCGCGCAGCTTGCGTCCGGCACGGCGCCCACGGCCATCGCCGATGTCCCCGAGCCGGACGAACCGGCCACACTGGTTCAGTACTGGCCGCTCGAGGAGGCGCCTGGCAGCTACACGGCGGCGAACGAAGTGGCAGCCGGCAATGTCGGCGTGCTGATGGAATCCGATCCGGGCACCGCGTGGGTGGCCGGGAATCGGCCCGAACCGCTGGCGCACTCGACCACCGCGCTGGCATGCGACGGGGTCGACGACTATGTCAACCTCGGCAACGTCGGACTTCGGAGTCAGGGCACGATCTCCCTCTGGATCAATCCCAGCGACACCTGTCTCAACCAACCCTCGGCGCGCCTCTACTCGCTGCTCCCCGCGCCGGCCAGCTATAACGGAATCGTGGCGATGGGCAGCCTTCCGAACGCCGTCGTTCTCCGCGGCACGGTTCTGGTCTACAACAACGGCTGGCATCTTCTCGCCGAGGGCGGCACGATCCAAGCCGATCGCTGGTCGCACCTGGCGTTCGTTTACGCCCCTGGCCGCTGCACGCTGTATCTGGACGGCGAGCCGCTCATCAGCGCCAACTCGGGTCTGGATTTCGATGCGGCCGAGCTGGGCCTCGGGGCGAGGTTCGACCTCGAGGCCAGTCTGGGCGGGCCGTTCGGGACCGGGTACGGCGGATTGATGGACGACGTCTCGATCTGGGATGGGGCCTTGCAGCCCTCCTCGATTCGGAAGCTGGCCAGCGGCGTCTCGCCGAAGCTGGTGGTGGACTCGCCGGCGAGAGAACCGCCGAGCATTTTCGCGCAGCCCGCGGGTGCAACCGTCTTGCTGGGCACTCCGGCGACCTTGAGCGTGGTGGCGTCCGGGGCCCGCACCCTGACCTACCAATGGGAGAAGGACGGCCAACCGGTGGATGGCGCGACTGGCAGCACGTTGACATTTCCGGCGGTGACGTTGGCCGACGAAGGCGAATACCGCGTCGTCGTCAGCAATCAGTACGGCACGGCGACCAGCCGTGTCGCGCGGTTGTCCGTGGACCCGGGGGTTCCGGCCATTGTCACCCAACCGCAAGGCCAGACCAGACGGCTGGGCACCGAGGCGACGTTCACGGTTGCGGCTACGGGGGCACTGCCGTTGTCCTTCCAGTGGCACAAGGATGGCCAGGCCATCACCGGCGCCATCGAACCGACGTACCGGATCGCCGCCGTGAGCGCGGCGGATGCCGGCGCGTACACGGTGGTTGTGCGGAATGTCTCCGGCTCGGTCACCAGCACGGTGGCAAACCTGGTCCTGGTGTTCACCCCGCCCGCGGTGAACGTGAACCTGGCCGTCGCGTCCGGACAGAATGTGTACGCCGGCACCGCCGCGGCTCCCGACCCGGGAACAGTCTGGAACCAGGTCACCGAAAGCGCCCTCAGGTCAGCCCCTGACCGCACGTTGGCGTTGGTGGATTCGGATGGCCTGTCGTCGTCCATCGGCTTCACCTCCTCGAGTTTCGCCGATCCCGGCAGCGCTCTGTTTGCCAACAACGGCGGCGGCAATGCCCTGCAGGCGACCTATTGGCACAGCGGCGCGGGAAACGAGACCCCGCCGTTTGGCTTCACGAATCTCGATCCCGCGGTGACGTATGAGGTCTATGTTTATGGCATCGCCACGGATTTTGGCCTCGGTTACACCCAGCGCATCAACCGGGTCGGGGGTGAATCCCAGGCCCTCAACCAGGTGGTGAACACCGGGTTCCCGATCCTTCACGAGGACTACGCGCTGTTTCGCGACATCACGGGCGTGACGGAGGTGATGTTTACCGCCGGTGAGTTAGGCAATGGCGCCGTGTTCAGCACCGTGACCGGTCTGCAACTCATCCCCGCCACCGACACGCCGAAGATTCTCCAACCGCCGACCGATCGCTTCGTGCGCCAGGGCGCCACCGTGACGTTCACGGTGGTGGCGACTGGAACTGCGCCGTTCACTTACCAGTGGCGCAAGAACGGGGAAGCCATCCCGGGGGCGACGGGCGACACTTACGTCATCGCGTCGGCCCGGACCGACGACGAAGGCCTCTACAGCGTGACGGTGGGCAACGCCGCCGGGTCGGTGACCAGCGAAGCCGGACGCCTGACTCTGCAGACGGCGCCGCCGGCGGTGAACATCAACCTGATCGCCGCCGCAGGCAGCTCGGAGTATGCCGGGACGGCAGCGGCTCCGGATGTGGGGACCGTCTGGAATCAGGTCACCGAGGAGGCGTTGCGCGCGGATGCGAACCGCGAGATGGCGTTGGTGGACTCGGACGGTCTGCCGGTGGAGGCCCGGTTCTTCTCGGGCAGTTTCGGCGAGCCCTCGAGCGGCTGGTTCGCGGAGAATGGCGGGGGCAATTTCATGCAGCGCAGCTATTGGCATGTCGGCGGGGGCAAGGCCTCGCCCGAGTTCGGCTTTCGCAACCTCGAGACCGGCAAGAGCTATGATGTGTATGTGTACGGGATCGCCACCGACTTCAACCTCGGCTGGGGCCAGGCCTACACCCTGGTCGGCGGCCCCGCCCAGACGCTCAAGCAGGTGCCGGACACCGGGTTCCCCGTTGTGAACGAGGACTACGTCGTGTTCAAGACCATCAGCGGCGTCACCGAGATCAAGCTGACGTCTGGCCAGGCCGGCGCCTTCTTCAGCACGGTCACCGGTCTCCAGATCATCGAGAGTTCCAAAGGCGTCCCTGCTACCTTGACGATCACGCGATTGGTGACAGGCGAGATCACGATCGGCTGGACTGGCAGCGGCGTGCTCGAACAGGCCGACGCCCTGGCTGGCGCCTGGAGCAAGGTGGCGAATCCCGCCAACCCGTACACCACCGCGCCCGCGGGCGCCGCGCGGTATTATCGCGTCGTGCAAGACTGAGAGACTATGCGCAAAAACGACTCCCCACCACGGAAGCCTGTCGTGAACAGCCGGCTATTGAAAGACGCCCTGGCCTTTCGACCATGCGCGGCGGCTATGAACGATTTCCGGAGGAATCACCCTGCCAATGCGCGAGCGTCCTTCTTGAACATGGGCAGCATCCGGGCTCTCGGCGTGATTCTCTTTCTGGCGGTGTTCATGGATGCCGCGCGGTGCGCCACGGTCCAACCCCGATACTACGGGCACGCCGCCGTCTCCGACGCGCACGGCGTGATCGCGCCCTGGTATCGGGGACTCAACGGCCAATGCGACTTCCGCATCCGCATCGCGTCGGAGACCTTGAAGAGATACCCGTGGACCGATACCAACAGCGCCATTGCGGCCTATCCGGACTATTTGTTCACGAGCCTGTGGCAGATCGACTCGGACGGTCGCATCACACCCAAGACGCCTGATGACTGGATGAACGGCGACCTGGGCCAGCGCTCGACCAGCCTGCTCAACGGCTGGGTGGATTACTACCGCTACTCGGGCGATCCGGCGGCGATCGCGCATTTGACCTGCCTCGGGGAGTTCCTGCTCGATCACTGCCTGACGCCGCCGGATCACCCGTGGCCCGGCCTGTTCATCAGCGTGCCGGTCAAAGGCAAGGCCTACGGAAAATGCGATCCGCGGGGAATGATCCAACTGGACATCTGCGGTTCAACCGGCCAGGGCCTGCTGCGGGCCTACCAACTGACCGGGCGCACCCGCTGGCTGGACGCGGCCAGGCACTGGGGCGATCTCCTGGCCGAGCGCTGTCGCAAGGACCCGGGCGAGGCGCCCTGGGGACGCTATGCCAACCCCGAGGCGGCGCCCTGGAAGGACAACCAACAGACTGGCGGCGTCACGATGATTCTCGCGTTCCTCGACGACCTGATTCGGCTCGGTTACACCGGCAAAGACAATGCGATCGTGTCGGCACGCGATGCCGGGCGGGCGTATTTGCGCGATCGGCTTCTGCCGGCGTGGACGGTCGACGATACATGGGGCCGCTATTTCTGGGACTGGGCCAACCCGACCCAGAATTGCCTAACGACGCCCGACGCCGCCGCATATCTGCTGCACCACCAAGCTGAGTTCCCAAACTGGCAAACCGACGTCCGCAATATCCTCACCCTGTTCCTCCACCGGAGCGGCGTCGCGCCCGAATCGAGGGGGGATGTCTACAGCGGCGCCTGGGCTTTTCCAGAGTCGAGTTCCTGTTGCGGACGCTCGCTCTGGTACAGCCCATTCCTGATCGCCCCCGCCCTGGCCGAGTATGCCTGGCACACCCGAGACGATTGGGCCCGCGAACTCGCTTACCGGATGATGGTTCTCCAGACCTATGATGCCCACGAAACCGGCGTGACCGAGGACAACATCGACGGCGGGGTGATCGTCAACGGCACCTGGCTGAACATCGCTCATCCGATGCCACTGCGCTGGATGCTGGCCGCGCTCGCTTGGATGCCGGAAGAACTCGGGGCCAGCCGCGAAAACCACATGGTCCGCGCCACCTCCGTCGTCAACTCGATCGTGTACGGCAAGGACCGCATCGGCTACTCGACCTTCGACGCCCCCGTCGGAACGACTGAAGTGCTGCGGCTCGCCTTCATCCCCGCAGAAGTCTCCGCCGACGGCGTCGCCCTGCCCGCCCGGCCCGACCTGTCTGAAAACGGGTACCACGTGAAGCCGCTTCCGAACGGGGACGCCATCGTATCAGTCCGGCACGACGGCGCCCGGCATGTCGTGGTCGCCGGTCCCGACCCGCAGGAGGCCCAGGACGACCCGGCGCTGACCTACGAAGGCGGTTGGAGTGTCGAGTCCGACGACGCTGCGTTCGGGGGCGCGCTGCATGTCGCCAGCGCCTCTGACGTCGCGGTGACCGCGCGGTTCCGAGGCAACCAGGTGCGCCTGATCGGAGGCGTGGGGCCGCAAGGCGGTTTGGCTGACGTCTTTCTCGACGGCGTCAAACAAGCCGTGCCCGTCGATTGCTGGAACCCGGCCGCCCGCGCCCAGCAGGTGCTCTACCACCGCAGCGGTCTGGACGAGGGCGTCCACACGCTGAAGGTCGTCACCCGTGGCGCCAAGAATCCGTACGCCACTGGTTCTCGGCTGCTTGTGGATGCGGTGTTGTCGTCGTCCGCCACCGGGGCCTGTCACTATCCGGTCGGCACAGGCCCCATCGGGTATCAGCGCATGATTTTCGGTTACCCGCATCGCGCGGATTACCGGGACGCGCAAGGTGAGACGTGGCGTCCGGCGACCGAGTGGATCGCGCGGCTCGGCGCGGGGGTCGACTCCGTGGCCGCCTGTTGGTGGACCGATCCGGTGTCGGAAACGATCGAAGGAACGGTCGATGCTGAGTTGTATCGGTACGGCGTTCACGCGCGCGATTTCTGGGTCAACCTGACGGTCGGGCCGGGCCGCTATCACGCGCGCCTCAAGTTCGCCGCTACCCGAGGGCTCGACTCGCGCAGGAGTCCTTTCGACATCTGGATCAATGGCGAGCGTGTGGTGCGAGCCCTGGATGTCGCCGCTACGGCGGGCGGACCCAACCGCGCCGTAGACCTCGTTTTCGACGATCTGTCGCCCCGGCAGGGGATCCTCGAGTTCCGGTTCACCGGCGCGCGCACAACCGACGGGACGCGCGTCATCCGCGGCGAGGCCTTTCTCCAGGCGCTCGAGATCGGGCCGGGCAGCGGAGGTTCCGGCGCGCGCCCGATCAGCGCGCCTGCGCCCGATCCGGATGGCAACCTGCTGCTCAATCCCGGGTTCGAGGAGACCAGACAGGGAAGAACCGGCGGGCCGGGCGCGGCGGGTGTTTTGGCGGAATGGCACTATCAATTCGGCGGTGCCACCTCGAGCTACGTCTGGCAGGAGCTGGATTACCAACAGCATCCGGATTGGGGCCTGCCCGAATTCCACACTGGACAGGGCGCTTTGCGCACGCATACGGACAAGGCCGGCTTGATCCGCGTGTACCAGGATGTCGAGACGGCTCCCGGCACCGAGTACACGGCATCCGTCTGGGTGCGCGCCGCCGATGTGCGCGGGAAGGGCTTTGGCGTTGCGCCCGAGGACTCGGCGGGACTTGTGCTGATCGAATTGGACCTCGATGGGAAAGTGCTGCGAGAGCATCCCAAGGTCGAGCTAAAGCAGGCCGGTCCGTATGCGCGATTGGTCCGGACCATCAGCACATTGGCTGACACCGCACAGATCCGGTTCCAACTCGAAACGCGCATCCACTGTCCTTACCAGGAAGGCCACGTGACCTACGACGATTGCGCGCTGGGCCGAGTGCGGCGGTGACTCATTCTCGACGAGCAAGGAAAATCGGAGGGACGAGTTCGCGGGCAACGAGGACGTCGCCCCTCCCGTGCTCTGCTCGTGCGCACGAAGGTGTAGGAGTGGGGACGTCCCCGTCCCCGACCAATGAGATCGCAGAATGGGTTTGCGGGCGACGAGGACGTCGCCCCTCCCGTGCTCTGCTCGTGCACACGAAGGTGTAGGAGTGGGGACGTCCCCGTCCCCGACCAATGAGATCGCAGAATGGGTTTGCGGGCGACGAGGACGTCGCCCCTCCCGCGTGGAGGTTGCCGCGGGTTGTGGCGCGGCGATTTGCCGCCGCTCCTCGAAGACGATGATCGGCCACATCCCAAACAAAGCGGTGCTGAGGCACACGCACTCTCCCGCAGCCGCGGGACTCCGCGCTGCCGCACACGTTCGTGCCCGGGCAGCTTCCGTGCAAGGTCCGCGTCTCAGCCGCCTAGCCCTGCATTTCTCACCACTTTTTGCCACCGCGAAGCCGGAGTTCACAAGAGAAGTCAGCATGCAGGCTAGGAAAGCAAAACCGCGCCTGAGTGGAGGGATGGAACCGGGCAACAGAGTGTCGCCGCACTCGCGAGGTTTCGGAAACGTTCCGAACCTCGCTTTTCCCTGTGCGGGCGCGGTTTTGCCGCAGCCCGGATGTGAGACTCCGCGAAGCCTTATGCGACATCCGGGCTAAGGCAACAGATACAGCTCTCCGCCGGATCCGACCAACGCCAAACGCCCGTCATTCGGGCTCATCTGCAGATCGCGGACGGCTCGCCCAGGCAGCGGCAGCGGGAGTTGCAGGAGCTGAATCCCGGTCCGCCCATCCCAGCAGCGCAACACACCGGAGTTATCAGACGCGAGCAACCGCTGCCCCTCGTGCGCGAAGACGACCGTCCGCAGGCCCATCCCGACATTCTCCATCCTGGCCATTGGCTTCATCCCAGGCAGCAGCCAGGTCTGGGCGCCCTCTTGTCGGCCAATTGTCGTCACTACTCCTCCGCTGCCGACATCGAAGTCGATGACCGCAGCAGGCACGTGCGCGGCGGCGACCGCGTTCGTGGCGCGGACCGGCCAGACCACCAACCGCTCGTCAGGGCCGCAGCTCAGCACGTATTCGCCATCCGGACTGAACGCGACGCGCCCGATCCGGGCGGTCATACCAGGGAACTGACGGCAGACCGTGCCCGATTCGACGTCGAGCAACCACACGACACGATCGTCGCCTCCGGCGGCGACCAGGCGGCCGCCAGGTTGCTCGGCCAGGGCCCGGATTGGCGACGTGCCGACCGTGAATTCCCGGATCAGAGTGCCGTTGGTGCTGGACCGTACTTCGATCCGTCCCGCCTGTCCGCCCGAAACGACAAACGCGTCGTCCGCCGTAAGGGCGAGTCCGCCCATCCGTCCTCGGTCGCTGCGGACCGTCCAGTTCGTTTCTCCGGTCGCGGCATCCTGTCGCCACAACTCGCCATTTGCCCCCGCGGCGACGTACCACGGTCGCTGGTGGGCGAAGCGCGCGCGAATCGTGCCGGAAGGGTGGACCTTTCGGAAGGCTTCGCCAGGTGCTTTGGACGATGGGTCCCACACATGCAAGTGCCGATCGCTCCCGGCGCTGACCAAGCGATTCTGCTGACCCAGAAACTCGACCGCGAAGATCGGTCCCTGGTGGCGGGACAAGACCTGTGCCTCGGCGGAATCTTCGAGCCGCCAGTGCAAAAGAACTCCGTCTTCCGTTGCCGCCGCCAGCGATCGTCCGTCCGCACTCCAGGCCAAACAGCGGACGACCCCGCCCGTCTCGCGCAGCGAACGGGCCAGGTCGCCTGAGGCGGGATTCCACAATCGGACCTGGCCGTTGGCTGACGCGCTCGCGAGGAGGGCGCCGTCCGGACTCCAAGCCACGCTCATCACCGCGGCGGCATGAGCCTGCCAGGCGCGTTTGGAAATGGAGTTCGGCCCAGCTTGGGCAGAGTCCGCGGAGGTTCCGGAGGCCTTTGCGACCATGCCGACGTGGATGCGCCCCTGCTCGTCGCCGCAGGCATAGGCCTCCAATCGCGCGTGGACGTCCAGCGCCAGCAGGTTGGATCGTCGAGCCAGTATCAAAGTCGGCGGGCTTCGTTTGCCTGTGGGCCACAGTTCGAGTCGACCGCGGTCATTGACGGTCAACACATCGCCCGCGTCGCCGAAAAACGCCGCTTCATTCATGACGACTTTGGTCTCGATCCACTCGAGCACCACGCCCGTCTCGACGTCGATCACGCACAGCGTTCCGATTTCGTTGCAGGTCACCAGGCGCCGGTGATCGGCGCTGAATCGCACGGAAGCGACTCGATCGGGATGCAGGTGCTGGCGCCGCAACAACCGGCCGGAGTCGGCATCCCAGAAGCGCAGGTTCCCGCCCCAATCGCCGCTGACGATCCGAGTTCCGTCGGCGTTGGCCGCCAGGCAGGACACGCCCTGTTCATGCGCCTGCCAGGACCGATGCCCATCCTCGCGCGGTCGATCGACGAACCGATATTCCCAGCCCCGCAGTTCTGTCCGGGTGGCATCGAGCACCTTTTGGGCTCGTCCGGGATCATTCGCCGCGAAGGCGCGCCGCGCCTCGTCGAGTTGCTGGGCGTAGGCGCGCAACTCTTCCCGGTGTGCGAGTTCCCGGGCCGCCTCGATCCGGGCCCGAACGGCGGCGATTTGTTCTTGGAGCGTCAAGGCTCCGATCACGCCCAGCGTCCCCACCAACACCGCTCCCAGGATCACGGCCGTCGCCGGGCCGGGATTCAACTGCGCCCAGCGTCGCGCCCGCTTGATCCAGGACAGGGGGCGCGCCTGGATCTCGCGATGGGCCAGGAACCGCCCCAAATCCTCGGCCAGTTCCCTTGCCGAGGCATAGCGGTCGCGCGGTTCTTTGCGCAGGCATTTCAAGCAGATGAGCGCCAGGTCGCGCGGCACGAGTGGATTGAGCAGTGCGGGCCAGGGTGGCTCTGCCCGCGTCACTTGCTGCAGCACGCCCGCCGGCGAACCCGCCACGAACGGCGCGCGTCCGGTCAACAGGCGGTAAAGCACCGCTCCCAACGAGTAGACATCGCTGCGCACGCTCGCTGTCTTCGTCCCGCCCGACAACTGTTCGGGCGCCACGTAGGCCAGCGTGCCCAGAAGCACGCCGGTGCCGGTCAGGTCCGAGTGACCCGCAATGGGGCGGGCCAGGCCAAAATCGGTAATGCGGACCCGACCGTCCGCGCCAACCAGCAGATTCGAGGGCTTGAGATCACGGTGGAGCACGCCCGATGCGTGGGCGGCCTGCATCCCCTCGGCGGCAGCCTTGACGTAACCCGCCGCCTTCTCGGGCACCGCCAGGCACTCGCTGGCCAGGCCTTCGAGATTCGCGCCCTCGACATACTCCATGACCAGGTAGGGCTGCCCGTCGCGTTCGCCGGAATCGTAGATGCTGACGATGTTCGGGTGTTGCAGCTTGGCGAGCGTGAGCGCCTCCTGCCGGAACCGCTCGCGCGCCTCCGGCACACCGAAATAGCCAATTGGCAGGAGCTTGATGGCGACCCAGCGTTCGAGGTCGGTCTGCCAGGCCTTGTAGACCACGCCCATGCCGCCCGCGCCCAACGGCTCGCGCAGTTCGTAATTGCCAACCCGCACGCACGGCGCGCCTTCGAGAGGCACATCATCGAGCATGAGTTGAGCAGCCCCGAGAGCCTCCTCCGGGTCGGCGGGGGTGGCGGACGCATCGCCCAGCGCGCACACCGGGCAGACCCCGTCCAGATCCGCATCGATCGGACGACCGCACCGGGGACATCGGGCCGATGGCGGGGCTGCACTCATGGTCACACTAACAGAAAGCGCATTTGTCCCGAAATGTTACGGGCCCTGCACGCACGCAGAGAACCGCCTTGGGTCCACACGTGAACGCGCCAGACACCACAGCCCCATGCACCACGCCCAATTCCTCACTCTGACCTCTGACCTCTGACCTCTGACCTCTGGCTTCTTCACTTCCCCGCCAACACCGCCCGCAGTTCCTGCAACTCCTTTTCGAGGTCGGCCCCGGCCCCGACCGTGGCGGCCAGTTCCTCGATGATCAACTGCCGGAGGCGCTGGCGGATCCTGTGGATGGCTGTGCGGACCGCGCCGGGTGTCATCCCGAGTTGCCGCGCGAGTTCAGCCTGAGTTTCGGTGCGCTCTTCCGCGTACAGCAGGGGCAACAAATGAGAGACGAGCTTGCGTCGGACCGGACCGGCTGCCTCCGCCTCGAGCCGGCGGACCGCGCGCTGCACCACCGTGCGTCCCCATTCGACGTCGAACGCCTGATCCGGCCGCCGACCGGGGTGGGCGACCTCGAACCCGGGCCCGTCCGGCCCACTATCCAGCGGTACGTGGACGATCCGACCGCCCATCTTGATCGTGCGGCCGTGCGCCTGGATCTGGCCCCAGTAATGCCGCAGGCAGACCAGCAGGAACGACCGGAACCGTCCTTTGTCGGGATCGACTGTCTTGAGCACGTCGGGATGCAAGAGGTGGACCAGGAAATCCTGTGCCAGGTCGTCCACGTCATCCCGCGGGCAGCCCGCGCCGCGGAAGAACGCCTTGATAGGCCCCTGATACGTCTCGCAGAGCCGCGTCAGCGCGGGCATCGACTCCTCGCGAGCCGACAACACCATCGTCCACAACGTGACCGGGAATGCGACCCCGCCCCATCGAGGCGAAACAGAGCCACGCTGTCCCTGGAAAAACATCTGTGCGATTTATGCCTCGGGAGAACGGAAATGACAACGTCAAAGCGCGCCGGAGGGGCGACGTCCCCGTCGCCCGCGAACACATTCTGCGACTGCCATCGTCGGGGACGAGGACGTCCCCACTCGTGCGCCTGTGGAGGCGTACACACAGCAGGGTGAAAGTCCCTGTCAGGCGGAACGTTCACCCGCCTGTAA
>Ga0116155_10002486_pt1 | contig 12506 bp, 13 predicted proteins | sample AD_UKC032_MetaG_FD_89890 | JGI IMG/M metagenome (GOLD analysis project Ga0116155, IMG submission 89890) | Active sludge microbial communities of municipal wastewater-treating anaerobic digesters from USA - AD_UKC032_MetaG | ecosystem: Engineered > Bioreactor > Anaerobic > Digestate | place: USA...
ATTATCTCTTTAGTGATCTTGATATCGCTCATGTGCATGCCATCCTGAATGTTCCGTTTTTCACCGCCGCGCGTATCGACTCGAAGATCGCGCGCCCGTCGGTCGAGCCCATGCAAGTCTCGCTCGCCCGCTCGGGATGCGGCATCATGCCGAGGACGTTCCCTTTCCGGTTGCATATCCCGGCGATATTGTCGAGCGACCCGTTCGGGTTCGCCTCGCCGGTCACCTTCCCGAACCGGTCGCAATAGGTAAAGACTATCTGCTTGTGCTTCTTGAGATCCGCGAGCGTCTGCGCGTCGCAGTAGTAATTCCCCTCGCCGTGCGCGACCGGAATATGCAGGACGTCGCCGTGCGAAAGCTCGCCGGTGAACGGCGTCTCGACGTTCTCGACACGGATATCGACGTACTTGCAGACGAACTTCAGCGTCCGGTTCCTGAGCATCGCGCCGGGCAGGAGTCCCGATTCCAGGAGGATCTGGAAACCGTTGCAGATGCCGATCACCAGCCCGCCCCCCTTCGCGTACTCGACGACCGACTTCATCACCGGCGAAAAGCGCGCGATCGCGCCGGTCCGCAGGTAATCGCCGTAGGAGAAGCCGCCGGGGACGATAATGCAGTCGTAGTGGTGGATCTTCTCTTCCTTGTGCCAGATATACTCGGCCTTCTCGCCGAGGACCGCCGCCGGCACGTGGTAGCAGTCCTGATCGCAGTTCGAGCCGGGAAAACGTATCACGCCGAATTTCATGGTCACTCCAGGTCGTACTTGAAGGCTTCGATAACCGGGTTGACCAGCAGCTTGTGGCACATCTGCTCGATCTCCTTCGCGGCCTTCTTCTTGTCTTTTGTCTCGAGCGTCACCTCGAAATACTTCCCGAGGCGGACATCCTCGACGCCCTTGTACCCGAGCGACTCGAGGGCGTGCTTCACCGTCACCCCCTGCGGGTCAAGAACGCTCTTCTTTAACGTCACGTAGATCTTTGCCTTCATAGCTCTCCTGTGATAATTATCGGTCAGTTCCCGTTACCGTATACCCACAGCCTTGAACGTCCTGTCCACATCTTTGAGGTGATACTCAATGTCGAAACACTCGGCGATCTCGTCGGCGGACAGGTACTTCGCCAGCTCCAGGTCCTTCAGGAGCGCGGCTTTGAAATCGAGATCGGTGTTCCAGATGCTCATCGCGCAGCGCTGGACTATTTTGTACGCATCTTCGCGTGTCACGCCGCGCCGGGCGAGCTCGAGAAGGACCCGCTGGGAGAAGACCAGCCCGCGCGAGCTTTCCAGGTTACGCATCATATTCTCGGGATAGACGTTGAGGTTGGCGACGATCTCCGTCATAAGATGCAGCATGTAATCGAGGAGGATCGTGCTGTCGGGGACGATCACCCGCTCAGCCGACGAGTGCGAGATATCGCGCTCATGCCACAGTGCGACGTTCTCAAGGGCGACCATCGCGTTGCCGCGTATTACGCGGGCTAGGCCGCAGACGCGCTCGCAGGCGACCGGGTTGCGCTTGTGCGGCATCGCGCTCGACCCCTTCTGCCCCTTCGCGAACCCTTCTTCCGCCTCGAGGATCTCGGTCTTCTGCAGGCCGCGGACCTCGAGGGCATATTTCTCCAGCGTCGAGGCGATGACGGCCAGCTCCGCCATATATTCAGCGTGGCGGTCGCGCTGGACGACCTGGGTCGATATCGGCGCCGGCTTCAGGCCGAGCTTCTCGCAGACATATTTCTCGACGCGAGGGTCGACGTTGGCGTGCGTCCCGACGGCGCCTGAGATCTTGCCGACGGCGATCACCTCTCTCGCTCGCGCGATCCGATCCCGCGATCGAACCAGCTCCGCGTACATCAGCGCCATCTTGAGACCGAAGGTGACCGGCTCGGCGTGGACGCCGTGCGTCCTGCCGATCATGACGGTATGCTTATATTTCTTGGCCTTCTCCTTGACGGCTATGAGGAGCCTGTCGATGTCCTCGGCGATCACGTCCGCCGCCTCGGCCATCATCGCCGACAGCGCCGTGTCGCCCACGTCTGAGCTGGTCAGTCCGTAGTGGATGTAGCGCGATGACGGGCCGACGAACTCGGCCACCGACGTCAGGAATGCGATCACGTCGTGGCGCGTTTCGCGCTCTATCGCGTCGATCCGCTTGATGTCGAAACGGGCCTTCTTCTGAATGTCGGCTAGCGCCTTTTTGGGTATCTTGCCGAGCTTCGCCCAGGCCTCGCAGGCCAGCACCTCGATCTTCAGCCAGATGGCGAACCGGTTCTCGTCCGACCAGACCTGTTTCATCCGGGGACGCGTATAGCGTTCTATCATGAAAATAGGCTCCTTTTATCTTGTTATCTTGCGCTCCAGCGCACGGATAATTTTATATTTTTCTACCGGCAAGTCAAATGATTTAGGTGTAAAAAATGGTCGGCAGGCATCACGGCTTTATGCTATCATGCCCAAAAATAGAAAGGAGCTCATTATGGCCACTATCAAACTCGGAGGAACACCGATAAAGACCTGCGGCAGTCTGCCGGCGGTCGGGTCGCAGGCGCCCGATTTCATTCTTACCGGCAAAGACCTTGCCGACGTATCTCTCAAGGACTTCGCAGGCAAGAAGAAGGTCCTGAACATCGTCCCGAGCCTCGATACCGGGGTCTGCGCCACGTCGGCCCGCCGGTTCAACGATGAGGCTGGGAATTTAAAGGATACCGTGGTCATTACGATATCGGCCGACCTGCCGTTCGCACAAAGCAGGTTCTGCGAAAGCGAAGGGCTGACGCATGTCGTCAATCTCTCGACGATGCGCTCGACGTTCGGAAAGGATTACGGCGTCAGGATCGTCGACGGGCCGATCGCGGGACTCATGAGCCGGGCAATCGTCGTCCTCGACAAGAACAACAAAGTCATCTATACCGAACAGGTTACGGAGATCAAACAGGAGCCGAATTACGACGCGGCGCTCAAAGCGGCCAGGTCGATCGCATAGGAGGGATACATGTATCGCGCACCAGCCAAAGTAATCACCATAATAGCGGCCTCGCTGCTGTGCGTCTGGCCCGCCGCCGCGCATGATGACTATGACGATCACCCCCACGGCGAGAACGGACCCGCCCAGAGTATCGGCAAATCCGCAGACACCATGGGCCAGGATATCGGGAAAAACGCCGGCGCGATCGGCGAGAACGCGGTCAAGGGGACCGGCGGCATCCTCAACTCGGTCGGCCAGTTCCTCCAGGGCCTCGGCACCGACATGAACCGCCCTGCGCAGGAGACCACGAACGCTCCCGTCCTCAAGACAACGACGCCTGCCGAGAAAACAGCCGGCGGGGCGGCGGCCGCTCCTGCCGCCGCCGGCGAGCCGGTCACCGAAACAATGCCTGTCGCAACGCAGGCCGGTCCCGACACGAAAGAGAACATATCCTACACATGCCCGACCTGCGGCCAGCAGTTCGAGGTCATCGGATACCCGAAAGGGACAAAGGTCTTCTGCCCCGGCTGCGGCAAGCCGATCGATTAGGCTGCGGTCCGGGAAAACAAAAAAAGCGGCCCGGGTTGTCCTAACCCGGGCCGCTTTCGTTTCTCACGTTCTGAGAGCGCTACTCACCCCGCTGCTGTACGCACTTGATCCCCGTCGGATGCTCATCGCCCGACGCGCAGTAATAACACCGCTTGTCGTTCTTATATATCGCGTTATTAACCATGACACAGCCTGCCATAAAGACCTTGTGCGGGACATTGATGCAAGTCCCGACCGCTTCAACCGGTATGATCACGATATCAGCCGGCTCAAACTTATTGTGCTCCTTGAGCTCTACCATTTCCGCTTTGACGGTAAGCGCCGAAAAGACGAACATCGATATCACAGCAACAGCGATAAGTTTTCTCATAAGCCCCCCTGCTTGTTATATCACATAGTATACGATGCCCCGGCTCGCACGTCAACAAACATCTCCTCAGCAAAAAGGGCAGACAGCAAACTGTCTGCCCTTTTGCGCTCACACCTTCAAGAAACTACGCCTTCCGGAACTTCCTCCACCCCGCACCGGCCAACCCGAGAAGCCCAATGCCAAAAAAGGCGACGGATGAGGGTTCGGGAACGGCGGATCCCTGGATATTTATCGCATCGACATAGAAAGCTTGTGCCTGAGTATTCCCTCCCATTGCCGCATAAGAGAAGTAACTGGGCTGACCGCTTGTCTGAGAAAAAGGTATGTCATTCCAGACCGTTGCCGCGTCAACCTGCGCAGAATATGTCTTTGCGCTAAAATTAACATTTGTAATGGTAACCGTATAGGTTTGAGCTGTATTCACGTTCGAGAGTACTTTAGCAAGAGACCCGTCAGATCTTCGAGCGACAATTTCCGCAAGCCCTGGTCCGGAGCTAAAACCGATCTCGATGCCCCGGTTGTTAGAATCATCCGCAGTAAAAAAGGATCCGTACTCATTTATCCCCACCAACCCATCCAACCTGAGTTTCACGGTAAAAGAAGAAATACTGCCAAGCTGCACATCAAAATTTCTATATGCCGCATCACCGTTATCATCTCCGATGTACTGCCCCATTTGCGATCCACCGGTGCTAGTGCATGTGAAAGTTGGAGCGCTACCACTACCACCGCTCCGCTGCGTCCAAACACCGGGACCGGACCAACCAGGGCCCCATTGAGTAAAGATTGAATTGCCTACAGGGTAAGTTTCGAAATCATCGGAATATGTTATGCCATATGCCAAAGTACTGGAGCATATCACCGCTATAACAGCACTCAATACACATAACATCTTTCTCATTCACTTCCTCCGTCTTTTCCTTTTCGGTTTGCAATGGCACAAAACGCTTTTTAGAAATTTTTTAGAAGCAAAACAACCCTGCGTCAATAATAATTATAAGTAAGAATGAAGTCGTTACTATGCTGCTACGTTTGCTTTATGAATCAGCCACAGAGAAAAGCGCGAGCGTTTTTTCAATTACCGATCGCGAACCGAACTGCGTTGCTTTCACGACCGCTCTTTTCGCCATCTGTTCATTGACGTCCCGATCAGAAAGAGTCTTCAAACCGGCACCGATATCGAGACGATGAGAGATGACACCCTCTTGCCCACCTTGAACAACCTCCGCCGCCCCGTTGTCCGGCGTCGTGATGACCGGCAGGCCGTGGCTCATCGCCTCGAGGGTCACGTTGCTGAAGGGGTCGTACAGCGTGGGGAGGACAAAGATATCGGCGGCGGCGTAAAAGCGGTCGACATCTTTTCGCGCACCGAAAAAGAATACCCTGCCGGCGACGCCGTTCCGTTGCGCGATCTTCCGGTACGCCCTCTCATCCCCCTTGCCGACGACAATGACCTTCGCCTGCGGGACTGCCTTGACCGCTTCTATCAGGTACCGCAAACCCTTCCGCTCAAAATTCGAACCGACGAACAGCACCAGATAATCGTCGGGGGCAAAACCTAACTCACGGCGCAGAGCAGCCTTGGTTTCCGGCGAAGCCGGTCCGGGAACCTTTTCGACACCGTTGTAAATGACGGTGATCCTATTCTCCGGAACACCGTAGTTCCTGATTATCTCATCTTTTACCATCCGCGAGTTGGTGACGACATGCCGGAGCTTCGGGTCGGCGAACAGCCGCCGCTCGAGATAGAGGATGACGTGATGCTTGGGGCTGAGCCAGATCAGTATCTTACCGATAAGGCCGCGTTCCCCGCCCAGACGCCGCATCCATTCGATATGGCAGCCGTCGCCGGCCCGGTAGACATCGGGCGAGAAGATCCGCTCAAAGCTGAAGACCAGGCAGGGCCGCTCTTTCGCCAGGGCCGCCGCGACCCGCCGCGCGAAAACGAGCGGCTTCAGGAACGGCAGGAACGTCTTCGAAAGGACACGGTGGTAGACGGCCCCTGCGACCGGATCGTCCCACGCAGCGGCGAAGATATGGACCTCGTGTCCCGCCTTGAGAAGCCCTTCGGCAAGGAACACCACGTTCTTCTCCGCCCCGCCATAGCGGTGCACCTTCTCCCTGACCAGCGCGATCTTCACCGAAAAAAACTCCTTGGCACCGGGAAACCTAAAGGTTTCCTCTACAGCCCCTTATCAGCCAAACCTTTCCTATACACTTCCAGCATCCTCTCGCACGTCTGCGCGATCGTAAAATTGCGCAAGACCAGATCGCGGCCTGCCGCCCCGAAGCTCCTGAGCAGCGGCTCGTCTTCAACAAGCTTCCGCACGCCCGACGTCATGCCGTCCACGTCGCGCGGCCTGACCAGGAAGCCGGTCCTGCCGTCGATAACCGCCTCCGCCACGCCGCCGATATCGGTGCCTACCACCGCCTTCCCCATCGCCAGCGCCTGCAGGACCGCCTGCGGAACGCCCTCGTTGGCGTACGACGTGAACAGGAAGATGTCGAGCGCCGCCAGTATCTCCGGCGTATCTTCGCGATACCCGAGCATTGTCACCACCCGCTCCAGGTTCTTTTCCGAGATAAGGCCTTCGATCTCTTCTCTTCTCGGCCCGTCGCCGGCGATAAAGAACCTGACCCCCATATTTCGATCAGCGATCCGCCGCGCGGCCTCGAGAAAATCGGGAAAGCCTTTCCAGCTTCTCAGGATGCCGATATTGCCGACCGCGATCTCGCCGTCAGCGAGGCCCAGCTGTTCGCGGGCACGCGCCCTATCGATCTTCTCCGGATCGAACCGCGAGGGGTTCACGCCGGTCGGTATCGAGCAGGCCTTCCCCGGCGGTATCCCGATCTTCACCAGGTCGCTCTTGATCGATTCGGCGGTCGTCACGATATGATCGGTCATGCGCGTGTAGACGAACTTGTTGGTCACCGGGGTCGAGAGGTGGCGCGTCCGGACAACCAGCGGGATCCGGGTAACACAACGGGTAAAGCCGATAAGCCAGCTGTCCTTCGAGCTGTGCGTGTTGACGACCTCTATCTTATTTATGCAAATAAATCTCCGCAGCGCAGCGATCGCGGCCGGCGCGACCGGATTGGGCATCTTCACCGCAAGGCATTCGACCCCTTTTTTCCGCGCCTCAACGAGGATCTTGCTGTCCGGCTGGCATGCCAGATAGAACCGGTGCCCCCTCTCTCGCAAATATAGTATCTCGTCCAGGATCCTCTTCTCCTGTCCGCCCCACCCGGTCGACGCCTCGGTATGCAGTATCGCGTAGCCCATTCTATTCGCCCTTTGGTTGCGGTGCGCTGAGCATCTCCTCGAGCACCGTAAAGACATCGTCCGCCCCGATCGACGCCATGCACGTCCCGTCGTCGCATTCCTTCATAGCACAAGGCCGGCAGGAGACCTCTTTCTGGATGATACGGTTCTTCTCCATGTCGATAGGGCCGGTCAGGCGCATATCCGTCGGCCCCGCCAGGACGACCACCGGCACGCCGAGCGCCAGCGCCATCTGCATCGGCCCGCTGTCCGTCGTGACGAAACAGTCGCAGCGCGTCATGAGCGCAGCGGACTGCCTCAGCGAAAAATCGCCGGCGACAAAAATGACGTTCTCCGGCGTTCCCCCGACCTTCTTCTCCATCTCGATCGCCGCCTCGATCTCCTTTTCCCCGCCGAGCACCAGGAAGACATGCTCGGGGAAGCGCGAGGGGGCGGCCGCAAGGAACCCGGGAAGGTTTGACCACTGTTTCGAGCCGTGGCTTCCGAACGGGTGGATGCCGACGAGCTTTTTCACGGCAAGGCCTCGCTCAACGATGAATCTCTCGGCGAGGCCGATCTCGTGCTTCGTAGGGACAAGGTCCATCGTCTCCCCGTCGGGCGCCGCGCCGATGATCGCCGCGATCCTCAATCTGCGGCGGATAAGATGTTCCGGCTCCGCAGACCGCGGCGACGTATGCGACAGCAGGAAGTGGAACCTGCTCTCACGCCACCCGATCCTGACGGGTATGTTCGCAAGGTAGACGATCGGGACGATATCGGGATCGTTCGCGTGCAGGATCACCGCGGCGTCGAAATCCCGCTCTCGAAGCGTCGTGATCAGCTCCACGGTGCCTTTCCATTTTCCCCCGTAAGGAATGATCTCGTCGATATAGGGGTTGTTGATCAGCATCTCTTTTCTCTTCTCGTGGACAAGGGCGGCGATACGGGCCTTCGGATACCGTTTCTTGATCGCCCTGATGGCGGGTGTGGACAGCAGCGTGTCGCCGATCGCCGTCGTACTGACGACGAGGATCGTCCCCATGCCGCCGGGATCGACGTCGAGCGTGATCCGTGTATCGAACAGCTTGATCAGGCGGAAGATCAGCCGGAGAACGAAATACCGGTGCTTCTTGAACTTTTTCGCCATACGCCCTCCGCCTATCCCTTGCCGTTCCCCGTCACAGTTCCCCGTAACGCAAAGAAGTCATCGACCTCTTTGATGACCTCCTCTGCAGTTATCGCGTCGAGGCATCGGCTCTTCTTCGTGCCGTTGCACCCGTCTTTGCCGCAGGGCACGCACGGCCAGTTGCGGCAGATCACCCTGTCGAATTTTCCGCGCGGCCCCCAATTGTGGACGCCCGACGGCCCGAACAGGACGATCACTGGGGTCCTGACCGCCTGCGCGATATGCATCGGCGCGCTGTCGATCCCCAAAAAGAGGACCGAATCGCGGAGGAGCGCGGCGATCTGTTTCAGCGAAAAAAGCCCCGCGCAGTCGGCGTGCCGCTCTTTCGCGCAAGAGAGGACGGCATCGACCATCTCCCGCTCGCGCCGGTCCGGCGCGGCTGTCAGGACGACCGTCAGCCCGTAACGCGAACGGATATGGTCGGCCACTGCGGCAAAGCCGTCGGCGCGCCAGCACTTGAAAAACCAGCGGCTTGCCGGGTGTATCACGACATATTTTCTCCGATCGATCCTCTTATCGGCAAGCACCTTTTCTACGGCCGCGCGGTCGCTTTCGGGCACGGCTATCTCGAGGCCCGTGTCTTTCGGCTCGATTTCTATCGCCCGGATCAGGTCGAGGTGATATTCGACGGTGTGCTTGCCGTGGTCGGGCTTCACGCTGCGGGTGAAACAGCGGTCGCGCAGGAGCATCCCCCGCCCCGTCTTCGCGAACCCGACGCGCACCGCGGCTCCGGACAAGGCGACGCACAGCGCCCCTCGATCCCCGCCGGAGAAATCGATCGCAAGGTCGCAGCCGAATCGCCGGACGTCGCGCATCAGACGAAGCTCATCCGCGCACCGGCCGACAAAGTTCTTCTCCTTTATCCGCTTCCGGTCGTAGGTGAAAACACGCGACAGGTACGGCAGCCCCGAAAGCATCTCCTCGGTCCCCGCGTTCACCAGCGCCGCGATCGCCGCATCGGGATAGCGGTCATGCAGCGCCCGGATAGCCGGGACTGTCAGCAGGACGTCGCCGATATTCTTGAGTTTGACGATCAGTATCCTTCGCGGCCCGCTCGCCATCATTATTTCACGGTCTCCTGTTTGGCAACCATCTCCCACAGCAGCGCGTACTTCATGAACACGTAATACGAATAGAAAAACGAGATCATAAAACCGTAGACCCCGTCGCACGCGCCGAGCTTCAAGAGGTACATCTTAATAAAATTAAAGAGCGGCCGCGTCAGCGCGTTCATCACGACGACGCCGAGGGCGGCCGGCCCGCCGCCCGCCGGACGCTTCTTGTACAGCTCCTGCGCCGCAAGCGCCGCGTAGCGGTTCAGACGGGCGACGAACTGCGGAACGCTCGTGTAGGTGTAATGCAGCAGCGGCTGTGCCAGTTTTTCGACCCGCCCGTCGACCCTGACCGCCTCGTGCACGGACCGCTCGCCGAAACGCCCAACACCCGCGCGGAACAACCGAACCGAATAATCGGGATACCAGCCGCAGAACCTGATCCACTTCCCCAGGAAGAAGTTTTTCCGCGCGACGTAATAGCCGTCGGCGCCGGCAGGCAGCGAGCAGATCTCGTTCTTCAGCTCCGGCGTCACCCGCTCGTCGGCGTCGATCACCAGGATCCAGGGGTTCGCCGCCAGATCGATGCATTTATTCTTGTTAGCGGAAAATCCTTCCCACGCCGACTGAAAGACCTTGCCGGTGTGCCGCCGCGCGATGTCGACCGTGTTATCGGTGCTGGCCGAATCGAGGACGATGATCTCGTCGGCCCAACGGACGCTCTCGAGACAGGCGCCGATATTCCGCTCCTCGTTACAGGTGATCACGCAGACGGAGAGCTGCCATTTACCGCCGCGCAATTGGATGCACGGCGACGAGACCCGCGCTTCGCGCAGTCCGTCAGTCGACGGACAGCCCCGCAGGTGCCATCGGATGATCCCGAAGAATATCCTGAACTTGCTCCGGTATCGGGACGCCAGGCCGGCGGTGCACAGTATCCCCGCCGCGTTCAGGAGCATATCGGCGAGCAGGCGGATCATCAGCCCCGCACGAAGCACCCCTCGCACGACTATACCGGCGTGCTTGCGAAAATAGATATACCGCGACCGGTAATACTCGATCGACGCGCTAACCAGGTCTCTGGAGACGCTTTGCCCCTGGATATGCGTTATCCGGGCTGACGGCACAAAAACGATGCGCTTTCCCTTCGCGCGGGCGCGCCGGCACCAATCTGTCTCTTCGAAGAAAAAGAAAAAATCCTCGTCAAATAAGCCGACGTCGCCTAACGCCGACATTCGGACAGCCATGCATGCCCCGATCACCGCATCGATGTCGGTGGGCTTCTCATATTTCCCCCACTTTGCCGGATACCAGCGCGGCAGAAGGATCTTCAGCAGGCTCTTGTTGAGCAGTTCTGTAGCGAGCGACGGGAAAACGCTGAACGAATTCTGTTTCGTCCCGTCGCCGTGGTAGAGCTGTCCGCAGCACGCGGCGACATCACGTTCGCGATCCATGAGGTCGACGAAGGCGCGGAGCGTCCCGGAAAACAGGCGCGTGTCGCTGTTCAGGAGGACGGCATACCGGCCGGAGCAGCGCTTCAGCGCCAGGTTGTTGGCGCGCGCAAAACCGGCGTTCTCGCAATTCTCTATCAGCGTCGCATTGGGGAAAAGCGTCCTGACCGCCGCCGCGCTTCCGTCGGCCGATGCGTTATCCACGACAAAGACCTCGAGATCAAGCCCGTCCGCATGAGCATAGACCGACTCGAGGCAGTCGAGCAGGAGCGACGCCGTGTTCCAATTGACGATGACGATCGAGATATCTTTCATTACCCCTCGATAATGACCTGGCTCGCCGCGTACCCCTTCGAATGCGAGATCGAAGCATGGATTTTTGTCCCGCCAATGGCGTCATATACTTCCTTCGCCTTGCCTGAAAGGACGATCACCGGCTTTCCCGACGGCTCGTTGAGGATCTCGATATCGGTCCAGGCGATACCGCCCGCAATGCCGGTCCCGAGCGCCTTCGAAGCCGCCTCTTTCGCGGTGAACCTCCCCGCAAAATGGAGAAGCGCATTCTTCTTCTTTTCCTTGCAGTATGCGATCTCCCTCTCAGTGTACAGCCGCCTATAAAAATGTTCGCCGTGCCGCTCGATCACCTTCTCGACGCGCTCGACCTCGATGATATCGATCCCGATCCCCTTTATCACCCCCGACCCTCCTCCCTTCAACGCTCCGTACCACATAGATCACCTATAGATAATGGGGACTGTCCCCGTTTCAAACGATATATGTTACCACACCTGTAAGAGGCAGGTGTGGAGTGTTCATGGCAGCACGTTGACAATGCGAGCGGGCATGGGATCCCGAGCAAAAGCGAGGGACGAGCGAACATTGTCGCCGAGCGAGATTTTCCTCGCCGGGTCGCGGTGCTGACATGCATACTCCACGCCTGCCTCCATGGACGTTTCACTTACATTTACCGCGCCGCCCGTTGACTCGCCCCAGCCAACACTTTCTCAACAGCATCCATCACATCCCGAACCGTGACCGCCTTCAGGCAGGCGTAATCCTTCTCGCAGGTCCGCTCCAGGCACGGCGCGCACGACAACTGCTTGCTGACAATGACGTGCGCTCCGGCGGGCGACGTCACGCGCGGATCGGTCGAACCGAATATCGCGACCACCGGCGCGCCGGCCGCAGAGGCGACATGCATCGGGCCCGAGTCGTTCGCCACGACGACGTCGCAGCGCGCCAGGACCGCCGCGAGCTGCACGAGATCTGTCCTGCCGGTGAGATCGGTCAGTTCGCCGCACGCCTCTCTGATCCGTTCCGCCAGCGGCGCGTCATTTTCTCCGCCGCACACGACGATCCCGGCGCCGAACCGTTCGCTGAGCTGCGCCGCCAACTCGCCGAAACGCTCCGCCGGCCATCGTTTTGCGGGGCCGAAAGCCCCGCCGGGGCAGATCCCGATCAGCGGCTTGCCCGTCTTCTCGGCGCCGGAGCACGCCTGCGCCGCCCACCCGGCGGGCTGCGCGCCGACATCTATCCGCGGGGCCGCAGGCTCACCGACATCCCCGATCTCGCGTATGAGCCGGTAATAATAATCACGGTGGTGCAGCTTCAACGTTCCGGCATCCCGCTTCACCGCGTGCGAGAGCAAAAAACCTCGCATGTCTTTGGCGTACCCCA
>Ga0116155_10002489_pt1 | contig 12502 bp, 16 predicted proteins | sample AD_UKC032_MetaG_FD_89890 | JGI IMG/M metagenome (GOLD analysis project Ga0116155, IMG submission 89890) | Active sludge microbial communities of municipal wastewater-treating anaerobic digesters from USA - AD_UKC032_MetaG | ecosystem: Engineered > Bioreactor > Anaerobic > Digestate | place: USA...
TGAGGAAGGTCGCCCGCTTCTTCTACCAGAAAAGACCATCGCAGCAAGAGCTAGATGCGATGGGCTTTACGCTAGATGACTACGGCGACGAATTCACGCAGGTCGAAGTTTTCCCCGAGAACTATCAGGCATCAATCGTCTTTCAATCTTTGCTTACCCAATGGCGTCTCGGCTTTAATGGTCCGGTAGGACTTGATTACGGTGTTGTGCCTACCGTTCTCAAGTTGCACGGCATCAAGCGCAAGCGGTGGGAAGAGATATTCCACTGCCTACGGGTCATGGAAGACGAAGCGTTAGTCACGATACATAACAACAAGTAACCGCCTACGGGCGGTTTTTATTTTGAGGCTCCGCATGGCTGAAGAGATTGTCACACTCGGTATTGAGGTTAAGACCGATGGTGTAAAGCAGGGTGCGGAATCCCTCGATAAACTGGCACAGGCAGGCGCACGGGCTGAAAAATCAACCTCTGCCATGTCAGATTCCGCTGCGAAGGCAAACGCCCAAATCGCAGCGATGGCGCAGAAAGCAGGTAGTGCTTCTGGCGCATTCAAGCCGTTAGACCCTGCCTCTGTTTCCCTATCCAAGATTGCCACAGAAGCGCAGAAAGCCAACGCGCAACTATCCGGAATCGGCAATCAAACCAGCAAGTTTGAACAGATTGCAAAGTCCGCTGACTCCGCATCAGTCGGGATCAACAAGGCCGCTCAAAGCCTCGATAAATTCCAGAAAGAAGCCTCCAGCATTCAAGGGATCGCTGGTTCTTTGTCGTCTGGATTTTCCACGCTGGCTAAATTAGCGGGCGGCCTGTTTGCTGGCGTTTCGATTGCTGCCTTTGCCGGAAAACTGGTATCCGTTCAGCGCGAGTTCGACGTTCTCAATTCATCGCTGATTACGATCACCGGAAGCTCTGCGAATGCCGAAAAGGAACTCGCATGGATCAAGGAATTTGCCGCTGAAACTCCGTTCTCGCTGGCTGAAGTAACGCAGGCATTCATCAAGATGAAATCCTTGGGTCTTGATGCCTCCAAGGAATCCTTGACCAGTTACGGCAACACCGCCTCGGCAATGGGAAAGTCGCTTAATCAGATGATTGAAGCGGTCGCAGATGCTTCTACGGGCGAATTTGAGCGCCTGAAAGAATTTGGCATCAAGGCCAAGCAAAACGGCGATCAAGTAGCTTTGACGTTCCAAGGCGTCACGACAACCATCAAGAACAATGCTGAATCTATCAGCCAATACCTGACGAACATTGGTAATAAAAACTTCTTCGGCGCGATGGAAGAACGCGCAAAAACGCTTGATGGCGCCATCTCAAACCTTGGTGATTCATGGGACGAACTGTTCAGAACGATCAACCAGAACAACACGGGCGGATTGATCTATGACAGCGTGAAACTCGCCTCTGGAGCAATCAGTGACCTTATTAGTGTCATTCGGGCGATGAATTCAGCCTATGCCGAAGGAACGCAGGAATCAGGAGCATTCGCAAGTATTCAAGGCGGAATTTCGTCTGCGCTTGATGCGGTCTCCATCGTAGCCACTCGCGTTAAGTTCGGCATTACGGCCATCGGCAAAGAGCTAGGCGCACTGGCTGCTCAGGCGGTTGCAGTTAGTCAGTTGCAATTCTCGCAGGCTGCGACCATTGGCAACCTTCGTCGGGAAGATGCCAAGCAGGAAGCGGCCAATCAGGAAAAGGCACTAAAAGCCATTGCAAATCGCGCGCAGGCCGATAGTGATAGGCGCGGATTCGCCTCTCTGATTGATGGATTGCCGACCGACAAGCCGAAATCGAACGTGGTTTCGATTGGCGGCGGAGGAAAGCGCAGCGGCGGTCGCTCTATCGCTGCACAGGCATCCGAAGAAGCCAAAGCCTACGAACAGGCCATGAAGTCGTTTGCCGACATTGCCCGCGATGCCGACAAATCCACGCTAGACCTGTCCGGCAGTCAGCAGAAGCTATACGACCTGATGGTTTCCGCGAATTGGGCAAAGATGCCAGATGCGTGGAAGCAAACGGCACTCGCTCAGTTTGAAGCTGCCCGTGCTGCCGAACTGAATGCAAAGTTCCTGAAGGATGTAGAAGCGCAAAGCATCAAGAATGTTGCCGCGAATCAGGCGATGTTCGACCAGACGCAGACGTTGCAGAAGCAGGCCGAACTCTACGGCATGACGGCTTCGCAAATCAGCGTGATGGAAGAAGCGAGGCTGGAAGATGCCATCGCACTCGCTACGCAAAACGGTGCCTATCAGGAACACATCGCTTTTCTTGAGCAGGAGCTCGAAGCCCGCAAAAAGCTGAACGCAGCTTATGAAGAAAACGACCTTAAGCGCCTTTTGTCCGGCACCAAGTCACAGGAAAACAAGCGCAAGGAAGCCGACCGAGCAACTCTTGATCGAGGACTAGCCAGCGGAAAAATCACCAAGGATGAATACGACGAGGCGATTGCCAAGTTCAAGGAATCCACAGATGAAATGAGTGAGTTCTCAAAGCAGGCTGCACGCAACATGCAGGATGCAATGGCTGAATTCTTCATCAATCCGACGAAGGATGGGATTGAAGGAATGGCCGATTCGTTCGGTAAGACAGTGCAAAAGATGATTGCCCAGGCCGCATCAGCGCAACTGATGAATCTGCTGTTCGGCGATATTGGTAAGACAGGAAAACTTGGAACAGACAGCCTCGTTGGTGCCGGACTATCTGCATTAACTACCGCGTTCGGCTTCCACGAAGGCGGCATCGTCGGCTCCGGCGATCACTCATTTACCCGCACCGTTCCCGCCTCCCTATTTAACAACGCACCGCGCTATCACTCCGGTGCAATCGTTGGTGACGAGGTTCCGGCCATCCTAAAGAAAGGCGAGCGCGTATTGACCAAGGAACAGCAGCAAGGCATGGGCGGTAGCGTCGTCATCAACATCAACTCGTCCAATGGCGATCCTGCCGAGATTCGCCGGGCAGCAGCAGCCGGTGCGAGAACAGCGCTAGGCGCAATGAACGGGGCGCGTCGTTATGGCTGATTTCTTGGAAGAACGAATCTCTGCTGACATCCTGACCGGCGCCGGTTATCAGGATGATTACGCGGTCTATATGCCTTCCGACTCTGGTGGAAGTGAGTACAGATCATTAATTCACCCATTCCCAGTTCGTAAGTTCGATATTTCCTATTTGCTGGAAAAGCACGGCATGTGGGCGCAGTTGCTCAATCTTTACCATCGGGCACACGGCAAGTATGGCGGGTTCCGCATCCGGGCGATTGATGATTACAAGTCCTGCGCAACCAACCAGACGCCTACCGCATTCGATCAGCCAATGGGCCTTATCTCAACTGGCGTTTATGAGCTGAGAAAGTATTACGGACTCGATAAATCAGCCGGGGCTACAGGCTACCCCTATCGAAAAATCAAAAAGCCGGTATCTGGAACCGTCAAGGTCGGCATTCAGTCTTCAGAAATCCATTCTTCAATGTGGTCAGTAGATACGACGACCGGGATTGTCTATTTCGCTGCCGATAAGACGTTTTCGATTACTGCGATCACTAAGGCAGCAAATGCAGTCCTGACAATTGGATCGCACACGATCATATCTGGAACGCACGTCCATATATCTGGCGTTTCAGGTATGACGCAGATCAACGGACAGCGGGCAATGGTGACTGGTGTTGGCGCTACCACAATAACCGTAGCAATCGACTCAACCGCTTATTCTAACTACACCAGCGGTGGGGTGATTCATACCAATCCGCAATCTGGAGAGCAGGTTACTTGCGGATTTGAATTTGATACGCCGGTCAGATTCAACACGACGTTGCCGGTAGGGCAAGACCATTTCAATTACCGCTCGCTTGACGGTATCGAACTCATTGAATTGCTAAATCCATGAAATCGACCGTTTCTCCCTATCAAACGTCTGCGACATGCGTCCGTATTGAGTGCCTTAACGGTGTAACTGTCAGGCTGACCGCCTACCCTTACGACCTGACCATGAGCAACGGCGCCGTCTACAAGACAGACTACGGCTATGAGCCGACTGCCTTCGCCGCCTCGGCCTCGTTCAGCCCGTCGGCTATGGATCTCGAAGGCATCGTCGCCGTCGGCAGCGTCACCCGCGATACGCTGGCATCCGGCGTCTTCGACAACGCCCGCGTTTATATCTTCAAGTGCAACTTCCTGGCGCCCATCGAGGATTACGAACCGCTGGGCGCAGGATTATTCGGCAAGTCGACGCGCATCGATCATCGTTTCCGCATTGAATGTCTCGGTCTGGTGGACGCCATCAGCCAGACGGTCGGCGGCATCTATACCGCGTCCTGCCAGCGCACCTATGGCAGCGCCGACTGTGGCATCAGCCTGGCCAGCGTCACGGTGACGGGCACACTGACCGCCGTCACCAGCAATCGCGTGATTCGTGATGCAGCGCGCGGAGAGGCGGCCGACTGGTTCGGCGCCGGGCAAATCCATTTCACCAGCGGGCCGAACGTCGGATTGAAGCCGCTGGAAATCAAGAGCTATGCAGCAGACGGCACGATTACCACCTTCGACCCGTTTTATTACGCGCCGTCAATTGGCGATGCCTACGTGATGGTCAAAGGCTGCCGCCGCCGCGAATCCGACTGCATCGCCCAGGGCAACATCATCAACTTTTTCGGTTTCACCCGCATCCCGGCGGGCAGCACTTACGCAACGATAGGCGGCGAATGATGCGTGACCAGATCATTGCCGCCGCCCGGTCGCTGATCGGAACGCCATTCCGCCACCAAGGAAGAATTGCCCAGGGGGTTGTCGATTGTGCTGGCGCCATAGTGGCGATAGCCGACGACATCGGCGCCGATTACCTTGACCAGCAAGGCTACAGCAGCCACCCCTCCAACGGCCTGCTCGAATCGGCGCTCGATGCGCAGCCGTGCCTCGTGCGCGTGCCGCTGTCCGACATGCAGCCGGCCGACGTGCTGCTGATGAAGTTCGCCAGCGATCCGCAGCACCTCGCCATTTACGTCGGCTTCAATCCGGTCTATCAGGATCACGGCATCGTTCATGCCTACGCTCAGGCGCGCAAGGTATGCGAGCACCGCCTGACCGATGAATGGCGCGCCCGCATCGTGCGCGTCTATCGCTTCCAGGGGGCTGCATGAGTACCGTCGGGCAGGGTGCCGGTTATCTCGTCGGCGGGATTGCCGGTTTTTTCATTGGCGGCCCGTCAGGCGCGATTTACGGCGCCCAGATCGGCGGCATGATCGGCGGCTATCTCGACCCGCCGAAGCAGAAGGGAAACAAGCCGCAGACCGATTTGTCCGTGCAGACGGCGACCTATGGCGCACCTATCGGCACCGGCTATGGCAATTACGCAAAATACGGCAACCTGTTTTGGGTGGAAGGCAACAAGCTGCGGCTTGAAACCGGATCGTCCGGCGGTGGCAAGGGGGGCCATGGGGGCCAGAAAAAGGCGCGGCCTGATGAAATCTACGGCACCTTCGCCATCGGTTTCGGCGAAGGCGAGATCGTCGCCTTCGGCCGCATCTGGTGCAACGGCAAACTGGTCTATGACCCGACCGCCGGCACGCTGGGGGCCAAGATGGCCAACGGGGATGTCTCCGGCAACCTGACCTTCTACACCGGCAGCGCCACGCAACTACCCGACCCGCGCATGCAGGCCGACATGGGCGTTGCCCACACGCCCGCTTATCGCGGTCTGCACTGGATCATGTTCAGTGACTGGCCGATGGCCGACTACGGCAATACGCTGATGGGCGTGCAGGTCAAGGCCGAGATCATCAACTCGGCCACCGTGACGCAATACGTGCGGCACGTATTTTCACAGGATCAAATCCCGGACACGTCGACTTATCCCGGCGCGTGGGGAATCCAGTACGGCTATTTCAATCCACGGATACAGGACGGCATTTTTCGCTGCGACATCGCCAGTGTCGCCAATTCCTACGCCTACACCTATTCGATTGGTTTTGAAGGGAATCTGCTTTCGCGTGAATCGGGAGCTTATGAAACCGGCGTGTTCGGCTATATCGGCCAGTGCGCAGCAGGTTCGGTGACTTATGTCGGCAGCACCACCGGCACTTTCAAGGTGGGCGGGGCTGATTGGAAGCTGAAAACCGCCGATGCCAACAACACCTGCCACGGCATGGCCGTTGGAGGTGACGGGCGCATCTACGCACTGGAGCGCGTCGCCGGTTCATGGCTTTTCAATATCTATGACGGGGATTCGCTGGCGCTGATTTCCTCCGGGAACAATTCTTTTATCAGGCTCGGCAGCAACCATATTTCAAATCCGTGCATTCCAGGCACCGATGTCAGTTTTTGCATTGAGCAAGATGGCATCCATGTCTGGTCTGCGCAAAGTGGCGGCGGCAACTGGAATTTCCTGGTCGGGGAAATTTCGGCGGGAAGCCTGGTGCAGTTGCATTCCTATACGGACGGCTATCTCGGCGCGATTGGGCGGTATGCCTGTATTTGTGCGGCCTTCGGTGTCTGCTACGGCGTCAACAATCATGGCGATTTTTTCGTCTATGACCGAATCAAGACGCTTAACAAAACCAATGCCACGCTGGCATCGATCATCGAAAAGCGCTGCCTGCTTTCCGGGTTGCTTTCGGCCGGCGATCTCGATACCAGCGCCATCTCACAGACCGTGCGCGGCTACAAGGTCGATGGCGTTGCCTCGATCCGCAATTCGCTGGAGCCGCTGCAGGGCGCCTGGCCGTTCGACATCGTCCCGTCGGGCTATCAGATCAAGTTCAAACCGCGCGGCGCATCGCCCGTAGCAACGATCGACATCACCGAGCTGGGCGCCGTATCCGGCAACGAAAAGGTCGGCGACATCCTGACGCAATCGCGCGAGATGGATACTCAATTGCCGGTCAAGGTGCAGGTCACCTACATCGACGCCAACCGAGAATACGACAAAGGCACCGGCCCGGGCGCCTGGCGCACCAATACCGATGCGGTCAACGTGCAGGCCATTGACATGCCAATCGTGCTCAATGCCGATGAAGTGGCCGGAATCGAGGAGACGCTGCTCTACATGTACTGGATGGAGCGGGCTGATTTCAATTTCAACTTGCCTCCGACTTGGAACGCACTGGAAGCGGCAGATGTATTTACGGTCAATGAGCCGGGCGCCAGCTACGAATTTAGACTTGTCGAACCGATCTATTTGCCAGATGGTCGGCTGGAGTGCTCGGCCAAGCTAAATAGTGCAACGCTCTACACCTGGACAGCCAAGGGGCAGGAGGGTCAAAGCACTGGCCAGGTGCTGTCCTACCCCGGCGCATCGCTGCTGACCTTGCTCGATATTCCATGCGTTGATTCGCGTTACATGGACAAGCCTGGAATTCTGGCTGCGGTCGGCGGGTATTCGGCGGCATGGAAAGGCGGGGCATTATTCCGCTCGGACGATTCCGGCCAGACCTGGAACGACGTTCAGGACTTCACGGCGCCCGGCGCAACGATGGGTGCCGCCACGAATAGCATTGGCGATGCCTCGGCTTATACAGTTGATCGCGCCAGCCGCCTGAATGTTCGATTGTTCAAAGGGTCGCTGGCCAGCGTGTCCGAAGTCGACATGTTCAACGGCGCCAACCATTTTGCCTATGGTCAGCCTGGCCGCTGGGAAATCATCGCCGCAAAAAACGCGACGCAAGAGAGCGACGACACCTGGACGCTGAGCGGGGGGCTGATGCGTGGCCGCTTCGGCACCGAGCAATACATGGGCGACCACGCCATCAACGATGTGGTGGTGCTGCTCGATCCGGATCAGATACGGTTTGTCGGGTTGGGTGTGACCGACATTGGCATTACAAAAAAATGGCGGCCGGTCACCGCTGGACGTTCTGTCGAATCGGCGATAGAAAAGGAATATGCCTACTCGGCGGTCAATCTCGAATGTATTAGCCCGGCCGGGCTGAACGGATCGCGCCATCCGGTCACCCTCGATTGGTCGCTTGTCTGGGATCGTCGCAGCCGCACGCCGGTACGCTTTCTGGCGGGCAGCGTCATGCCGCTTGGAGAAACGTCCGAGCTGTACGACGTGGAAATATGGGATGCAACCTACAGTACGCTCAAGCGGACAATCAGCGGCCTGACATCGGCCTTGGCGACATATTCCTCTGCCGAGCAGATTGCCGACTTCGGGGCCAATCAAGAAACGCTCTATCTGAAAATTTACCAGCGCTCGTCGGTCGTCGGGCGTGGCTATCCGCTGCAGGCATCGATTTACCGTCCGGTGCCGCTTGATCCGTTCATCGCTGATGTTCGGATTTTGCTGCACATGGAAGGGGCTAACGGAAGTACGACATTCACCGATGTATTCGGACACTCGATCACGGCGATTGGGAATGCGCAACACACGACGACCGATCCGCTCTATGGAACGTCAAGCTACCTTGGGGATGGAAGCGGAGATTGGCTGGAGATTTCCGACTCGGCTGATATTGAACTTGGGGCGTCGGATTTTGCGATAGAGGCGACTTTCAAGCTGAGTGGGTATTCGATCAGTTACTCGGGATATTACGTGGCGACGCTGGTAGGAAAGGCCGCCTCCGGCGCCGGCAACCTGGCGTTCTATTTCGCGCTGTCAGGCACCGCGTCTTCCTGGGACAACCTTTATTTTGTCGCCAACGACGGGTCTTATTCAGTATCGGTTCCCTTCTCGTTTGCACTCAATACGCGCTATCGGGTCGCCGTATGTAGAAGCGGTTCGAATCTGCGGTTTTTCGTCGAAGGAACACAGGTCGGATCGACTCAGGCCATCTCGATCACCATTGCAAATAACGCAATTCCGTGGTCGGTCGGGGGCATAACCTACACCGCGAATAACTATTCACTTCCTGGCCGCATTGATGAAGTGCGAGTTACATGGGCACCGCGACTGGTTTCAAACTACACGCCGTCGGCGGTTGCCTTCCCGGATTCATAAGGAACCAGCATGTCAGATACCTTTACCCCATTTGGCTCGATCATCCCGAACGCTGCCTCACAGGAACTGCGCGCCAACGGGCTTTTTGACGCCATTTCCCCGGCGTCGCTCTACGGGCTAAAAAATGCCGACACGACCGGACTGACGCTCGGGCTGCACGGCGGCAAGATTTCTATCAATGGCGTTGTCACGGTCATCGCCGATCAGACAAAATCAATGACGCCATCTGCGACGAATTACGTCCAGGCAAACCCGACGACGGGTGCTGTCACGACCAACACGTCCGGCTATACGGCGGGTTATTGGCGGATCGGTCGGGCGACGGCGGATGCGACCAGTTTCACCTGGCAGGACGACCGATTCAACGGCCTGCGAAATTTCGGCATCCTGTCGCGTGCCTTTCCGTCCGATGCGAATTACACGCTCACCGCTGCAGAAGCGGACAACGACGTGCTTTCGATCACCGCAGGCGTCATCACAGCGACATGCGACTGGATCGTGCCGCTGATCCCGCGCCAATGGACGGTAATCAACAAGACGGCGCAGAGCGTGCGCATCATCGGCGCCACCGGTACCGGCATCACCATCGCCACCGGCAAGACGGCCATTGTGATGGCCGACGGCACGAACATCGTGCGAGTGACGGCGGACACGTAATGCGTCACCTTGGAATGATCGCTACATCCGGAAGTTGGCGCCGTCACTGGATGGCTTGGCGATGGTGGAAATATCCGTTTTATCCGTCTAATCCGCGCACAATTTCAGCATTCGCTTCGCAAGTTACTGATTAATTGGCAAGTACGACTCCTTGTTCTGGTTGTGGAAACATAATTGTCGATGCATTTACGTCATCAATGAACATTACAAGTTGGCGCTTGTATCCTTTATAGTTAACCTCTTCAGCGTCATTGAATAATGCAACTTCCAGTTCTTCGTATTGTTCCATCATTCACCCGCCTTGCTTTCATGCGCTACACAACCAAAGCATTCATCAGTTTCCATTGCACACCCATAACCATCGTCAGGGAACAAATCGACAAGTTTGTGTGGCGGCTTGTCGTAAACAATTCCCGCATCGCCTGCATCGCTAAATAGAGTGCATAGTCCTTTTTCTCTAGGTCTAACAATGACTTTAGGATGGGTCCAATGTTTGCATGTTTTGCAGTGGTTCATCATTCAACCCCTAGACGCTTTGCGGTGTCGAGTGCTTTGTTAATCTGAAGGCTATTGAAGTCTTCGCCGGAACTGCAACTATTCCATTCTTTCAGTTCTTTGTTTGCAAAGACCAGCGCAGCAACCGCTTCCCGGTACGCGGCGATCAGTTCAAGGAATGATTGCAAGTATTCATTATCTGCATCAAACCTATTCCACTCTTTCGTCAGTTCATCTAGTTCATTGATGTTCATGGCTCACCTGCTTTCTGTAGTTTTCGTCAATCGCCGCATTTGCCGCTTCTATCACATCAGCAGCCTGTCGCATAAGGCGCCGAACGGTATCCTCCCAATGAATATCGTATGGCGTTAGCTTTGCGTTCGCGGCTGCGCGGAGTTCTTCGATTAGGTTCATGGTTGCTCCTTCATGGCGAAGTCTTGGAGTTCGTGTAACCAAAACTCACCATCGCCGCCTACATGCCGTGAAAATTCATTTACAAACGCTTCAATCACCTTGTTCCGGTACTCGGCAAGGGACTGCTCGGGGGTGGTGGATAGAGCGTTTCTTGCTTCTTTCTGAACCCAAGTATCACCGTTATATGATACGTACTTCTCAAGGCGACCCATTGCCTCCAGCAGCCCGTTGATTTGGGCGCGGAGTTGGTCGCGCTCAATGATTACAAGTGCAGAGTCTTTGGCTTCTTCGTCAATTATCTTCTGCCATTGAGCAACCTCGGCATCCCGGCTGGCGGCTCCAGATTGGAATGCGACAACATACAACTTTTCAATCACCTTCAGAAACTCAGGATCGTCAGTGTTTTCCCACTCAGGGAATCCTGCCTCTTTCGCCGCAGCGATGATCTGTTCGCGTGTGGTCATTCCGGCACCTCGATTTCATCATCCAGCTTCGGGTAGCGTGTCCAGCCTGTCCACGTATTGTCATTTAAGCGCGTTGTAGTACAACCAGTCTCCGGATTAAGCCATCCGTAAATCTTGATCTTCTTCATCTTCGGCTGAGCAGGGCGGGCGCGGTATATATGGAATGAGTTCCAGTTTTCTTCGTTCCAAGAAATCCACGGATAGCCTTCTACCGGAGTAGTCGTTTCAATCTCCTCTCCCGCCGCTTGCGCCGCAGCCACGTCTGCCATTGTTGGTAGGTCTCGCCATTCGTTGTTCATTTCGCACGCTCCATCAATAAATTCAATTCATCACAGCAACGCTCGTATAGTCCAACGCTCTGCCTTAGCCAGAAATCCGCATAGATTCCGCAGAATTCACGCAACAATTTCACTTCATCGCCACTGACGCCCATGCGCTGAGTCTCTGCATATCTGGTTCGGATGTTGTTCATGACGATACTCATTGCATGGCACATACTTAGTACTCCTTGATCGTCTTTATGTGCTGCGGCCAACATCAATACACTGCGCATATCACACAGTTCGTCATAGTGCTGTTCAGTCGCCCAGCCGCCTGAAAACGCTTCGGCAATCATCCTTTCGCGCATTTCCAGATCGTCGTTTTGCAGCCCGCGATTGATGAGCATTGGCGGAGATACGCGCTTCGGGCGGTAGGTGGATTGCTTACGCATTGTCAATCCAATAGCTAACTGTTTTGTACCGATCATTCCCGACCTTGCTCCGAGCCATCCCTATCTCAACCAGTTTCCGAAGATGCTTTCTAACGCCTGAATCAGAGACCGATTCAAACACCTTATCGCTTACAAGCTCATGTTGCATAGATGGAATCGTGTAGATTTCTCCGGTCAGCAGGCGCTTCAGAATCTCGTTGCGCAGATGCTTCTGAACCTTCGTTGTTGCTTGATCGGTAGCCGTATCTTTAACGGCTACTTCATCATTCTGCTTCGGCTTTCCATTTTCAATCTGGCGCTCTTTGATGATGCGGAATGACGGAACGAACGGCGTTAGGCCGAATAGGATGGATAGGGTGGTCATTCAGATACTTCCATCATGTACATCAGTGCTTTCGTATCCGCATGTACAAACGCACCATCGCCACGGATTAATAGCGTCGTCACCGGGCCGACCAGATCAACCAGATAGGCGACTCGGTTGATGGTTATTTTTGTTCCTGTGGTCATTTATTTATCTTGTTATCTTGGTTGTTGCAGTTATCAGAAAAAGACAGCTTTTCCAGCTTCGCTATACTTTTTCGCAAAGATTTTATCTTTTTAACGCGCATCTCTTCTGCTCTTTCTACCGCCTCTTCATAGGTGCGGTGCCAGTCTTTTCCACGCGCATATTGATCGCCATAACCAACATTTCCATATGCAACCATGTCTTCGTTTTCGTGAACAACTCCATCGAAAACTTCAATTCCGATGGTCAGCGCATACTTTGTAATCCATACCTTAATATTTTCGCTTTCCATTTTGTTTCCTCGCTGTCTTGTTCAAATTGAA
>Ga0116155_10002491_pt1 | contig 12499 bp, 14 predicted proteins | sample AD_UKC032_MetaG_FD_89890 | JGI IMG/M metagenome (GOLD analysis project Ga0116155, IMG submission 89890) | Active sludge microbial communities of municipal wastewater-treating anaerobic digesters from USA - AD_UKC032_MetaG | ecosystem: Engineered > Bioreactor > Anaerobic > Digestate | place: USA...
GAGAAAACCATCAAGGTCAACACAGCCTGTGCCATCGGAAATGCTAGGGAAGTAGAAACCGAACTTCCACTCTTCGGCCAACGATACATCTCCGCGCCAAATCCAGGCGTTGGTAATGGTGTTGGTCTGACCTCCTTGAAGCACCTGAATCGTGTTTGTAGTCCAGCCACCGACGTAGCCCCAAGAGTGGTTCGCCAGACGCAGCGGCTGGCCGGTCACCGTTCCTGCTGCCGCATCAAAAATCTCCTGGTTGAACTCATCCGTGTCATAGGCATTGATTCGCGCCTCAAACGCCACGCCTCGCATAAGGCGCGCGGGTTGGCCGTCGAGGGTGAACTGGTAGAAGCCTCCTGCGGCCATTGTTCCAGCCACGGCGGTGGCATGGCCGTCGGTTGCGATGGGATTGGCGGCACTGTGGTCCACTTGCCAGGCGCGGCTGCCAAATTCCGCGTGGTTGGTCAACACGGCACCGTCGTTGCCCACAGCCCCAGGGTCACGTTTGTGCCACTGAGGTTACGCCCGGTTGAAGCGTGCGGCCAGGGCGCGGAGTTGGTGGGCCATAACTCGTCGGCGCTGATTCCCGCTGCGGCGAACAGGTTTAAGCTGGACCGGTAAACAGGCCGGCCGCCAACCTGGCCACCCAGGACTTCCTTGGAGCCGTCGCTGCGGACACGCACGCGGGGTGCGTTCAACTGCTCGGATATGGCATTCAACTCCACCTCGACGCGTGGTGCGTCGGCGCGGGCCGCCTCGGCCTTGCGCGTCAACTCCTGCAACTCGGCTCGTGCTTCCTCACGGGCTTGTCGCGTCTCGGCCTCGCCGGGCAGCCCCCATGAGCGGAGGAACGGCTGCGCGGCCTGCAACCGCGCCTGCCAGTCTTCGTCCCGTTTGCGGGCGGCTTCCTTCGCCGCCTGTCGGGCCGCCGCCGCAAGAACGGGGTCGGCGGCAATGGCCTTGGCCAGCGCGTCGGCCTCCTCGTGCCGCTTTCGCGCTGCGGTCTGTTCCGGCGTGTCGGCAATGGCGGTGTCGTCAAAGACGAATATGCCCGGCGCGATCTCGACGACGTCAAGTTCTGGAAACGGGTTGAACGGCCAGGGCGGACTCCACTCGAAATCCTTGGCCGAGTAATACGTGCCCGGCTTGGGCGGCTCTTGGAGTTGGCCGTGGCTCACGCTGGCCAGCGCCAGCAGAATCGTTGCGATTGCGATTCCTTTGGTGGTTCTGGTTTTGGTTTTCATTGTGTGCGGTTCGGTTTGCTGTGCGTGTTCATTTCGCCCGCGACGTGCGGGGCTAACGCCAGGTGAGCGACCGCCGCCGACAGGCACGGCAGAGCGCACGAGGCACTCTCGAACTGCCGCCCAGCGTCGAGCGGAGAAGCGGGGCGGCGGTTCGTCTCCACCGACTTGATAGCCGTCGTGTTCATGCTTCTGTCCCGAATCTGACTGAGTGAATCCGAGGTAAAACGCTCTGACGACGATGAACGCCGCAAGTGCAACCGCCGCGAAAAACACCAAAGCGCAAATAGACGCAACAACGGATGCTGCTCCCTGTGACAAGAACGCAGGTGTCTCACCGCGCTCGATCCGATGCGAAACCCAGTAGGAGAAAGCAACGAGTGCCAGCAACGCAGCAAGCGTCACATATCCGACCCTCTTGATGCCTTTCTCGTGCTTCATGGTGAGCGTCCGATGACGGCTAACAGTTGATTATCCCGACTGGCGGTTCGGATATTGAAAGTTGGTTCAACATAAGCGCAAGTCACTATTGTTTAACGCATTATGCACGCAACGGAAGCCATCCAACGCGCGCGGGAGGTGATCCGCCTCCGACACAAGGCGCACGCTGTCCACCGAGGAAGCCTATGTCGATTGGCTGCGGCGCGACATCGGCGCCGTGCAGGGCATACCACCCACCCTGCCCAGCGAGCAGAAGCTCGAACGATTTCTGACCCGACCGGCCTTTAGACGCGGCGTGGCCGCCCGCACTCAAAACCAAGCGTTCAACGCCATCGGCTTCTTCCACAAGGACGTTCTGGGCACTCCGTTGCATGACATGGACGCGCGTCCGGGGCCACGCGGCCTGTTCGCTTGCGTCACGCTCCGACTCTAACCCAGACCAGGGCCTTGCGGCAAGCCGTCGGTGACGTGGGGGGATACCCGACCAACCTCGTCGCTCGTCTTCTTTACACCCCTCGCTCGTGCACGTCACGATTCCGGCCCGAACGAATGCGTCATCCCCGTTCGAGCGCTTTAGTGTTCGTGCCCGTAATCCTGCGATTGCGACCGCCGCTTCCCCTTCCTCGCGCGAATCTGCCGGCTGGATTGGTCGTGGGCCTCGCGGGACTGGCGCGCCGGGCGCTGCGACTTCGCCATCGGCTTGCCGGCATGCTCCTGCACCCACTGCTTCGCGACCGCAGCGCGAACCGCCGCCAGTTGCTTCGCGCTGACGTAAACGGGTCAGTTCTTGATATTGGCATATCCGCAGGAGAGCTGCACCGCGCGGCGCCTCAGGGCGTGAGATCCGCGGCGACGTGGACCAGTGACGTCGGCTGCCAAACCCGGATCAGTGGCAGGTCACGCCGGAGACGGCGCGCCTGCTGCAACACTGGCGCCATTATCCGTTCGCGGGCATGCGGCCTTTCTTCTGCCAGATCGAGGCGGTGGAAACCGCCATTTGGCTGACCGAAGTCGCCCCGCATCAGGGCGAGCGGGGGAAGAAGTTCGTCGATTACATCAAAGCGGCCAACGAGCAGGCGAACCCCGAGCTCTTGCGCATCGCGCTCAAGCTCGCCACGGGCGCCGGCATCATGCCGCGTGCCGGATTATGCCGCGTGGATGCTCCGAACCCTTGTCTTTGCTGGGCCCGAGCCGGTTCCTGCGCGGCATAATTCGGAGGTGTTTACAGATTCCGGAGAAACTGCAGTAACCGGTCGGACGGACGATAGCGGGCCAACTTCCCCCCGACCGGCTGCGCCTGCGCCAGGATCTGGTCTTTGAGCGGGAGATCTGCATCGAAGTACACCTGGGTGGTTTCCACCCCTTCGTGACCAAGAATGAGGGCAATCAAGGATCGATCCACTCCGGCCTGGAGAAGTTCCATCGCGGCGGTATGGCGGAGCACATGGGGTGTCACACGCTTCTGCCGCAGCGAGGGACAGGTCTTGCAGGCGTCAAGGGTGTGCTTGCGGACCAACCGCTGCATGGCATCGGCGCTGAGTCGCCCGGCTCGGAGGCTGGGAAAGACGAAGGCCGTTGGTTCGGTGGGCTGTTGCTTGAGCCAGTTCGCCAGGACGGCCGCCGTCGATTTGACCAACGGGGTGCAGCGCTCTTTGCGTCCCTTGCCCACACAGTGCACGTGGGCTCCAACGCCCAAGACCACGTCTTGCCGTCTGAGAGCCGTCAGTTCAGAGAGCCGTAAGCCGGTCTGGATGGCTGTGAGCAGGAGGGCATAGTCCCGTTGTCCCAACCAGGTGGTGCGATCCACGGCCGCGAGCAGGGCCTGGATTTCAGTTCGGTTGAGGAAGCCAATCAATCGACGGGTGTGCCGTTTGCGTGGGATGGCCAACATCCGCTGGATGAGAGCCGAATGCTCCGGTGCTTCCAAAGCCGCGTAGCGGAAGAAGGAGCGGATGGCAGCCAACCGCAGGTTGCGACTACGGGTGCTGTTGTGCCGGTGTTTCTCCAACTGATCCAGGAACTCGACGACCACGGCTATGGAGAGGTCGGCCAGGGTGAGTTGCGAAGGGGGCCGGCCCAGGCGCTGCTGGACAAACTCCAAGAGCAAACGGAAGGTGTCGCGATAGGAGGCGATGGTATGGGGACTGGCCCGTCGCTGGGCCAGCAAGCGTCGGGTGAAGAAACCCTCCAACAACACCGCCAAGTCAGCGAAGGTCTTCATCGCAGTCCTTTCCACCGCTGCTCCAGCCGAGCGCCGGCCGCGTGCATCAAGGCGGGGGTGCTGGACAGATACCAGTAGGTGCCGGTGATATGCGTGTGTCCCAGGAACGTCGAGAGCACCGGCAGCAGACGTTCCACCTCCTGGCCGGAACGGTACCAGCACTGCAGGGTTTCGATGGCGAAGCGGTGCCGGAGATCATGAATCCGCGGTCCGTGGCGCGCCCCGGGCGCCCGCAACCCGATCTGCCGCGAGAGGCGCAAGAACACTTCATCGACTTGGGTGACGTGCAACCGGGTACCGCAACTGGTCACAAAGAAGTGCGAGAGGGCACAAGGTGGCTGTCGGCGGGCGAAGAAGCGGTCCCGATGCTGCACGAAGGTCTTCAGCGCCTGGAGGGTGGAGGGGTGCAGTGGCACCAAGCGCGACTTGCCAAACTTTGCCTTTCGGACGGTGAGGACGGCACCGGTCCAATCGATATCTTGCGCCTGCAGGTTGAGCACCTCCCCCAGGCGCATCCCGGTGACGGCCAGCAACCCAAAGATGCAGTGGTAGGTCCACCCTTGGAAATGCCCCCACCAAGGCCCAGGGAACCGATTCCACAATCGGTAATTCATGGCGGCATCCAGAAGCCGGAGGACCTCGGCTGGCGAATAGAGATAGGGTTGCCGCCGCCTCGCCCTGACCGGCAGCAAGCCCATCGGAGGGATTTCTGTGGTCGGATCCGAGGCCAGGTTGTAGCGCGCCAAGGCTCGCACAACCGACAGCCGGTGCGCTTGGGTTTTGGGATCCAAAGCCGGCAATTGGGTCGCAAACTCCAGGGCCAAGGCGGTCGTGATCCGGGAAGCCTTCTTGGCTTCCATGAAGCCGAGGAACTGCCGCAGACGAGTCTCAGTGCGGCCCATCTTGAAGCCCAACCCCCGCTGCAATTGGAGGTAGCCGTCGACCGCTCGACCCAAGGGGTTCATCGCGCACCTCCCGGCCAAGCGATGGCCAACTGACGCAACGCGTCGAGGTCGACTTTGGCGTAAATGCCCGTCGTCTCGGGATCCCGATGACGCAGGATTTGCCCGATCTCATCCAGAGAAGCGCCGTGCCGCAGCAGGTTGGTGGCCAGACTGTGGCGGAAGACATGCGCCCCAAACCTGGGGGCCTCGACTCCTGCATCTCGGATCGCTCGGGCGGCCAACCCCGAAATCAGGGCCGAACGTGCAATCGGTCGATGCGGCGCGACGGCGCGCACGAACACCGCCCGGCAGGTACAGGCGGGCCGGTCGTGGCGTAAATAGCGCGCGAGGGCCACCCCGACGTCGTTCGGCAGGGGCAGTCGTGCCCAACCGTCTCCCTTCTTCGAGCGGATGGTCAGTTCGGCATTCTCCCAGTCAATATCTTCCAGTTGCAGGGCAATGACTTCTCCTGCGCGCAAACCCAATCGAGCCAGGAGCAGCAAGATGGCGTAGTTGCGCCGTCCCAAGGCGGTCGAACGGTCGTGGTGGTCCAGTATCCGTTGCACGGCTCCGGCAGGCAGATGCTTGGGTAACGCCGTCATTCGCCAATAGGCGGGAGCCGGCACCACAGGGGACAAATCCACTGGGTGGTGTCCCCGATAATGGAGGAAGCGCAAGAAGGACCGCAGCGCGAGAGCCGCCTGCTTCGTTCGGTACGGGCGGTGTTCACGCCCGTCGCGGCGGATGAACTCGACGACGTCGTGCGCTTGAATGCGGGACGGATGAACCCGGCCCTGGGCGAAACGCCCGACCAAGAACCGCTGGACATGCAGCGCGTAGTGCATCCGCGTCTCCTCGGTGCAGCCGCGCTCTTCCAGCAAGTAACGGGAGTAGGCGTTCACCCAGCGCTGGGCCGGAGTGACCTGAACGAGTCTGGCGGACCGGGTGACCCCGGCTTGCCGCAAATGCACGAGCAGGTGAGACAAGGCGGCGTGTTCGAACCCGCATGGCCTACGGCGTCGCCCCAGACACCGCAAGAAGCGCTCGATGTGCTCCTGGCTCAGATCCCAAACTCGGTGACGGGTCCGGACCAGCCAGACGTTCCAGTGGGCCGTGATTTGGAGGTAGCTCCGAATCGTGCGGGGACTGTAGCTCAACTCGTAGAGTTGGCTGATGTAGCGATCGATGTGTGGGCACAGAGGTCCAACATCGAGTCCTCGAAGGGACTGTAGTTCAGTGAATGATGTGATCATACGTGCCGCACTTAGACGTACGGCACGCCAGATTATGCCGCGTGGAAAGGGGCGTGAGCCCAGCAACGACAAGGGTCCGGAGCATCCACGCGGCATAATCCGCCACGCGGCATGATTCCGTTATGCCGCGCGCGGCATAACCGGCAAAACCACGGTCATCGCCATGCTCGTCGCGTGGCAGACGCTGAATGCCGTCCGCCGTCCAGCGAGCAAAACCTTCACCCGCGGGTTCATCATTTGCACCCCCGGCATCACGATTCGCGATCGGCTGCGCGTCGTTCTGCCCATCGACCCGGACAACTACTACCAACACCGGGACCTGGTGCCCAAGGATCTCTTGGGCGAGATTGCTCGGGCGAAGATCGTCATCACCAACTACCACGCCTTCAAACTGCGGGAGCGTCTCGAGGTGTCGAAAGTCGGTCGCTCACTGCTCAAGGGGCGTGGCCCCGATCTGCAAACCACCGAGACCGAGGGGCAGATGCTCCAACGGGTCATGCCCGACCTGATGGGCCTGAAAAATGTCCTCGTCATCAACGACGAGGCCCATCACTGCTACCGGCACAAAACGGTCACGGAGGGCCAGGACGCGGAAGATGAAGACGTCGACACAGAAGATCAGGAGGAAGCGGAGAAGAACAGCGAAGCGGCCCGGCTTTGGATATCAGGCATCGAGGCTGTCAAACGCCACCTCGGTGTGCGGACTGTGTTCGACCTGTCGGCCACGCCCTTCTTCCTCCGCGGCTCCGGCTACGCCGAGGGGACGCTCTTTCCCTGGACCGTCTGCGACTTCTCGCTGATGGACGCCATCGAGTGCGGGATCGTCAAACTGCCGCGCGTGCCCGTGGCCGACAACGTCCCGAGTGCCGACGTGCCCACCTACCGTGAGCTGTGGGCGCACATTGGCAAACAGATGGCGGCCCTGGTTGGTGGCGGACGACTGCCGTTGGTCGACCGACTTTCGGCGGGGATTGTTTTGGGAAAGTTGGGCGATCCGCGACCCGGTGTCGGCTTGACCAAGCAGGGGGTGCCGGACATCGACTGGATCGAGATCCCGGCCGGGACCTTTTGGATGGGCGATAAAGAAGACTGGTGCGGCAAGCAGCGTTTCCAATGCAAGCTTCTTGCACAGCCGTATCGCATCGCTCGCTATCCGGTGACCGTGACCCAGTTCCAGGCCTTCGTGGATGCAGGTGGCTACAGGCAAGCGGAATGGTGGACCGCGGCTCAGGCCGCCGGGTATTGGAAGGAAGGTAGAATCAGAAGCCGTGATTGGAGCGAAGGAGGCGCGGAACAGTGGTGCGAGGCTCCTGGCGTGTCGGGGGAGGCCTTCCGATGTCCGAATTCGCCTGTGGTAGACGTCAACTGGTTCGAGGCATTGGCCTTTTGCCGCTGGCTCTCTGAGCAGTTGGGCTGTGCCGTGTACTTGCCGAGCGAAGCCCAGTGGGAGCGTGCCGCCCGGCACACGGATGGCCGCCTCTATCCGTGGGGAGATTCGACCAACGACGTTTCAAGGCGCTGCAATATGGGCGAGACGGGCATCGGCCACCCGAGCGCCGTGGGGATGTTCCCTGAAGGACAGGCTAAATGTGGCGCCTTGGACATGGCAGGCAACGTCTGGGAGTGGTGCCGCACCAAGTGGCGCGAAGACTACGCGGACTACGAATGCGAGGTTGATGACACGCTCGAAGGTGACGATCTGCGTGTGTTGCGTGGCGGCTCGTTCGGCTTCTATGCTGACCGCGTGCGTTGTGCCAGCCGCCTCGGGAACTTCCCCGACCTCCGGTACTCGACCTTCGGCTTTCGGGTTGTGGTGTCCCCATTCTGATTTGCCTCTGGTCTCTGAGCTCTTTCCTGATTGCCAACGCCTTGCGACGTGTTGTTGGCTTTTGCCTGGCAATTTCGGCTTGTTTCGCTTCTGCCACGTTTCATCCGGCCTCGAGGATGACGGTGCGCGGCTCCGCGACTCCAGAAATGGAGCAACAGCGTATGCCGAAGCCGTTGCAGTCTACTGCACGTTGGCAGTCAGCAAATTAACCGACTATAACTCCGGCCTTGTCGTCTGGAGTCCAACTCGCGACCAAGCCAAGAGCACGTTCGCCCGGCAAGCCCTTCCAATGGTTTGGGGTTTCGCGGAAGTGAACCCGCTGGCACGAGCAGCAGGGCTTTGCCGAGGGCGAGTTCGGCGTGGCCGAGACCTTGAGCAAGGCGAAGAACACGAGGCTTGGCCGACGCGGGCATCCTCATCTCCAGCCGTGGCAAGGTCCGGTTGCTCAAGCCCGAGGAATTGCCAGCGGACTGGAACCCCGCGACCGACGCATGCCTGACGAACTGGGAGACGGTTCACCATCTCATCCGGTTGCTGGGTAGTGGTGGTGAAAGCGCGGCGACTGAGATGGTCGGGAAGCTCGGATCGAAGGCCGAGACGGCTCGGGAACTGGCCTATCGGCTCTACACGATCTGCGAACGGAAGAAGCGGGCGGCTGAGGCCCTGGCCTACAACGGCCTCGTTCAGGCCTGGCCGGAACTGATGCGCCTGGCGCAAGAATCTCGTAAGCAGGGGTTTGTGCAAGGCGAGTTGATTTGACAGGAATAAAGCAAACAAGCAAGCTTGCTTCCATGAAAGCGACCTTTGATTTGCCCGAAGACGTCCTGCGTCGGGTCAAGGCCCAGGCCGCGCTGCGCGGACAGAAGCTGCGTGAGGTGGTGCTCGAAGGAATGCTGTGGGTTCTCGAACATCCGGCGCCGGATCGCACGAAGGGCAAGAAGGCCCGCATTCGTTTTGCGGACGGCGCGGGCATCGTGAACAGCGGCGTCGGGGACTTGTCGTCGAACCCGAAGCACCTCGAGGGATTCGGGCGTGATTGAACATCCTGAGGGCATCGTGCTCGACACCGGGCCGCTGGTCGCACTGCTGGATGCGGCAGACCAACACCATGCGTGGGCGGCGGCGGAGTTTGGGCGATTCGTGGGCGCGGTGCGAGTGTGCGAGGCGGTGTTGACGGAGGCGCTCTACCTGCTGCGCACCTTGCGCCCGGCCCAGGAGAAGATCCTGGAATGGGTCGAGCGACGCGAATTGACGTGCGACTTCGTCCTGCCGGATGAGGTGCGGGCGGTGCGGGCGTTGTGGAGTCGCTACGCGAATGTGCCCATGTCGCTGGCGGATGCGTGCGTGGTGCGGATGGCGGAACTGCACCCGCGAGCGGTGGTCTGCACCTTGGATTCCCATTTCTCGATCTACCGCAAAGCGATGAAGACGCCCCTCAACCTCCTCACGCCCACCTCCTGAACGATCATGGCTCTCACGAACCAACAGCGCGTCGGCAAGGCGCTTGAACATCTCCGGGAAGGACTCGCCGGATTTATCGACCGAGAATTCCAGAACAAGTACCAGGACCTGTCCTTGGCCGAAGCTCAGCGTCGGGTGGGCACAGACAAGCTCCGCGGCAACAAGCCCATCGTCGAGTGGGATGCCGCCGCGCTCCTGCGGCTGATGTGGGAGTCCTGGAATGACGTCTTCGGCCAGACCTTGGGCCATGCCGAACGTTCGCTGGTGTCGGAACTGCGCACCATCCGTGATCGGTGGGCGCACCAGGAGAATTTCTCGAGCGACGATGCCGACCGGGCGCTTGATTCGGTCGAGCGATTGCTGGCGGCAGTGGCCGCGCCGCAGTCGGACTCGGTCCGCACCACGAAGGTGGAACTGCGGCGCCTGGTCTATGAAGAACAGGCGCGCGGGGAGAAGCGCAAGGCGGGCGGTTCGCTGATCGAGGCGGCGGCGAGCGGCACGCTCAAACCGTGGCGGGACGTTCTCACCCCACACCCGGATGTGGCCAGCGGGCGCTATCAACAGGCCGAGTTCGCCGCGGATCTCTGGCAGGTCTACCTCGGCGAAGGGTCCGACGAGTACCGCAAGCCCCAGGAGTTCTTCCGGCGCACCTTCCTGCCCGACCGCGCCAGGTCGCGCACCGTGCGGTCAGCGTATTCGCGGGCTTCGGAATACGATCCGAACGACCGAACAACGCGCTTGCCGCCAGCCTTGGCGGCCACACGATAGAAGGGGTAAGAAGCCGTCCTGCTGTAGATGGCGGCCACCTGTCCGCGATGCTTGATCCTGATCGGGAACCTCATCCTGCAAGCGGTCTTCCCGTCATCGGATTCGCCCAAAATCTGTGCGGAATCTGTGCGGGAAACCCCGGACCCTTCATTTTCCTCAGTAAATCTGGTGGGCGATGCAGGATTCGAACCTGCGACCTACTCCGTGTAAAGGAGACGCGCTAGCCACTACGCTAATCGCCCAAGCCCTCTCCCGACCATAAACACCCACCCCTGCTTGGCAACTGAGAAAGGCGCCCCTCCTGGTTGATGGTTGTGAGTTGATAGTTGAGAGTTGGACATTGGGTTCATGGTGCCCATGCGCGCCGATTCGCGTGCATGCGCGGTTGACCTCGATAGTCATCCCTCGAAGCCATGAGCGGCTTTGCTGTTCTAGCCCGCATAGCAGTCATCTTGCGAGGCCTGACTGCCACGTGCACAGACGGGGTATGAAACATGCGGGCTAGTCAGATACGATTTCTCCGGCGAATCCCTGTTGCCGCAGCGCCTCGTAGAGCACGATGCCCACGCAGTTCGCCAGGTTCAACGACCGCGCCCGCGGGTGGAACATCGGCAATCGCAGCCACCACGCCCGGTGCGCCGAGAGCAGCGCGGACGGCAACCCGGCGGTCTCGCGTCCGAACACCAGGTAATCGCCCGGGGCAAAGGCCGCCTCCGCATAGTGCCGGGGCCCATGCGACTCGATGAACCAGAGCCTGGCATCCGGCCGCACCTGGCTGCGGAACTCGGCCCAGCTCGGCCAACGGCGCCACTCGACATGCTGCCAATAGTCCATGCCCGCGCGGTGAAGTCGGCGGTCATCGAGCTCGAAACCGAACGGCTCGATCAGATGCAGGCGGGTCCGCGTCGCCGCGCAGAGCCGGGCCACGTTGCCGGTATTGGGCGCGATCTCGGGTTCGAGCAACACCACGTGAAACGGGTCGGGTTGTTCCAGTGTTGGCATTGCGTGTGGCCCGGAGGTCCTGGCGACGGTCACTCCAGCGCGGAATCGCTCCGGCGCGGTCGAGCCTTCCGCCCATACGTCACCCTCCATAACACAAGCCCGTGCGCCGGCGCCGTCATGCCGGCCACGCGCCGGTCGCGGCTCTCGAGAATCCCGGCCATGTCCGACTGCCTGATTTTCCCGAGCCCGACCTGCACGAGCGTCCCCACAATGCCGCGACACATTTTGTAGAGAAAACCATCGGCCTCGATGATGAACGTCAGCATCGGCCCGTGCCGGCGCACGTCGCAGCGAAACACGGTCCGCACGGACGAGGCGCGCGCGTAGCCGGGGTTGGCGGTGAAGGACTGGAAATTGCGGCGCCCGACGAGCGATGCGGCCGCGGCGCGCATGGCGGCGGCATCGAGCGGGCGCGGGACGTGCCAGGCCTGGTGGCGCCAGAGCGGGTTCATCGCCGGGTGATTCCAGACCAGGTAGCGATACTGCTTACGGACCGCATCGAAACGCGCATGGAAATCGGGCCGGCAGCGCGCGGCGCTCAGCACGCGAATATCCTCGGGCAAATGAGCGTTCATCGCCAAACGCAGCTTGGCGCCGGTCATCCGCCACTCGTCCCGCGGCACGTCCAGATGCGCGACCAACCCCGCAGAGTGCACCCCGGCATCGGTCCGGCTCGATCCGTGCACCCGCGGATGCGACGCGAACAAGCGGGCCAGCGCTTCCTCGATGCGCTGCTGAACGCCAAGACCGATCTTCTGGATCTGCCAGCCTTCGTACCCGGTCCCGTCGTAGGCGATCGTCAGCTTGAGACGAACCCGGGCACGTGTCCCTGCCGGGACTTTCTCGCCCTGCACGACCGCCGCTTTCCCCGGCGCGCCGATGTGTCGGCGATCGAGAGTCGAATGCCCGGGGTCCGACATATGCTTCATTGCGATTTCCGATGCGGATCTCGAGTCGCGGCTCCCGAGGGATCGTCCAGAACCCGCCGGACCGCCTCGAACACCTGGTCGACCGAGATCAATCGCAGACATTCGAGGGGAGGCGCGTGGCAGCATCGGCTCTTGAGACACGGAACGCATGTCAACGGGTGTTGCAGAACGTGACCGTCCTGATCGTACGGGCCGGTGCGCCGGGGATCGGTCGGACCGAACAGGGCAACCACGGGCGTGCCCAGGGCAGCCGCCACGTGCATCGGACCGGTGTCGTTGCTGACAAGCACCCGGCAACGGCGGATCCACTCGACCATTTCCGGCAGGTTGATCTGCCCCGCCAGATTCACGCACCGATCCAGACGCCCGGCGCAGACCGCCTCCGCCAGCGCACGGTCGCTGCCCCCCCCCAGCACC
>Ga0116155_10002493_pt1 | contig 12490 bp, 10 predicted proteins | sample AD_UKC032_MetaG_FD_89890 | JGI IMG/M metagenome (GOLD analysis project Ga0116155, IMG submission 89890) | Active sludge microbial communities of municipal wastewater-treating anaerobic digesters from USA - AD_UKC032_MetaG | ecosystem: Engineered > Bioreactor > Anaerobic > Digestate | place: USA...
ACGACATATCGCTCATAAAGGGCGCGCTTTTCGCGTCGTTGAGCTATGAAGTGATAAAAAGTTTTTTTTCGTACTACATCACCGAGATCAACGATTACTCGTCGATTTTCGGCTCGCTCAACACCATCGTCATACTGATGATCTGGATATGGTACACGAGCTTCATTTTCGTCATCGGCGCGGAGATGGCCTGGGTCTTCCATGAAAGAAAGACCGCCGGTGAAACAGCGCCGCAAAAAACGCCGGCCGCCGCCGCTATGCGCGATTGATACTGCGGTTTCAGGTCAAAAATCCTTGATTATTTTGACATGTGGTGCTATATGATTAATAATGAGCGAATTTCTGAAAATCCTCGTCCTCGACGATGATTCCTTCGTCAGGTCGTCTCTCACGGAACTGCTTTCTGAAAGATACCGGCTTCTCCTGCTCGGCAGTTACCTGGAATTCAAATCCAGGCTGAACGAGTACAATCCGCATATCCTTTTCCTGAGCCTGAAGCTCGCTGACTCGAGCGGAATTGAAATCTGCCGAAGCCTGAGAAGGGCCGGCAAGTACGACAACATGATGATCATCATCATAACCGATTCCTACGATTCCGGGATCATAGAGGAGGGTTACGCGGCCGGTGCGGACGATTTCATCAGGAAACCGTTTATCCCGTTCGAGGTGACGGCGAAAACCTCGATCTTCGAACGAATCATCCGCGGAAGGATGAACCTCGAATCGGCCTTTAAAGACCAGCTCGGCTACAACAGGAAGCTTTACAAGCTCGAAGAGATCATCAAGCGGGGGCTCTCGGCCAGGAGCGCATCTTTCGACTACAATGCGGTCGAGACGCTCCACGATATAATCCCCTTCGGATATTTCGAAATCGTCAGACATGATGATAGCGGTTTCAGCCCGGTGGCGCAGAAATGCTTCGACGACAACGGGTATCTGCCGCTGGCTGCCCTTCAGGAAGGCGGTCTGTTGAAGTCGAAAATAGATCCCAAGGGCAGGTCTTTCAGGATTCAGAAAAAAAGCGGGATGATTTACCTGTATATACTGCCGCTGGTCCAGGCCCAACGCGCGTTCGGCTACGCCCTTTTCGAATCCGCCGCGGAGTTCAAGGAGGACGACCGCAAGATCATGGGGCTGTTCATGGATTACATCGGCGTGATGAACGAACGGTTCAGCATCGAGAGAATGCTGAAGAACAAAAACAGCGAGTATAAAGCCGAGATTTCAAAGATCCGTAAACTGCAGGTTTCGCTTCTTCCCGACTTCAAAAATATAATCGGCTACGATATCGCCTCGTCATACCTCCCGGCCGCCGACCTTTCGGGGGATTTTTTCGACGGATTTTTCATGAGCGACGACGTGTATCAGCTCATTATATGCGATATATCGGGCCACGGCATGGCGTCGGCTTATGTAGGCAACCAGATCAGGACGATTTTCCGCAACGCTTCGGCCGCAGACAGGTCTCCCTCGGATGTCGTGAAGGCCATAAGCGATTCAATGCTCGGCGACCTGAAGGACATGGCCTATTACGGAACGGTGATACTCTGCCAGATACGCCTGAAAGAAGGAAAGATAAAATACCTGAACGCAGGCCATCCCCCGGCGTTGTATTTTTCCCGGAACAGCGGGGTGAGAAAGCTGCCGCAGACAGGGCCCCTTGTCGGCCTTTTTGATGACAACGAATACGCGTATACCGAGATGGTCATGGAAGAGGGCGACTGCCTTTTCATGTACACCGACGGCATAACCGAAGCGTCGCCCATGCATGACAGGAACAAATACGAGATGTACGGGGAGGAAAGGCTGGTAAGCAATTTCAAAAAGGCCCAGGACCTTTCGTCAAGGAACATCATCCATTCCATCCTCGGGTCGGTGTACGAGTTCATCGATTACCGGGACCAGGAGGACGATATGACGGCCATCTGCATACGTAAGGACAGCAGTGTGGGCGGGATCGTGATGTTTTGATCGTTACGAGCAAAAAAATAATATTATTGAGGAGTAATACAATGAAGATCGCGTTAAAAATAATCGGAGGCATAATCGGCCTGGTGGCTGCGGTGATTCTCATCGCAGGGATAGTGCTGATAATCGTGGTCGACAAGGAATTCATCCAGGACAGGATGCGCGAGGCGCTGAACAGGCATGTGACGATCGAAAGCATCGATGTCGGCATCTTTTCCGCAATTTCGGGCATCGAGGTCAACGGCGTTTACATATCCAACTACAAGAACGCGCGCCAGCTCGAGGCGCTCAGGGACAAGCCGGTCCCGTCGAAAGACGTTTTCGTGAGCCTGAATTCGTTTACTTTCAAGGTCTCTCTTCTCCCGCTCGTGCACAGGCAGCTGGTCCTCAGGGAGCTTGTCCTGCGCGAGCCGAAAATCAGCGTGGTGAAGAATGAAAACGGCGGATACAACTTCGACGACCTGCTGAAGCCGAAGCCCATGACCGCTGAGGAAAAGGCCGAGGCCGAGAGAAAGAAAAAGGAAGAGGCGCTGGAGCCCGACAAGCCAATGACAGCCGACGATATCCCTGTTGCGGTGTCTGTGGGTAAAATCGGCATTGAAAAGGGCAGGCTTTCGTACCTTGATAAAAAATATGACCAGACCTTCGAGGTGTATGACCTTGCGGCGTTTGTCAAAAACGTGGACATCGACCCGAAGGCCCTTGAAAAGCACGATTCACTGAAGATCGAACTCGATTTCGGCGTTAAAACGACCGGACCCATGAAATCAGGCAGCGTCAAGTCATTTGACATCGGTTTTGCGGTTGATGCGGATGCGCGGCCGTTTGACCTGAAAACGAGGAAGCTCGACCCGGAGCTCACGATCAAGGCGGGCATGCCCCGAGGCAGCCTTACCGGGCTCCAGATTTTCGAGGAGCTGAAGAAGATCGAGGCATTGACCAAATATATCGGCAAGGTTGGGTTCCTGAAAGACACCGTGACCTGGAAAGACGCTTTCGTGAAGGCTTGGTACAAGGCGGGCACAGTGAAGCTCGAGGACGGGACTCTCAAGACCGACGATTTCAATCTCGGTTATGCGGGCAAGGCTAACGTCAATTCCAAGGACATCGACGTGAAGCTCGACATGGTCGTGGCTGAAAAATACGACAAGGAAATCAGGAAGTCCCTTGAATCGAATGTCAAAAAGGTCCTGACCGGCAAGCTCGCCAAGGTCGTCAAGCCCGAGAAGCTCGTCGATGAGGCGATGAAGCCCCTCGTCAACAAGGACGGCAGGATATTCCTCGGATACGAGGTCGGCGGCACCATGTCAAAGCCTGAAGCATCTCTGGTTCATCCCAAACTCGGCTCGCTCGGCGATCTTGCAAAGGACGCCGCGGGCATGGCGGTCGACGCAGCCAAGGAAGCGGCCGAGAAAGAAGTCAACAAAGCGGTCGACAAGGCGACCGACAAGGCGGCCGATGAAGTCAAGAAGGCCGAAAAGAGCGCGGGAAAAGAAATAAACAAGTCGACGAAGTCCCTGAAGAAGAAACTGAAGTTCTGAGGCCGCGGCACCGGAACGCCATGAGAAGAATCATTCCGCTGAATCCCGCTGAGGAGAGGATAGTCGAGAACGTTAAAAACCGCCTCAGCGGGGAGGGCAGATCCGAGGAATACGAATCCGTGGCCAACAATGAAACGGCCCTGCATGATCTGGCCACGGCCATTTCAAAATATCCTTCTATCCTCGGCGTTCAGCGCCTCGGGCTTACCGGGCGTTCGGTCGACACCCTCGTCAAAACTCTGCAGATAAGGGATACCGCCGACCTGGTCCTTCACGTTCCCACTAAGGCCCTGCTCGGGAAGAGCCTCTTTTTCGCCAAGATCAATTTTTTTTACCTGCTCTATTACCTGGTCGACGAAGAGCGGGGCGGCCGCGCCGAAATAACGGAAGCCATCTCCTCGACCGTGTTCAACCTGATGGCCGAGGAGGTCTTTCTTTCCATAATTTCTGACCGCGATATCCCGGAGCACATAAGAAGCAATGCGGGGTACCTTCTCGCGAACATGTGGGAGTACCGAATGGACCACGGAGTCGAGGAGTTCGCGCCGGTTTTAAACGGCATATGGAAGGCCCGCAGGAGTCTGCATCCCGCATTCGGCACGATGCTGGGAGTCTCGGAGCTGTTCAAGGTTTCTGAAACCACGTCGCACATATGGGTGGATTTCCTGCAGCGGGACAATCTCTGCATCGAAGAGGTCGACGCGCTCAGGGAGTTCCTGCTGGGCCTCAGCTACGAGGAGATGAAGGTGCTGTCGGCAAACATGGACAGGACCGGAAAATCGTGCCTCCGCGAGCATGAAATCGACATCATTCTCGGGCAGAGGAAAAACTATCCCGAATACGTGTACGACGATCCGAGGGAGCTTTTCAAGTCATACCGTCACCGGCATAAAAACGCGAGCTTCAGACTCATGGCCAACCGGGAAGGGCCGAAGAAGACCCTCGAGGAATACGTAATGTGCTATCTGCTCGCCGGCCCGGGCGAATGGATCGCGCCGGAATGCACCCTGGAATGAATCCGCCTCAATCAGGGTCGTTGTATCCGCATCCCTCGTAGGGGCTCAGCGGCCCCGCGGTGTCGAGGTGTTCGACGTCGTCGTAATGGGGAAAGCCGCTGCACATCCTCGGCCTTATGGGATGGATCGAACAGGCGGGAATCCCGTTTTCGTCATGGATGAAATGCTTGCATCTGTAGTGGTAGGGGAGGTCTTCGGAGGGATTTTCGTATTTGAATATCAGCATGGGGTAAATGAGATAGATATCGGAGAACTTCGGGTCTATTTTCGGGGATTTTATCCAGTATTCGTACGCTTTTTGAAGAAGTTCGGGCGACTCCGCCAGCCGCACGTCCTGGCAGCAATATCCCCTGCGTTTGCAATGCCCCATGTTTTTCTCCTTGATTTTTCAGGAATGTCCAGTATTTTGAAACATAATTCTATTTGCTTGACAAAATAGACAATAAAAATATTTGATTTTCCATTAATCTACCGGGAAAGATCCGCCGAGACCGCGCTGAAATGACATTCTCAGGTAAATTCTGATCGTTGCGGCGGGTCTTCATGGAGTCTCAGAAGATCGCTTCGAGGAGAAAGGAATGACCAAACTTGACGGTTTTTCGGCTGCCGAACTTTTTGAACGGGAAAACGGCTACGCCTACAACGATTTTATCATACTGCCGGGATATATCGATTTCGCGCCCGAGGACGTGAACCTTGAATCCAACCTGACCAGAAACATCAGGATCAAGAGCCCGATGGTCTCCAGCCCCATGGACACCGTGACCGAGAGCAAGATGGCCATCGGCCTCGCGCTGATGGGGGGAGTGGGCATAATCCATTACAACAATACGGTCCAGGAGCAGGCCGATCAGGTAAAGAAGGTCAAGCGTTACGAGAACGGCTTCATAAACGAGCCGATGGTCCTGTCTCCCTCGAATATCATAGCCGACATCGATCGCATAAAGGAAAATTACGGTTTTTCGGGTATCCCCATAACCGAGAACGGCAAGCTCGAATCGAAGCTCCTGGGGATCGTCACTAACAGGGACTTCGATTTCGAAACCGACCGCGGCAAGAAGCTTTCCGAAGTCATGACCACCGACCTGCTGACCGCGAAGGTGGGCATTTCCCTCGTCGAGGCCAACAATATCCTGAAAACGTCGAAGAAGGGCAAGCTTCCCATCGTTGACAACGAGGGCCGGCTTGTGGCCCTCATGTGCCGCAACGACCTCCTGAAAAACCGGGAATACCCGCTCGCATCCAAGGGCGCGAGGAAGCAGCTTCTCGTGGGCGCCGCTATTTCCACCAAGGACGAGGCCAGGGAACGGCTCGAAGCCCTGGTCGCCGCAGGGGTCGATCTCGTGGTCATCGATTCGGCGCAGGGCAATTCGGTATATCAGGTCGAAATGATCAAATACATCAAAAAGAAATTTCCCCAGATCGACATCATAGGCGGCAATATCGTCACCGAGGAGCAGGCCGAAAACCTGATCAGGGCGGGCGTTGACGCGCTGCGCATCGGCATGGGGCCAGGCTCAATCTGCACGACACAGATGACGATGTCGGTGGGCAGGGCGCAGGCCACTGCGATATTCAAGACGGCCAGATACTCCCGTAAATACGAGGTGCCGGTGATCGCCGACGGGGGCATCGCCACCATAGGCCATATCTCCAAGGCCATGGCCCTGGGCGCTTCGTCGGTGATGATGGGATCGATGTTCGCAGGGACGGCCGAGGCCCCCGGCGATTACTTCTACGAGAACGGCGTGCGCCTGAAAAAGTACCGCGGCATGGCGTCCCAGGAGGCCATGGAGGCCGGCGGATCGAAGCGCTATTTCGCCGAGGACGCCAAGATCAAGGTCGCGCAGGGTGTTTCGGGCTCGGTCGTCGACAAGGGATCGCTGTTCGATTATGTGCCCTACCTGATACAGGGTATACGGCATTCGTTCCAGGACATGGGGGCCAGGGACGTCAAGACGCTGCATGAATACCTCTATTCCGGAAAACTGAGGTTCGAACTGCGCTCGCTGTCGGCCCAGATCGAGGGCGGGGTGCATGACATGTATTCATACAAGGAGCCCAAATACATGTGAGGAAACGGCTCCCGGGGGGGTGAGGATGATGCTCAAGGACATTGTGCGAAAGAACAGGAGCTACCGCCGTTTTTACCAGGACAGGAAAATTCCCCTCGATGACCTCAGGGACCTTGTCGACCTGGCCAGGCTTGCGCCGTCGGCCGCGAACCGGCAGCCGTTGAAATACATCCTCTCGGCCGATTCGGCGAAAAATTCGACCATATTCCCGTATCTCGGATGGGCCGCGTACCTGAAAGAATGGCCCGGGCCCGAGGAGGGCGAACGCCCCTCGGCCTACATCATCATGCTTTCGGACAAGCGGATAAGCGACGAGGTCATCTGGGACCACGGCATCTGCGCGCAGACCATGCTCCTGGGCGCGGTCGAGAAGGGTTACGGCGGATGCATCATCGGCTCAGTGAACAAGAAGGGACTGCGCGAGGTCCTGTCCATCCCCGAACAATACTCCATCGAGCTCGTCATCGCGCTGGGTGTGCCCAGGGAGACCGTGGTCATCGACGGGGTGCCTCCCGACGGGGACATCAAGTACTGGCGCGACGAAAACCGGGTGCATCACGTGCCCAAGCGCTCCCTGGATGACCTGCTGCCGGACCTGTAATGTACAGGGTCACGATACGCTTCTATGAAGAGCTCAATGACTTTCTTCCCGCGGCGAAGAGGAAAAGGGACATCGTCCACACGTTCAAGGGAAAGCGCTCGGTCAAGGACCTCGTTGAATCGTTCGGCGTGCCGCATGTTGAGGTGGACCTCATTCTGGTGAACGGCAGATCGGTCGATTTCTCTTACATCGTTTCAGATGATGACCGCATCAGCGTGTATCCTGAATTTGAAACGCTGGACATTCAGGGCGCATCAAGGCTCAGGCCCGAGCCGTTGAGGGACACGAGGTTCGTTCTCGACGTGCACCTGGGCAAGCTGGCCCGCAGGCTCCGGCTGCTCGGCTTTGACGCCGACTATGAAAAGGACAGGGATGACGATCATCTCGCGCGGATTTCGGCCGAAGAAAAAAGGGTGCTGCTCACCAGGGACCGGCAGCTTTTGATGAGGCGTTCGGTGACCAGGGGATTCATCGTGAGGAGCACCGATCCGGCAGCGCAGGTGACAGAGGTGCTCGAAAGGCTCGACCTGTGGTCCAGGTGCAGTCCGTTCACGAGGTGCATCGAGTGCAACGGCATCATCGGGCGCCTCGACCCGGCCGACGGCGGGGATGATTATTCGGCAGCGATGGATCTGGTGCCTCCGGGAGTCCGGTCATGGTGCACTGAATACTTCCGCTGCCGCGGGTGCGGCCGCGTATACTGGCGCGGGAGCCACTATGACAAGCTTGACCGCGCGGTGAGAGAGATCATGGAAGCGGGGAAAGAGAGACGTGACCGATATTGAATTCATGGAGCTCGCCCTTGGCCTGGCCGCAGAGGCCGGGGAGCTCGACGAGGTGCCGGTGGGCGCGGTAATCGTCAGGGACGGCATGGTCATCGCCCGGGCGCGCAACTCGAACCGCAGCGACAACTGCGCGACGCGCCATGCCGAGATGATAGCCATCGAACAGGCGTCGCGGATATTGGGAAACGAACGGCTCGTCGGGTGCGGGCTCTTCGTCACCAAGGAGCCCTGCGCCATGTGCGCCGGCGCCATAGTGCACGCGCGCATCGAAAGGCTCGTGATCGGCGCGCGTGACCGAAAATACGGCGCGTGCGGGACAGTGCTCGACGTGTGCGGCAATGCGCTCCTCAACCATGTTCCGGCGATCGAATTCGGGCTGCTCGAGGAGAGGTCAGTCGGGCTGCTCCAGAATTTTTTCAAAAAGAAACGGGAGAGATGAAATCCCCCTGGAATCCTGCCTGAATTTTTCATGTTCGGGCGAAAATGTGATTGTAGTAAAACAGCGGTTCTGGGAAACTTCTGAATCAGCAAAAAGGAGAGGAGACCTGCCATGGCAGTCGCAGCGCTCGCATTCGGCATTATTTCGATTGTCCTGTCTTTAATCCCGGGACTAAACATTTTCGGCCTGGTTTTCGGCGTTATCGGTATAGCGCTGGGTATAACAGCGAGGAACAGGTTGAGGCGTGAAGGAAAACCGGCAGATTTCGCGACCGGCGGAATGATAACCTCGATAATCGGCACGGTTTTTTCGTTCCTGTTCTTCCTCGCCTGCGCTGCCTGCGTGGGAGGAAGCGGTTTGATGTTCGACCGTATGATGCGGCAGATGCAGGAGCAGGGATTCGACTCTCAGCGCATCCAGGAAGAGATGAAGCGCAGCATGGAAAAAGCCATGGAGCAGGGAAGGATGCAGCAGCAGGAGCAGAACCGGCAGGATCAATCACAGCAACCCCGACCCGAGGAAAAAATAAAGGTTAAGCCCAATCAGATCTGATCAATCCTCTGAAAGATACCGGTCAATGGCCTCGGCGGCGCATCTCCCCTCGTGAATGGCCCATACGACCAGGGACGCCCCGCGGTGCGCGTCGCCTGCGGCGAAAACTCCCTTGCGGCTGGTCATGAAGTCCCGGTCAACCGCGATGTTTCCCCGTCCGTCGAGCGAAATCCCCAGTGCCTTCACCATTCCTTCATGGATGACATGCTCGAAGCCCATGGCTATGAGCACGAGGTCCGCATCGATTTCGAACTCGGAGCCGGGGATCTCGGCCATCACCGTTTTCCCGCTTTCCTCCTTCCATTCGACCTGGGCTGCCAGGACCTTCTTCACCGAGCCGTTTTCACCGATGAATTTCTTGGTCACGATGTTCCATCTCCGCTCGCAGCCTTCCTCGTGCGAGCTCGATGTCTTGTAGAGCCGGGGCCACAGCGGCCAGGGCTCCTTCGCCGTCCGGTTTTTCGGAGGCTGCGGCATGATCTCGATCTGCATGACCCTGTGCGCGCCCTGCCGGTTTGCGGTCCCGACACAGTCTGAGCCCGTGTCGCCGCCGCCTATTACGAGGACGTTCTTGTTCAGCGCCATGATCAGATCCCGGTCGCTGATGGGGTCCCCGCGGACGATACGGTTCTGCTGAGCGAGGTATTCCATGGCGAAATGCACTCCCCTGAGGTCCCTTCCCTCTATCGGAAGGTCGCGAGTTTTCCTGGCGCCGATAGCTATGCACAGCGCATCGTTCTCCTTCAGCAGTTCTTCGGCCGATATGTCCTGTCCGACCGAGACGCCGATCCTGATGACAAGTCCCTCCTTCCGGAGCACCTCGATCCGCCGGTCGATTATTTTTTTATCGAGCTTGAAGTCCGGGATGCCGAAGCGCAGATATCCGCCGACGCTGTCCTCCCTTTCGTACACGGTCACGGTGTGTCCCGCCCTGTTCAGCATGTCCGCGCACGCGAGCCCCGCTGGCCCGCTGCCGATGACGGCAGCTTTTTTGCCGGTGCGCCGGCGCGGGGGCCGGGCCTTGACGTATCCCGCCTCGAAGGCCTTTTCGATGACCGCGACCTCGTTCTGGCGTATGGTCACCGCGTCGTCGTTGATCGACAGCACGCACGACGCCTCGCACAGCGCGGGACAGACCCTGCCGGTGAATTCGGGGAAGTTGTTGGTCTCCTGGAGCACCTCGTACGCATCCCTCCATTTGCCCCTGAAGAGCAGGTCCTGCCATTCGGGCATGACGTTCGCGACCGGGCAGGCCCAGTGGCAGAACGGCACCCCGCATTCCATGCAACGCGAGGCCTGCGACATTCTGGCGTCGTCGGGGAGCGTCTGCTCTACTTCGCTGTAGTCGTTTATGCGGATTTCGACGGGCCTGTAGCCCGATTCTTTTCTCTTGATTTTAAGAAAGCCTTGCGGATCTCCCATCAGAAAGTACCTCCAAGCTGCTGTTCTTCCCTGATAGCCTTGAGTTTTTCGTCTATCTGCTCGATCATCTGTTCCTTGATCGCGCGCTTGTATTCGAACGGCATTACCTTGACGAACTTCGGCAGGTATCCGTACCAGTCGTCGAGAATTTCCCTGGCCACCGAGCTTCCCGTGTGCCTGAGATGCCGGTGGAGAAGCCCTATGATCGCGTCCTGGTCGTCGTAGTCGCGCACCGGGGTGAGCTCGACCATGGCCTGGTTGCAGAAAAAGCCGAAGTTGGAGTCGCGGTCGAGCACGTAGGCAACGCCGCCGCTCATGCCCGCGGCGAAGTTGCGGCCGACTCTGCCCAGGACCAGGATGCGGCCGCCGGTCATGTATTCAGCGCAGTGGTCGCCCGTCCCCTCGATGACGGCCTCTGCTCCGCTGTTGCGCACGCAGAAGCGCTCGCCCGCTATTCCCCGTATGAAGGCCTGTCCGCCCGTGGCCCCGTACAGCACCGTGTTGCCGATTATGATGTTCTCCTCCGGCCTGAACGTGGAGCCCGCGGCCGGCACCGCTATCAGCTTTCCGCCCGAGAGCCCCTTGCCGAAGTAATCGTTCGCGTCGCCCTCGAGCCTGAACGTTATCCCCCTCGCGAGAAACGCGCCGAAGCTCTGGCCCGCGCTGCCCCTGAACGTGCAGTTGATCGAATCCTCGGGAAGGCCCCGCTCGCCGAATTTTTTCGACACTTCATGCGAGAGCATGGTCCCGGTCGCGCGGTCGGTGTTTCTGATCGCCATCTCGATGTACACGCTCGCGGGACGGTTTTCGGAGAGCACCGGGCTCGATTTCTGTATCAGCGTCCTGTCTACGACGCTGTCGATCTTGTGAATCTGGCTTTCGCAGCAGTGGAGCGCGTTTGTCCCGGCCTCTGCGGGAAGGTGCAGAATCCTGGACGCGTCAATGGTGCCGGTTTTCCAGTTTTCAAGTTTTCGCAGAGCGAGAAGGTCGGTCCTGCCGATCAGGTCGTCGAATTTCGATATCCCGAGCGAGGCCATGATCTCCCTGACCTCCCTGGCCATGAACATGAAGAAGTTGATCAAGTGATCGGGCCTGCCTCTGAACCTTTTCCTGAGGTCCGGATGCTGTGTGGCGACCCCGACAGGGCAGGTGTTCAGATGGCATTTGCGCATCATGACGCAGCCCAGCACGATGAGCGTCGAGGTGCCGAAACCGAATTCCTCGGCGCCGAGGATTCCTGCGAGCACGATGTCCCTTCCGGTCTTGAGCTGTCCGTCTGTCTGGAGCCTCACCCGTCCCCTCAGGTTGTTCATGACGAGCGTCTGGTGGGTTTCAGACAGGCCTATTTCCCACGGCAGGCCGGCGTGCTTGATGGAGCTTACCGGGCTCGCGCCGGTGCCGCCCTCGAACCCGCTGATGAGGATGTTGTCGGCGTGGGCCTTGGCGACGCCCGCCGCGACCGTACCCACTCCGCTTTCCGAAACCAGCTTTACGCTGATGCGCGCGCGGGGATTGGCGTTTTTCAGGTCGAAGATCAGCTGCGCGAGGTCTTCGATGGAATAAATGTCGTGATGGGGCGGCGGTGAAATGAGGGTCACGCCAGCGGTCGAGTACCTGGTCCTGGCGATGATCCTGTCGACCTTGTGTCCCGGAAGCTGGCCGCCCTCGCCGGGTTTCGCTCCCTGGGCTATCTTGATCTGAAGCTCGTCCGCGTTCGCCAGGTAATTGCTGGTCACGCCGAAGCGGCCCGATGCGATCTGCTTTATTGCGCTGCGCGCGAAGGTCCCGTCCGGGCGGGGTACGAACCTTTCGGGGTCCTCTCCTCCTTCACCCGAATTGCTGCGGCCGCCGAGGGTGTTCATCGCCACCGCGATGGTTTCGTGCGCCTCCCTGCTGATCGAACCGAAGGACATCGCGCCGGTGGTGAGGCGCTTGAGTATTTCCTGCTCCGGTTCCACGTCTTCGATGGGTATGGGGTCTGTTTTTTTGAACTCGAACAGCCCGCGGACGAAGCGAGGGGCCATGTTGTATTCGTTGACGGTGCGCGAGAACTCCTTGAACTTTTCGTAATCGCCGTTCCTGACCGCCGTC
>Ga0116155_10002497_pt1 | contig 12477 bp, 17 predicted proteins | sample AD_UKC032_MetaG_FD_89890 | JGI IMG/M metagenome (GOLD analysis project Ga0116155, IMG submission 89890) | Active sludge microbial communities of municipal wastewater-treating anaerobic digesters from USA - AD_UKC032_MetaG | ecosystem: Engineered > Bioreactor > Anaerobic > Digestate | place: USA...
GGCACCCTGCCCGCCTCGCCCTCGGCGGCGGTCAGCGCAATGACCGTGACGGCCACTTCGGCAGGATCGGCGGCGCAGGAGCAGCGGGCCGCGACGTTTACGCTGGGGGCGGGCTTTACGGGGAACGCGCCCACATTTGCGCTCGTTGCGCAGAACAATACCTCACCCCCTGGCTATGGTAATTACAACGCAGCAATCTTTGGCAATTCAGTCGCAGCCATTACCGTAGGCAATGCGATGGGGGTCTACGGCACCGCTTCTGGCGCCGAGACCTCAATCGGTGGGTTCTTCGCTGGCTCTGGACCATGGAATATTGGTGTGCTGGGGTCCGGTACTACGGCCGCAGCGAGTGGATCCATTGGCGTACTCGCGACTCTCAACAGAAACGTTGTCTCACCGGGTGTCCTTTCGATTGTCACCGCCCTCCTCGCGGACAACGGCGGGGTCGCCGCGCCGATCTTCCTCGCGCGGGACAACGGGGCGACCGTCGTATCGATCCCCAACGGTGGCGGTATCCAGTGGGTTGACCAAGGCGCGAAGCCGACGTGCGACGCAACCACGCGCGGACTCGTCTGGTACGACGCGGGCGCAGGCGGCGTCGCCGACACCGTCGAGATGTGCGGCAAGGCCGCCGCCGACACGTATTCATGGGTCGCTCTCGCGACGTTCTAAGGAGAACCAGAATGAAGAAGCTCCTCCTCATCGCACTCCTCGCCAGCCCCGCGCTCGCCGTCACCGGCAGCATCACCTGGACCGACGCGCAGAACGCGCGGTTCGCCAGGGACCGCCTCAAGCTCGGCAACGCCGTGTGCGTCTCCGTCGGCCTCCCCGACGGCTGTACGCAGGCGCAGGCGCGTGCGGCCTTCTGCGCCCGCGAGGGCTCCTCCTCGCCCACCGCGCCGTGCGTCGTCAACGGGCTGTCGAGCGGCAACGTAGTGATCTACGGGACCGTCGCGGAGTACCTCGACAAGTACGTCATCACGTCGTTCTTCTTCCCGAACCTGAAGCAGCAGCAGCAGAACGAGGACAAGGCCAAGTTCGAGACGTGGCTCCTCACGGCCACCACCGAGCAGAAAGACGCCATCTGTACGAACCCGGTCGTTGGTCTCGCGGCCGGATGTCTGCCCTAAAGGAGCATGTGATGGCTGACCACACCAACGTCTCCTCCCTCCTCTCGCAGCACCCGGCGTGGCGCGAGGGGCAGGGCATCGCAGACCCGCTCTACGTCGAGCAGTACACCGGCTCCGACGAGAGCGCCGCGAACGCCATCTGGGCCTTCGCGATGGGGATGCCCTACTCCGACCCGGTCGATCGCGTCTGGTGGTCCTTCGGTGGGGGCTCGCACTTCGTCGCGCTCAACACGGCGCAGGCGCTCGGCCTCCAGCCGCTCGACCCGCCGGAGCCGTCGATGCCCCCGGCGTACACCGCCGAGGACTGCATCGAGCTGGCGAAGCAGGGCTGGCCCTACTCCGGCGACTCGGCGTTCCTCGACATGTCCAAGCCGGAGAGCCTCGTCGAGTTCGCTCGCCGGGACGAGTTCGGGAAGGTCGTCCCGCCGTCATGGCAGGCGAGCGACCCGAAGCTCTACTGGTACTTCGTCGTCAGCGGACGGGTCGTCACTCAGCCCGTCCCGTTCGGCGTCAAGCAGGACGAGCGCGCCGCGAGCTACCACGGCTTCAGCCTCCAGCAGTTCTTGGACAACGAGTGGGCCGTCCGGCAGGGCAAGCCGAAACCTTGGAAGAAGGGCGGGGTGCCCGCGTGAATTCCCTCCGCGCGCTCACTCCCGCGCGGTCCCGTGTCCCTGGCGGGGGCGCAGGGCTTCTCTCCCTCTGCGCTCCGGTCGTTCTTCTGCTCGCGCTCGTCGGGTGCAAGAGCACCGGAGTCCCGCCCGAGACCTACTGCTACCGCGTGACCGGCGCGGTCGTCACGACCATCGATAGCGGGATGAAGGTCGCGGGCGACCTCTACCGGGATGGCCGTCTCAGCGAGACGCAGAAGGCGAAGCTCGTCGCGGCGCACAACGTCTACCGCCCGGCAGCGCAGGCCGCAGTCGCCGGGTGTAAGGCCGTCGGCTCGCAGAAGGATGCCGACGAGATGGTCAAGCGGATCAAGGAAGCCGCCGACAAGATCCTCGAAACGCTCGTCGCGGCGGGGGTGCTCTGATGCCGGCTGCTCTGCCGATCATCGCGCTCATCCTCGAATACGGCCTGAAGTACGGGCCGGAAGCGATCATCGCCGTCCGCCGAATCCTCGCGACCGAGAAGCCGACCGAGGCTGACTGGGCCGCGCTCGACGCCATCCTTCAGAAGAAGGGCGAGGACTACTTCGCCCCGAAGGTGCCGTGATGATCACCCGCCGACTGGAGATCAGCCTCTACCCCGCCGAGAACGGAATCGTCTGTTTCTGCGACGACTACTCGGGCAACCCGAAGAGCCTCGACCTCCGCTACTGCGCGAAGGATCTCGATGACGCGCTCGGGTGGATCACGCGCACGGCGAAGCGAGTCGCTGCGAAGAAGGTGGCGAAGAAATGAGGGACTGGCTCGACTCCGCGACCATCAAGCACCTCTCCTACGCCCTCGTCTACTGGCTCCTGACCTGGGCCTCGCTCTCGCTCGCGACCGACGCGTGGGACTGGAAGTACCTCCTCGCCGGGGTGTTCTCCATCGTCATCCCCGTCTTCCAGCGGCTCGCCGCTCCCGACCTCCGCGCGCCTCTCGACGCGCTGAACACGAGGAACCCGAAGCCGTGAAGCGTATCCGCCGCGCCGCGCCGAACGTCCTCGTCCTCGGGGCGCTCCTCCTCGTCCTCTCGACGGGAAGCGCCGCCGTCGCGCAGGTCGTCTCGGCCGCGAAGGCGGATTCGACGATCGCCGGGCTCGTCATCGACCGGCTCGCGTACCTCGTCGTCGCGAACCTCACCGTCTGGGCCCTCGCGCTCGTCGCGATGTGGCGCTGGTCCGGCGTCCGGCTGCGAGAGGCGAATGCCGAAGCGATCCGAGAGCACGACGGGAAGAAGGACGCCCACGAAGCCGCTGCGCATGAAAACCACGCCCCGATCCTCGCGGCGATGCACGGGCTCGACCTCGGGATGACGGCGGTCCTCGGCAAGCTGAACGTGATCGCCGAGACGGTGAAGACCGACGCGCGGCTGCTCGACGACCTCTCCGAGCGGATGCAACTGATCGAGAAGGAACACGCGGCGTTCCACGGGCCGCGCGATCCCGGCGCGACGCCGCACAAGTGCCGGACGCACGAGGGCGGGGACTTCACGCCGCTGCGGGGGAAGCAGTGAGCGCGTCCCTCCCCGCCGTCCCGCCGGCCATCGCACCGCACATCGTCGCCGTGGCGAACCGGCACGCGATCCCGGTCCACCTCCTCGCGGCGATCTGCGCGAAGGAGTCCTCGTTCAATCCGTGGGCATGGAACCCCGAGCCCGCCTATCGCTACCTGTGGGACGTGCGCGAGAGCACCCCGTTCCGCGCGCTGACAAACGCGGAGCGGAACGCCGAGATCCCGCCCGACGACTTCCCGCGCCTCGGCGGGGACAGGGATCAGGAATGGTGGGGGCAGCAGTCGTCCTGGGGTCTCGCGCAGGTCATGGGCGCCGTCGCCCGGGAGTACGGATTCAAAGGCGTGTTCTTCCCCGAGCTGACCGATCCGGAGACTGGCCTCGAATACGCCTGCCGCCTCCTCGCCAACCTGCTCTCGCGGTACTCCGTCGAGGACGCGGTGAGCGCCTACAACGCCGGGAGCCCGACGCAGCGGAACGAGCGTGACTACGTCCAGCCCGTCCTGCGCTGGGCGGCCGGGTACAAGGCGGTCGGGCTGTGAGCGACTTCCCGCTGCTGGACCGGACGCTGGCGCTCTGGCTGAAGCGCGGGCTCATCACGCCGGAGCAGGCCGCGAGCATCGCGGACGTACTGCGCGGGCAGGTGTTCTCGCTGGCCGGCGAGTGGCGCGAGAAGGTGCTCGAGAAGGTCCGGACGATGCTCGAGAAGGCGATGGCGGAGGGCTGGTCAGTCAAGGAGTTCAAGGACGCCGCCTCGCAGACGCTGGCCCGGTTCACGGACGGGAACTACGCCGAGATCGTCTTCCGGACGAACGTCGCGAACGCGCGGGCGGCCGGGCGCTACGAGGAGATGTTCTCGCCGGAGTACGCCGAGGTCGCCCCGTACTGGGAGTTCCGGGCCATCACGGACGCGCGGAACGACGAAGAGGACGAGTGCCCCGACAAGCGGTGCCGCTGGCTGAACGGGAAGACGTTCCGCAAGGATGACCCGGCAGCGCAGCAGTACCTGCCGCCGCTGCACTTCCAGTGCCGTTGCATGAGCGTCGAGCGGACTGAGGGCTCGATTCGTAGCGAGGTCATCTCGGGCGACGCCGTCCCGTTCTCGCCGGTCGCGGGTTTCGGCGGTACCACGCTGATGTCGTTCCTCAACCTGTTCGGAGGGAAGTGATGCCGAATCTCTACGCGGCCGCGGCCGACGTGCTCGCTACGCTTAGCGCGGCGATTCTCGACGATCTCGCGAAGGACACGGACGGCGGGACGGATCACACGCTGACGCTCATCGAGTCGATGTCGCGGCGCGCTGACGGACTTATCAGGCAACACAAGCCGAGCGGGTACATCGTTCCGTTGACGGATACGCAGGCCATCGAGACGGTGCGTCCGTGGATCGTCGACGTGACGCGGTTCATGCTGCTCGAGCGGGCGCTGGCCGGGAAGTACGACACCGAAGGGGCGAAGTTCCTCTACGAAAAGGCACTCGCCTATTTCGAGAGCGTCGCGAAAGGCGAGATGGACATCCCGGGGGCCGTCGATTACGGTGCGTCCGCCTCCACGGCAGCCGGGACGACTTCGTGGACGAGCAATACCGTGATGTACCCGGTCGGGACGGCGCGAGGGTTCTGATGGGCGTCTCGTTCTCGGCGAAGGTCACGAAGGACGGCGCGACGCTCGCGCTGAAGCGGACTGCGAAGGGCGTCTCCGGGCCGAGCATCGCCGACAGGGCGGCGCACACGATGGTCCACGAGGTGCTCCCCGACGTGTTCTACGGGAACCTCTACGGCTGGAAGAAGACGCTGCGCCCGGGGATGCCGCTCATGGACACCGGGACGCACCTCGTCTCCGGGTTCGTTTACAAGGTCGCGGGCTCCGTCGCGACGATCAAGAACCTCTTCCGGTACGCGCACATCCATGACAAGGGCGCGACGATCCGGGCCAAGAACAAGCCGCTTCTGAAGTTCAAGCCGCGCGGGCTCGGCTGGATGTCGAAGAAGCAGGTCGTCATCCCCGCCCGCCGGTTCATGTACTGGTCGGCCTTGGCGAAGGCGGCGGTAATGCGGAGCGTGAACTCGATGATCCGCACGGCGATGAAGAGGCCCGCATGAGCACCGTCAACACCATGCGAACCGGCATCAAAGCCGCCATCGCCGCCGTCACGGCGACGCAGCAGTACGACGCGCTCCGGGTCGAAGACGCCTTCGACATCTCCAAGCGCCGGCCGTCGATCGTCCTCGTCTACCTCGGCCGCCAGAAGGCCGCCGGGCCGGTCGGGCAGCGGCTGAAGAACAAGATGCGTTACCGCTGGGCCATCGTCTTCGTCGCGGAAAACTGGCGCGACGGCATTGGCAGCGGGACCGAACTGCTCGATCTCTCCGACCTCGTCGACGCCATCCGCGAGACCCAGGTCACGACGATCAACGATGACCCTGTCTACCTCGAATTCGTAGACGACTCTTTCACCGCCCCGCCGGATCGTCCGGTGGACGGCGGGCCAGCCATGTACATCACGAACTGGATTTCGTCTGAGGTGCTGTCTTGAACCGCACTCAAAAGGAGGCGTAAATGGCTCTTCGCGCTGCTCGCGGTTCCGAGGCGCTCCTCGGAGTCGCACTCGATGCCACGTCCGACACGTTCAACGTCGGCCAGCCCGCGCTCACGGTGGCGGGCGACAACTACGGGTTCCGCTTCCTGCGGCCGGACTCGTTCAACCTGGGCGCGACGTACGAAACGGTCGAGCCCAGCGAACTGACGGGCTCCGCTTTCCGTGGCACCAACTCGCCCGGCGGCATCAACGTCGCCGGCACGATCACGGGGGCGATCCGCACCGGCTCCGTCGTCCCGGCCGCGTACGCCGCGTTCGGCGCGGCGACCAAGACCGAACTCGTGGCGGGCTACGCCTATCAGTACGTCTGGACGACGGCCTCTAAGAACTCGCCGCGCAGTCTGACCGCTCAGGCCCACAAGGGCGGCTCGCTCACGCCGGAAATGTTCTACGGCCTGTTCGCCACGCAGTGGCAGCAGTCCGTCGAGGGGGACACGCCGGGGACCGATACGCTCACGCTGCTCGGGCATCACCACACGACGAGCGGGGTCGGATACCAGGTCGCCGGCACCGGAACGTTCGCGGGCGTCCTCGCGGCCTACGGCATCCGGGCCGATGCCGCGGCGCTTACTGATGGACTCTGGGCCAAGGTCACGACCGCGCCGACGACGGGGACCTTCGGCGTCAAGATGAAGGTAGGCAACGCGACGACCTACGACGGGGCTGAGGTGACGTGCTACTACAACACGACCTCGGCAAAGCAGGCGCAGGGCGGCGGGCAGTTCACGGACCGGTTCATCGCCTACGACGAGAGCGACGAGCCGCTCGGCCTCGACGAGTGCTCCTCCAAGTCCGACGTCACGCTGCTCTTTACTGGCGGCGCGATCACGGACCTCGCGCTGAATGACGAGTTCTTTATCCCGACGGCCGCTCTCATCCCCGGCACGTACACCGTCGCCAACCTCGCCACGAACGGCACGTTCACGGGCAACGCGACGGGCTGGACGCTCGGGGCGGGCTGGGAGTACGGGACGAACAACATCCTGCACACCGCGGGCAGCACTGCCACGGCCTCGCAAAACTTCACGGCGACGAGCGGCGTTCTCTACCGCCTCCAGTTCACAGTCGGCGGCACGGCCGGGACCGTCACTCCGAGCATCGGTGCGGTCAACGGTACGGCCGTCGCAGGCGGGGCGGGTGCGGTGATTCAGTACCTCGTCGCGGGAGCGTCCGGTTCCATCGCGCTCGCCTTCACGCCGCACACGGACTTTGACGGCACGCTCGACAGCGTCGTCCTCGAGCCGCTCACCGGAACGGGTGCAGTCGCCTACACGGGAGACGCGATCGACTACATCGCGGGGTGCAAACTCACCGGCGCGCACGTCACGGTCAAGAAGGGCGGCACCGCGTTCGAGGTGATGTCCGCAGAGATCACGGTCACGACGCCGCATGAGAAAGTTCAGTCGCTCGGAGCGGGGCCGACCGGGACCGACATCGAAGGCACCGGATTCTGGGGCCTCGAGGCGACGCTGACCCTGCGGCACCGGGATCGGACGTTCGAGCGCCTGCTCCAGCTTGGCGACCGGGTGACGTTCGCGGTCGAGATGGTCGGGCCGCTGCTCCTCGACGGGAGCAGCGTGTCCACGGGCTACCGCAACACCTACAAGTACGAAGCGAACCAGGCCGCTGTCATCTCGTCTTCGGCGCCTGTGGCGAACGAGAACACGGTGATCGAGACGGTCGTAATTCGCGTCGAGACCCCGGACAACGGCAGCGAGGCGCTGACCGTCACCGCCATCACCGCAGAGTCGTTCGTCTAACCGGAGGCTTCGCCCGTGGCTGAAGAGCTTGAAATCAAGGTCAAGGCCGAGACGGGCGAAGCCGTCGCCAATCTCGGGAAGACCGAGAAGGCGGTTGAGGGCGTCAAGAAGGAAACGGTTGAACTCGACAAGTCCGCCGGCACGGCGGCGAAGTCCGTAGACGCCGCCGGCAAGTCGTCAAAGGAAGCCGCGCAGGAAGTCGCGAAGCTCGGCGAGTCGACCAGCAGCACGCGCGGGATGTTCAAGGGGCTCGCCGAGATGGGCGGCGAGGTCGGGCAGAAGCTGGGCGTCCTGGCCGGGAAGGCGATTGCGGTCGCTAGCGCGTTCACGATGGGCTTCCAGTCTGGGCTCAAGATGCGCGAAGGGCTCGTCGCGCTCGGGGTCACGGTCCCCGACCTCTCGGACAAGATGGCCGCGCTCGTCCTCCGCACGGAGGAGCTGGTGCGCGGCTACGAGAAGGCCGAACTCGTTGAGTCCGCCGCGATGAACCGGGCAAAGCAGATCATCGCCCTGCGCGAGGCACAGGCCGCGTCGGAGCGTGCGCTGGGCGCGGCGATGGCTGCGTCAGGCGTCGAGTGGAAAAGCGCGTCGGCCGAGCGGGAAAAGGTCGTCGCGCAGTTGAATGCCTATGAACAGATCCTCGCACGCACCGGCAAGAGCGAGGGCGAGTACAACGCGGCGATCAAGGAGAATGCCGACGCGCTGAAGGCCGTCGCTGATGCGGCAGAGAAGTACGGTATCAACCTGGGCGCGGTCGCACCGCGCACGGCGGCTGCCGCAGCGGCGGCGGCTGAACTCGCGACAGCGCAGAAGGCCGTCACCGAGTCCACAAAAGAGACCACGGCCTCGCTGCAAGGCGAGATCGACGCGCTCGGCGCTGCCATCGAAGCGTCAACGCGTCTGAAGATGCAGGACCAGGAAGCCGGGGCCGCGAGGCGGGATCACACGACGGCGGTCGAGGCGTCTGAGCGGGCGCAGACCCAGTTGAACGACGCTACCCACGCTGGCGTAACCGAGATGAACGGGTGGGTTGGCGTGGCTGGCCCGGCGACGCGCATCTACCTGACCATCGCGCAGGCATCGGACGAGGCGACGGCGGCGCTCCTGCGGCAGGCCGAGGCAACCCGCGCACTTACGGCCGCGCAGTCCGAATCGCTTGAGGCCGTGAAGGGCTGGACGGATTACGTCATCGCACTCAAGCAGGGCTACGAAGACGGCACGACCAGCCTCTACAACTACATCACCGAACTGACGCGGTTCAAGACGCAGCTACAGCAGATTTTTGGCGGGGTCACGGGCGAGGCGAAGAAGGAACTTGAAGCCATGATCGCGCTCATCCAGAAGATGATCAGCACGGCGGGGGCTGGTGGGGCTGCCCCAAGGGCGGGCGGCTACGCCGGGACGTTCCAGCGCGACGCAGACAAGAGGGATGAGTAATGGCCGGGCTGCTCGATGTCGCCGAGATGATCGGGATGATCGGGGCCGCCGCCAAGCTGACAGCCGCCGAACTGCGCGAAGCGGCAGACGCCCAGCGCAGCTACAACGAAGAGGCGGCGAACAGCGAGACCACCTCCTCGATGAACTCCGCAGGCGGCGGCACGTCATCGATGGGCGCGAGCAGCGGCGGGCCGGTCACGGCGGCGGGGATGTCGCTCGCCCTCAAGCAGAACCAGGGGAGGCTCTAGATGGCGCAGCCCGGCATCCGCGAGGCGGTCTATCTCGACGGCGCGGCGCTCGTCGCTGGCCCGGCATCCGTCTCGCCAACGTGGCTCAAAGCGCAGACGCGCGACCGGGCTCGCGATGGCAGCCTCTACGTCGACAGCCTCCAGCCCGAGACGGGCTACCCGGTCATCATGGCGAAGCTCGATCTCTCGCTCGGATGGGAGACGCTCTGCGCGGCCGACATCGCGACGCTGAACGAGATCATCGCGCGCGGCGGGCCGCTGGACGTTTGCATCTGGCGTCCCGTCACCGAGGCGTTCTACGTCGCGAGCGGGACGCTGTTCGGCGGCTCGCTCCTGCGCCGCAACGCGCTGACGACGATCTCGCCGCTCCCGACCGGAGCCGCAGCGAACTACCCGGTGACGGCGAAGGACGGCTCTGGCGCGGCGCTGACGGTCGTTCTCGGCACTCCCGACGCGACGACCGGCGTCACGCCGTGGACGTGCGCGACGGCCTCGACAGGCGAGACGGCGACGATCTCCTACGCGCCGGTCTACCGGATGTACGTCGCGGAGGCGCAGGAGGCGTTCTCGCAGCCGCACCGGCAGGGGCAGACGCTTCGGCTGGAGGAGATGTAGCGTGCCCACGCTGTGGGGCCTGACGGGCACCGCCACGGCCTCACGGACGGAGACGGCGCTCCTGACCGGCAGCGTCACGGTACGGGCTACGCCGTCGGTCTACGCCAGCGGGACCGCCACCGTGGACCGCGCCACGCTCTCGGCCTGGGCCTCGCAGATCCGGCGCACGGCGACACGCGTCTTCCTGGGCGACCTCGGCGAGGACATGGTCCGGCTGCGGGACGCCGTCGCCATCAACATCGACAGCACGTCTCCCGTGGCGACGGCGACGTTTCGCCTGACCGACGAGCGGTGCGCCTTCTTCGCGGACGACTCGATCGCGACCGGCGGCATCCCGGTATCGATCCGCTGCCGGATCTCGACGGACACGGCGACGGCCGACACGACCGTCTTCTCGGGCCTGACCGAGGGGATGACGAACGAAGACCCGTACGTCCCGACGGCGACGATCCAGTGCGCCGGGACCGGGGCCGAGTGGCTGGACGCGATCGGGTGCATCGCGCTGGCGGCGTTCGGCGGCTACACGCGGGCCGAGATCCTGCGCCAGTTCGCCGAGGCGGCGGACGTAGACTCGACGCGGATCGTCGGCGGCGAGGGGAGCGGCGTCGTCAATCTCGCGATGGATCTCTCGGGCCTGTCGGTTTGGGAGCTCGCGCGGCGCTTCGCCGAGATCGAAGACTGGTACGTCCGCGAGGACGGCGGCGACCTGTACCTACTCCCTGCGACAGACGTAGTCGGAGCGGCGGCGTACCCGATCTTCGCCTTTGAGCCGTCAAACTACTTCAGCCTGCGCGAGGACCCGCCGATCCGGCCCGTGACGAAGTACATCCTCTCGACCGTCGGCATCCCTGACGAGGTGCTCTCGGGCGGCACCGAGGAGACGACGACGGAGATCCAAGGCGGGACGTACTCGAGCGGCATCCGCTGGGAAACCCGGACGACGACGACGAGCACGAACGGCGTCGTGACCTCGCAGCGGATCGAGGAGTGGCGCGACGCGGCGATCCCCGGCGTCACCCCGCGCGCGGTCGCGTGGCGGCTGTGGCGGCTGACGGTCACGGAGACCGACTGGCAGACGACGACCTACAACGGCGTGACGCTGCGTACATCGCGGATCGACGGGCAGACGACGACGGTCAGCGAGTGGTACTCAGCGCCGTGCCGCTCGTCATCGGGCTACGTCTGGGACGACGGGAGCAGGCACATCGCGAACGCTGCCACGTTCCAGGTGATCGAGGAGCGGGTGACGACCTACACGTACGACCCGTCCCCGTCGTGCCTGCTGACGAGCAAGCTGACGCTCGTCGGCGGCTGGTACAGCGAGATCGTGGACTCGGGGCAGACGTACGACGACGGGTCCGTCAGGGCGGACAACTCCTACCCGTGGACGGCGTACGACGCAGCGCAGCCGTACCAGAAGATAGAGGAAACCTACTCCGAGGAGTCGTCCGACGCGGCCCGCACCGTAGAGTCCTCAATCGTCACTTCTCGCTGGTACACGCCGTCCGGGGCGACCGAGGAGGCGTGGGGCGAGGCCGAGGGCTCGACGACCCGGTGGACGACCACGCCGGGGAGCGGCGTCATCGTCGAGGCCACGTCGGAGTTCCTCGCCGACGGCTCGACGGCGTACTCGTCGAAGTCGTACGCCGGGGAGCTTCCAGTGCTCGCCCGCGCGTCGGCCGATATCCCGCAGTTCCGCACCGTTCCGCTCGTCCTGACGGCTACGGCCGAAGGCGACAGGTACGCCGTGACCCAGTCCGTCGAGACGATCTGGGGAGCGGAGAGCCTCGCGGACCTGACGACCGTGGCGCGGCGGCGGTTCCGCGACACGATGTCTCCGCGCGTCACGATCCTGCACCCTGCGCTGCCGCTGCTGAAGGTCTTCGACGTGGTGACCGTGACGGACCCGGCGCGCGAGCTGGATGAGAAGCAGGGCTATGTCGCGTCCTACCGGCTCGCGCTAGACCCGTTGAATGGCGGGTTGCGGCAGGAGACGACGGTCGTGTTCCCGCTCGCTGAGTACGACCCGGAGGTGACGGCGTGAGGCTACCGGCGATGAAGGCTAGCCCACCAGTTTCCGCCAATCGTTCCGGCGACGAACTGCTCGGCCGCAGCTACGGCCTTATCGTCTTCGTCGGTCTTCCCCCACGGATACGACCCGTGCTCGATGACGGCGAGCAGCCTCTTGATGATGTCAACGGGGTCCGTAACGTCAGGATCGTCAGCGCACATCCCTCACAAGATGGGACCGCACTTCCGGAATTGCAAGCGGAGGCCGCATGATCCCGACCCGCACCTCCCGCCCATTCGGCCGCGTCTCGCCGCGCGTCTCTGATACCGACCTCGCGCGGCTCATCGAGCGCACGATCGAGATGCGCGTCAAGGCGAAGAGAGAGCAGGGCTTCGCCGCGTTCTCGACCGGGTGCGACGGGCGGCGGCGGACGACGATGTTCGACGGGAGCGTGTGTCAGGCCGAGGGCGAAGTCTGCATCGCGACCCGGCAGGACGGGATCTCGGCGTGCATCGAA
>Ga0116155_10002502_pt1 | contig 12469 bp, 9 predicted proteins | sample AD_UKC032_MetaG_FD_89890 | JGI IMG/M metagenome (GOLD analysis project Ga0116155, IMG submission 89890) | Active sludge microbial communities of municipal wastewater-treating anaerobic digesters from USA - AD_UKC032_MetaG | ecosystem: Engineered > Bioreactor > Anaerobic > Digestate | place: USA...
CGGGAATGTCTTCATTCCGTAGGTTTCGTGAATTTCATCAAGGGCGCTTTTTTCGCCTGTGCCTCTTTCCATGCGGTTTACAGAAATGACCAGTGCTGTTACATCTACATTTGCCGCCGCTTTAAGTATAGGAACTGTCTCAGCAATGCTTGTTCCGGCTGTCGTGACATCTTCAATTATAACAACCCTGTCGCCGTCTTTAAGCTTGTGGCCGATGATCGAGCCCCCTTCACCGTGATCTTTCGCCTCTTTACGGTTGAAACAGAAAGCCGCGTCTTTATTATACATTTCGCTCAGAGCGATAGCCGTGGTCACAGCAAGAGGGATACCTTTGTAAGCCGGACCGAAAAGGACATCGAACTCACCCTTCGTATTTTCCATTATCGACTGGGCATAGAACTGACCGAGCTTTCTGATCTGCTCACCCGTCCTGTATTTTCCCGTGTTGAGGAAAAACGGGGTCTTTCTTCCGCTTTTTGTAGTGAAATCGCCGAACATCAGAACTTCGCAATCAACCATGAAATCAATGAAATCGTGCTTGTAATTTTTCATGAACAACCTCCGGATAAATAAAGTTTCATCGCAGGAAAATACTTTAACATACCGAGTTTTTCAATTTTTTTGACACTTCAACTGCAACCAGTAGAATCGCTATCGTCGGGAGTTCATTTTAAAAAGAAAACAACAACTATAATCTTATTTGAAAAGGAGTTCATCATGGCAAAGTACCGTATCGCATGGTTACCCGGTGACGGCGTTGGAAAGGAAGTTATGGAAGCGGCAAGGATCGTTCTTGACGGTCTTAAACTGAATGCTGAGTATATTCACGGAGATATCGGCTGGGAATTCTGGTGCAAAGAAGGAGATCCGTTGCCCAAAAGAACGACTGACATGATGAAGACCACACAGTGCGCGCTTTTCGGAGCGATCACATCAAAACCGCAGAAAGAGGCGAAAGAGGAACTTATCGGCGAACTTAAAACAAAGAACCTCACCTATTTCTCTCCGATCGTAAGACTCCGTCAGGAATTCGACCTTTACTGCAATGAAAGACCCAACATAGCCATTCCTGGGAACCCGCTCAACCTTAAAGAGAACATCAATATCACAGTTTTCCGTGAAAATACAGAAGGAAGCTATGCCGGTGTCGAGTTCGGACCTGTAACTGATGACCTTAAAAAAGCAATGGTTAAAGACGCTCCGAAAATGAAAATGTTCATGGACACACCTGCTGATGACATCGCAATATCAACAAGGATTATCACCAGAAAAGGAGCTGAAAGGATCATCCGTTCGGCTTTCGAGCATGCAGACAAGTTCAAAAGAAAGAGCGTCACACTCGTCGAAAAACCCAATGTTCTCAGAAAGACAGGCGGACTCATGACAGAGGTTTTTGAAAAAGTCGCAAAGGAATATCCGCATATCGACAGCTGGTTTGACAATGTTGACGCAATGGCGATGTGGCTTGTAAAATCACCTGAAAAATATGAAGTTCTTGTATGTGAGAACCTTTTCGGCGACATCATCAGCGACCTTGCAGGACAGCTTGTAGGCGGACTCGGTTTCGCTCACAGCGGAAATATCGGTAAAGAATATGCCGTTTTCGAGCCTGTTCACGGAAGCGCACCGAAATATGAAGGAATGTACAAGGTCAACCCGATGGCGACATTCCTCGCTGCAAAAATGATGTGCACATACCTCGGAGAGCACGAAATAGCCGCAAAGATCCAGAAAGGTGTCGAAATAACCGTTAAAGAAGGCAAAGTAGTGACCTATGACCTCGGCGGAAAAGCAAAGACCCTCGAAGTCGCTCACGAAGTTGTCAAAAACGCTATGAAATAAAACCCATTCCCTAAATCTTAACAAAACCCTTCCCCAACCCTTCCCTTTAAAAAAGGGCAGGGAGCCACTTCCTCCTTCTCCTTTACAGGGAGAATGGGGGTTTACCATACTTCAAGAATTCTTTTCAGAAGATATTCGAAGGCTTCGTTCTGATTGTTGAATTTATTGATTATTTCGCCTTTTTCAAAATACAGGGCGCAATTTTTTCCAAGTGCTATGCCGAGGTCTGCCTCACCAGCTTCGCCGGGGCCGTTGACTTCGCATCCCATCAATGCGACTTTGAGCGGAGGCTTCATCCACCATTTTTTTTCATCGAACCATTTCTCAAGCCTGTCGTAGTATTCGATCACCGAGCCGTGGGTCCTTCCGCAAGTGGGACAGCTTATTATGTCGGCCCCGTTTTTTAAAATTCCTAGCGATTTCAATATCATATTTGCGGTCTTTATCTCTTCTTCAATGCAAGCTGTAAGACTCACTCTGAAAGTGTCCGCAAGCCCTTCCGAAAGAAGTATCGAAATTCCTGCCGTGCTTTTTATGATCCCTCTTTTTCCGCCACCCGCTTCGGTAATTCCGACATGGAGAGGAGCGTCACTGCTTTCCCTTATTTTCCGGCAGGCCGCAATGGTTTCAGGAACGCTCGAAGATTTTGCAGAGATCTTGAAATTGAAATAGCCCAGCTCTGATTCAAGATAATCCGCCCAGAAAAGCGAGCTTTCAACAAGCCCTTCCCAAGTTACACCTTTATATTTATTCAGTATTTCGCGCTCAAGACTTCCGCCGTTCACACCGATCCTGACCGCAAGCTCAGGCCTCTTTTTTGCGGCCTCGATTATCTCTTTCACCCTTTCTTTACCGCCGACATTCCCCGGATTGAACCTGATACCGCTCACACCTGCATCGATTGCTAAAAGCGCAAGCCTGTAATCAAAATGTATGTCAGCAATTATCTCACCCTTGAAATTCCTGACCAGCGTTTCCAGACCTTTGAATTCACTATCATTTTTAAACGCCGTCCTAACAACCTGACAGCCCAGGTCAAGCGCCGACTGCGCCTCGTCCACCGCCTTTTCAGCATTATCAAGCGGAGTAGTTATCATCGTCTGAATTAGCGGCGGATTGCCACCGCCGATATGCATCTTTCCAAGCGTTATCTCACGGGATCTTTTATTCATTTCAGCCCCATTTATTAAAAAAGCTGCAACAATCATACATTAATCATTTAAAAGTGCCAAGTGTTCTTCAAAAATCAGAGCAGTGTTTAAGAAGTTAAAAGTGATAAAACGATGCTCGATTTCCAGGTCTTATTAATATTATTAACATATTGTATCTTCCGCACTCAAAAAGCTCAGCCAATTTAACAATTCATTTCACACAACGAAAAGAAATCATATTTTTTTTATTTTCGTATACTACACTGGCAGAGTTAAAGTAGACCATCCACGCACCATCAGAATTGTTCGAATCCGAAGATGATGACCACATATCAGAATTTCCGCCGAAAACGCTATAAATTCCAGTATAACCATAATCATATTCACATCCGTCACACCCATAGCCGTCACATTCATTGAATAGCAAGCAATCGTCTGCAACTTTGCATTCTCCACCAGTTTCAGTTGCTGGACAGTTTTGAATAAGTTTTCTGATCTCCGATATTGTGGGAAGTCTGCCGCCGATATTTTCACAATACTTCGTTGCTTCCTGCCAATTCATTCTGTCTGAAGATGAATGAGACCACTCAAGCTCCGCATATTCAGTAGGAAAATCGCCATCACAGGCAGCTACCGTTAAAATGATAAATAAAGTGGAAACTATAACTTTTTTCATTTTCTTGGTAACTCACTTAGTCTTTTTCCTGTCTTCGGATCTTTCGGGTTTTCCGGCTGAGGTATATAATCATCAAACGGGCATAGTTCAGGGTGATAATCACAGTAACATTCCATGTCCCGCAGTTTCATAGCTGGTTGCTGTCTGTCCTGCCAGACAAGCCAGTGTCCTTCAAATTCAGGAAACGCCATTTTATATGCCATGATTCCGTCGTTGTGTTCTACTGCCTGTGCACAGTAGCTTTTCTTCTTTGATATCCTGTAATAGCAGACTCTCGCATCACCTTCTGGATCTCCGTCCTCTCCTTCTGCCGGATTGAATATGTTGGTAAGAAGTATAAAATCACCTTTAACCTGCTGAACCGGAAGCGTTTTTGTATTTGCCGAAAGTCCGGGAATATCTATTTCTTCGTATTTAAACGGTGTTTTACTTATGTCAACTTTTCCTATCTTATTGGATTTTGATGTGTCAATATTTTCATAATAAATCAGGTTTTCATTTTCCTTATCTATTATTGGTGTTGCTATCCTTTCTCCTTCACGGTTTAGCTTCGTGCAGTCGTCACGGCTTTTGGGACTTTTGCTCAGGTCACACACATATCCTTTGAAATTCTGATCATAAAACGCAAGTTTGTTTCCAACAAGATTGGGTTTGCCACCAGTATCACCCTCTCCGATAACAGTCCACTTCCATTCTCCTATCTTTGCATACATCATTCTGTCAGGATCGCCAGCTTTGATCTGGGCATTCATAAATACCCATTTTTCATTTATTATCGGATTGCCGCTTACAAAGCTGACTGGTGCATTGTACACAGCTTTATATTTACCTGCAGAATCTTTGTAAACTATATAGTCATACGCCGAAATAAAATTATTTACATGATCGCTGTTGACACCGAAAAAGATATTGCCTTTACTATATGAAATATTGTTATTGCTAGAGTTAAACCCTACCATTTCATACTTTCTCGATGATATATCAAAAATTGCTGTTTTATACCCGTCGGCATAAGGCAGGACATTCCCCAGAGCCATCCCTATCTTTCCTTCCGACAGATTGTAATGCTTAAATGATGCTATTCCGGTCTGCCAGCCACTTGGATTGTCGGCATTCAGCATAATATCACATTTGTCTAAAAAAATAGTCGGGTGATTCTCTACAACTTCTTCATAATAAAGTGGTGTCAAATCCTCCATTACACAAGGATACCCACAACAGTCCAGATCGGGATGCTCTTTGCACAAAACTTCATTCGGTTCTTTCCACAGATTTGACACACAGTCCGGATCAAGTTCTGTCGGTGTGTCACACTTACGGCAGAAATGAATACTTCCGTCAACTCTTGAATAAGGGAACCCCGCCTCTTTTAAAGGCGGGCAGTTCGTATCTTCATCAATGTCTGGCGTTTCCGACTCCGTGTCAAACACTTCGTCGGACAAGTCATCAATGTCATTATCGGTTTTGACTGAATCAATATCTGCTTCTGTATCATTCACTGCAAGATTGTCATTGTCGCTTTTCGGATTGTTCCCGTTGCACGATGTACAAGACCAGAATAATAGCAACAGGAATATAATTAATATGTTACGCATTAAATCCTCCAACTCACCCGGTCCCTCTCTTTCAACCCATTCCCTAAATCCCTTTCCCTTTTAAAAAGGAAAGGGACTTAAAACTCCCCTTCTTTCCTCAGAGAGAAGGGGGTGGGGGATGAGTTACCACCCGTCAGTTTCGCAATTCTCCTCATTGTATCCGCTGCAAGTTGAATTGCAAGCGGCTGTTCCGTCGATATATTCAACATCAACTTCTTTATAAAGGATAACTGCAAACTGCAACTTGCGATTCAGGCAGTTATGATTATTATACTGCTGAAAACCGCCAGTTCATGTAAACGGAATGCGGAGCTGAAAATGACCGGTATCATTATAAAAACACCTGAGCAGATCGGGAAAATACACGAGGCTGGAAAGATACTTGCAGAGCTTTATGCCGAACTGAAAAATTATATCCGGCCCGGAGTTTCCACACTCCAGATAGACAGTTACGCCGAAAGGTTCATAAAAAAAAGAGGCGGATATCCGACTTTCAAATCGGTTATGGGATACAGACACGCCACCTGCATCGCAATAAATAACGAAGTCGTCCACGGAATTCCGAAAAAACACAAGATCGTAAAAAGAGGCGATATCGTGAAAGTCGACTGCGGAGTCACACTTAACGGCCTTATCGGAGACAGCACAGAGACATATCTCATGCCCGGAGCAAATGACACCGCAAAAAAGCTCGTTGAAGTCACAAGAAAATGCCTTGAGATCGGAATTCAGGAATGCGTTCCCGGAAAAACCATCGGCGACATCGGTGCCGCGATACAGGAATATGCGGAAAGCAACGGATTTTCAGTAGTCACGGAATATGTCGGTCACGGAACAGGGGTCCATCTTCACGAAGATCCCGCGGTACCCCATTTCGGCACACGGGGAGAAGGTGAAAAACTTGTCGAAGGTATGGTGCTCGCAATAGAACCGATGATAAATGAAGGATCATACAAATGCAGAACGCTTGATGACGGCTGGACGGTCGTGACAGTTGACGGAAAGCTGAGCTGTCAGGTCGAACATACCGTGGCAATAACCGCACAGGGACCGAAGATACTTACAATTTTTTAGGAGGACTATCTGATGAAATATGTCATATTTTTTCTCATCACACTTTTCCTTCTTGCAAACTTCTGCTGGGAAGGGAAACCCTTGTGGAAACACATTGCGCCTAAAGTGAGCAGTACATTCGAGGAAGTCAAGGATGACAGCGAAAAGACCCTTGAAAAAACCACAGACTCCATCAAAAAAGGGCTTGATGAGACCGGAAAAAGCATAAAAGAAGGTGCCGAAAAACTGAAAGAGACCGTTAAAGATGAACCGAAAGCCGAGATATCTGAAGAAGATAAAGAAAAGCTCAACGAAATAATCATCAAAAATAAAGATAAGAACAAAAAATGAGCCCCATTCCAGTCAAAAGAACCTTTGAGCTCCTTCACAAATGGGCCGGTACCGTCGGACATGTGCCGATAATAGACCTCATGGCGGCAGGCGGAGACTCGCCATGGAAAATACTTGTCTCCACGATGCTTTCCGCAAGAACAAAGGATAGCACCACAGCAAAAGCGTCAATGAAACTTTTTTCTGTCGCCGACACACCTGAGAAAACAGCTAAACTTTCAGTCGCGAAACTGGAAAAGCTCATATATCCTGTCGGCTTCTACAAGACAAAAGCGCAGAACCTTCACGAGCTCGCAAAGATCGTGCTCGAAAAGTACATTGGAAAAGTGCCGGGAACCGTTGAAGAGCTCACAACCCTTCCGGGCGTCGGCATAAAAACAGCATCGCTGGTATACATCAAGGCTTTTGACGGATATGACATCTGCGTTGACACCCATGTCCACAGAATATCCAACATGTGGGAGCTTGTCAGGACTGACACACCTGAAAAAACAAGGATCGAACTTAAAAAAGTCATTCCTCAAAAATACTGGAAAGAGATAAATCAGTACATCGTCACCCTCGGGCAGACCGTATGCCGGCCTGTGAAACATGAATGTGACAAATGTCCGCTAAGCAGGATATGCCCCGCAAGCCAAATTTAATTTGACCAAAACATATCAAGTCGCTATATTCCATTATGTTTAACGGTGATTTGAGAAAATGGTGAGTTCAGGAATTGAGAATAATCAGATTATAATTTATCAGCCGGAAAAAGGCCTTTCATCTCTTGAAGTCAGGCTGGAAGGAGAAACCGTATGGCTCACTCAGAACCAGATGGCTGAACTTTTTGAAAAAGACAGATCAACTATCACAGAACACATCATTAATATTTATCAAGAAGGTGAACTTGAAGAAAGTTCAACTCGTGGGAATTTCCCACAAGTTCGAATTGAGGGTGGCAGGAAAGTTTCAAGAAGAGTTGATTTCTACAATCTTGATGTAATTATTTCAGTCGGTTACAGAGTTAAATCGCGCCGGGGAACACAGTTCAGAATATGGGCAAATCAAGTACTGAAAAATTATCTGATGAAAGGTTATGCACTTAATCAACGGATAGAACACATCGAACATAAGCTTTACGAGCATGAAAAAAAGTTTGAACTGATCATTCATCAGGCACTTCCACCAAAAGAAGGAATCTTTTTTGACGGTCAGGTTTTCGACGCATATGAGAAAGCAGTTTCATTTATAAAAGAAGCAAAAAGTTCCATAATTCTAATCGACAACTATATTGATGAAACGGTATTTGCAATGCTATCAAAACGGAATTCAGGTGTAAAAGCAACCATTTACACATCAAAACTGACCCGACAGCTGAAGCTTGATCTTGAAAAACACAATACACAGTACGAAGCAGTAGAAGTAATTACTTTTGAAAAATCCCATGACAGATTTCTGATCATTGACGAAAAAACTGTTTATCATATCGGGGCATCGCTTAAAGATCTTGGGAAAAAATGGTTTGCATTCTCAAAGATATCAATTGACCCTGAATTTATATTTTCACAATTAAAACATTTTTGAAATATGCACATTCCTCAGAAAGTTGATATGAAAATATGGAAAGCCCAGATACCGTCAGCCCATTCCTCTTCATATTTCTGCGGCCTGAGGTTGAAACCGACCTGCGCAGTCACCGCACCGATAGGAGTTAAATAAGTAAAACCTCCTCCTGTGGTGTAGCGGAAAAGGTCATTTTCCGTCAGGTTGCTGATCTTTTCCCACAAGTTACCGAAATCGAGGAATGAAATCAGATACATGCTCTCGAAAAGTTTGAATCTCAGCTCATTCCGTACGAAGAAATAATATTTTCCCTGAAGCGATCCTGTCGTGTGATCCACCGGGATCATCTCGTTATTGAAAAAACCTCTGATTGTCGTCGAACCGCCGAGCTTGAGCACATCATCTGAGGTGAGCTCTCCTTCGTGCAGAATGAGGAATGCCGTTTCAATGAACGAGTGGAAGATTATTGTGTCTCTGGGTTCAAGGTCACCTGCAAAATTAAGCCTGTACTGGAGAGGAACATAAAAAGCGAAATTGTTCTCGAACTGTGTGAACTTGCTCCCTTCACCGTATATCGTGGACTTGTTGAACACCTTGAACGAAGTCTTGTAGCCCTTTATCGGGAAGAAAAGCGAGTCCCTGAAATCGATGTATCCCCTGAACTCAGGAGAGACCTGAAGACTGTCAATGTCCGAATATGTAACTTTTCCCTCAGCATCCTCTTCGTGGTCGCGTTCCATCTGGTAAGCGAGCTCAAGGCCTGTAGAAAGGAAGAAGTTGTTGTTGAATCTCCTGAAAAGACTGAAGAAGAGACCGTACTTGTCTATCATGTACGGAAGATATGCATTGCTTCTTATATCGTGGATATGGAACACCTCGATCTGTGATGACAGCGGGACACTTGGGAGATAAAGATCAGGAAAAATGAACGCAAGATTTATTTTTCTCTCTATCTGCTCGCCCAGCGAGAAATCCCTGCCGTAATATTTTCTGAACTTGTCTCCCATGAAGATCTCAAGCTTCCTTGAAAGCTGAAAACTCAGCTTTGTCGAGAATCCCGAGCCGAGATAGTTCTTCCACTCGATCAGTCCCGTAACCCTCGGGCCTTCATCGGTACTTATGCCGACACCGGGCACAAGTTTCCACCTTTCGATCTCACCGACAACGACAGTTACATCCTTTTCAGCGGCAGGGAATTCAGGATCTATGAAAGATATGGATACCGAATCGAAAACCCCGGTCTGAAGAAGGTTTCTGCGACTGTAGGCGAAAGACTCGCCATTGAGAGTGTCCCCCGATTCGATCCTCAGAACGCTTTTGATAACACCCTGCTTAGTTATGTGGTTACCGGCGATAACCACCTCAGTGACCTTGACAGGGAAAAGATATTCCGCCTTGAAATGAAGGTCCACCTTGTTACCGCTGAACCTTTCCTCCTCGGTCACCCATGCAAACAGGTATCCTTTCTTTGCAAGATAGCTGACGATCCTTTCACGGTAGACATTCACAACTCTGTCACTGTAAGGGATCTCGTTTGTCAGTATGAGCTTCCCTTTTATCATTCTGTCAAGAGCACCGTCGCCTGTCTCTACAGTAACCTTCGAAAGCATGAATTTCTCTTTTTCCTTGACTCCGACATGAAGGAAAAGCTTCCCCGAATCGTCAATGATCTCGGAACTCACTACTTCAGCATTTATGTAGCCTTCGTTCTGATAGACCTTCTTCACTATTTCACCGATCTCACCCAGATAATCTTCCGGGATCGCAAGGGGGGAATCAGGGAGCATCACTTTGTCCTTCGGGCTTTTCGAGATCGTCCTGACCCTTTCATTATCAGTATCCTTGTAACCGCCTCCGGTATCGTTACGGTTTATCTTTATTTCAGGAAAATCCTCCTCTTCTATCTTTTTTTCGATGAAGTCCTTAAGCCTTGAAACGACAAGAGAGCGGTTCGACACAGATGCCCCTGTAAATATAATATCATTGATGAACCTTCTCTCTTTCTGCATTATGTCGACCTTCAAGGTTCTCGATTCATTGCTTTTCATGGGGTTGCGCGTCGAAGCGGAGACCTTTATTACAGCGTCGTGATACCCGTATGCCTGAAAAAAGCGGAGAAGCTTTCTTTCAACACCTTCTTTGTCAAAATAGTAATTGCTCACCGAAACGATGACTTTTTTAATTGTGTCAACAGAGAACGAACCTGTTTCAGGGATCTCAAGAATATAGTGCGGACCCTGATTGACAGTGAATATAACCCTTCCATTCTCACCTTTGCCTATCTTCGTCGATACATCAAGATAATCCCTGTCCCTGAAATAATTTATCAGATATTCGTTCATATCATCGATGTTCCTGTCAGTGAAAGGTTTCCCTCTGAAACTTGCGGCAAGATCGAATTCCAGCCTTCTTCTCACAGATTTGAACATGCTGCCCGAAAGAACGATCTCTTTTATTTTTTCCTGAGGACCTTCTGTAATGTTTATCTTTATCTTGACCGAATCATCCCCTGTTATGTCGGTCGCCACATTGACAAGCGTATCGAAAAAACCCTCCTCACGGTAAAGGAATATTATCTCCTCCCTTATCTTTTCGAGCTTACTGCTGAAAAGAGGCATGTTAAGCCCTATGTCCGCGGCGAGCTTCACATCCTTGTTAGACATCTTTGAATTGCCTTTGATGGAGATATCCTTTATGAAAAGCTGAGGCACGCCTTTTATCGTAAGCTCAATATCACCCTGATCATCCCTCGACTCTGTCACGACTATCTGCTCGAAAAGCTTTGTGGCATAAAGCAGTTTGACAGTCCTTCTCACATCCCTGACAGAATAACCGGAGCCTTTTTCGACCTTTATCAGACTGCCGAAACGGCTTTTTTCAAGAGGACTGTCCCATATCACTTTTGATATCAGATCTTTTGAATGAATAGGCATTGAGACCGCTATCAGCAGTATAAATGTAAAAAGGGATTTCCTATTCAAAAACATATTCCAACCTCAGGTCGAACCCTATTCCGCCGTAACTGTTCTCAAGACTGTCCCTGTTCTTCCACTCGAAAGCGGTGTCAAGGTTCTTCTTTCTGTATTTCAGCTCTATCCTCTGGTCTTTTGTGTCTGACGGGTTGGTCTCAAAAAGGAGAAAAAGATCGCTGTAGATCTCTTTTTCAGCTACAAGCATGAGAATGGTCTTGCTGTCAAGCTCCGAATATCTCGGAACAAGCTCGAACCTCGACAGTCTGAAATTCCTTTTGACCTCCGTAGTTATTCCCATGATGTCAGTGACCGCCGCTATCGCAAGGTCTCCGGTCATCTGGTCACCAGTATTTCCCCACAGGAGCAGAGATATGAGCTGAGACTGGTCAAGCTGCGGAATGCTGTCAAATGTCACCCGAAGGTCTCCGTCAAAAGGATACCCCACGGCATACATTATGACTTTGTATTCTTTTTCATCCTCGGCCCTTTTCTCTATCACATTCCTGTAAGACTCTATATCGATGTAAGGATTGACCCCGCTCCCCTTTTCAAACGAGATCATTCCTCTTTCAATGGTGAAATCGTTCTGCTTATATTCGAGGCGGCCGTTCTTGAGAAGGATGGTGCCTTCTATGTCAGGCTTTTTTGTCGTGCCGGTTATATGTCCGTCAATGAACAGTTCAGCTTCGACAAGATTGGTCTTCACTTTTATGTTGTTCTTTCCCGTTATGTTAAGATCGAGGTCTATCGGAACGGACTTCCTTATTTCAGATCCTGACTGCTTCTTTCCGAACTTTGAGATCATTTTCAGAAGATCGCTGTCCAGAGAGACGGGCTGATTGTAAACTACATTCTTCAGCTCAACATCACCGCTCACCGATATCTGTTCAGGATTGAACATTATGATGTCAAGGTTCGTGGACAGCCCGAAATCGCCGACCTGGGCAAGTTTTCCCGTCAGGTTTACAAGTTTCAGCGACACCGAAGCGTTATTGAACGGGAAGATACTCCCCTCACCGCGGAGGACCACTTTGCCTCCCCCTGCAAAACCTCTGAAATTTTCAATTGTCCACTTTCTGTTCTTTATGTTTATTCCGGCATTGATGCCGTTAAGCACTATCTGCGGATTATCGATCCTGTATGAACCGTCGACAAGAGTAAGAGATCCGTCCACATCGCCGCCTCTGAGACCGAAATCAAAATATATCTTCCCGTCAAAACCCGAAAGCATATCAGGATAGAGCATTTCAAGCATTCTCGGGAATGCGACACCTTTCACTTTGA
>Ga0116155_10002509_pt1 | contig 12447 bp, 7 predicted proteins | sample AD_UKC032_MetaG_FD_89890 | JGI IMG/M metagenome (GOLD analysis project Ga0116155, IMG submission 89890) | Active sludge microbial communities of municipal wastewater-treating anaerobic digesters from USA - AD_UKC032_MetaG | ecosystem: Engineered > Bioreactor > Anaerobic > Digestate | place: USA...
ACATGGCGGAGGCTTACGGCTGGGCGGATCTGGTGCTGTGCCGGGCCGGAGCCTTGACGATTGCCGAACTGGCGGCGGCGGGAATCGGCGCGGTGTTGATTCCGTTTCCGTTCGCGGTGGACGACCACCAGACCGCCAACGCCCGGTTTCTGGAGCAGGGCGGCGCGGCGCTGATTCGCCAGCAGGCGGAGTTGGACGCCGAACGGCTGGCTGCTGCGCTGCGCGAGCGGCTCGGCGACCGCGCCCGCCTGCTGACCATGGCGCAGGCTGCCCGGCGTCTGGCGAAAATTGAAGCTGCCGAACAGGTGGCGCGGATGTGCCTGGAACGGGCGCGCTCCTGAACGATGGATGTGAATGAGAACAGAACCTATGGATAAACCGGTCATCAGGACCATTCCCGAAGCCTGGCGCGACATGCGCCGGATTCGTCAAGTGCATTTCGTCGGCGTCGGCGGGGCCGGCATGAGCGGCATCGCCGAGGTGCTGTTGAATCTGGGTTATCGCGTGTCCGGCTCCGACCTGCGCGCCAGCGCGGTGACAGCGCGGCTGGCCCAGTTGGGCGCAACCATTTATCAAGGTCATGTCGCCGAGCACATTGCCGATTGCGATGCGGTGGTGATTTCCAGCGCAGTCGCCGAGGACAATCCCGAAGTGATGGCGGCGCGGGCGGCGCGGATTCCGGTGGTGCCGCGCGCCGAGATGCTGGCCGAATTGATGCGGTTCCGCTACGGCGTGGCGGTGGCCGGGACCCACGGCAAAACCACGACTACCAGCCTCATCGCCAGCCTGCTGGCCGAGGGCGGACTGGACCCGACCTTCGTCATTGGCGGCCGGCTGAACAGCGCCGGCGCGAACGCCAAACTGGGCGCGGGCCGCTATCTGGTGGCCGAGGCCGACGAGAGCGACGCCTCGTTCCTGTTCCTGCAACCGATGGTGGCGGTGGTCACCAACATTGACGCCGATCATTTGCCGACCTACGGCGGCGATTTCGAGCGGCTGCGCACGACTTTTATTGAGTTCCTGCATCACCTGCCCTTCTACGGGTTGGCGGTGCTGTGCGCCGACGATCCGCAGGTGCAGGCGATCCTGCCGCGCCTGAGCCGGCCCGTGCTGACCTACGGCACGGGCGAGGATTGCGACGCCCGGGCCACCGACATCGTCCAGGACGGATTGCGCACCCGCTTCCTGGCGCATCTGCCCAATCTGGAGACCCCGTTGCCGATTACCCTGAATCTGCCGGGCCGGCACAGCGTGTTGAACGCGCTGGCGGCTATCGCGGTGGCGAACGAACTGGGGGTCTCGGAACCTGCGATCCGCCGCGCCCTGCTGAATTTCCAGGGCATTGGCCGCCGGTTCCAGCAACACGGCGAGTTGAAGCTGCCGGACGGCGGGCGGGCGACCGTGATGGACGATTACGGCCACCATCCGCGCGAGATTCAGGCGGTGCTCAATGCACTGCGCGGCGCCTGGCCGGAGCGGCGGCTGGTGCTGGCGTTTCAGCCGCACCGGTTTACCCGCACCCGCGACCTGTTCGACGACTTCGCCCAGGTGCTGTCCGAAGTGGACACCCTGATTCTGTTGGACGTGTATCCGGCTGGTGAAAAACCCATTCCCGGGGCCGACGGGCGCAGTCTGAGCCGGGCGATCCGGGTGCGCGGCAAGGTGGATCCGATCTTCGTCGAGCGGATTGCCGATCTGCCGGCGGCGTTGCCGGGCCTGCTGCGCGATGGCGATCTGCTGCTGATGATGGGCGCGGGTGACATCGGCGCGATGGCGGTGCAACTGGGGCGCGACGGCTTACCGGGCGCAGCGTGAACCTCGGTAGGGACACGGCGCCGCCGTGTCCCTCCTGGCCCCACAGGTATAATCTTTCCAGGAAATCACCTAATCACTAATCACTATCACTGTTCGGAGGGGGGCGGATGCAACAGACACAACAGCGGACGGTGAGCGATCCGGCGGCCTTCGGGAAGGTCGCGGTGCTGATGGGCGGCTGGTCGGCGGAACGGGCGGTGTCGCTGGTCAGCGGCCAGGCGGTGTTGCGGGCGTTGCAGGCGCGCAGCGTGGATGCGCACGGTATTGACGTGGATCGTGGAATTTTGGAGGTGCTGGCCGAGGGCGGTTTCGACCGGGCGTTCATCGTCCTGCACGGTCGCGGCGGCGAGGACGGGGTGATGCAGGGCGCATTGGATCTGCTGGGCCTGCCCTACACCGGCAGCGGAGTGCTGGCTTCGGCGCTGGGCATGGACAAGCTGCGCACCAAGCAGGTCTGGATCGGCGCGGGCCTGCCAACACCGCCCTGGCGCCTAGTCGAAAGTGCGGCGGAACTGGCGGATGCTGCGAATGAACTGGGTCTGCCGCTGGCGGTCAAGCCGTCCCGCGAGGGGTCCAGCATCGGCATCAGCCGGGTGGACGATCCGGCCCAGTTTCAGGTGGCCTGGGAGCGGGCCGCCGCCTGCAACTCGCCAGTACTGGTCGAGCCGTGGATCGTGGGCCAGGAATACACCGGCGGTCTGTTGCAGGGCGAGGCGCTGCCGTTGATCCGGCTGGAAACGCCGCGCGCCTTTTACGACTACGAAGCCAAGTACCACGCCGACGACACCCGCTATCTCTGCCCCTGCGGTCTGCCCGCCGCGCGCGAAGCTGAATTGCGGGAACTCGTTCGCCGGGCGTTTGCCGCGGTGGACGGCTACGGCTGGGGTCGGGTGGATTTGCTGGTGGACGCCCAGGACCGCCCCTGGTTGCTGGAAGTCAACACCGTACCGGGCATGACCGATCACAGCCTGGTGCCGCTGGCGGCGCGCGTGGCCGGTTTGAGTTTCGAGGACCTGGTCTGGCGCATTCTGGAAACCAGCCTGGCGCGGCCCAACTAAGCGGGGGGTGATCATGGGATTCGGACGCGGGCGCCGCCGGGGGGCCACGTCGCTCAAACGCGAACCCGCGCACCCAGCGGAACCGCGCCGGACGGCGTGGAAACCGTGGCTGCGCGGGTTGGGCGTGGCGCTGGTGCTGGCCGCGGTTGGCTTCGGTCTGGACGCCGGGATTCGCGCGCTGCGCGAGCCGGGCGCGTTTCCGTTGCGCCAGGTCCGGGTCGAGGGTGAACTGCGTAACCTGAATGAAGCGGACTTGCAGCCGCTGGCCCAGGCCTACCTGGGTCAGAATTTCTTTGTCGCTAATCTGGATGAGTTGCGCACGGCATTGGCGGCTGACCCGTGGGTTGAGGAAGTCGCGGTGCGGCGCGGCTGGCCGGATACGGTGGAAATTCAACTGCGCGAACGGGTGGCCTTCGGCTACTGGGGCGAGCGTGGGGAAATGGTGGATGTCAATGGTCATCGCTTCCGTCCGGTCGCGGTGCGCCAGTCAGGACCCTGGCCACGCCTGATCGGTCCCGAAGGCCGTGAGAAGGCCTTGATCAAGGCGTGGCGTGATATCCACACCCGCCTGGACCCGGTGGGGCTGACGCTGGTGAAGCTCGTGCAGGACGAGCGCCGGGCCTGGTGGCTGACCTTTGACAGCGGCCTGGAAGTGTATCTGGGGCACGAACGGTTCGAAGAGCGGTTGCAGCGGCTGGCCCAGTTTTATCCGCGCGTGCTGGCCGCCCAGGCGGACCGGATCGCGGTGGTAGATTTGCGGTACGGTAACGGGTTCGCCGTGCGCTGGAAGACAGCGCCGCCGATTCCGGCGGCGGGTTAGACGGGACGGGAAACGGAGCAGTCATGTCCAGAAAAGAAGACCAGAGTCTGATCGTCGGGCTTGATATCGGCACCTCCAAGGTGGTGGTGGTGGTCGGTGAGGTCAAGCCGGATGGGACGATTGATATAGTGGGCATCAGCGCACATCCGGCGCGCGGCCTCAAGAAGGGCGTGGTGGTCAACATCGAGTCCACCGTCCAGTCCATTCAGCACGCCGTGGACGAAGCGGAACGGATGGCGGGCTGCCGGATTCATTCGGTGTATACCGGAATTTCCGGCAGCCACATTCGCGGGTTTAACTCCCACGGTGTCACCGCCATCAAGCATCATGAGGTGGCCCCGGAGGATGTGGAGCGGGTGATCGAGGCGGCGCGGGTGGTGGCGATTCCGGCTGACCAGAAGATTCTGCATATCCTGCCCCAGGAATTCATCATTGACGGTCAGGAAGGCATCCAGGAGCCGGTCGGCATGGCCGGGGTGCGGCTGGAGGCGCGCGTTCACATCGTGACCTGTGCGATCAGCGCCGAGCAGAACATCGTCAAGTGTGTGCGGCGCTGCGGGTTGGAAGTGGACGACGTCATCCTGCAACCGCTGGCCTCGAGCCGGGCGGTGCTGACCCCGGATGAGAAAGAACTGGGTGTTTGCCTGCTGGACATCGGCGGCGGCACCACCGACCTGGCGGTGTTTACCCATGGTGCGATCAGCCACACCGAGGTCATCCCGGTTGCCGGCAACCAGGTGACCAACGACATCGCGGTGGCCTTCCACACCCCGACCCCAGCCGCCGAGGAACTCAAGATCAAACACGCCTGCTGCCTCAAGCAACTGACCCGGTCCGACGAACGGATCGAGGTAGCCGGCGTCGGCGACCGGGCGGCCCGGGCGCTGTCCCGGCTCGAACTCGCGGAGGTAGTGGAGCCGCGCTATGAAGAACTGTTCGAGGTGGCGCTGGGCAAATTGCAACGCAGCGGCTTTGAGCATTTGATCCCCGCCGGGGTGGTGTTGACCGGCGGCAGTTCGCAGATCGCGGGCATCGTCGAACTGGCCGAGGAGGTGCTGCACCTGCCGATCCGGCGCGGTCTACCGCGTGACGTAACCGGGCCGCAGGATGTGGTGCGCAATCCAATCTACGCCACAGCGATGGGTTTGCTGCTGTTTGGAAATGAGAACCGGCCGGGGCGGCCGGGTCCGATGCCAAGACCAGGCCACAAGGGATGGTGGACCCGGATCAAGGGCTGGTTTCAGGGCAATTTTTAAATACGGTTGAATTGGGGCCATCTGGGTCGAGAACTATTGTATTGAGGAGAACGGGTTATGTTTGAATTGATGGATAGCAAGCCGGATCCGATACACGACCATGAAGTCATCAAGGTCATCGGGGTAGGGGGTGGCGGCAGCAATGCCGTCAAGCACATGCTGAGCGCCAACATCGAGGGCGTAGATTTTATCTGCGCTAATACCGACGCCCAGGCGTTGAAGACGTGCGCGGTGCCGGTCACCTTGCAGATCGGTAACAACATCACCAAGGGGCTGGGGGCGGGCGCCAACCCCGAAGTCGGTCGGCAAGCGGCGCAGGAAGACAGCGAGCGCATCCGTGAGGTATTGCAGAACACCGACATGGTGTTTATCACCGCCGGCATGGGCGGCGGCACGGGCACCGGCGCGGCGCCCGTGGTGGCGCAACTGGCCCGGGAGATGGGCGTCCTGACGGTGGCGGTAGTGACCAAGCCGTTCCCGTTCGAGGGCAAGAAGCGGATGGAAGTCGCTACAGGCGGGATTCGCGCGCTGAGCGAAACCGTGGATTCGCTGATCATCATCCCCAATGAAAAGCTGCTAACGGTGCTGGGCAAAAGCGCCAGCCTGCTGGACGCGTTCAAAGCCGCTAACGACGTACTGCTGGGTGCGGTGCAGGGCATCGCCGAGATGATCACCAATCCCGGCCTGATCAACGTGGATTTTGCTGACGTGCGCACCGTGATGTCCGAAATGGGCATGGCGATGATGGGCACTGGGCGAGCGGTCGGCGACGGACGCGCCCGCGAGGCAGCCGAAGCCGCCATCGCCAGCCCATTGCTGGAAAACTTCAGTCTGGCCGGGGCCAAGGGTTTGCTGGTGAGCATTACCGGCGGCATGGACATGACCATCGGCGAATTCGACGAGGTGGGTAATACGATTCGGGAACTGGCCTCGGAAGATGCGACCGTCGTAGTCGGCACCACGATTGATCCCGAGATGCACAACGAATTGCGGGTGACCATCGTCGCCACCGGCATCGGTCAGGGTGCGCCCGTCAAGCAAACCACCAGTGTGCGCGAGCGGGAAGCGGCGATTCCGCGTGTCAAGCTGGTTCCCCAGCGGCCTGGCGGCGACAGCCCTGGCCACCACGACCGGCCCAGCGTCCGGCAGAAGGCGGTCGGTGATCTCTCGACCGAGCGGGAGCACCTTGACCCCGAAGATATTTTGGATATTCCGGCGTTCCTGCGGCGGCAGGCCCTCGGTCGGCCAGCGGATTGAGCGGGGGCGCGCGCCAAGCCCTTGATTCATCAGTCGGTCGGGGTGCAGGTGAATAGCTACGGTCGGTACAAGAACTGGAGCGGTGGTTTTAGCAACTTAGCAACAATAACAGTTGCTAAAGAGAAACAAGTTGCAGTATAGCTACGGATTGCGGTATCTTTGTCGCAACGCAAGATGACGTGGTCATGGTCGGCTGGCCGTATGGGCCGATGGACAAGGTGGATGGGGGCGTAATTTGCACCCGCGCCGTGCGCCGCGATGCCACGCTCCAGTTCAATTGACGTGTTGGGGGACCTAATGTGATTAGGCAACGAACCTTGAAAAACGCCATTCGGGCAACGGGCGTCGGTCTGCACACCGGCGATAAGGTCTATATTACCTTGCGCCCGGCGGCGCCCGATGCAGGCATTGTGTTCCGACGAGTTGATCTGCCCGAACCGGTTGAGATCAAGGCCCGCCCACGGAATGTGGGCGACACCCAACTGTCCACCTCGCTGATCAAGGGCCAGGTCCGCATTTCGACGGTCGAGCATCTATTGTCGGCGTTCGCCGGATTGGGCATTGACAATGCCTATGTGGACGTGAGCGCCGCCGAGGTGCCGATCATGGATGGCAGCGCCGGCCCCTTCGTCTTTCTGATCCAGTCGGCGGGCATTCAGGAACAGAACGCGCCCAAGCGTTTCATCCGCATCAAGAAGTCGGTGCGGGTCGAGGAGGGCGACAAGTGGGCGCAGTTCGATCCGTTCGACGGGTTCAAGGTCGAGTTCACCATTTCCTTCGATCATCCGCTGTTCCGGGGCCGCAATCAGCACGCAGTGGTGGATTTTTCGACCACCTCCTTTGTCAAGGAAGTCAGCCGGGCGCGCACCTTTGGCTTTGTGCGCGATCTTGAATATCTGCGTGAACGGCGGCTGGCCTTGGGCGGTACGCTGGACAACGCGATTGTGGTGGATGATTACCGCATCCTGAACGAGGATGGTCTGCGCTACGAAGACGAATTCGTCAAGCACAAGATTCTGGACGCCATCGGCGATTTGTATCTGCTGGGCCACAGCCTGATCGGCGCGTTCACCGGCTACAAGTCTGGTCATGCGTTGAACAACCGGTTGCTGCGCGATCTCCTGGCTGACCGCACCGCCTGGGAAGAAGTTACTTTCAGCGACGAACGGCAGGCGCCGATTTCCTACTTGCAGCCGGCTCAGGCAGCGGTCCGCTGAAGCGGCGCGATTCTGGTTTTACCTCCGTCCCCTTTCCTTGCGGCTTCCCGGTGATTCCGGGAGGCCGTTTTTCGTTGCTCTTTGGGGCAAAAAAACCGGTGCTGAGGTATCATTATTCATTCACCACCGCCGATGTTCCCGCCGGTTTTTCCCGACCTGCATTGACCTGTTATGTCAGCATCCGTCCCGGTCTCTCCAAAAAAATTCCTGACCAATCAGGGTGAAAACACGCTGAGCCAGCGTTTGAAGACGATTTTGCCGAAGACGCGGGATTTTGATTGCCTGGTCGGTTATTTTTTTATCAGCGGCTTTTTCCGGCTTTACCCCGCACTGGAATCGGTTGAGAAAATCCGCATCCTGATCGGTTTAAAAAACGAGCAGGTCGTTTATGGGTTGCTCCAAATCGCCAGGGACAATGTACCGGAAAACGCGCTGTCTACCGCCGAGATTAAGCGGATTTTCGGCGGCATGGTGCGCAGTGAGTTGATTCAGGCGGAGGATTCGCTGTCTCTTGAAACCGGCGTTCGCAAATTTATCGAGTGGATTCGTTCGGGCAAACTGACCGTCAAGCTGTATCGTGAGCAGAATATTCATGCCAAGGTTTACATCATGACGCTGGCGCAGCCACTGCCGGATGTCAACCATGGCTATGTGATCACCGGGTCGAGCAATTTTTCATACAGCGGTTTGGAGGGCAATCTGGAATTTAATGTCCTGCTCAACGAACCGGAAGATCATGACTACGCTTTGCACCGGTTTAATGAACTCTGGGCGGATGGAGTGGATGTCAGGGAGGTGCATGAAACGATTATTCAGGCAGTGGAACACGAGTCGCCGTTTGCATTTTTCACGCCTTATGAACTCTATTTGAAATTTCTGGCGGAATACTTCCGTGACTATCTGGGCGACCGTTCCCGGCTGAGTCCGGAAAACCTGCCAGCGAATTTCAGGAAGCTGCGCTATCAGGAGGACGCCGTTTTTACCGCGCAGCAGATGCTTAAAACCTATGGCGGCGTGTTTATCGCCGATGTTGTCGGTTTGGGGAAAACCTTTGTTTCGGCGTTGCTGGCCCTGCAACTGGATGGTCGGTGTCTGGTGATCGCGCCGCCGAGTTTATTGGATGAAAACAGTCCGGGTTCGTGGCCGCGCGTCTTCCGTGATTTTTGCGTCCCCGGCCATCAATGCGTTTCTATCGGCAAACTGGAAGAAGTTCTTCAGCAGGGCGTTGATTTTTACAAATACGTGTTTATTGATGAATCGCATCGCTTCAAGGGCGATTCGACGCAGCGTTATGAACTGTTGACTCGCATCTGCCAGAATAAGGGCGTCATTCTGGTTTCCGCGACGCCTTACAATAATACGCTGGATGATATTTACAGCCAGTTAAAGCTGTTCCAGCCGCCCCGCAACAGCACGATTCCCGGGTTACCCAATCTGGAGGGGTTTTTCGCCCGGCTGCGCAAGCGTCTGAATGGGTTGCACCGCCTGGACGATGCGGCCCGATATGTGGAGGTCGTGCGGGAAAACGCCCAGGAACTGCGGGATCGGGTCCTCAAGTACATCATGGTGCGCCGCACCCGCCGCGAGATCGAGGAATTCTATGGCGATGACCTGAAAAAACAGAAAATCGGGTTCCCGCAAGTCCATGATCCAGCGCCGTTGTTCTACCGGCTGAATCCGGTGGAGAACGATGTTTTTACCGATACGCTGCGACGTATTACCAGCGCCGATTTTCATTACGCCCGCTATCAACCACTGAGTCCCCTGTATTACGCCGGGCCGCGAGAAGAGCGCGCGGTGCAAGGCCAGCGCAATCTGGCGACGTTTATGAAAATCCTGCTGGTCAAGCGGCTGGAAAGCAGTTTTTACGCTTTTCGGGAGACGCTTGACCGGTTTATCCAGTCCCACGAGCAGGTGCTAAAAGCTTTTGATGAGGGCTTTGTTTACACCAGTAAAAAGCACAGCCGCAAGGTGCTGGAGTTTTTGGAAGAGGGGGACGATGACGCCATTGCGGCGCTCATTCAGGCGGAGAAAGCCGAAAAATTTGCGGCCGGGGATTTTAATCCGGTTTTTCGTCAGCATGTCGCGTCAGATTTGGCCGTGCTGCGCGAAATTCGGCAATCATGGAAAAAGATCGAGCGCGATCCAAAGTGGCTGGAATTCAAACGGGAATTAACAACACAACCGGTTTTCAAAACGGGCAAGCTGATTATCTTCAGCGAGTTTTCTGACACCGCCCGCTATCTGGCCAAGCAGATCCAGGTGGAAGTAGACGCCAGAACCCTGTTTTTCAGTTCTCAGTCCAGCCTGGAACAGCGGCAGGCGGTCATTACGAATTTCGATGCGAACAGCCGCGAGGAAGGCGACGACTACCGGATTCTGGTGACGACCGACGTGCTGGCGGAAGGCGTGAATCTGCACCGTTCCGCCACGGTGATTAATTATGATATTCCGTGGAATCCCAGCCGGATGATGCAGCGGGTAGGGCGCGTGAATCGGGTGGGCACGAAATTCAAGGCCATTTTTACCTACAACTTTTTCCCGACCGATGAAGGCAATGATGAAATTGCCCTGACGGAAGCGGCGAAATCCAAAATTCACGCTTTTATCGCGCTGTTGGGAAATGACGCGCGGTTGCTCACGGGCGACGAGGAAATCACCTCACATAATCTGTTCGACCGGATGAATTCCCGCAAGGCGGCGGAAGGCGACCCGACCGAGCCAAAGAGCGAACTGAAATATCTGCGGCTGATTCTGGACGTGAAGGAGCGGCAGCCCGAACTGTTTCAACGCATTCTGGCGTTGCCGCGCAAGGCACGGTCGAGCCGCGTGTATATCCCCACCTCCAGCCACCTCCCACTTGATCCCCCCCACCCCAACCCTCCCCCACGAGGGGGGAGGGAGCCTGATGTTGCCGTACTGACCTATTTTCGCCAGGGACGACTGGACAAGTTCTTTCGCGCGCACAGCGGCCAAGACCACGCCGATGAACTCGACTTTTTCACCACGGCGGAAATTCTTGAAACGACGGCGCAGGAGTCCCGGCAGGATATTCCGCCTGAACAGTTTTATCCGCTGCTGGATAAAAACAAGAGCGGTTTTCTTTCGGCTACTACGCCTGGCGTGGATGCGTTGTTGTCGGCCACGGTGACGAGCGGCGTTGAAGCCATGCTGTTAAAGCGATTGCGCGCCCGGGATTTCCGCAACGCTCCGGTGCTCACCCCGGAAGATCGAAAACTGGCGGCGGAGGTTCATCGGCTGATTACTGAAGGCCGCATCGGCAAGGCCACATTAAGCCGGGTGAAAAAAGCCTTTGATCAGATCGCCGATCCCGTCGAAATGGTCGCCATTCTGCGCAAGGAAGTCGCTCGTCAGTATTTACTCGGTTCGCTGGCGAAAACCGACGCGAACACATCGCCAGCCCCACGCGAGGTGATTCTGTCTTCTTATCTGGTTGCGAAGCATCGTCATGGATAAAGCCACTGCGCAACGCCTGATCCGCGATACCTTCAAAGCGCCATTTGAGCGGGAGCGTTATCGCCGGTTTATGAGCGAACTTTGTAATGGCTTCGATGAGGCCAAGGCGCACAGTATGGCGGTGCCGGATGCGTTCGCCGCCCATGTGAAAAGCTGCCAGCGGCTGGGAACATTTATTTCGCCAGATGATGAATTGGCCGATATTTTAATCGTGTATTTGACGGAGTCCTGGAAGCTGGAGCGCACGCGAACGGCGTTGCGGGATTTTGTCGCGCACAAGCTCAAGCGCGGCGAGGGTAGCGATAATGCCTATAAGGAAGCCGGCTTGATTGCCTTTGTGGCGCCGGATTCGCAGTCATGGCGGTTTTCGTATGTGCGCATGGACTATGAAACCAGGCGCGATCCTCAGACCGGCAAGATTAAGACGGAAGAACGTTTGACGCCGGCACGGCGCTATTCCTATCTGGTGGGCGCGGATGAGGAATGCCATACCGCACAGGCGCGCTTTTTGATGTTGTTGCAAAACACGGCGGTTAAGCCGACGCTGGCGCAAATCGAGGAGGCGTTTAGCGTTGAGTCGGTTACCAAAGAATTTTTCAATGAGTATGCCCGTTTATTCAAGGCCACGGATGAAGTGTTGACGGCTATTCTGGCCAGTCAGCCGGCGATTCGCGCCGAGTTTCAGGCCAAGGATATTCGCACGGTGGATTTCGCCAAGAAGCTCCTCGGCCAAATCGTTTTTCTCTATTTCATTCAGAAAAAGGGCTGGCTGGGCGTTGCGCAGGGCCAGCCCTGGGGTTCCGGGCCGCGCTATTTTTTGCGCCAACTGGCGGATCGGGCGGTGGCGAATGGGCAATGCCTGTTTCATGAGATGCTGGAGCCGTTGTTTTATGACACTCTGGCGACGGATCGCGGTCCTGATGCCTGGTGTCCAACGTTCCAGTGCCGCATTCCTTTTCTCAACGGCGGGCTGTTTGAACCTCTTGCCGGTTATGATTGGCAAAAGCAGGCGATTCCATTGCCCAACACCCTGTTCACCAATGCGCAACGCTTGCCTTCTGGCGATAGTGGCACGGGCATTCTCGATGTGTTCGACCGGTATAACTTTACGGTCAATGAAGCCGAGCCGCTGGAAAAAGAGGTCGCTATTGATCCAGAAATGCTCGGTAAGGTGTTTGAAAACCTGATTGAGGAAAACCGCCGCAAGGGCTTGGGCGCGTTTTATACGCCGCGCGAAATCGTTCATTACATGTGCCAGGAAAGCCTGATTCATTATTTGGATGCGACGGTCAACCCGCAGGGTCAGGTGATTGCGCGGGCGGATATTGAAGCGTTGATTCGTGAGGGAGAACAGGCGGCGCATTACGAGACGGCGCGCAAGGAGGGCGCGGTGAGTTATCAGCGGCGGTTGCCCGAAGCGATTGAGCGCCATGCTCATGCGCTGGATGAGGCGCTGAAAACGATCACGGTCTGTGATCCGGCGATTGGTTCGGGCGCTTTTCCGGTGGGCATGATGACCGAGATCGTGCGCGCTCGCGCCGCGTTGA
>Ga0116155_10002519_pt1 | contig 12425 bp, 8 predicted proteins | sample AD_UKC032_MetaG_FD_89890 | JGI IMG/M metagenome (GOLD analysis project Ga0116155, IMG submission 89890) | Active sludge microbial communities of municipal wastewater-treating anaerobic digesters from USA - AD_UKC032_MetaG | ecosystem: Engineered > Bioreactor > Anaerobic > Digestate | place: USA...
CACGTAGCTGTCGAAGGCGCGCGGACTGATTTCCTCCCGCAGCCGCGCCACGACCTGGAACACCTCCAGGGTTTCGCGGGTGGCGGGATTCAGCGAATCGCAGTACAGCAACGGCGTGCCCGGTTTGGCCAGTAGGTCGCCGAGCACGGCCAGCCGTTCTTCTTCCGACAGCGCGGCGTAGTCCGGCAGGTTGGGCGCCATGGCGAAGATTTCCGTGACCGCCGCCGTGTGCCGGGCCGATTCCTGGCGCACGTCGAGCGCGGCCAGATGGAAGCCGAAGGTCTCCGCCAGCCGGATCAGATCGGTCAGTTCGCCATCGGCGACCGCACGGTCGCCGTGCGCGATCAGGGAATCGCGGATCAGGTACAGGTCGTCGAGAAACGCCTGTTCGGACGCATAACCCCAGAACGGAACCGGCGCTGCTTCGGGATGCTCTTCGGCGCGCGCCCGGGTCTGGTCGTAGTTGTGTTGCAGGCGGTGGTACATCAGAAACAGTTTGCGCCGATACGGCTCCTGGGCGTATTGCCGGGGCGCAGCGGCGAACAACGCGCTCATCTGCCGGGCGTCCGCCTCCAGGCTGGCGGAAAACACCGGCGACGGCGTGACCAGCGAACTGGAATAGGTGAGGTGCCGGTTCAGTTCCTCGACCCGCCGCAGGTATTCGCGCAGGACTTCCTGGGCGTGCAGGCGCACCGCCAGCGCGGTAGTTTCCGGGGTCACGAACGGATTGCCGTCGCGGTCGCCGCCGATCCACGAGCCGAACCGCAGTAGCCGGGGAATGCGGATCGCTTTCTTGCCACCCTCGTCGCCATAGACCGCGTTCAGCGCCCGCTCCAGGTTGCGGTAGAGCATCGGCAGCGCCTGGAAGATGGATTCGCGGAAGTAGTACAGGCCGTTCTTGATCTCGTCGCGCACCTGTGGCTTGAAGCTGCGCACCTCATCGGTTTTCCACAGGATTTGGATCTGGCTGCGCAACGCTTCGACCACCTCGGCCCGCTGGTGGGAATTCAGCGCGGGGTCGTCGAGCTGGCCGTTGGTCACAAACACCCGTCGTTGCGCGCCCAGCAGCACCCGGCGTTTGGCCTCGGTGGGATGGGCGGTGAACACCGGCATGAAGCAGAGTTGATCCAGCAGGGTTTGCAACTGGCCGGCGCTGACCCCGGCGGCGCGCAGCGTGCGCAGGGTCTCGTCGAAGGAACCCCGCCACAGCGGTTTGCCGCTCTGGACCTGCTGGCGGCGCAATTGGTGCTGAAAGTTTTCCTCGGCGATGTTGGCCAGCGTGAAATAGGCGCTGAAGGCGCGAACGACGTGGTTGAGCATGTCCGGGTTGAGGGCGGCGATGAGGCGCATCAACGGTTCGCGGTCGGCTGGCGCGGATTTGGACTGATGGCGCAACTCGATGAAGCCCTGGCGCAGGGTTTCCACGGCCTCAAGGACCGCGCGGCCCTCCTGGTCGCGCAGGGTATCGCCCAGCAGTTGGCCCAGCAGCTTGACGCGGTCGCGCAGCGGTTGGTCGGAAGGGGTTGGCATGAGTGAACTCCGTCGGGTTGGGATGAATATGGAGAATAATCTTGTACAATTTCTATAAAAAAGCTTGCAATAAGCAGAATTTGGTTGCAATATTTATATTGAACTTATACAAACGGCTTGTGGTCTCTGAATATTGACGGTCAAATTCGTGCGAAGACCCTCAAGTCTACCCCAGTTCTGTATTGTCCCTGATGAAGGAGGAACACCGATGACGACGATGACAATCCCGGTTCGTGACAGCGCGCTGTCGCTCCCCGCCGTGCGGCGGATCACCCTGAGCCAGCCTTGGCAATGGCTGGGGGCGGGATGGAACGATCTCCGGCGGGCGCCCTTCGCCAGCCTGGCCTATGGCCTGTTGTTTGTGCTGATGGGCTACCTGCTGGTCGCTACCGTGGAGGGCCAGTTTACTTCGGTGTTGGCCCTGACGACCGGGTTCCTGCTGGTAGGCCCGGTGCTGGCTGTGGGGTTGTACGAGATCAGCCGCCGGCTGGAAGCGGGTGAACCGGTGTCCCTGAGCCGGGCGCTGACCGCCTGGCGCGTCAACGCCCAGTCCATCGCCCTGTTTGGCGTGGTGGTGGGCTTGGTGATGATCGTGTGGGCCCGGCTGGCGGCGGTGCTGTTCGCGGTCCTGGTGGGGGGACGTGAATTGAGTCTGGAAGCATCAGCGGCGCAGTTGTTCTTCTCGGGCAGCGGCCTGACGTTCCTGCCGGTGTTCGTAGGAGTCGGCGCTCTCCTGGCGGGGGTGGTGTTCACCATCAGCGTGGTGTCGGTCCCAATGATGCTGGACCGCAAGGCTGACTTTGTGACCGCGATCCTGACCAGCGTGGCTGCCGTGCGCGCCAATCCGGCCCCCATGGTGCTGTGGGCCGCGCTGATCGCGTTGTTCACCGGTCTGGGCCTGGTCACCTTCTATCTGGGACTGGCCATCGCCCTGCCCCTGATCGGCCATGCGACCTGGCACGCCTACCGGAGTCTGGTGGAAGACGGCGCGCTCGAACCGCAGCCGATGTAAGCACGCCTTTTAACGCGCCCCCCATCCCGCGCCGACCGGGATGGGGGAATCTTTATCTCGCCGCCGTCCCGCCTGCTTCTGCGGTCGCGGTAAACCGGGCGCGGAGGGTTTCCACCCGCTCGCGGTTGACGCCGAAATCGTAATAACCGGTGCGTGAGGCGGAACGCACCTGAATGATCCCCGGCGGGCTGAAATAGAATTCCATGTCGTCCACGAAGCCGAAGATCGCCGAATGGACTTCGACATGGACGTAATCGCCGGTGGACTGGACGACGCGCGTCCGTTCCATGCCGTTCAGCACCTCCAGCAACCGGATACGCGCCCGCGCGGCGTCGCCGTCGTAGGGTAACGGTTCCACCCGCTGCTCGTTTGTCGCCTCGGAGGAGACGCAATTCGGCGAACCCGGACACGGCGCCAGCCGGCCTTCGGTCACCCCCAGGTTCGAGGGTGGCCGTCCGCCCGAACAGCCAGCCGTCAGGGCCAGCACAGCGATCCAGACGAACCCGCCCCCCCATCTTTTGCGAGACATTTTTTCATTCCTCCCCGTTATCATGGTTCCAATGCAGTCATTGCAGTCGGTCACAAAATTTGACCGCAACTGCGATGTTTGTTTCACCGGCGCGTGATGAGGCGCAGCCCACCAACGACGGCGGTAGGAGGGAGCATCGCGCCGGCGTACACTGGACAAAGTCGCAACCTCATCGGGAAATCCTCATGTCCTGGGATCACCAGATTCTGCTCTTGATGGCGGCGCACCGGTCCGAAGGACTGGACTGTGGTTTTCGCGCCGTAACCTGGCTCGGATCGCTGTACGTGCTAGCGCCGCTCGCGGCCTTGCTCGGCGCTGTCCTGCTGTATTTTCACAAACGCTGGGAAGCTCTGATGCTGGGGGTCGGCCTCGGCGGTGCGGTGTTGTGGGTTCATCTCGCCAAGCTCCTTCTGGCCCGACCCCGGCCAGCCCTGGTGGAGCCGGTGATCGCCCTGCCTGCTGACGGTTCATTTCCGAGCGCCCACACGACGCAAATCGTCGCCTTCGCCCTGGCCGTGGTGCTCATCGTCCGCCGGACCTGGCCGGAATGGCAGTTCGCCGCGCTGGCGGTCGCGGCGTTGCTCATTATCCTGGTCGCCATCTCCCGTCTCTATTTGCAGGTGCATTATCCATCAGACGTGCTGGGCGGATTCCTGCTGGGCATCGGCTGGATCGCCCTGACGCGAAAAATTCTGTAATGGCGCTCCGAGGAGAGGCGATGAGAAACAAGTTTCTCGGCACCGGCGAAACCGGCTATCACCCGCTGCGCAAGATCAAAATCGTCCTGTCGGGACTGCGGTTCGCTGTCCTCTACGATTTCAGCGTGGCTTACAAGATGGTGCTGTCCATCATCATCCTGGCGCTGGCGCTGATTTTTCAGCAGTGGGTGGATTTTGAACTGATCCTGCTGGCCACCGGGCTGGTTCTGATGGCGGAATTGTTCAACAGCGCCATTGAAGCCGTCTGCGATTTTCTGGAAACCCGCGAAAACGAAAAAATCCGGGCCATCAAGGACATCGCCGCCGCCGCCGTCGGCATCAGCATTGTCGTCTGGCTGACCGTGGTGCTATCCGACCTGGTCCGGCTCGCAGCGTTGTTGCTGGAGGGCGGCTCCAAATGAACGCATTCCCCTCGGAACAATCGCGCTCCGGCCTGTCCGACGCCGAACGCGGCGCTCAGACCTTGGCCAGCCTGGATTATCTGAACGAGGCGATCAGCATCTTTGACCACGAACTGCGGTTGCTGGTCTGGAACCGGCGTTTCATCGAACTGCTGGATTTCCCACCGGAACTGATGCGGGTAGGACTGCCGTTCGCCGAGCTGATCGGCTACAACGCCCGCCGGGGCGAGTATGGTCCCGGCGATCCCGAGGCGCAGGTTGCGGAACGGGTGCGGCTGGCGCGGGAATTCCAGGCGCACTGCTTTGAGCGCACCCGTCCAGACGGCACCGTGCTGGAAATTCGCGGGGAGCCGATCAATGGCGGCGGTTTCATCACCATTTACGAAGATGTCACCGCCCGCAAGCGGGCCGAGGCGGAATTGCGGGAAAGCCATGAACAGTTGGAGGCGAGAGTGCGCGAGCGCACGGCCGCCCTGCGCGAGAGCGAGAACCGCATCCGGTTGATCACCGACACGATTCCCGTCCTGATCGGCTACCTCGACGCTGGCCGGCGCTATCGGTTCGTCAACCAGAAATACGAAGAATGGTTTGGCATGCCGGCTGAAACTTTCCTGGACCACGCCTTCGGCGAGTGGCTGGAGCCGGCGCTGGCGCAGCGGCTGCACCAGCATGTGGAGGTGGCGCTGAGCGGCCAGAGCACCCACGTCGAATTCGAGTTGGTGACCCCGGTCGAACGGCGGTATGCGCGCGCCTATTTTATCCCGCACATACCGCCTCATCTGGAATCGGAGGCGGCGCGGGCGGTCGGCTGCTTTGTGCTCACCGAGGATTTGACCGAATACCGCCAGGCGCAGATGGCGCTGAATCAGGCGCAGAAATTGAAAGCGGTGGGCCAGCTCACCGGCGGTGTCGCCCATGATTTCAACAATCTGCTGACCATCATTCTGGGCAACCTGGCCATGCTGGAAGAAGGGCTGCGGGACAACCCGGAATTGTTCAAATCCGCCCATACGGCGATGAACGCCGCCCGGCGCGGCGCCGATCTGACCCGCCGGCTGCTGGCGTTTTCCCGCCAGCAGGCCTTGCAACCGCGTCTGCTGGCGCCAGGCCAGCAGTTGCAGGAAATCGCCGAACTGCTGGCGCGTACTCTGGGAGCGAATATCGAACTGGAAACCGCCGCCGACCCGGCGGTCTGGAACATTCGCGTGGACCCCGGCCAACTGACCAACGCCGTGCTCAATCTGGCGATCAACGCCCGCGACGCCATGCCCGGCGGCGGCTGCCTGCGGATCGAGGCGGGCAACGTGACGCTCGACGCCGCCCATGCCGCCCGCTATCCCGATGTAGTGGCGGGCGATTACGTGCGGCTGACCGTTGCGGACACCGGGACGGGGATGACGCCGGAGGTAATCGAACGGGCTTTCGAGCCATTCTTTACCACCAAGGAACTCGGCGCAGGCACCGGGTTGGGGCTGAGCATGGTCTACGGTTTCGTCAAGCAGTCCGGTGGTCATGTCCGCATCCGCAGTCAGGTCGGGGCGGGAACTACGGTGGAACTTTATTTGCCGCGCCATACGTCCCGGGGCCGGGAAACCCTCGCTGCCGCGCAAGCCGCGCTGGATGAAAGTCGCCTGCGCGGGCGGGAGCGCGTGTTGCTGGTGGAGGATGATCCCGACATCCGCGATTTTGTAGCCCGGACCCTGACCGGGTTCGGCTACCGCGTGCGCGAGGCTGCCACCGGCCGCGAGGCGCTGGCGCTGCTGGCCCCGGACGCGCCGGTGGATTTGCTGTTGAGCGACATGACCATGCCGGGAGGCATCAGTGGCTACGATCTGGTGCTGGAAGCCCGTCGCCAGCAACCGGAGCTCCGGGTGTTGCTGATGTCCGGCTTCACCGACATGGCCGGTCAGTTGCCCGCCGATTGCGCCCTGCTGGAAAAACCGTTTCAGAAACTGGACCTGGCGCGGGCGGTGCGGCTGACGCTGGATCGCGCGGCGGCGCCGCCCACCGCTGACGAGGAAGAGGAGTAAGGCGCATGGATGCGCGATGGATGCCCACCAGTGATCGCGACCGGCGCTGGATGGGCCGGGCCTTGGAGTTGGCGCACCGGGCCGCCGAGGCGGGCGAAGTGCCGGTCGGCGCAGTGCTGGTGCGGGGTGATGAAGCCATCGGCGAGGGCTGGAACCAGCCCATCGGCGGCTGCGATCCGACCGCCCACGCCGAAGTGCTGGCGTTGCGGGCGGCGGCGGCGCGGGTGGGCAATTATCGGTTGGTGGAGAGCACGCTGTACGTGACTTTGGAACCCTGCCCGATGTGCGCCGGTGCTATCGTTCACGCCCGGGTGGGGCGGGTCGTGTTCGGCGCGGTGGATCCCCGCGCCGGCGCGGCGGGGACCGTTTTTGACCTGCTGCACTCCCCGACGCTCAATCACCGCGCCGAGGTGAGCGGCGGGGTGATGGCCGCGGAATGCGGAGCACTGCTGCGGGAGTTTTTCCGCGCCCGCCGGTCCCGGCCCGCCCGCGTGGAATCAGTGCTCAACGCTGATTGAAGCCGCCACTGCTGTTGTCGTTGTTATTCGACGGCTGGCGCCACCAGGGTTGCTGCTGTTGGTCTGGTTGGCGGCGCAGTTGTTCCTGCCGAATCAGTTCGAGTTGCTGGCGCTGGATTTCCTCCAGCGCCGCCTGGCGTTGCCGCTCTTGCTGTTCACGTTGCCTGGCCGCCCGCTGCGCTTGCTGAATCTGCCGGCGCAAACTCAGCAGGGCCTCGTTCTGAGGCGTCGCACGCAATCCCCGGTTGATGTAGGCCAGACTTTCATCCAGTCGCCCCTGTTGCAGAGTTTGTTGCGCGATATCCCGATAGTAGGTCGTGATGCGCTGGATGCCCTCAAGCGCGGTCGGATGGTCGGGTTGCAGTTCCAGAATGCGCCGGTAGGTGCTCAGCGCGTTGCCGCTGGTGGGTGCAGTGAACCGGCGGTTTTCCATCTGTTGCTGCGCATCGGTGAGCAATTGCTCGATTTCCGCCTGCGGCGTCGGGGGTGGCGGGGGGACAGCTTCAGCAGCCGTCTCGGTCGGTGGCGTGGCCGGTTGTTCGGCCTGACCGGGCGACGCGGCAGCGGGCTGCGCTTCGGGGGACGGCTGGACATCGGTGGCGGCAGTAGGCGTGGCGGGGGGCGCGGTCGCGGTCGCCACCGCATCGGTCGGAGCCGGCGGCTGGCCGGGAACAGCAGGGGGATTGACAACGGGCGGACTGGGAGCGGCCTGAACAGGCGCGGCGGGCGCGGCGGGCGGTACGGGCGCGGCGGGCGTTGCGGTTGCCGCAGTCGGTCGGGGGGCGCGGCTGTCGTCCACGATTCCCAGGAGTTGCGACGGATCCTTCAGAAACGGGATCTGCCAGAGGAAATAAAGGCCAAGCAGGCAAATCGTCGCCACGGCCCCAAGATAGACGACAAAATGCTTCAACCACCGGATCAGGCTGAACTGTTCCAGCGCTTCATCCGGTTCAGGTTCCGGGGGGGCGCGGTGGTCTGGCGGCGGCGGGGCAGGACGGAGCGTCTGCTGCAGGGCGGCGGCTCTGGCATACGCTTTTTTCATCAGCGCGCCGAGATAGAGCGTGAGCCGTTGCAGCGACGCGCGCCAGTTCAAATTACCCAGCGCCTCATATGAGGCCGGTTTGCGAAGATCGGGGTGGCCTGGCGACAGCCTGGAAATGCGGGTTGCTTGTGTCATCACGGCAGTCTCGGAGCGCATGCGGCGTTGGCCAGAATAGTACGGGTATCCTGTTTTTAATTCACCCTGGAAAACCGCTGCGGCCTCTGCTTCCCATCATAAATAATACCTATCCGACAGGGATCCGGTGAAGCGCCGCCTCATTGCCCGTGGTTACGACGCATCGCGTGCTCGCAGCCAGGCGACCAGGCGGTTGGCGGGCATGGCAGGCGCGTACAGATAACCCTGGGCTACCCTGCACCCCAGGCCGCGCAGAAATTCCGCCTGTTCCGGAGTTTCCACCCCTTCCGCAACCGAGGTCACCCCCAGTTTTTCGCTGAGCTGGACGATGGTTTCAGCGAGCATTCCCCCTTCGCCCGGTTTGATCTCCTTGACGAAAACCCGGTCAATCTTCAGGCAGTCAATGGGCAGGGATTGCAAATGCCCCAACGAGGAATAGCCAGTGCCGAAATCATCAATGGCGATCAGAACGCCCAGCCGCTTGAGCGCGTCCAGACTGTCCAGCACCACCCTGGGTTCGTCCATGGCGATGCTCTCGGTAATTTCCAGCTCCAGCAAATCGGGCGGCATTTGGCGCTGGGCGAGGGTGTGGGCCACTTGCTCGACGAAATTGGCCCGGCGAAATTGCAGCACGCTGACGTTGACCGCCATTTTCAGCGCCGCAAATCCCGCCGCTGTCAGTTGGGCGTGCTGGGCACACGCCTGCTCCAGCACCCAGGCACCCATGGGAATGATCAGCCCCGAATATTCGGCGAGCGGGATAAAGACATCCGGCGGTTGGACGAACCCGTGTTCGTCCGGCCAGCGCAGCAATGCTTCCATCCCGATAACCTGGCCGGTCGCCAGGGCGATTTGCGGCTGATACCACAGTTGCAGCTTTCCCCGCTCGAAATCCAGGCGCAGGCGCCGGATGATCTCAACCCGCCAGCGGGTGTTGTCTTCCATTTCCGCGAGATAGTACTCATGACGGGTGGAGAGGCTGTGCTTGGCGCGGTTGAGCGCGATATTGGTTCGCTTGAGCAGGGTCAGGCCGGAATCCACCGGATCCCGCGTGCGGCACAGGCCCAGGGTGATCGTGACGGGCAACTGGTAATCGCCGACCTGGAAGGGATCATGAAACAGCGCCAGCAGGCGGGCGGGATTGACCTGGGCTTCCGGCCCCAGCACACCGAAGACGTCGGCGCCAATCCGGGCCAGCCAGCAGGCCGGCTCCAGCCGGGTCCGCAGCCGCTCGGCGACTGCGACCAGCAGCAGGTTGCCGACATCTTCGCCGAGGCCATCGTTCAATTCGGCGAAGTGCGCAATATCCAGCAGGGCCACAACCGCTTCGACTCGCTCCCGGGCGACCTGGTCGAGATCAGCGACGAACCGCAGGCGGTTGGGCAACTGGGTCAATGGATCGTGATAGGCGGTATAGTTGAGGCGCTCGACCAGCTTGACGTTGCGAAAGCAGGCGGTGATGTTGGCGGCGAACACCTCCACCAGCGCGCGATCCAGCGCGGCGAGTTCATGGCCGGAATTCAGAAAAATGGCCGCTTCCTGATGGGGCGCAGCCTTCAGATACAGCACGGTGTAATCAGCAGCAAATACATGCTGGTGTTTTGAAACGCCATCCAGAATGGCGGACACGATCCGTGGGTTTGGCAACCGTGCCAGCGGCTGCGCGATGTAGGGCGCGTACTGGCCGGCGGCGCCCACCACGTAACAACGGTCGCTGTCCACGCCGAACGGCGAACCGCGCTGGGTGCAGACCAGACCATCCAGCGGCAGCTTGAGCAGCGCGGCCAGTTGGGTGAGCAATCCTTCGGCGAAGCTGGTGATGGCGTGCCGCTCCATCAGTTCCGAGGCCGCATTGATGATCAGTTCCAGACCGCGCCGGTTTTCGGCGATGATCCGCAATTGTTCGTAGGCGCGCAGGGCGGTGCTGACCATGGTGATCAGGCGGGTGTGGGTCAGCTCGGCCTTGGTGCGATAGTCGTTGATGTCATAGGAGTTGATGACGGTCAATTCCGGCGCGTAGCCCGGCTGGCCGGTACGCAGGATGATCCGGCATTCGGCCAGTTTCAGTTCGTTGCGGATATAGCCCACCAGTTCGAGGCCGGACTGCGCGGTTTCCATGACCACGTCCAGCAGCGCCACGGCGACATCGGGATGCTGACGCAACTGCACACGCGCTTCCTGGGCGTTGTGGGCATGCACCAGATGGAGCGGCCGGTCGAAAATCCGCAGATCGTTTAGCACAAAACGGGTGACGCTGTGCACTTCCGGATCGTCGTCCACCACCAGCAGCTTCCATGGCGGGTCGCTGAAGGGCCGGTGCGCCTCGGTTTGATCAGCGTCATCGGTCCACCGGAGCAAGTTATCGTTATTCATGGTGGGAATCCCAAAGCGGGTCGGTCAGGGGCGACGCGGGGCAAAGTCAGGGTAAAGACGGTCCCGGTTGCGGGGAGAGTATGGACCTCAATAGTCCCACCCAGTACCCCAGTGATTAGATTATAGACAATATACAAACCCAGACCACTACCGCCACTGCCCATCTTGGTGGTGAAAAAGGGGTCAAAAATCCGATTTTGTATATTTTCCGGGATTCCTATTCCATTATCAGTATAATTGAGTTCTACGTGGTCCGCATCAAGTGCCTTGGCGCCGATGCGAATCACGCCCCTGTCCTGGCCTGCGAAACCATGGGTGAGCGAGTTGCCAACCAGATTGGCCAGTACCTGCTCCAGCGGACCCGGATAGCTGTCCAGTTCCAAATCGGGCGGAATCTCCAGTTCGATGTGATGGGCGGTGCGCTTGAACAGAGGCTGCAGGGTCGCCAGCATCTCCTCGATGGTCTGGCGCAGGTAGAAGCGGCGGCGGCGCATGCTGGTCTGGTCTACCGCCACCTGTTTGAAATGCCCCATCAGTTCGGCAGCGCGGGCGCTGTTGCGCTCAAGCAGATCCACCGCTTCCCGGCTGCGCTCCAGGAAGGCGTCTACCTGGGAGCGGCGCAGGGCGCCGGATTCGACGGCGGCAGCGAACGCGCGCAGGTGCTCGCCCAGACTGCTGGCGACCATGCGGGTATTGCCCAGCGGCGTATTGAGTTCATGGGCCACGCCCGCGACCAGGCTGCCCAGCGCGGCCAGCTTTTCCGATTGCACCAGTTGATTCATCGCCTGGCGCAGTTCAGCGGTGCGTTCGGCTACCCGCTCCTCCAGGTGTTCCCGGTGATGCTGGAGTTCTTCCTCCGACCGCTTGCGGTCGGTGATGTCAAAAAAACTGGCAATAAAGTCTTGTTCCAGCAGAGTGGCGCCGATAATGAGCGTGCGCACTACGCCATCCTTACACATCACCCGGTATTCGTTTCCCTCCACATTGGAGCCATGGGCCATTGCCTGCTCAATGGCGGCTTGCCAGTACGCCATCGCCTGCTTCCGGTATTCCGGATCGGGGTAAGCCAGCGGCCACCAGTGATCCAGGGTCGGGATGTCATCGCGGGTATAGCCCAGGAGCTGCGTCCAGCTATGGTTCACTGCGATGATGCGCCCATCCGCGGCCACATTGGCCAGCGCCACCGGCGCCATGGCAAAGAGTGACTGGAACCGCGCCTCACTCTTGCGCAAGGCGTGCTCAGAACGTTTACGCTCAGTGACATCCATGAACTGCGCCACCATGCGGTTAGGCGCGATCTGGAAGGCATACACACTGAAGGCGCCCGCGATGCCGTTCTCCCGGTATTCAATGTACTCGGTGCTCCAGGGTATGCCTCGCGCCGCCGCTTCACGATAACGGATGGGGATCTCGGTCGCCGTGAGCGCCGGGAACGCTTCTTCAATGGACTTGCCCACAAAGACGGTATTGTCCACGCCCAGGATATGATTCGCGGCCGGGTTGAACGCCGTGAACACCAGCCGTCCATCCGGCTGCACTTCGTATAAGTGCATACCGATGGGCGAGGATTCGACGATGTTGCGGAATGACTGTTCGCTTTCGCGCAGCGCTTGCTCTACCTGCTTTTTTTCGGTCACATCCACAGTCACGGACAAAATCTGTTGCTGCCCCTGGATTTCGAGCAGGACAGACGAGTAAATCACATCGCTCCAGCCATAGCGATGGCAAACCCTGGTTTCGAGGTTGCTAACTACGCCCGTTTTACGCAGCGCCTCAAGGACATGATCCGTCCGCGTTCCGGGGGCCATATCCACAAAGCGCAGATGTAGCGCCTCTTCCTTGCTCAATCCGCTCTTTTTCAGAAAGGCCTGATTGACATCCAGGAACTGGCCGTCTTCCAGATTGTTGATAGTGATGGAGTAGGGCGCATGATCAAAGATCGCGCGAAACCGTTGTTCGCTCGCGCGCAGTTCCTCGTGCGTTTGGCGCAGGCCGGCGATCTTCTCATTGAGCCGGCGTTTGAGCACATAGGTAATCCCGGTCAGACCCACCAGCAGCAGCCCGGTAAAAAAGGCCGCCAGTTCGAGCAGACGTACAGTGTCGGGGTCCAGTCTGCTGGATGCTTCCAGGGCAATC
>Ga0116155_10002526_pt1 | contig 12413 bp, 10 predicted proteins | sample AD_UKC032_MetaG_FD_89890 | JGI IMG/M metagenome (GOLD analysis project Ga0116155, IMG submission 89890) | Active sludge microbial communities of municipal wastewater-treating anaerobic digesters from USA - AD_UKC032_MetaG | ecosystem: Engineered > Bioreactor > Anaerobic > Digestate | place: USA...
CAAAACGGTCAATATACGGATGCGCCGAATTCATGGCCACGGAGCCCTGGGCGATTTCAGGCCCTCCGAAGAATATCTCGCAGGATTCGAGCTGTTCTTTCATCCTTACAGCGATCGACAGGGAGCGCTCGATGTTCCACAGGTAGCAGGTAAAGGCGACCGCGTCGGGCGAGAGATTTCTGAAATAGCGAAGGATAATCTCGTCCGAGCCGAAAAGCGACAGGTTGCGGGGAAGAATGTGCGTCTCGATCCTGGAACTGCATCTCCTGTTTATGTAAGCGGCCATCGACGCGGGCGCGTACTCGATATTGCCGGTCAGATATCCCTGGGTGTGATCCAGAAGGGGCAGCTGGATGAAAAGAATCTTCTTCATGTGAATATCGGTATCCGAAACCCACTGAATGGCAACAGGATTTTTTCGGATCGCGATTTTTTATCCAGCAACGCTGGATTCCAAGCGCCTGACGGATAATAATTTCTTTACAAAAACCCGCGCTTCATCCACGATTATTAAAGGGACACGGTGCAAAATACGGGAAACGCCATGGGTATCGCTCAGGAAATAATCATATTGATCATCGCGGGATTTATCGGCGGATTGGTTTTTCACCGGCTGAAGGCTCCGCTTATACTCGGATACATCTTCGCCGGTATGATCATCGGGCCCTATGCTCTCGGGATCGTTTCGGACATCAAGAACATCGAACTGCTCGCCGAAATCGGGGTCGCACTCCTGCTCTTCTCGATCGGCCTCGATTTTTCGTTCAGGGAACTCAAACAGGTTGGCGCCATCGCGATTTTCGGCACGCCCATCCAGGTGGCCCTGACGATCTGTTACGGGTTCGCCATCGGGCGGATTTTCGAATTCCCCACAGTCCCTTCTCTTCTGCTCGGCGCTGTCATGTCTCTGTCGAGTACAATGGTGGTTCTCAAGACCCTGATGAACCAGGACCTCATGGGCACGCTGTCGAGCAGGGTGATGATCGGCGTTCTCATCATGCAGGACCTCGCAGCAATCCCGATGATGATTATCATTCCTCAGATTAAGAATATCAATGAGGGCCTGGGATTTCTCGGTTTTGCGGTGCTGAAAGCCGCCATGTTTCTGGCGATAATCGTTTTTATCGGGACCAGGGCCATTCCCTTCATCCTCAAGATGATAGCACGATGGAATTCCCGGGAGCTGTTTTTGCTCGCGGTGACCGCGCTCGGGCTGGGGATAGGCTTTCTCACCCATATTGCCGGGCTGTCGTTCGCGTTCGGCGCTTTTGTCGCAGGCATGGTGCTGAACGAGTCAGACTACAGCCACCAGGCATTGAGCGACATCATCCCCCTGAGGGACATATTCGTGCTGTTTTTCTTCACGTCTATCGGAATGCTGTTCGATGCCGGGTTCATGCTTGAGAATCTCCCGGTTATCCTGCTCATCACCCTGGCGGTCCTTGTCGGCAAGGGGATTCTGTTCGCGGCGATAAGCAGGTCTTTCGGATACAGAAACGTCATCCCCCTTGCCATGGCCCTGAGCCTTTCCCAGATCGGCGAATTCTCTTTCGTCCTCCTGCGTATGGGACTCGCTGAAAAGATCATAAACAGGGAGCTGTACCTGATCATGCTCTCGGCCATCGTTATCACCATGATAGTAACGCCCTTCATGTCGCGGCTCACCAGACCGATTTATTCGCTGAAAAAGCGATGGAAAAAATCGGTCGAGATCGAGACCCTGAACATAACCGGCGCTGCGCTGAAAAACCACGTCGTCATAGCCGGCGGGGGTCGTGTCGGAAGGAACGTCGCATTCCTCATGAAAAATTTCGGCATCACCTGCCTGATCATCGAGCAGGAACACCGCCGATTCGAATACATGAAAAACCAGGGCATGCCGGTCATATACGGAGACGCGACCCAGGCGGCTGTGCTTGATGCGGCCCATATCGACCGGGCGGCCCTTTTGATCTCGACGATCCCCGGAATAATCGCGACCAGGGCGGTCCTGGGATACATAGCCGCCAATAAAATTAAGGTCAACGTCGTGGCGCGGGTCGAAGGAATGGAGGAGATGAAGGAGCTCTACGAATCAGGGGTCTACGAAGTGGTGCAGCCCGAATTCGAAGCGAGCCTTGAAATCATAAGACAGGCGCTGATCCACCTGGACATCCCGCTCACGGCGATACACGAATACACAGATAAAGTCAGGCGTTCTTCATATTCCCCCCGGCTCAAGCTCAGCCAGGCGCACAAACAGCTCGAACAGCTGAAATCGGTTTCTGCGCTCCTGGAGATGGTGTGGGTCAGAATCGAGCCCGGGAGCCGAGCCCAGGGAAAAACCGTCGGCGAGCTGAAGATACGGACCACTACCGGAATTTCGGTTGTCGGGGTTTCCAGGGAGGACGCCTTTTTCCCGAACCCTGACGTCGACTTCCGCTTTGAAGCGGATGATTACGTCGCCATAATCGGGAGATCCCATCAAAGGGACCTCTTTAAAGAAATGTATACCGCCTGACTGATCGGCCAGGCATTCAGACTGCAGGAGGCGCCATGAAAAAACAGTCAATAGTCATGATGATCTGTTCCGCCGCGATATTAATTCTCTCGTCATTGTATCCGGTGCGGACAATGCCGTCAGAGAGACCATCAAAAGGGGCAATGGTCTACGTGCCTGCTTACTCATCGATCTTTCACGGAGACCGCCGCAACGAAATACGGCTGACCGTCACATTGAGCATCCGCAACACTGACCCGAAACAACCGATCACCATAACCCGGGTAGACTATTACGATTCAGCCGGGAAAATGCTGGCCAGATACATCAAATCGCCGTTCACGCTGAATGCGCTCGCATCATCCAGCTTTCTGATCCCCGAATCAGAAAACAGGGGCGGGGCCGGGGCCAAATTCATCGTAGAGTGGCACGCCCAGGATCCGGTTTCGAAACCGATAATAGAAACGATCATGATCGGCACCAGGGGACAGCAGGGTATATCATTTAACTCGCGAGGGAAGGAGATCGCGGAATAAATACCCTTGGGTTCCCATTGCATGATCGCGCTACAATACTGCGGTCTGCAGTATGATCCCGGCATATCAATCAGTTCCCGGATTCAAAAAAAGGCATTAATTGATTGAAATTATTCAAGGCCGATCCTATGATATAATGCCATTGAAAAATACGACATAGTCGAATGGATTGAACCGATAATGAATTATCATGTATCTTGATATCATCAACAAAAAATGGAACATCCTCGCGATTGACGACAGCAAACTCAACCGCGCCATAATCAAAAAAACTCTGGGCGATCTCAATATGCTGGTCGACGAAGCGTCCGACGGCATTGAAGGACTCGACGCGCTTAAAAAGAAAAAGTACGACCTTGTCCTGGTCGACTATGTAATGCCCAATCTCGACGGATTCGGATTTCTGTCCAAATTCAAGGACTACATCGGCGACAGCTTCGTACCGGTCATCCTCATGACCGGTACTGACGACCTCAACTCAAAGATCAAGGGTCTGACCATTGGCGCCGACGATTTCCTGCTCAAGCCCCTCAACAACAACGAACTGGTTGCCCGTGTGTTTTCGCTTCTCAGGCTCAAGCACGCCCATGACGAACTCTACGAAAAAAACATGCAGATACAGTGGGAGCTCGAAGCCGCAAAAAAAGTACAGCAATTCATCATCCCGAAAAATTTCAAGAGCTTCACCTACCCGTCGGTAAGCGGTCTTTATCTTCCGATAGAGGATATCGGAGGGGACTACTTCGACTGTTACAACATCGACGATAAAACGAGCGGATTTCTTATCGCGGACGTTACCGGACACGGCATACCCGCCGCCCTCGTCATGGCAATGTCCAAGATGATATTCAGCATCTACGCCGCCCGCTTCGACAGGCCGGGTCAATTCCTCAAAACGATAAATTCCAATATAAAAAGCGTGCTTCTCGACGGCCAGTACATCACATGCTTTTACATCATCTACGACGACAGCGATAAAAAAATATACTACTCCAATGCCGGCCACACCAGGGCGCTGTTTTACCGGGCGGGTTCCGAAAAAATCCTCGCGCTCGACACGAAAGGATACTTCATCGGGATTTTAGAAGAATCCGATTATGAAGAAAAAAATCTCGCGATCGAAAGCGGCGATCGCCTTTTCATCTATACCGACGGTCTGAGCGAGATAAAAAACAGCGCCAAGGAGGAATTCGGCGAAAAGAGGATCGCATCATTCATCAGGAAAAACAACGGCCTCAAAGGGGACTCTTTTTGCAGCGCGCTGTACCATGAAATCGAAAGCTTCGCCACGATGTCGGAAAGAAGCGACGATCTCGCTTTTCTGAACATTGAATTCTGATCATGCTTCTCAATCTGCCATCCAGGATAATTCTAAACCTCATATTCAGGGACCTCGAACGATTTCTTAAAAACCTTATCGGTTGTGATAACATGGCCGTATCCCCTATCCTCAACCATGGGAAAAAACAGCACCTTCCCCGGATCGCGCTGACACTGAAGACAGCGATTCATGAATTCACGGTGTTCATCTCATACGAAGGCTTTACCGCAGATGAAATGCGCTCGATCGGGAATTATATCAAAGAAAACCTTGATCAGCGCGGTGCCATTGTAAAGCTGCTCTTTAAAAGGGAAATGTCATTCATCTTTTCCGGCAGTCCGCCCTGGCCTGATGACACCTCGCCGGAATACGAGATTGCAGTTTCGGTCCGGGATGTGAAACACGACTGTGTGATGCGCATTGCGATCCCCTACGCCCTTCTGAAGAATCTCCTGCATTTGACGCGCGATGTCATGGATGCGTCCGATATGGAAAAAGCACTCGCCGATCATTTCAGAAATCCGGCACTGCTGATCCCGGACGCGCGGGCGCTCATTGAAACACTTGACCCGATGCAGCTCGGTTCGCTCTTAAACAGGCTCCAGAGCGGCAACCGGCTCTCTGTTTATCATATGGTTCTCCTGATTCTTGCCTACCCGGATCTTTCGCTGAAAATAAAAAACTGCCTTTCAAGAAACACGATCGACGACGTAATCGATCATAAAAAAAACATCGACAGTTATAAAATCAACAAGCGCGACATTCTGGGGGGCGTGTATTCGTTCGAGGAGTCGATATTCATGCTGATGAGATCCGGCTCCGATTTCGGCTTTTCCCGATATCTTTCTGAAATAGGCTCAACGATCCGGCAATTCCTCGGAATGGATCTACTTTTTTCAAAGGATTTTATCGCATGGATCGAGGAAATGGCCTCTGCCGGTCTTTTGTACGAGACCATAACCAGGTGCAGCGAAGATACGGTGGCCATGGCCGTAATCAGCGACAGTAAAACGCTGGTCCCGTTTCTCGGCAAGGTCGTGTCCGGGAAAAAGATCGAATCCATAACAAGCGCCGTCAATAAAACCTGCGATTACGGCGCAGTGCTTGAATCCCGTCTGAAAATGATATCCACATACAGGCATTTGAAGATGCGCAGGACCAGACAGGACCACGACAGCCTTGATTACCTGCTCGCCAAATTCAAAAACGAGCGAGATTATCTTTTCGTCCTCATTGAAGTAGGATGGTTCGTTTTATCGACGGCCCTCAAGGGAGCCGCCAAAAAAAACGTTCAAAGAACGATGAAATATGTTCCTGAGGGGGCGAGATTTCTCATCGAAGACGTGCTTGCCGGAACCGTGAATCCGAACATCCTTCATGACGAGATCCAGGTGAACCGGGCCAAAGCCCTGTGCGTCAAGGCGATCCAATCGCTTTACGAGGACGGAATAATAGCACTCGAGGATTAAAAACCGTCAGGATTTTTTCTTCTTTGGCGGTTTCGGCTCATCGTCTTCATCGGAAGATTCATCATCCTGCTCTTCTTCCTGTGGGATCTTGTTGGTTTCCGGCTGGTCAGGAATATTACCGCCCTGCCGGTCCTTTATATACTGGCCGAGCTTTTCAATGCCGTCCTTGAGCTGGTCGAATTCCGATATGTTCAATGCAACGCCCTTCTGGGTCGGCTTATACACAACGTTTCCAGAACCCCCTTCAACCGCCTGGAACCATATGCGGATATTAATGAGCTCCTTGCCCTTGAATTCGGAAACCTCGATACGGATTATTTCGTTGCTGTTGCGCTGAATGTCTTTTATTAAAACCGCCATATTAAAAACTCTCCTTTCAGTTAATGCAGTTCATCGCGAATTCTTTTCTATGCGAGCTTTTCCAGTCTGCCCGACAGGCACCGTGCGAAAATCTCATGTCCCCGCTCGTTTGGGAGCCTGGTATCATCAAGCACGAAATCAGATGTCCGCAGTCCCTTTGCCATCACATCGCCCTGCCACCAGGTGTGCACCGGCACCATTTCGCAGTCGAGGTCGACGCATACTTCACGTATGGTCCGGTAATAGATGTTGACCGCATCCATGTCATATGGATCCTCGAATGGCTGCGAAGTGAGCAGCATGATGTACGGATCACATACATGCCTGGCGAGTCGAACGGTCTGTACCAGGTTCTCCTTGAACTCCGACCGGTACACGGGATAAAAAGCGTCGTCTATTCCGAAATGCAAAATCAGGACCTCAGGCCTGAACGGCGAGATGTCCTCATGAAACGTCCACACGCAGTCAAAAGACGTTTCTCTCTCCCTCGAGCGGTTTATGATTTCATGACCACGGGCGGCCCCGGTGCTGATCAACATGTCGACATAGCTTTCAGATACGCCCCTGCCGGCCGGAATGCTGCCCCCCCGAATGAGAATTATCACGAAAAGTATCCCTTTGTCAAAAAATAATTGATCTTGTCGTAAAAGAAAATGATACGGTTGTTTATTTCAAGAGCAGTGTACACCTCAAGCGGCGAAGTGAGGATCCCCTGAGACATGATATAGGTCCAAAGCGCCTTTCTACTCAAGGCCATCACGCTGAGAATATCGGGCAGTGGTATGTTTTTCTTTTTCAAGATCAGGCCCGCCTCGATGAATTCCTCGACTCCGAGTGTGTCGATCCCCCTTTTCAACCAGAACTGGATGCCCTTCAGGGAATTCCTGTGCAAATCAGTAAGTATTACAAGATGCGGCGCAAGATTCGGAAATCCCTTGATCAGATCACTGTTCCATTTTGCCGATATGTGGTCAATATGTTTATCTATGACCTGGATTAAAATATCGGACAGGAATCTCCTCTGCTCGTTTACCGCGGGTATTGATTCAAGAGTATGTGATTCGGGAAAAAGTTTGGTGAACGAATCGATCATCGACCAGTTGTCACGGTAAATTTCGACATATATCTTCAGGGCCTTTTCGTTTGAGCTCCAGGCCAGAGGAGGAAGTTCCTTTATCGGAAAAAAACCGGCATCGGAAGCATCATCGCCCGGTGCAACAACGCCGCCGGTCATCCGAATCTCATAGGTGACGATAGCGAGGCTGCCATAGAAATAATTGTCGACTGTATCGACATCAATAAGCCGTACGATCGAGCCATCGACTCCCGTTTCTTCTTTCAATTCACGAAGCGCCGCGTTCTGCACCTCTTCACCCGTTTCGGCGAAACCTATCGGGAGGCACCACATGTCCCGGTAAGGGTCCTTTGCCCTTTTAACCAGGAGAATCTCTCTTTTTTTATTGGCCACAATGGCGCAGGCGACCGGAAGAGGATTTTCATAGAATATTGAATGACAGCTTCCGCAATAATCACGGTTTTTACCTTCAATATCCTGAACGACAAGACGGCTCCCGCAATAAGCGCAGAATGTTCTGTTTTTTTTCATTATCCATCCTGCCGTTTCGGCTGCGAACACCTGAAAACGGCATCATTTTTATTAAGCGAAATTTTGCCCTGCGATGCGGCAAGAGCATAGATTCTCTGGGCCAGAAGAGATTCGAGCTTCACTACCACATCGTTGTCGATATCGACCATCTCTTTATAAATAAGCGCCCTTTTTTTTACGAGATAGTAAATACAGTCGTCTACATTCTCCAGGTTAAATACCAGACTGTTGTTGAATTTTAATTTTTCAACGACTCCGAAGCTCCGGCCAAGCTTATTTCGTCCGTTCTCGGATGAAAAAGAAGAAAACAATCGCTGAATCATCATCTCCCCGGGAATTTCAAATCCTATTGACTGCATGCATTGAGGTAAAAAAGACAGGGCCTCCTCCAGCGAATGCTTGCTATGGGTCAAAGCAATAAATATCCCGTTGTCTTTCAATATCCGGGCTATGAAAGGAATCAGATGAGAAAAAAAATACAGCGAATAACTGCAGACCACCATGTCGACAGACGAGGGTTTCATGCTTTTAATTATAGATGCGTCATTACTGATGAACTCCCCTTTGAACCCCGAGGCTGACACTGAATTCAGAAAAGGCTCTCTGTTTTTTTCGACCAGGTCAATACCCATGATCACCGCGTTTTCATGCAGCCGGCCGGCGAGCTTCTCGACAAAAAATCCATACCCGCACCCCAGTTCAAGTACTGTCTTGAATTCTGAAAGCTGAGAATCTTCGAGAGCAATGTCTCTGATATCCTGTTTGTTGGTGGAATAGGTTCGAATTATATGACGGGTAATTAGAAGATCATGGACCTTTTCATAGGCCCTCTGTATTTCTTCTGTTGAAAACATATGTTTTATACCATATTCAATCAGGATGAAACATATCTCTTCAACAGGCTCAGGAAAAATATTGATAAAAATAATTTAATATACCTATTTTTTTATAGTGCGTTTAGAAATAATTGTCAAGTCATGGGACAGCAGTATTTTTTAATGTGGTAATTGCAGCTGGTAATTTATTTATAAAGATTAATCTATAATTCTTAAAATACAGAATATCAACAAAAATTATTGAATTATTCACATTGAATACAGGTTATCAACATACTATACCCGCTTATTAACAGGTTATCCATAATTATTTATTTTTTGTTATTAATAAAAAATTTGCTGAATTAATTGGTTGCAAAAAATAATCGGATTAATTATTAACCAAGCAAGAGCTAAGATTCATCCTGTAAATACGGCTTTCATGTATTATTGTGTTCCATAATACATTCTTCAGTAACTGAAGATAAACATTCAATTTCATCAGGTAGTTTAATGACATTAATTCAGTGAAATATAAAAAATTTTTTTCGCTGGATTATATTATTATGTCACCAAGCCCACGGATGTTTTCTATGAAATGATATACGGCAGCGGTAAATACTATTTTATTCATAATTAGCAAATAATACTGAACATAAGTGTACTTATACACAAAGTTATCCACATTTGTTGATAATTTAATGGGGATTTTATGCCTAAGGAACTCTGGACCAGCGTTCTTGATCTGTTTCAATCACAAATAAACAAGCAATCATATGATATGTGGTTGAAAGATACTGAACCATTGCAAATTAATGGCAATACAATCACAATCAAGGTATCCGATGATGTCGCAAGGAAACACATCAGTGAACAGTATTCAACACAGCTCCTTTCCAAAATCAAACAGCTTACGGGCAAGGACTTCAACTTTGAATTTATCACATCAAACGGATTCATCCCTGACCTTGTGAAAGATATCCCAGAGAACAGTATGCAAAACAATAATTCTCAGCCAGCCTCTGATTACAGCATGATGAATAAAACGTCACCACTTAATCCAAATTATACATTCAATAATTTCGTTATCGGGCCGAATAACGAACTCGCGCATGCGGCGGCAGTATCGATCGCCCAGTCTCCTGCAAAAGCGATTAACCCTTTCTTCATTTACGGTGGCACCGGACTCGGCAAGACACACCTCATGCAGGCGATCGGCCACCGTGTTCTCGAGGACAAGCCCTTTTTAAAGGTTCTGTACGTAACGAGCGAGCAGTTTATCAATGACTTCATATCATCGATACGGACAAACACCACCCAGAGTTTCAAGATCAAATACAGGGATGTCGATATCCTGTTGATAGACGATATCCAGTTCATTGAAAAAAAAGAAGAGACCCAGAATGAGTTTTTTCATACATTCAATTCTCTTTATGAAAATAAAAAACAGATTATCATATCAAGTGACAGGCCTCCACGTCAGCTATCGACCCTTGAAGACAGGCTGAGATCTCGTTTCGAATGGGGTATGATCACCGACATACAGCCGCCTAACCTTGAGACCAGGGAAGCGATTCTCAGAAACAAGGCTGAGAGAGAGGGACTGGACATACCTGACGAAGTCCTGAACTTCATCGCAAGAAGGATTAAATCAAATATACGTGCGCTTGAATCAGCACTGGTCAGAATTAAACTTGTATCGTTCCAGTTTAACGAACCTTTTACCGTGAGCCAGGCTAAAATTCATTTGAAAGAGCTGTTCGACGACGATACCGAGAAAAAAATCTCCGTCGCCGAGATATTGTCGCGCATCAGCGGCAAATTCGACGTTTCCGTTGACGACATCGTTTCGAAAAGCAGGCACAGTAAAATAGTCCAGCCTCGTTTTATCGCCATGTACCTATCGAGGAGGCTTATCCCCGGCATAACGACAACCGAAATAGGAAAAGATTTCGGCGACAGGGATCACTCGACCGTTGTCAACGCTATAAATAAGATTGAAAACGACATGAATTCTGATCCTGTATTCAAGGAGCAGATTGAAGAAATGATAACAGAAATGAAAAATTGATTTTTTAATCCTGTTGACAACCTGTTGATAGGGACATAATATTTTGTGATTAAATATTATAATATTTCTTAAATCTGTTAATATTAATTTTTTTCTTGAATTTTTTTTTATGTCGCCTCAAATTCTTTTACAAGAACAATACTTATCAACACTATTATAATTTTCTAACTCCTGATTTCATGAATAAATAGGGAGTTATTAACATAAAGTACGAGCCTACTACCACTATCATATAATTATATTATTAATTATTAATTAGAGATATAAGGAGTTGCACATGCTAATTTCTGTTGATAGAGATTCCCTGCTCAGATCAATAAATATTGCAGACTCGGTCATCTCATCGAAAAACATCAATACGATTCTATCAAACTGCCTTTTCAATGTCATTTCAGATGAAATAGAAATTGTGTCTATGGACAACGAAATCGCCGTAAGGACGAGAGTTGACGCAGTATCGGATTCTTCAGGATCTTTCACGGCAAACGGCAGAAAATTTTCGATACTACTCAAAGAGCTGCCGAGTGACGAGCTAACTTTAAATGTGAATGAAAAAATGCTCATTGACATTAAATCGAAGGCGAAGGAAATCAAGGGCCATTATTCATTGGTTGGAACTTCTGCAGACGAGTATCCCGAGATACCTGAAATTGTTGAGGATAATTCAATCGAGCTTGAACAGTCTGTTCTGAAAGAGATGATCAAAAAAACGATATTTGCCGCTTCAACAGATACTATTAAACCGGTTTTCAACGGTCTGTTTTTTTCGATAAACTCCCAGGGGATGCTAACGTCGGTTGCTACTGATTCAAGAAGGCTTTCAATTATTTCAAGGCCTGTCAGCAATACGATAAAGCTGGGGGATGGGATAATAATCCCTCTGAAAACGGTTCATGAAATTTTCAGGCTCCTTGATAATACAGGTACCTGCAGGTTTTCGGTAAGCAACAATCAGTGTTTTTTCAAAATCGGGAGAACTGAAATTATTTCCAGGATTGTGGACGGCCATTTCCCGAACTACAAGCAGGTAATCCCGAAGGAGCATTCACTGGAAGCCGTGATTGAGACAAAAAGATTGCTTGATTCGGTTAGAAGGGTAATGATTTTTTCCCGCGAACCGGCTAACAGGATAATATTGAGCTTCGGCAAAAACAAGATGAATATCGAAGCAAATACGCCTGAATTGGGTCATGCTGAAGAAGAAATCGAGATAGAGATGACCGGATCCGAAAAAATATCGATAGGTATAAACGCGCAGTTTCTTCTTGAAACGCTGAAGGAAATCGATTCATTCTCCTTGAAATGCGGCATCACGAGTCAGATGAGTCCGGTGTCACTTATTCCGGACAATGATGATAATTTCATTTCGGTGATAATGCCTATACAGATAAAATCCGGAAATGAATAGACGCCTGTACGCCAAACAAGGCTTTCATGATTAATGTATTTAAAAAAATTAACCTTAAAAAATTTCAGGAACTACGGCGATCTTTCCATCGAATTTTCGCCTGAAATAACGTTTATCGTTGGCAACAATGGAGTCGGGAAATCCAATATCATTGAAGCCATTTCTTTGACCTCTACAATGCGTTCATTCAGAAATATTCCTGATATTGAAATGATCCAGTGGGGTTTTGAAAGTTATTATTGCTCGTCCGAAATTGAAGATTCCCAGGACCGTCTTTTTGAAGTCGGATGCTCATGCCAGGGAGGTAAGCTGAGAAAAAGGATTAAAATCGACGGTATCGAGATAAGA
>Ga0116155_10002529_pt1 | contig 12411 bp, 12 predicted proteins | sample AD_UKC032_MetaG_FD_89890 | JGI IMG/M metagenome (GOLD analysis project Ga0116155, IMG submission 89890) | Active sludge microbial communities of municipal wastewater-treating anaerobic digesters from USA - AD_UKC032_MetaG | ecosystem: Engineered > Bioreactor > Anaerobic > Digestate | place: USA...
CAACTGTCTTTACGACCAAGACCGTGACGCTTAACCGGTTCCCGGCGGAAGTGGAGTTGCGTTATTAGCGTCCCTAAGACCCTCAAACCGCCGCTTCGGCGCGATGAAGCTACACTTAACCCATCAACGCCACTGCCGGAGGATGATTCATGCACGCCGACCTGACCCAGCACGCTCGCGCCGTTAGCGGTCATGTGCTTGCCCGTGGTCGTTACGCGACTTTCCTCACGGCGACAGGGGCCGGCTATTCAGCGTGGAACGGGCTGGCGCTGACGCGCTGGAACGCCGACCCCGTCGAATCGGGCGAGGGATTTTTCCTGTATGCGCACGATCTTGACAGCGACGTCTTCTGGTCGCTGGGGCAGCAACCGGCGTGGAAAGTTGCCGAACAGTATGCCACCCGGTTCACGCCAGACCGGGCTGAACTGCTCCGGCTGGATCAGGGCATCGAGGCCCGGCTGGAGGTGTGCATCGCCCCGGACGCTGATCTGGAACTGCGGCGAGTCACGTTGCGCAATCGCAGTGACCGGCTCCGGCGCATCGAACTGACCAGCTACGCCGAAGTGGTGCTGAACGTCTGGGCCGCTGACGCCGTTCATCCGGCCTTTTCCAAGCTGTTTGTCCAAACCGAGTGGGTCGCGGAATCACGGGCGCTGCTGGCCCGGCGGCGACCGCGCACACCCGAAGAGCCGACCGGCTGGCTGGTTCATGCACTCAGTGGCGATGGGGATATTCAGTACGAAACCGACCGCGCCAGCTTTATTGGCCGGGGTTATTCACGGGCCGAACCTCGGGCGTTGACCGATGCGGAATCGCTGTCCGGGGCGGTCGGCAATGTCCTCGATCCCATCGTTAGCCTGCGGCAAACGGTGGAACTGGCGATTGACGGCGAAGCGCAGATCACCTTTCTGCTCGGCGCGGCCCTGGAGCGGGAAGCGGCTTTGGCATCGGTAGAAAGTTACACCTCGGTAGCGAGGATTGATGCAGCGTTTGCAGCGGCAGCCGGTGAAGATGTTGAAGCCCTGCGTATTCACTCTCTTCCCCGGATGCCCTCTCCTCTGGCGGATCTTCCCCCGACTTCCCCCCTGGCGGGGGAGAGTGCGGGTGGAGGAGAAATGCCAGATGCTGAAACTCTCCAATTCTGGAATGGCTACGGCGGGTTCAGCGCCGACGGCAGCGAATATGTCATCCGTCTGGAGCCGGACGCCAGCGGTCGCCTGAAGTTGCCCCCGCAACCCTGGGTCAATGTCATTGCCAATCCCCAGTTTGGCTTTCTCGCCAGCGAAACCGGTGCTGGCTCTACCTGGAGCCAGAACAGTCGCGAGAATCGCCTGACTCCATGGTACAACGATCCCGTTCTCGATCCGCATGGCGAGGCGCTCTATCTCCGCGATGAAGACGATGGCGCGTTCTGGTCGCTGACGCCCGGACCGATTTCGCAACCCGTGCGCTACGAAGTCCGCCACGGCTTTGGATACAGCCGTTATCGCCAGGTCAGCCAAGGGTTGGAACAGGAAGTCTGGCTGTTCGCCGCGCGTGATGAACCGGTCAAGATTGCCCTGATTCGCTTGCGCAATCAGCGTCAGACGCCGCGCCGGCTGTCGTTGTTCAGCTATACCCGACTGGTGCTGGGCGTCATGCCGGGCGATTGCGCCAGGGAACTGGCGATTGAACAGGATGGAGCGACGGGGGCGCTGCTGGCCGAAAACCGCCATCAGGCGTTCAGCGGGCGGATCGCCTTCGCCGCCGCCGCTCCCACCGACAGCATTCCCATGCACATCAGCGGCGACCGGGCGACCTTCATCGGTCAGTTGGGCAGTCCGGCCCAGCCTGTAGCGCTGGCCCGCGATAAAGTTCTGGACGGACGTTTGGGCACCGGCCTCGATCCCTGCTTTGCGTTGCAAGTCACCCTGCGGTTGGAACCCGGCGCGAGCGTGGAGCGCATCTTTCTCCTCGGCGAAGCGGACAGCCGGGATGGCGCACGCCGGTTGATCGGCCATTACAGCCAGACCGGTGCCGGGGCGGAAGCGCTGGCCGAGGTTCAGGAGTTCTGGCGCAAGCAACTCGCTGCGGTGCGGGTGCAAACCCCGGCCCCGGCGCTGGATCTGCTGATTAATGGCTGGGCGGCTTATCAAACGTTGAGTTGTCGGCTGTGGGGACGCTCGGCGTTCTATCAGTCGGGCGGGGCCTTCGGTTTCCGCGACCAGTTGCAGGACGCCGCCGCCCTGGTCTATTACGATCCGACTTTGACCCGTCGGCAGTTGCTGCTGCACGCCGCCCAGCAGTTCGTTGAGGGCGATGTGCTGCACTGGTGGCATCCGCCGATGGGTTGCGGAATCCGTACCCGCTTCAGCGACGACCGGTTGTGGTTGCCGTATCTGGCGGCGTTTTATGGACGTGCGACCGGCGACTGGGGCGTCTTTGGCGAGCCGGTGCGCTTTCTCCAGGCGCGGGCGCTCGAGCCGGGCGAAGACGAGGCGTTTCTGACTCCGGAGGATTCCGGCGAAACCGCCAGTTTGTACGAACATTGCTGCCGGGCGCTGGATCGCTCGCTGACCCAGGGCGCGCACGGTCTGCCGCTGATGGGAACCGGCGACTGGAATGACGGCATGAACCGGGTCGGTCGGGAAGGTCGCGGCGAGAGCGTCTGGCTGGGCTTTTTCCTGTACGCCATTCTCGGCGACTTCATCCCGGTCTGCGGCCAGCAGGGTGATTACAACCGGGCACGGCGTTATGCGGCGTTCCGCAGCCATTTGGCGACCGCGCTGAATGACCAGGGTTGGGATGGCGAATGGTACCGGCGGGCCTGGTATGACGATGGCGCAGTGCTGGGTTCCGCCGCCAGCGACGAGTGTCAGATCGACGCCCTGGCGCAGGCTTGGGCGGTGATTGCCAAGGCCGCGCCCTGGGCCAGGGCGGAATCGGCGCTGGATGCGGTTGAGCGGCACTTGATTTCCGAGCAGGAAGGGTTGATCCGGTTGTTAACGCCGCCGTTCGAGAACACCCCGCACGATCCCGGTTATATCAAAGGCTATGTCGCCGGGGTGCGGGAAAATGGCGGTCAATATACGCACGCCGCACTGTGGGTGGTGCGGGCCTTGGCGGAATTGGGTCGGCGCGATCAGGCAGCCCGCTTATTGGAAATGTTGAGTCCGATCAGCCATACCTGCACTCCCGAAGCTGTGGCGACCTACCGGCTGGAACCCTTTTCGGTCGCCGCTGACATTTATGGCGTCGCGCCGCATGTCGGGCGCGGCGGCTGGAGCGGGTACACCGGCTCCGCTGGCTGGTTCTTGCGGGTGACGCTGGAATCCCTTCTCGGCTTGGAACTGGTTGAGGGTCACGCCCTGCGCCTGCGCCCCTGCATCCCCGACGAGTGGCCCGGCTTCCACCTGCGCTATCGCCTGCCGGACAGCGAGGCGGTTTATGAAATTGAGGTGCGCAATCCCGAAGGCCAGGCAAAACGGGTAGCAGCGGTGGACATTGACGAGCGTCCCGGACGGATTGAATACGGCGCAGCCTGCATTCCGCTGTTCCGGGATGGGCTGGTTCATCAAGTGCGGGTGACTTTGACGGGAACCGTTGAAAATGGCATGACTGGTCGGCAGGAAAACTCAGGGTGAGGTTTGCTCGACCGGATATTTTGTTAAACTGTTCGCTAAAGTTGACTACTGGATCATTCCGCCAAGACCCCTGCATCAGTGGGGGTTCGCCAGAGATCACTGCGTCTTTGGCGTATATGCTGGGACTGGAGCCGGAATCGCTGGCTTCGCTGCCCATCGAAATTAATTTACAGGTCATTGAGGTGGTTGAGATCGTCCAGCCTGGTGCGACGCTGATCTATTGACAAGCCATCGACAAATCTGAATAATCCGCGGCTCTCAACGTCCCTGTTATTCCCTCCTCCTGATTGGCTACGTAGCTCAGTTGGTTAGAGCACGGCACTCATAATGCCGGTGTCGGTGGTTCAAGTCCACCCGTAGCCACCAATTAATCAAGCACTTATAAAGCACCTTTCATGGCTTTAGCACTGATAGGTGAGTTTGAAAGTGCATGGGAAGTGCAACGAGCCAATATTGGTTCAATTCTTGCTTTCCCAAGAGTAACCCCGCAAAAGTGAAAAAACCCCATCCTCACTGGGGATGGGGTCTGACTTCACGGCTAACCAGCGTTAAGCAGCTTGCTTCAACTTCACAGGCTCAGCCTTCGGCTTACGGTTACGCGGCTTCTTCTCAGCTTTATCAGCCGGTTTGTCCATCTTTAGCTTGTCCGCAGGTTTGTTAGCCTCTACATTAGCGGCTTTAATAGCCGTAATTTCCACTTCGTTCAGATGGCGCTTGCCATTGCCGATGGTATTCCAGATATAAGTCTTAACCGCCATTGCCGTTTCAGCGCCCACCTTTCCTTGGGATATGGGAAGTTTCGATTGCTTAGCGAAACCATAACCCCGTCCAGTAGCAACGATAGCGATAGCACTAGGAACCAGATGCTCATCTTTCCAATTAGCGGCCTTCCATAGCTCTTTCATAGTGTTATCTTGAGTCAATTGGTTCAATTGCCCATTGATCAAAGCGTCTAACAACATCGTAATAGCTTCACCATTAATGCCATTTAGACCAGCCGCAAAATGATTGCGGAGAGTCCCTTCATCAATGAATTGACTGGCAGAGTAAAAAGCATTGCCTTCGTCAAACATGAACGCGAATTTACGATTAATGGTAGTCATCTTAATTCCCCTTCAAAGTTTCAAGTTTCAGATCGTGTGGTCAATCGCCACGGTTGAAACTTTATTGTCTGTTTTTGAAGGAGGACAACCTTTTTTTTCAATCGACCTCATTGGGATTAATGACAAGATCGGCATGGGTTTTTCTTTTCAGAGTTTGGACAATTCACGAAAGGCTAAGTTTGGACTGGGTGAATTCGCTCTTTCTGTGAGGAAAAATCAACGCCTAATTTGACATTAAAAATATTTGAATGTAGAATTAAATCTGTTTAATCTGTACTTTCGCTAGTCCAAAAAAGTCTCTCATATTCAATATGTTGTTTAGCCAAGATCTGGGTTAAGGCAAAATTTATGCCCATAAAATTCAATTGCTTGCAAAAAATGAGCGAAAGTACCGGTCAATCACGAAGTAAAGTATAAATTTCTTGTAGAAAAAGCTATTGGCGTGATACTTCTATCGCTAATAGTTTCGTTTTTTTAAGTAGAAATTGCACAACTTTTTATAAAGAGGTGGTAGATGAATAAATGTAGCTACTGTGGTAAATATTCAAATACTCTTGGAAGTTTATGTGATGATTGCAAGTCATTACTTGATGAAAAACAGAAAAAACTGCAAGAATCTATCGCGAAAACTAAAGAAAATGAAAAGAAAGTCCAAGAAGCTATTAGAAAAGAAAACAGGGAAAAAATTATAGAGATAATGAAGATAAATAAGTTAATGGAAAGAATTAATAATGGTGAAAGAGTTTTTCTGTATGAAACTATATTTTTTTTATCAGATTCAAGATCACAAATGAGATATGTTAATATTTCTAAAGGATTAGGGGCAATGATTGATCTTATGAAGGGAAATGTTGATACTTCCATAACAAATACAGAACATTTTGATGCTAGTCAAATAATGAAAATGGGAATCGAAGGCTGGCATATTGTATCGACTATTCCAAGACAGTTTAGTGTAAGTATGCCAAATATTGATGGAGTTGCAGTATTAAATGGAAGCAATATAACCTTTAATGGATATTATGTTATTCTTCAAAAAGAGTTATCAAAAGATTGTTATGTTTCACATGATTTTTTGATTGACTATTTTAAACGCAACATGGATAAATTTTTTTCTGATTTAGATATTCTAAAATTAAATGAGTTATTTTCAATTTAAAGCACTTTAGATTGTGCGTCCCGTTGTGATTCTTTCACTGCTTTCTTGAACGTCAATCCGCCTTTTGCCATATCGGGATACTTGGCGAATTCCGTAACATTCAATAAACCTTCGATGGTCAAAATCTGGATTTTCGGAAAATCGCCATGATGCAGAGAGCTATAAAAACCGGCTGTAATCGCTTCCGTTCGCATCACCTTGGTTGGCCGGCGCAAGAATCAAAAACAAGCCAATGGCGGCATTTTCACGGCTAACAGTTGCAGTAAAATGCCTCCACAATTAAGCATTTACATAGTTTAATTTATTCTTTATTAGTGATTTTTTTACTAGCGCATATGATCACGATTCCATATTTCCGCGTTGCGGTTATTTTCATTTGGATCGCGACCATGCGGATATATGGTTTGGCCTCCATAGGTTTCACTATATTTACGCTCCCACCCCGCCGGATTGGTTCCAGTAGATCTCGAAGATCTCGAAGATTTCGAAGATTTCGAAGATTTCGAAGATTTCGAAGATTTCGAAGATTTCGAAGATTTCGAGCGTGATTCACTTAGTGATTTTTGCGCCCCTGCAAATCCTTCTTTGTACTCTGGCGATTTATTAGATAATTTATCTGCCACATCAGTATTTCGCTTCTGGACCTCATACAAATCAGGATTTGGAGCTGTTTTATTAACTTGATTTTGGCCTGTGGAAATTGGCTTTCCATCAGAGTCAAATGTTTGTACGGGTGGAGGTGTAACAGTATTAGTCATCTTGGTAAGATCATCGACTGGTTGCCAAGAATAGGCTGGCGTAGTAGCCGATAAGTTAACCAACGAGGCTCCAAAGATAGCAGAAAAAAGAATGTTATTGACTTTCATTACTTTCTCTCCATTAAATCAGCAAGACACCGATAACCATAAAAACCCGCTTGGAATTGAAAGGCGGATCAAGATATATCCAATCCACGCTTTGGACTTTTATATACTCCCGCAAGATGTCTAAGTTGTCACCGTAAAAAGTTTCGATGTTTATCCTTTTCCTCGATCTGTGAAACGTCCGATAATGCCCCATATAGCCGCTTTCTAATATGCCCCATTATTCCCATTAAACCGGGGTGAAATACGTCTTAGCATTCGTTTAAAAATTATCAATATGGCTGATTATCAGAAATTATCGAATCTATAAAAGCATTTTAGCATTTAAAAAACTTCCGATTTAAATACTTCATTTATGGGCTATCTTGCTGGATAGAGGTAACTACGCCATTTTCAAGGTAAACGTATGCCGTTCTTTCACTAAGAACCCGGCCATACCGACTCTTCTTTTTGAAAGAGTAGACCCACTGTTCGCTTGCACCAGAATCATTTAATGTTTGATTGACCTTAGTGGGGCTTCCCCAAGCCTGTAGCACATATTTTTCTGGCATTCCAGGTACTACGTTGCCCTTCTCAGCCTCAATACGGTAATTGGCCTGATCTAGCAACGCACGTTCGCCTTCTCGCAAACCATCATTACTACTCAATGAATGGGGAGGCGGATCTGGTATAACTATAACCTCACCATTCGCACAAGGTATTTGTTGATATTGAAAGGAGCCATCGGGTTTCTTACATTTGTATGAATCTGCTATTGCTTGACCAGAAATCAGAGCAGTCATTAGAATAATAAATTTAGTATTCATATCCATCACTCCTATACGATCTGTCGAATATAAAAAATCGTTACCCATAAAAGCAAAATATAATGCTCTTCAACTTTTATGGTTAGATATAGTAGGTATAATTGCCAGTTGATAAACAGAGCTTGCTTCTCTCTTGACCAACCCAATTCAGTTAAAAATTCCTCAAGAGTTATGACCATTAACAGCACTCAAGGTAACCAATAAAAGAGTAAAAACAGTTCCATGAATCAGAGTGTAACATCCGTCCGCATGATTAAGTTCACAAAACCCCATTTTTTGCGCTAAGTGATTGATAGTTCGTATACGTACAACCCGAAATGATCAACCCACCATGCATCAGACTGATGTCTTGGTTAGCTTCGGGTTGAAAGAGTGGAGTACTATAATCGAGTTGAAAAACATCCAAAGATTGAATGAAACTGCCAGTCATTCGTGTTCTATTGTTTGTTGAGGTGCTTTTTTCAATTCGTGCATTGCCGTCAATAATTACTTGGATACCATGTCTTTCAAAGATATTCATCAATCTGGGAAACCAGCGTGATTTGAGTTCTTTTTTACCAATTAGGTAGTTGGAATTGCAGCCTGTACGGTTTTCTACTATCCATTTTTTCGCTTGTTTACCAATACTTCGTAGAACGAGTTGGTTTTCTATGAACTTCGTGATCCGGCCATCTTCACCATACCGGACAATGTCTTCAAGATGATTAATGCCGTATCTCCCCAACGCTTGCTTACCCGTGATCCGAAACTCAAGATGGACGTTGGGTTGTCCAGTGAATCGGTTGGGAAGGTCATCATAAACAGCTTGATTAAGTGAAACATTGGCACGATTAGAGCTGTAATACATTGCATCTTCGTAACCGCCCACCGTCTGCTTACCATGCCAGCGTTTAACAAGGTGGCGCTTGAAGAACTCACCCCACTCCCATGCTTCCTCAAAAGTATTGAAAACATAGTCCCGTGCAAAATCGACTCGATAGAGATGTACTTCGATCTTGGCTTCCTGGGTAACTTCGATCAATCGCCTAACGCTTTCCACAGTCGGTTGATGGATAGATAACCAGCGAATAAAATTACTCAGATGTTCTGCTTTTCTTTTGGAGTAGATCAACTCGCCCGAACGATATTGAATATAATTCTGCTGTTCCGAACTCAGACAACCAGTCATCATCACTTCAACCGTATCACAGTAATCCATGACTCGATCAGGATTGATTTTAAGAATAACTGGGTTTTTTCTTGAATTCATAATAAAAACCTTAAATCGTATTGTTATCAATTCCAAAAATGGAAACCTAAATTTTTTACGATATTCGTGATTGATCAATTATATTTTTATAAAACAACTAAGTTTTTTATGAAACAATCGAATATTCATAATAAGCATTAGCTATTAATCCCCCATTTCTTCGCTCTGTCTCCAAATGCCCGTGTAAGCCGTTTTGAGCCGTTCCAAGCATGACCCGCTACCCCATATTCCCGAACCATTAAACGCGGCTTATAACGGCTTATAAGCGCCAAAATGAGCATGTTTAAATCCGGTTATGAATAAGTGGTCATAAAATCCCGTAGCGCTGGCGGCACCCCAAGATTTTTAGTAAATAAAACTCAGAAATGTTTAGCCTTCCTTAGCCTACTTCTCCAAGATTAAAAATATTTAGAACTCATCTACTTTTCAAAGTATCCGTGTATCCGTCTATAACACTATATACATCTGGAAAATCAGGATAATTATAAGAATTACTGATATATATTAGTATATCCCTTCTTCTAAATGATTTTTCAGGATCCCAAACTCTCTGCAAGATGCCTTGAAATGCAACTTCAAAGTAGTCAATAACTTCCTTCGGAACGTTATTGCTATCACCAAGAAAATTTAGAACATCAGCAGTAACTTCTGGGTCAATAATACCTTTATTTTTATCAATAAAAATCTACTCATCAAAGTATCTTTTTACAGCATCCTCTATTTCTGGATATTTAGGACAGGTAATTCTACAGTATTGGTGGCTAGAGCTTTCATAAGAAAAATTCCAAATGTAATCTAATATATCTTCGTCTTCGTCTTCATCAGGCACATAGCCAAGCCTCGCTACGATACATTTATATACCTTATCACAATAATCAGAATCCATTTTTCCGAGTTCTTTTATAGCTTCGTCTCTATCATCATCATTATTAGTAAAAATGAAATCACCAGTGCCAGGTTCTCTGTACATCATCTCTTTATCTCCAAGTTAGAAAGATACTGAAAATTAACCAATCACCCGCAGATTCGGCCTCTCGCTATGTCAGCTGCACAACGAGAAAACCAGCATATCCCCCAAAACTACCAGCCAACTTTCGATCAAGGCTTATTTTTAGCAGCAAGAGATAGAAATTTTATTACTCTTGCAGGTAGCTTACGCCGAACGATTTTTTCTTATTATAGTTATGCTGTTTAATCCACGCATCTAGCTCATATTTATCATACAGAACTTTACGTCCCATTTTGATGGGAGATGGCCCTGGTGTTAAGTTCCTTATCTGTCCAGTTAAGCGAACATGGTTGAAATAGGATTCTGACCAACCAGTATATTCAGCCGCCTGTTTCGTAGTTAGATAACGCTGATTAATAGTCATTCGATGCTCTCATAATAGCAAATGATGATTGGACAGCATCATACCATGCTATAAAAGGCAATGCAACTTTATGCAATTGAAAATATTGTATATTTTGTTTCACGCGAATGTTTTATATGAAACAATTATTAATATAAAGCCGCCCTATAAAACAAAAGTTTTATAGGAGGGCTTTAAGCATAAAAATTTAATTGGTAGCGCGCCTTAATGGAATAATTTTTTCTTCAAATCTGCTTAATTGAGCAACCGCTTTTGCCTTATGCTCCGGTGCGAGATGTGCGTAGCGTAGCGTCATCTTAATATCGGCATGTCCCATTAGTTCCCGCACCGTATTGAGATCAACTCCTCTCATTACTAAGTTGGAAGCAAAAGTATGGCGGAGATCATGCCAGCGGAATTCTTTGATACCCGCCATCTCCAGAACCGTAGTCCAAGATTTTTGTACATTGTCGATTTTTACACCTGTGCGACTTGGAAAAATCAAGCCGTTACGATCAAGTTCTTGTACTTTCCATTGCGTAAATACGCTCAAAGCTTCATGATTGAGGGGGATATGACGGGTTTTACCTGACTTGGCATTGTCACCATGAACGGTCAATGACGCCCGATCAAAGTCAACATCCGCCCAGGTAAGCGCGAACAATTCACCTTGCCGGATACCCGTGTTAAGGCTGATAAGTACCATCGGCTTGAGATGGTGAGCATAAGCGGCTTCCGTTAGATCAACCTTCTCCACATAGCCACGATTTCGCCGCCATTGGTTGCCAGATTCCCGACCTTGCCGTAACTGCTTTTCCCGTTTGTCCAGCGCATCCCGTAAGGCAGTCTCTTCTGTAAGATTCAGGTAGCGAACTACTTTGTTCCCATCGGCTCCTCCTTTCAGTTTGAGTTTGGCAAGGGGGTGTTCCGTGATGAGGTTCCATTCAACTGCTTTAGAGAGCGTCGCTTTGAATGCGGCAAGAAGACGATTTGTAGTAACAGTCTTGATGCCCTCCTTCGCTCGCTTAGCTTTCCACTTTTCCACTTGCCAAGGTGTGATTTCCTCTAATGGGCTATCCCCAAATTCCGGGTAGAAATGGGTACGCAGGCGCTGCAAGGTGTCACTTGCTGACTTCCGGTGAACCTTAACCCACGGCTCATATTCTTTATCAATGAAAGTCTTAAAAGTGTGACGCCGCCGTTCAGCTTCCGCTTTTGCCTTCGCCGCTCGCTTATCCGCATTGAGATCATGCCCCTGCCGAACGAGCGCTAATTTATCCTGAGCAATTTCCTTTGCTTGGTCAAGGGTGATTTGTCCGACCAGACCGATAGTAAACCGCTTACCGCGTCCGTACTCCAAGATATAGCTCTTTTCCCCCGATTTCTGTAAGCGAACCATAAAGCCTTTGATGGTTTGATCGCGGTAGTCAGCGATCTCGCCAGTGGGTTTAATGGAATTCAGGAGCTTGTTGGTTAGATTGACAACGGGCATTGGATGATCTCCGGCTGAAAGTGCATGAGAAGTGCAGCAACCATGAATAACAGTATCATTTCATGCAATTCAGTGCAATATATATACTTGATTTGCATTATTATACCTGAATTCGATAGCGCTGGCTAGGAACATTAACACGGCACTAATAATGCCGGTGTCGGTTGTTCAAGTCCACCCGTAGCCACCACTAATCAATAAGTTACACCGAATTTTGCCGATCTCATTCGTCTAGGTATGACGAAATGCGGCTAGACATATCGATAGCTTCTAAAACAGCTACAGCATTCGGCGCATTCTCCGGCCAGTGGACGTAGCGCTTGGTCACAGTGTTGACTGTTGTGACGCAAGACCTCCTGCGGCTAGCGGACCCGCCCTTGCATGATCCTGCTGGTGCTGCCGGCAATACGGCTTTATACCCCATCGGCTGCTATGATCCCGCGCCGCCGCCCGACAGAGTGCGCAATCTATGGATGAGCCTGACGCATCATTCAGTACAATAGAGTCCTTTCTCAGGCGAGGCGCACTCCATGCAGCAACTTTCAGTCGTGATTCTGGCCGCTGGCCAGGGCAAGCGGATGGTTTCGGATCTGCCCAAGGTTTTGCATCCACTGGGCGGCAGGTCCTTGTTAGCCCATGTATTAGGCGCGGCCAGCCGCCTTGAAGCCGCCGTTCGTGTGGTCGTCTATGGGCATGGCGGCGAAGCGGTCAAAACCGCATTGGCCGGTGAATCGGGCGTGTTGTGGGTCGAACAGGCCGAGCAA
>Ga0116155_10002541_pt1 | contig 12372 bp, 13 predicted proteins | sample AD_UKC032_MetaG_FD_89890 | JGI IMG/M metagenome (GOLD analysis project Ga0116155, IMG submission 89890) | Active sludge microbial communities of municipal wastewater-treating anaerobic digesters from USA - AD_UKC032_MetaG | ecosystem: Engineered > Bioreactor > Anaerobic > Digestate | place: USA...
CTTTATTGACCAGTGCACAAAGATATATGGGGACTAGCCCGGGTGGCTCGGCGTCACTTGTAACCCGAAACCGTCGGTACGCGGGGGGCGAAGTTTGACTGAGGCTGCAACGGCCTTCGGGATCCTGTGTACCCTGACAGTGAAACCTCGTCCCATGAGGTCGATGGCCAGGTATCAATATTCCGGAGGGAATAACGACCTGTCACTGCGGAAACCGGTTCAGGCCCGGAAGGGAGCAGACTTACCGTAGACATCCGGCGCCCATGGGGTAACGGGGCTGAGGATGGATACTTTGGTGAACGGAGAAACGTACAGTCGACCGATAACCCGTCCCCACTAGCGATTATTATGGCAAAAGTTACCATTATTGGCGCTACGGGAAATGTCGGCATGTTTGCCGCCCATGCCATCTCGGCAATCCCTCACGTCAGCGAAATCCTTCTCTATGGAAGGGAAGGCCGGGACTCTCTTCTGAAAGGAATTGCCCAGGATCTTGCGGATTCCTTTGCTGCCCGGGGAACGGATATCGAGACAAGCTGGACAACAAGATTAATAGATGTTACCGGCTCCGATATCGTTGTCATTACTGCAGGTGAACCCCGCAAACCCGATCAGGATCGGCTCGATCTCGCGCTGGGTAATGCAAAAATTATCGGCCCGATCGCACAGACCATCGGAACAGCCGCTCCCGATACCAAGATTCTCATGGTTACCAACCCGGTCGATATCATGACCAGTGTTGCACTGAAGTATTCGTGCCTGAAACCAAACCAGGTATTTGGTCTCGGTACACATCTCGATTCGATGCGTCTGAAATCTCTTATCGCTGCGTATTTCCGGGTGCACGTCAGTGAAGTACATACCCGCATAATCGGCGAGCATGGCGACAGCATGGTCCCGCTCTGGTCTGCGACCACTATCGGGGGTATCAAGATCTCAAATCTGCCGGAATTTTCCCATCTGCCGGTTCAGGACATCATCAGTTCGGTCAAATGTAGCGGACAACAGATTATCCAGAATAAAGGATCCACGGTCTATGGGCCCGGAGAAGCTATTGCATCACTTGTCCGGACGGTTCTTGGAGATGAAAACCGCATCCTCACCGTATCGACATATATCCGGACCGAGGTTCACGGTATCGGGGATGTTTGTATCGGCGTTCCCGCGCGGGTGAACCGCGAAGGGGTTTTTCCTATTACCATACGGCTCGATGAATCAGAAGTGATCGCATTCAGGGAGTCCGTGGAAAAAATACGGACAAGCACCCGCAATGTTATCGATAAACTGGACCGTTAAGGACAGGATAAACAAGGAAAAAGGAATGATAGAACCTTATTTTAATTCAACGTTACTTCAATAATCTCAGCCCGCTCAACGCCCGGGATACTGCTTAAGGACTTCTCCAGTGCATCTGTTTCTCCCCCGGCATCGTTGATGATAGCAGCGAACTTGATTGCCTTGAGTCCGAAGCCGATAGGCTCAACTTTCATATCCTGGATACCCGGCAGTTTCTGCTTCAGGGCGGCTTTCAGCTGTTCAAGATTTACTTCCGGAGATTCCGGCATGACCCTCATGATAACGGCGACACTTCCCATTTCGTTACGGTCCCCCGAATCCACATTTCGGGCAGACGTAGGAAATACTCTGCTCCCGGCACCGGTAGCACCGGCTGATCTCAGCACCACACGCTGGGCACCCGAATTCTGTTGCGCCCTCTTCTGCGAGCGGGGCATTGCAGGATGTACATTTCTTATCTGACATTCGTGCTCCTCCAAGGATTCCTATAGTATCTCTCTTAGAACCTTTAAAAGGTTGTACCGATCCGTGTACCACAAACTGCCTCCCCCCTCAGAAATTTTTCTACGCGGTCAATACGGGAACCGTTGATAATTGAGGTTTGTATCTTTTTTTCAAGGATAAAGGGAATAAAGTACGGATCGACAATATCTGTTTCGAGCGGGGTTTCCAGCGTTTCGATCAGGGAACCATCTTTCATAATCCCATCAACCTGTTTAAGGACCAGGAGATCCATGCCCAGCGAATCCGCAACCCATGCAGCGATCGTATCCGAGGTGATGTTCCAGGTATGTGGCAGGGGATCATGGTGCCGCATGCAGCAGTACGGAAGAAATACGACTGGCTGGTCCGGTTTAGCGAGGAGACCGGATACCCGAATCCCCTGTGAAGAGATATACCACCCAAACTGGTCCATGGCAGCGATTGCCATCCAGTGGGAGGTATCGTCATCAATACAGGACTTTCTTACAGTATCCGCGAACAATCCCCCTCCGGGAACGATGAGAAGCGGGATTCGGGAGGAAAGAAGAACCTGAACAAGCTCCGGTACGCAGTTCTGCAGGCTTCCTCCAAGTTTTATCACAAGTGAACCATCTGATTGCATGGGCATCAATTCTGGAATCATTATCTCTCTCAGAAATAATATATCATTGTATTAAATACGAATTGTATACAAAAGAATATTCTATGCGCGGTATCATCTCACTTCTTGCTTGTCTGGTTTGTGTAATGCATACCGGTGCCATGATACAAATTGTTGAGTTCTGTCCCGATCCTTACCTTAACAATGATGCTGATGAATATCTCATCCTTTCTGGTAATGGTCTTCTTGATAATATAACAATATCAGATAACCATGGTGGATTCCGGTTCCCCCCCGGGACGGTCATCAACGGATCCCTGACCATTGCACGCAGCGCTCCTGCGTTCGAGCAAAGCCATGGAAGACTCCCTGATTTTGAATGGCTGGACTATTCTGTGGATGTGCCTAACGTAATCAACGGCGATCCGCTCCGTTTGGCGAATAGTGGTGATGAACTGGTGCTGTATGAAAAGGGGGCTGCTCTGCAAAGAGTATCCTGGCCAAAGGACGTGAAACCCCGCGAAGGGCAGGTACATTACCTGGAGAACGGGATCTGGGATCATCGTGTCCTCATGATAGGGCAATCGCGTTTTCCTTCAGGAATATTCCGGAACGTTTCAGTTACCACCTTTGTTTCACCGGATTGTTCCCACGAGATCTTTATGCAGACAATAGACCGAGCCTCCGGTTCAATTTTTGTCAATATGTATGAGTTCTCAAGTCCTTCCCTGGGGGCCGCACTGGTAGCAGCAAAGGCACGGGGGGTGGATGTCCGGGTCCTGATCGAGGGGGGTCCGGTTGGCGGGATCAGCCAGTCAGAACAATCCCTGACCTGGACAATCAACAGGAGTGGAATCCCCGTTTCATCCATGGTTTCATCCAAAACCGAACACGCCCCCTATCGCTATGACCATGCCAAATATATCATTATCGACAACAATTCACTCCTCCTGACAAGTGAGAATTTCAAGAACAGCGGGCTTCCTCCAAAGGGGATGAGTGGAAACCGTGGGTGGGGTGTTTATATCAGGGATCCCGGGCTGGCAGGATATTTTACTGAAGTTTTTACAATAGATTCATCCGGCCGATCCGTGGTTCCCTATTCCGGAACTGCAGGGGAAGCTGAACCAGTACCGCTTGAGAAACATACTGCCGAATTCTTCCCGGCCCAATTCGAAGGTGCCATGGTAACTCCGGTTATTGCACCGGATAACTGTTACCAGATCGCGGAGCTGCTTGACAGTGCCCGGACCAGCATTGAGATCGAACAGGCATACATCAAAAATGAGACTCCGTACGCCCTGAACCCGTATCTGTCATCTGCGATCAATGCCTCGCGCCGGGGTGTACATGTCAGGGTACTGCTCGATTCTTACTGGTTCAATGTGGAAGCTCCCAATGATAACGATGAGATGGCCGCACTGATCAACCGTATCGCTGCTTCCGAGAAAATTCCGCTTGAAGCAAAATGTATCGATCTTTCTGTCAGCCCGGTGGAAAAAATCCACAACAAGGGGGTCATCGTTGATGACAGCCGGGTGCTTGTCAGCAGCATCAACTGGAACAGCAATTCACCGAATTTCAACCGGGAAGCCGGTGTTATTATCGATCATCCCGGGGTTGCCCGTTATTTTCGCAGTGTCTTCGATGACGACTGGACCCATACGGCGGAGACAACCGGACCGAAAACAGATTATCTCAAGATCTTCGTAGGTGCTCTGGTTATTGTGTTTTTACTCATCATTTATTGGCGCCGTCACCGGAACTAATCCAGATTCCGCATGGTATAACGTTTAATTCAAGAATTGAAGGAAAGATTCGGGGATTTAACGTTTTTTAAGTGCACACTGGCATATATCACACAGATTGATGTCACTTTCTCCGGTTACTACGGCGAGTGCCCAGCGGTCTATCATGAGGTCCAGTTCACTTGAGATCGTGACTTCACCTCCACCCCGTTTCCTGCTCATGTATTGGCAGACCGCAGCCCGTGTGACACCAAGTTTTTTTGCCGCATCACTCTGGCTGAGCCCCTGCTTTTGTACCAGGCGGAATACCATTTCTGCCCGCATCGGTGGAAGCAGCGTTCTGACCATGGAATCGCAGTGCATGAGGGTGCAGGTATGTTTTGTCATACGCAGGCAGTCTGGGGTTTCGGGTTTTGCTGACTGCGGTTCTGGTAGATGATCTGGCGGGCATCGCGGAAATTGAATTTTTCGATGATGAGCTGCCGTTCTTTAAGTTTCTTCAGCGCATAACGCACCGTTCTGGGTGCGAGGCGAGTCTTTTGCACGAGATCCTTGTGGGTCATTGCGCCGCCCATATCCAGTATCTCCAGTACCGTCTTGGATGAAGGTGGTAGTTGTGTAGGATACATGGTAATGGTGTTAACAGTGTTAACATATCAATCTATCGATAATTTAAACCCCGGTTTTCAATACTCATGCATGTTTGAGCGCCAGGAGCGTGTGGCAATTCTCCTGCTGATTGGTGTAGCCATTGCGGTTATCGTCGCTCATTCCGTACTGGCAGGCCTTGGAAAACAGTCGTTTGCACGACCGTTCACCAATACTTCATCGGATGGCGAGCTGGTAGTCGTGGAGGGGCAAATCGATCAGATCACACTCATAAAAAACGGTGGACACATGACCGTGAATGTGAACAACCTCTCCATTTTCCTGCCAGTACAGGTTGTACAGGCAGTTTCGCTGCAGAAAGGGGACAGGATCTCAGTGTATGGAATCGTCCAGACCTATCGCGGAAAAAAAGAGATCGTGGTGAGCACTGCTGAAGATATCCATGTCATACCTGGAAAAGGCTTGTAAATCTTCGTTTAAAAACCATTGAACCTGGTGAAAACCAACATCTTTTCCATGTGTTCAAAATGACTACGAGGTTCTCTTTGTCATGGTACCCTTTTACCGCAAGAGAATTTTTCACATGCCGGTCAGGTTACGGTTCTGGATATTAAAGCCAGTGCGGCCTGTGCAGTATTTCGTACCTCTGCGTCATTATCGTCAAGGGATTCTGTCAGGAAAGGTATTGCGCGTTTATCTGCAATATTGCCAAGTGCCCATGCTGCATTTTTCCGGACCAGTTTCCTCTGATCCTTGAGCAGCAGGATCAATGGCTCGATCGCACGCGGGTCGCGAAGTTTCCCCAATCCCCACACCGCGCCGATTCGGAGCCACTTGTCTTCAGATTTAAGAGTATCAAGAAGGGGTCCGACCGCCCGGATATCCCCGATTTTTCCGAGGGATTTTGCCGCGAGCCACTGGACATCGACAAACGGGTCCCTGAGCGCTTCGATAAGCGGTTCAACCGCTGCCGGATCGCCGAGCTCTCCCAGTGCTTCTGCTGCCCGCCACCGGACATTGAGGTTTTTGTCCTTCAGGAGGAGGATGTAGCCGGTTACCTGTTTTTTATGCTGTTCTTCATCCGCTGCAATCTCCTCAGCTGTTGGTTCCGGTTCCGTTTCGGGAGCGGGAACCTGCGGTCCGGTATCTTCCATATATCCCTCTTAAGCCACCCATAGGTATTACCGCACCATTAAGGTTTTTGTAACTATTTCTGATCGAATAATCGTTCTGAAAATCTGTGCTCTGAAGAATTCCTTTTTCGTTATACCATAACCCCCTCTTGCGCTATTGTGTCTCCCTTTAGGTGGGGGGGAAATGCGGGGAAGTCGCAACAGGAGGCAGCAATTTGAGCATAAAATTTTTAGTTCTTCTTCAGAGTAAAAATATGAAATCAGAAATTGTCAACGCAGAGAAGAGAGTCGCGCCAGGTACTATTATACGATATTTTATCCTGCACCGGGGAGCACTTCGAGGGTAACGGAAAAATTTTTTACGGTATGGGTGAGTGCACCCATGCTGATGATGTCAACATCAAGGGCTGCATAATCGGACAGCGTTATCTCGTCGATCCCTCCCGACAGCTCGATAGTAACACGATTCCGGAGGCCGGCACGTTCCAAACCAAAGAGCGTTTCCCGGATCATCTGTGGTGTCATGTTATCGAGCAGGATAATTTCTGCTCCTTCCTTTGCAGCAGTCAGGGCATCATGAGGGGTTTCTACCTCTGTCTCGATCTTCCGGTAGACTGATGCCGCCTTAGCTGATCGGACCGCCTCTGCGATCGGGACAAGTGCAAGGTGGTTATCCTTGATCAGGAAACCATCGCTCAGGCCCATCCGGTGCGGATCCCCGCCACCCAGTTGTACCGCTTTTTTATCGAGTGCCCGGAAGCCCGGGCAGGTCTTGCGGGTTGCAGCGATCCTGCACCGGGAGTTTACTGCGGATGCCCTATCTGCGAGTTTTCTCGTCTGCGTCGCAATTCCGCTCATCCTCCCGATGATGTTGAGTGCAGTCCTTTCCACACGGAGAATCCCTTTTGCAGGTCCCTTAAGGGAGAGAATGATGTCATTTGGAATGACAGCATTCCCATCCTTTTTCCCTGGTTCGGCAACGATCCCGAAATATTCAAAGAGGGCTGATGCCTCCTGGATACCCGCGATGATCCCCTCCTGCTCCGCACGGATTACCGCAAGGCAGGTACAATCCGGAATGACAGCATCCGATGTTACATCGCCAAAGGGGGAATCCTCGTCAATAAAACGTAGCAGGTACTGGATCGGGACCATTGCGTTCATCACGTCCTCATCATCATGTTCCGACGACAATAGGGTCATCCATCTTTTCTAAGAGCGAGAGGATCGAGAGAGCGGCAAGATAACTTGTTGCCTGGTTTTTGGGAGAAGGCAGGTTCGTCACCCTGATATGGGCTTCACCAAAATCCCCCCCGATAAACAGCTCGTGCACATTGCGGTCAACAGAAGGGTCCACCCAGAGTTCAACGTCGGTATCCTGGCCGGCAGCGAGGCTCATGGCAACGGACACGTTGACATTCTTCGGAAATGCTTTGATACATTCATTGGCTTTTCCCGAAAAGATCAACCGCCGTTCGTTCGCTGCCATGCCGAGGGATGCCGGACTTTTGGTTGTCCGGAGGAGCAAGCGGGTAATCTTCGAAATCCTGCCTATTTTCAGGTTATCCAAACCGAAAATTGCACCGCTCGGGATGTAAACTTTTGTTCCGGACTCAAGTGCCGTCTTCCGTATCTGGTCCCGGAAGGCAGGGTCAGCAAGGGCACCAACACTCATGACGATAAGGTTCTTATGGTGGGAAAGGACCTCCTGTGCGTGCATCCAGACAGCAACAACCGATGCGGCCTCGACAACAATATCGATATCAGCATTGATGAAAGATCCAAAATCCCCAAAAGCCCGGGCACCCGAGATCCTGGCAATTTCCAATGCCCGCTCGGGGACCACGTCATAGACGGCGGTGATGGTAAAACCGGTTGCATGCCCGGCAATGATATGCCCGATATTACCACAACCAAGCAGCCCGATCTTCATCATGATAAACAGATTAAGGGTATCATCGGTTAAGCATTGTGCTTGCCCTGCTCTATCATAACGGTAGAAACTGGCATTATAATGGATTACGATCAACGGATCCTCCGGACCTGATATGGAATCTGCCAGAGAAGGTGGCCGTAAAGACGAGATCGGGAAGGCGCAGGATCTTCTTGATGCTTTCCGCGGCCGTTCCGTCTACATCGAGACCTACGGCTGCCGGTATAATTTCGGGGATACTGCCAAACTGGTGGAAATCCTGCGGTATCATGGCAGCACGATTGTGAAGAATCCCGATAAGGCAGAGGCAATCATCATTAATACCTGCACGGTTGTCGGGTCAACAGAACGGCGGATGCTCCGGCGACTTTCGGCGTTCAGTGACCGGGATCTCTATGTAACCGGGTGCATGCCCGGGGTTCAACGCGAGGCAATTCTGGCGATATGTTCGCCTGTCATTATCCTTCCGGAGACAATCCATGACCTGTATCGCTCTGTTGGGACGGTCTCACAATGTGGGGTTGGCATAGTCCAGCTGGCTCAGGGATGTGCGGGGAAATGCACCTACTGCATTACGCGTCTCGCCAGGGGCCCCCTGAAAAGTTTTTCTGAGGAAGAGATCCTTGCCCAGGTACGGGCGCTTGTGAAGGCAGGGATCGTTGAAATTCAGCTGACGGCGCAGGACGTGAGCTCGTGGGGGATTGATAGGGGCCGCTCCCTGCCGGAACTCCTTGTTGCACTTGATGAAATCCCCGGGCGTCACCGCATCCGCGTCGGAATGATGAACCCGGCGACACTCAAGGGACAGACAGCTGATCTGCTTGATGCTTTTTTTGGGGATCATATCTTCAGATTTATCCACCTGCCAGTCCAGTCCGGATCAGACGCGGTCCTTGCCCGTATGGGTCGGGGCTATACTATTGCGGATTTTGAGGAGATCGTCCGGTCGTTCCGAAAACGATATCCCAATATTACGGTCGCAACAGATTTGATCGTCGGATTTTGTGGCGAAACACCGGCTGATTTTTCCGACTCTGTTGATATCATACGGCGGGTAAAGCCCGCCAAGGTGAATGTGACCCGGTATTCCCGGCGTCCGTTTACCCCCGCCTTCCTGGAAAACGATTACCCCGATTCTGTCAAGAAGGATCGTTCACGCGTCCTGAACTCTGTTGCTGAAGCGGTGTACACATCGAATAATGCAAGGTATCTCGGAAAGACCGTTCCCTTTCTTGTGACCGAAACCCTCCGGAAAGGTTCGGTCATGGCCCGGTCCCCCGAATATACGGGGATAGTTCTCCGTGAGAACCTTCCGGTCGGATTTTTAGGGGAAGCAGTTCTCACAGAGGACCGGAAATATTTTTTCATGGGAGAACGTATCAGACCGTCATGCATGAAACGCTTTTCTGACCTTCACTGAAGAAATATATCCCTTCCCTGCGGAAAGAAACCGAGTGGTTTTATAGATCAGGGGGACAGATTTCCTATTGCCGATAGTAAAGGGACGGGGGCTTGTGATCCTGATGGATGAAATAGAGACCGGATTTACAAAAATACTGGAAAAGATTGACGAGTTGAAAAAAACCGAGGGAGTGCTGGCTGATACGGTCAGGAATAACGATGCAAAACTCCTCGGCCGTATGGCTGATTCTGCGATCCCCGTTGTCAAGGCAGCGGGTCTCAACATGCTGAAAAAAGGAAAGCAGGATACCAAGGGTGAGATATATGATCCCCAGTACTACCCGCAAAAAATGATCATTCTTGGAAAAGCGGAAACGACAGGGAACCGCCCCGACAATCCGCAGATGCAGGTCACCGACCAGTTCTGCGTACTGACAGAAGACGGGGATTTTTTTGAACTGATGTACAGCTTCGACGGGTTCCTCACGGATTCCTATTTCAGCGCACTCGATCCCAAACGGGCCATTGACCAGTACGGGTACGATATCATGTTCATGCTGTACCGGGCAATGCACGATTACCTGGAAGGAGAAGAGGCTCTGGTCAAGGCGCTTGATACCGTTGTAGGATATATTTTCGCCCGTTCCCCCAGATCTCCATAAACTGACTGCTGAAAAAGATTCCAGATGATTACCAGGGCATAAAATGGACTATGGAACAGTTATTTCGGAAATTATTTTTTTTAAAACAAAGAGAATGGGCCCGATGTGATTCGAACACATGACCTCCCGGTTATCAGCCGGGCGCACCACCGGGCTATGCTACGGGCCCAAGAGTTAGCCGTAAATTTACCTTAATTACTACTCCACTAGAGTTTTTATAGGTTGTGAATCCCAGACAGAATGCCTGAACCCTTTTAGATAGGGATATGAATACAAAAACCACGGTACTTATACGGAACTGGGATCATGGAACGAAAATATCTTCTCGGAAACGAAGCGATAGCACATGCCTGTCTCGAAGCCGGCGTGGATTTTGTGAGCGGATACCCCGGTACACCTTCATCGGATGTGATCGATACCATCCGGGTCCAGCCTGATCGTAGCTTCTATGTAGAATGGTCAGTCAATGAAAAAGTGGCACTTGAAAACGCCCTCGCCGCGGCCTGGTGCGGGGTCCGGGCGCTCTGCACCATGAAGCACGTAGGTCTGAACGTTGCTGCCGACCCTCTCATGACAAGCGCCTACACCGGCGTCACCGGGGGGCTCGTTATCATGAGTGCGGACGATCCGTTTGCCCACAGTTCCCAGAACGAACAGGATACCCGCTGCTATGCCCATTTTGCCCACGTGCCCTGTCTTGACCCGGCCAGCGTGCAGGAAGCGCATGAGATGATTCGCGATGCGTTCCTTTTATCCGAGGAATTCGGCCTCCCCGTCATCTTCCGGCCCACCACCCGTATCTGCCATTCGAAAGGGGACGTGGATCTGGGTCCTGCTGTGACGAGCACGAGAAAGGGAGAATTTCATAAGGACCCCCGCCAGTATGTCGTGATCCCTGCCCATACCCGGGTCCTGCATAAAAAACTCAACGAGAAACAAGCGGCGATCCGGAAGCGGCTGGTCGAGAAAGGGTTCAACCGCTACGAATTACGCGGGAAGACCGCGGTCATCGCAAGCGGCATCGCGGCATCGTACGTTCAGGAGTTGCTCCCCCGGGGAGTATCATTCATGAAGATTGGCGCCTACCCGATCGATGAAGAGTGGCTGGGTGGATTCGTGAGAAAACACGAAAAAGTTCTCGTCATCGAGGAACTCGCGCCGGAAGTTGAAGAGTGTGTCCGGCAGGTAGCGGGATGCGTCCCGGTCTTTGGCAAAAAGAACGGGTATGCCCCATACGAAGGGGAATTATCGCCGGCGGCGGTTGCCGCTATCATGGAGAAGGCAGGATTCCTGCCAAAAAACCCGTTCCCGCAGGTGTCGCCATTGCAGGGTCTTCCACCACGGCCGCCGATCCTGTGCGCTGGCTGCCTGCATCGCGGGATGTTCTATGCGATAAAGAAGGTTTTCAAGGATGCAATTTACCCAAGCGACATTGGGTGCTATACTCTCGGACTCCAGCTCGGTACGGTTGATACCTGTATTTGTATGGGTGCTTCTATCACGGTTGCAAGCGGTATTTCGCACTCCGGTGAACCACACGATGTAGTCTGTACGATTGGGGACTCGACGTTCCTGCATACCGGTATCCAGGGCCTGATGAACGCGGTCTACAATGGGGCGAATATGACTGTGGTCATCCTTGATAACCGTATCACGGCGATGACCGGCCACCAGCCGAATCCGAATACCGGCATAACGGCCACTGGCGTGGAGATCCCTGCAGTCTCGCTGGATGCTGTTTGCCGGGCCTGCGGCGTGAATTTTGTTGAAACCGTTGACCCCTATGACATCACCGGGACGTTGAATGTGCTGCATGAAGCCAAGAAACGCAAGGGGGTCAAAGTGGTAATCGCCCGGCAGATGTGCGTGATATCTGCGCGCCGCGCAGGGGTAAAACGGGGAAGGTACACGGTAGATAAAGAAGCCTGTACTGGCTGCGGGACCTGCGTGCGGTTTGGCTGCCCTGCCATTGAGTTTTCAGATGAGAAGGCACGCATCAGCGACCTTTGCAGTGGTTGTTCCGTCTGCGCGCAGCTCTGTCCTGTCGGGGCCATCGGGAGGGAGGGAAAGAGATGAGCGGCAGTTTTGATATCCTGATCGTCGGGATTGGCGGGCAGGGGACCATCCTTGCCTCCAACATCCTTGGTGAAGCCTGCCTGATCGAGAACCGTCATATCCGGGGTGCGGAGACGCACGGAATGGCACAGCGCGGAGGATCGGTGGAGAGCCATATCCGGATTGGCGGGGAGTTTGGTCCCCTGATCACGCCCGGCCAGGCTGACCTGCTCATCTCCTTTGACCTTCTCGAAGCGCTCCGCTACTCTCACTTCCTGAAGCAGGGTGGGAAGATGGTCGTGAACAGCCACATGGTGCTCCCGACTTCTGTCTTCACGCAGAAACTTACCGCTCCAATGGAATCGGAGATTATTGCAGGACTGAAAAAACACCATCTCTGCCTGCTCGATGCCGATTCCCTTGCGGTCGAAGCGGGGAGCCCGCTCTCTGC
>Ga0116155_10002547_pt1 | contig 12354 bp, 8 predicted proteins | sample AD_UKC032_MetaG_FD_89890 | JGI IMG/M metagenome (GOLD analysis project Ga0116155, IMG submission 89890) | Active sludge microbial communities of municipal wastewater-treating anaerobic digesters from USA - AD_UKC032_MetaG | ecosystem: Engineered > Bioreactor > Anaerobic > Digestate | place: USA...
CATCCCCAGCGCGTTGAGAGCTTGAGCCACGCCCAGCGCGAGCGGCTGGCCTACATCGACTTCCGGCTCTACTTCTTCGGTGAGATCGGTCGCCCAGACCTGATTGAGCGCTTCGGTGTGGCTCCGGCAGGGGCGACACGCGATTTGGCGCTGTACCGAGAAATCGCGCCGCAGAACATCACCTTCGACGGCAGCAACAAGATCTACCGCATCGGGCAGGCGTTCTCCCCTCTGTTCGATCACGCATCGCAGCGCGTGCTGTCGGCGCTGGCTCTGGGCTTCGGCGATGGCGTGAACGGCGCAACGCAGCCGCTGCTGCCGTGCGAGTCACCCACCGCCCTGAGCAATCCCAGGATGGATGTGTTGGCCCCGGTCTGCCGGGCGATCCACGCCAAGCGACCCGTCGCCATCCGCTACCACTCGATGAGCAGCGGAGAGTCCGAGCGGGTCATCGTGCCCTTTGCCCTGGTGGACACCGGTCTGCGTTGGCACGTCCGAGCCTTTGATCGCAAGAGCGGAGAGTTTCGGGACTTCGTCGTTACCCGTATCGAAGCGCCAACGCTGCTCGACGAGGAGCCACAGGCCTTTGAGCGGCCGGACAACGACATCCAGTGGACGCGCATCGTCGAGCTGGACTTCGTGCCGCACCCGCGCCTTGAACGCCCCGAGATCATCAAGATGGACTACGGGATGACCGACGGCTCGATCCGGATGCGTGTTCGCGCCGCCGTCGCGGGCTACATGCTGCTGCGCTGGAGCGTGGACTGCTCGCCCGACCATCGTCTCAAGGAAGAACAGTACCGCCTGTGGCTCAGCGATCCGCTGGCGCTGTACGGCGTCGAGAACGCCAAGCTGGCTCCGGGCTACCAAGCCCCAAGCAGCCCAAAGAAACGATAGGAAAGAAGAAAACCAATGGCCAAGACACTTGAAGCCCACGACAAACTGATCCGGGAGATCTTCGAAGGCAGCTACCAGTTCGAGATTCCGGACTACCAGCGCCCCTACGCCTGGACAACCGAGCAGGCCACAGAGCTGTTCGATGATCTGTACTCGGCGATGCAGGACGCGCGTGTCTCAGGGGCCAGTAGCCAATACTTCCTGGGCAGCATCGTTCTGATCAAGAACGACCGGGACCCGAAGTCATCGGTGGTCGACGGCCAGCAACGCCTGTCTACGCTCACGATGCTGTTCGCCGTGTTGCGCACCGTGATGCCGGACGCGGCAGACGACATCACCGACTTCCTCTACAAAAAGGGCAAGGTCAGTCTTGGCGAGAAAAACGAGTACCGCCTGACCGCCCGCGAGGAAGATGCCGACTTCTTCCGCACCAATATCCAGGAGCCGGGTGGCATCGCACAGTTGGTCGCCAGTACGGACAAGCTGAAAGACAGCCGTCTGCGTTACCGTGAGAACGCCACGCTGCTGCTCGAAAAGGCCAAGGCGCTTCCGCCTGCCGACCTCATTGCGCTGTGGCAGTTCCTCGCCAACGACTGCTCGCTTGTTGTCATCTCCACGCCCGACCTCGAAGCCGCATACCGCATCTTCTCCGTACTCAACAACCGGGGACTCGACCTCGCGCCTATTGACATCATCAAGGCGCAGGTGCTGGGCCTGATCCGCACCACGGCAGGCGACGTCAAGAGCCGCGCCTACGCAAAAGAGTGGAGTCGGATCGAAAACTCGCTGGGCCGAGACGCCTTCGGTGACCTGTTTGGCCATATCCGCAGCATCTACGCCAAGAAGAAGCAGAAGTACATCCTGGTCAAGGAGTTCCAGGAGCACGTCACCGAGTACAAGACCCCTATCGACCTCGTCGACAAGGTCATCAAACCCTACGCCGAAGTGTGGGACTTCGTGCGCGATGCCGACTTCGAGGCCACCGAGCACGCCGAGACGATCAACGAACACCTGTCCTGGCTCAACCGCGTGGACTTCAAGGACTGGGTGCCCCCGGCACTGGTCTATTTCAAGCGCTTCCGGCAGCAGCCCAAACTGCTCGCAGAGTTTTTCCAGTCACTGGAACGCCTGACCTATTTCCTGCTGGTCACCAAGGTGGGCATCAACGAGCGCATCGAAACCTACGCCGCGCTCACCAAGGAAATTGAACCGGAGGCCTTCAAGGGGGATCTGGCTGCGCTCACCACGCTGACACTGACAGACGCGCAAAAGCGCAAGTTCGTCGCGGCCCTCGATGGCGACGTGTACGACGATCTGCCCAAGGCACGGATGGCGCTGGTCTTGCGCCTTGAGTCCTTGGTGCGCGCCCCCGGCGTGCAGCTTCAAGATGCAGTGTCTCTGGAGCACGTTCTGCCGCAAACGCCGCCCGACGGTTCGGACTGGATCAAGTGGTTCCCGGATGAAGACGAGCGCGATGGTTGGACGCACCGTCTGGCCAATCTGGTTCCGCTGGATAGGAACAAGAACTCGTCTGCCAGCAACTATGACTTTGCCAAGAAGAAGGACGCCTACTTCAAGGGCAAAGGCAAGGCCTCGCCCTTCGTGTTGACGCAGGAAGTCAGAGCAGAAAACGAGTGGACGCCCACGCTTCTGGCCGAACGCCAGAAACGCCTTGTGGGCGTCCTCAAAGACCATTGGAATCTCGCCGTCGCCACAGGCACGGCGGCGAGCTGAGGAACGTATCGATGCAGAAGAAGCAACAACAAGACCAAAGCCAGATCAAGTGGATTTCCGACTTCATCTGGAACATCGCTGACGACCGCCTGCGCGACGTTTACGTGCGCGGCAAGTACCGCGACGTGATCCTGCCCTTCACCGTGCTGCGGCGGCTCGATGCCGTGCTCGAAGCGACGAAAGACGCGGTGCTCGAGCGCAAGAAGTTCCTGGACACCCACAAAGTGGCCGAGCAGGACGGCGCGCTGCGCATGGCGGCAGGCCAAGCCTTCTACAACGTCTCGGAGTTCACGCTGGCCAAGCTCAAGGCCAGCGCAGCAGGCCAGCGCTTGCGCGATGACTTCATTGCGTACCTGGACGGCTTCTCGCCCAACGTGCAGGAAATCCTCACCAAGTTCAACTTCCGCAACCAGATCCAGAAGCTGGTGGATTCCCACGTCCTTGGTTACTTGATCGATGACTTCCTCGACCCTGAGGTCAATCTCGCGCCGCTGCCCGTGAAGGATGCCGACGGCCGTATCAAGCTGCCTGCGCTGGACAACCACGGCATGGGCACGGTGTTCGAGGAGCTGATCCGCCGCTTCAACGAAGACAACAACGAAGAGGCGGGCGAGCACTTCACCCCGCGCGACGTGGTGCAGCTCATGGCCAAACTGCTGTTCCTGCCGGTGGCCGACCGGATCGAGTCCAGCACCTATTCGCTCTACGACGGCTCCTGCGGCACCGGCGGCATGCTCACCGTGGCCGAGGAAGCGCTACACGAACTGGCAGAGGAGCACGGCAAGGAAGTGTCGATCCACCTGTTCGGGCAGGAGATCAGCGACGAAACCTACGCCATCTGTAAGGCCGACCTGCTCTTGAAGGGCGAAGGCGCGGAGGCCGAGAACATCGTCGGCGGCGCAGACAAATCCACCCTGTCAGCCGACCAGTTCCGCAGCCGCGAATTCGACTTCATGATCTCCAACCCGCCTTACGGGAAAAGTTGGAAGACCGATCTGGAGCGCATGGGCGGCAAGAAGGAATTCAACGACCCACGCTTCATCGTCAGCCACGCTGGCAACAACGAGTTCAAACTCCTCACCCGCTCCAGCGACGGGCAGCTCATGTTCCAGGTGAACAAGCTGCAAAAGATGAAGGACAACACGCCGCTGGGCAGCCGCATTGCGCTGGTGCATAACGGCTCGGCGCTGTTCACTGGCGACGCAGGCCAGGGCGAGAGCAACATCCGCCGCTGGGTGCTGGAGAACGACTGGCTCGAAGCCATCATCGCGCTGCCGCTCAACATTTTCTACAACACTGGCATCGCCACCTACATCTGGGTGCTGGCCAACAAGAAGGCCGAAGCGCGGCGTGGCAAGGTGCAGTTGATCGACGCATCGCAGTGGTTCCAGCCGCTGCGCCGCAACCTCGGCAAGAAGAACTGCGAACTCTCGGACGGAGACATCCAGCGAATCCTCGACCTCTACCTCGGCGAGGCGCAGGAAACCGCCCAGTCCAAATGGTTCGACACCCAGGACTTCGGCTACTGGAAGATCACCGTCGAGCGCCCGCTGCGCCTGAAGAGTCAGCTTTCCGACGAGCGCATCGAGCCCCTGCGGTTTGCCTCCGGCGATGAGGCGCTGCGCGCCGAGATCTACGCCACCCACGGCGAGGCGCTTTATACCGAGTTCGCCAAGCGCAAACCGGCCATCGAGGCATGGCTGAAAGGCGAGGACGAAGACGACGACAGCGAAGACAGCGACAGCGGCGATGACAGCGAGGCTCCCGCCGCGCGCAAGGCCGTGCCCGCCAAGCGCCGCAAGAAGCTGCTCGACGCATCGACGTGGCAGCGCGACAAGGGGCTGATGGAGGTGGCGAAGCGGGCGCAGCAGGCATTGGGCAGCGCCGTTTTCGACGACCACAACGAGTTCCGCTCCCGCTTCGATGCTGCGCTGAAGGCGCAGGGCGACAAGCTCGGCGCGCCGGAGAAGAAGGCCATCTACAAGGCGGTGAGCTGGCGCGACGAAGCCGCGCCGCCGGTCATCGCCAAGCGCGGCAAGATCAAGGCGGGCGAACACTTCGAGCCCGGCTTCGACGGCGCGTACCTGGAGACCGTGGGCAAGGATCGCTTCATGGTCGAGTACGAACCCGACAGCGAGCTGCGCGACACCGAGCAGGTGCCGTTGAAGGAGTCGGGCGGCATCGACGCATTCTTTGCCCGCGAGGTGCTGCCGCACGCACCGGACGCCTGGATCGCGACGGACAAAACCCAGATCGGCTACGAGATTTCTTTCGCTCGCTACTTCTACAAGCCCGCGCCGCTGCGCACGCTGGCAGAAATCCGCGCCGACATCCTCGCGCTAGAGCAGCAGAGCGAAGGCTTGCTGCACAAGATCGTGGGAGGCGCGTAATGACGGTGGCGAGTGCGTACCCGAACTACCGGCAGCCGAAGATGCGCTGGTTGCCCGCTGTGCCGGAACACTGGAACGAGCAACGCGCCAAGACTTTCTTCCGCGAGGTGGATGATCGCTCGAAGACCGGACAGGAGGAACTGCTGTCGGTGTCTCACCTCACCGGCGTTACACCGCGCAGCCAGAAGAATGTCACGATGTTCAAGGCAGCGAGCTACGTTGGCTCCAAGCTGTGCCGCCCCGGCGACATCGTCACCAACACGCTGTGGGCATGGATGGCGGCGCTTGGTGCGAGCAAGCACGTGGGCATCGTCAGTCCCGCCTATGGTGTGTACCGCCCGCACCGCGCCGACAGCTTCAACCCGTCGTATCTCGACTACCTGTTGCGCACCCGCGCCTACGTGGCCGAATACATCGGGCGCTCGACCGGCATCCGATCCTCGCGCCTGCGCCTGTATCCGAACCAGTTCCTCGACATTGCGCTGATCCAGCCCCCGCGCCCCGAGCAAGACCAGATCGTCGCCTATCTGCGTGCGCAGGACGCGCACATCGCCCGCTTCATCAAGGCCAAACGGGACCTGATCAAGCTGCTCACAGAGCAGAAGCTGCGCATCATCGACCACGCCGTAACACGTGGCCTCGACGCATCGGTGGCGCTGAAGCCGTCCGGCATCGAATGGCTGGGTGAGGTGCCGGAGCATTGGGAAGTAGCCCTCATTAAGCACGTCGCGGACGTGCGCTTCAGCGGTGTGGACAAACATTCACACGACCACGAAACACCGGTGCGCCTGTGCAATTACACCGACGTCTACAAGAATGACCGCATCACCGACGATATGGACTTGATGCGCGCCACAGCGACGGCGGCGGAGATCGCCCGCCTGACGCTGAAAGCGGGCGATGTCATTCTGACGAAAGATTCCGAAACGCCGGACGACATCGGTGTACCCGCGTGGGTACCGGAGGATTTGCCCGGCGTGGTTTGCGCGTATCACCTTGGTCTGCTGCGCCCCGTACCGGATCGCGTGTTGGGAGAGTTCCTGTTTCGCGCCATCGGCTCGGCGCGCACGGCGCAGCAGTTCCATGTTCTCGCCACCGGCGTCACGCGCTTTGCACTCGGTAAGCACGATGTGAAGAACGCAGTCATCGCGTTACCACCCGTCGAAGAGCAAAAAGCCATCTGCCGCTGGATCACCGACGAATGCAAGCCGCTGGATGACGCGATTGCCCGCACCGAAGAGGAAATCAAGCTGATCCGCGAATACCGCGACCGTCAGATTGCCGATGTGGTCACCGGTCAAGTGGACGTGCGCGGCTGGCAACCCGGCCCGGAGGACGTGGTGGACGACGCGGCGCTGGCCGCGCTCGGCGATGACCCAGATGATGTGACCGTAGAGGAGGATGGCGATGGCGAAGACTGACACCAGCGAGCGCTGGTTCGAGGCGCGTGTGGTGCGTGGCCTGACCGGCGTGCCGCAGCCCGAGTACAGCCATGAGTTGGCTCCCACGGACTTTGCTGCCACGCACAACGGCTACGTGCAGGGCAAGCCCACGGACTACAACCGCGATGTGGCGCTGGATGTGGCGCAGTTGCTGGCTTTCCTGCAGACCACCCAGCCCAAGGCGGTGGAAACACTGGAGCTGGCGGTGGACGGCATCAAGCGCACCCAGTTTCTGCACCGCCTGCAAGGCGAGATCACCAAGCGCGGCGTGGTCGATGTACTGCGCAAGGGTGTGAGTCATGGGCCGGTGCACGTCGATCTGTACAAGCTGCTGCCCACGCCGGGCAACGCCGTCGCAGCGGATGCCTTCGGCAAGAACATCTTCAGCGTCACCCGGCAGCTGCGCTACAGCAACGATTCCGGCAATGAACTGGACTTGGCGATTTTCATCAACGGCCTGCCGGTGCTGACCTTTGAGTTGAAAAACTCGCTGACCAAGCAGACCCTGGCCGACGCCATTGTCCAGTACCAGACCACGCGCAGCCCGCAGGAACTGCTGTTCCAGTTGGGCCGTTGCGTGGCGCACATCGCGGTCGATGACGCGGAGGCCGCGTTCTGCACTGAGTTGAAGGGCAAAGCCTCTTGGTTCCTGCCGTTCAACCAGGGCTGGAACAGCGGCGCGGGCAACCCGCCCAACCCGGATGGTCTGAAGACCGATTACCTGTGGAAGCAGGTGCTGACCCGCGAGTCGCTGGCCAACATCATCGAGAGTTACGCGCAGGTGGTAGAAGAGGAAGAAGCGGATGCCAGTGGCAAGAAACGCAAGAAGCGCAAGCAGATCTTCCCGCGCTTCCATCAGTTGCGCGCGGTGCGTGCCCTGCTGCGCCGCGCCCATACCGACGGAGTGGGAAAGCGCTATCTGATCCAGCATTCGGCGGGCAGCGGCAAGAGCAACACCATTGCCTGGCTGGCGCACCAATTGGTGGAGCTGCGCCGCGCGGACGACCCAATGACGGCGCAATTCGACTCCATCATCGTCATCACCGACCGGCGCGCGCTGGACACACAGATTGCCCGCACCATCAAGGGCTACGACCACGTAGCGGCGATCTTCGGCCACTCCGACAACGCGCAGGAGCTGCGCGAGTACCTGCGCCGTGGCAAGAAGATCATCGTCACCACGGTGCAGAAGTTCCCGTTCATCCTCGATGAGCTGGGCGACCTCTCCGGCAAGAGCTTCGCGCTGTTGATCGACGAAGCGCATTCCAGCCAAGGCGGCAAGACCACGGCGCGGATGCACGAAGCCCTCGGCGGCAAGGCGGCCGAGGAGGAGTTCGAGGAGGACAGCACGCAGGATGCGGTCAATGCCGAAATCGAGAAGCGCATCGCATCGCGCAAGCTGCTGGTCAACGCCAGCTACTTTGCATTCACGGCCACACCCAAGAACAAGACGCTGGAGTTGTTCGGCGAGAAGACTCTCGTCGGCGACAAGGTGCAGTTCCGCTCGCCCGAAGAACTGACCTACACCACCAAGCAGGCCATCCAGGAGAAGTTCATCCTCGACGTAGTGGAGAACTACACCACCTACGACAGCTTCTACCAAGTGGCCAAGACGGTGGCGGACGACCCGGAATTCGACAAGGTGAAGGCGCTGAAGAAGATTCGTCACTACGTCGAATCGCACGACAAGGCCATCCGCCGCAAGGCCGAGATCATGGTCGACCACTTCATCGCGCAGGTGGCGGGCAAACAGAAGATCGGTGGCAAGGCGCGGGCGATGATCGTGTGCAACGGCATCGCGCGGGCCATTGACTACTGGCGCGAGGTGTCGGACTACCTCATGCAGATCAAGAGCCCGTACAAGGCCATCGTGGCGTATTCGGGCGACTTCGAGATTGGCGGGCAGAAGAAGACCGAGGCCGATCTCAACGGGTTTCCGAGCAAGGACATTCCGGCCAATCTCAAGCAAGACCCGTATCGATTCCTGATCGTCGCCAACAAGTTCGTCACCGGCTTTGACGAACCCTTGCTGCACACGATGTACGTGGACAAGCCGCTGGCGGGCGTGCTGGCGGTGCAGACCCTGTCACGCCTGAACCGGGCGCATCCACAGAAGCACGACACCTTTGTGCTCGACTTCGCCGACAACTCCGAAGCGGTGAAGGCGGCGTTCCAGGATTACTACCGCGCGACCATCCAGACCGGCGAAACCGACGCCAACAAACTGCACGACCTGAAGGCCGAACTCGATGGGCAGCAGGTGTACAGCTGGCAGCAGGTGGAAGACTTGGTGGCGCTGTACGTGAGCGGCGCAGACCGGGACAAACTCGATCCGATCCTCGATGCGTGCGTGGCCGAATACTCGGACAAGCTCGGCGAGGACGATCAGGTCAAGTTCAAGGGCAAAGCCAAGGCCTTCGTGCGCAGCTACGGCTTTCTTGCCGCGATTCTGAGCTACGGCCACCCGACGTGGGAAAAGCTGTCGATCTTCCTGAACTTCCTCATTCCCAAGCTGCCCGCTCCCAAGGAGGAAGACCTCTCCAAGGGTGTGTTGGAGACCATCGACATGGACAGCTACCGGGTTGAGGCCAAAGCAGCGCTGAAGATGGCAATGGACGATGCCGACGCCACCGTCGAGCCGGTGCCGCCTGGTGGTGGAGGCGGCAAAGGCGAAGCCGACATCGACAGGCTCTCCGCGATCATCAAGACCTTCAACGACCTCTTCGGCAACATCGAGTGGAAGGACGAGGACAAGATCCGCAAGGTCATCGCCGAGGAAATCCCAGCGCGGGTAGCGCAGGACAAGGCCTACCAGAACGCGCAGGCGAACTCCGACAAGCAAAACGCCAAGCTGGAGCACGACAAGGCACTCAACCGCGTGGTGCTGGAGCTGCTGTCCGACCACACCGAACTGTTCAAGCAGTTCAGCGACAACCCCAACTTCAAGCGCTGGCTGACGGACACCGTTTTCGATGCGACCTATCAGCAGGGGACGGTTCCGCCGAAGGCTCCGCCACAGGCTGGAGCGTCAGCATGAGAACGAATTGGTGCGGGAGGACGTGATGACCGGGACATCGCAAGAGGATCAAGCCAAGATCTCTGCGCTTTGCAGAGAGGCTGAGCGACTGGAAGAAGATGCCCTGTATTCCAGCAAGGGGCATTTCAACGCCGAAGACACATGGGTTCGCCGCAACTACTGGCTGGGTGTGCCTGCAACCGCTCTTGGTGCGATTGCAGGTGCCGCGTTGGTCAAAAGCCAACCTGAGTGGGCCAGTGCCTTCACCTTGTTGGCGTCGCTGCTGACCGGTTTGATGACCTTTCTCAAGCCCAACGAGCGCGCTGCAATGCACCGGGCCGCTGCCGGACAGTTTTTGGCTCTTCGGAATGAAGCCCGCTTTTTCCGCGAGATCGAATTGCTTGATACGAGTCGGCTGGGCGAGCTTCCTGAGAGATTGAAGGTCCTTTCCTCTGCACGCAATGAGCTGAACCAGAAGAGCCCAAGTATTCCAAGGCGCGCATTTGTCGCTGCACGCAAAGGCATCGAAGAAGGCGAAGCCACCCACAAAGTGGACAAGGATAAATGACAAGATGTCGGTATTGAGTTTTCTGACGGACACGGCCAGCAGTGCCGTGCTCTCCACAACTGAGCAGTCGTCGATCACGACTTCGATCACAACACTTCAATCGCGGATGGCGCTGCACTTTGACAGCGGCGTAATTGCGCAGCATTTCCGATTCGGCTCTTCAACGCGAGGCACGATCCTGCCTCGCTCAATGGACGAACAGTCCGATATTGATTACATGGTGGTCTTCAGCGATGGCAGCGCCACGCCGCAGACTTACCTGAATAGGTTGAAGACATTTGTCGAAAAACGGTACGGCTCATCGGAAATCTATCAGTCCAGCCCGACCATTGTTCTCGAGTTGAACCACATCAAGTTCGATCTGGTGCCCGCGACAAAAACGTGGCTCGGCGAGCTCCAGATTCCCAACGGGTCAGGTGGTTGGATGACCACGAATCCGAACGACTTCAACGCCACGCTTGAAGCAAAGAACAAGGACAACAACTCTTTGATCAAGCCAACTATTCGTCTGATGAAATATTGGAATGCGGCCAGCGGATTTCCATTCGATTCATTTGTGATGGAGAAGTGGATTTGTGGTCAGGGCTTCTGGTTCCAGTCGAATCAAAAGGACTACCTGTTTTCGGTAATCGACAATCTCAGCACCGACTCGTCTTACTCGCAACGAGTCAATAATGAAATCACGCGTGCAAAAACTATTGTGGCCAAGGTCAGGCAATGCGAGAAAGACCAGATGCCGGTAACGGCTGAGAATGAGGTCAAGAAGTTGTTCAGGCTCTGAGGGGGTATTGAAATGGCATTAAATCTCGCAAAGGCCGTCATCGGCTACCTGAAGGAACGCCCCGAGGAAAAGTTCACCGCTCGGCAAGTCGCCGAATGGATCTTTGCCACCTACCCGGATGAGTGTCAGGAAAAGCGGGCCAATAGTCGCGGCGATTACATCAAGTCTGATGCGGATTTGGTGCAGCAGCTCGTCGCAGAAATCAGCTCGCAGCGCCCGCGCATGCAAACGAAGCACCCAGAACTGAAGACGACCGAGGGACGGCCCCGCAGGTACTACTACTCGGAGCGCTCGGACAGCGCCGAAGTGGCGGCAGTCGAAAGCGAGGGTACGTCAGCGGCTGCGGATGTGAGTGCATTAAAGATTGACGAGCATGCGCTGTACCCACTGCTGTCGCAATACCTGTGGGAGGAATTCGGCGTGTTCTCCAAGCGCGTCGACGAGAAGCGCTCGTCCAACAAGCGCGGACCCAACGGCAACCGCTGGCTGTACCCGGACGTGGTCGGCATGGAGGACTTGGGCGCGGACTGGCACCAGGAGGTGCGCGACTGCGTCAACCAGTATTCCGACAAACGCACTAAGTTGTGGTCGTTCGAGGCCAAGCTACTGATCAACCGTTCGAACGTGCGCGAGTGCTTTTTTCAGGCTGTGTCGAATTCGTCGTGGGCCAATTTCGGCTATCTGGTCGCGGCGGAAATCGGTGGCACAGACACGCTGAAGGAGCTGCGAATGCTGTTCGCCGCCCACGGCATCGGTTTCATCAAACTGGACGTGGACAACCCTGCCGACAGTCAGGTGCTGATTCCTGCCCGCGAGCGTGACGAAATCGATTGGGACATGGCCAATCGGCTGGCCACAGAGAACCGTGATTTTCTCGAATACGTGAAGCTGGTGAAGCAGTTCTACCAGACCGGCGAGGCGCGCCCGGCGGACTGGGATGTTCCCGAGACGGGGGACTGACGGTTTATTCCAGATGGCCGATCACGTCGAGGCGTTCATCTCCACGCTGAAACGCCCCGAACCAGCCATCGCGCGAGTCGGCGCGCGTGCGGCTCACCAGCAACGTGAACCCCTCGCAGCCGCGCCCCTTGGCGGTGGCGAAGTCGGTGGTGTCGAATTTGGCCTCGCGCACCAGCGTCGTGGCCACCGACTTCATGGCCGATTCGAACAGGTCGAGCAGATGTTCTTGCAGGCTGGCGTCGATGTTGCGCGAGGTCACGTCGTCAATGACGGCGTGCTTGAATCGGTTACTCATGGTCAATGCTCCGTGGTGGGTACGGATGTCATGAACGCGCTGTTCGGGCTGAAAGCCAAGCGCATTCGGGATGGAACGATCAGATGTTGCGAAGTCGTCAAGCGCTGACTACTTGGTGGTGGATGCCATCTCGCTGACCCAAGCCTGCAACGCCCTCAGTTGCTCGGCGTTTTCGTGGCAGGTTTGGTAGTTGGCGGCAAGGGTTCCGGCGACGGCAGAGAGCGCAATGCCTGCGGCGGCCGCATCAGCATCTCGGGCGGGCTCGGGCAGG
>Ga0116155_10002550_pt1 | contig 12348 bp, 14 predicted proteins | sample AD_UKC032_MetaG_FD_89890 | JGI IMG/M metagenome (GOLD analysis project Ga0116155, IMG submission 89890) | Active sludge microbial communities of municipal wastewater-treating anaerobic digesters from USA - AD_UKC032_MetaG | ecosystem: Engineered > Bioreactor > Anaerobic > Digestate | place: USA...
CTAAATTCATTTAATATTACATATTCTTGTTCAATACTTCCCTTTATTTTACAATCCCCAAGTGTTTCACCAATATTATCCTTGGTTAAGATTAGTGATGTTTCCAGGGTTTTTTCTTCACCAGGGTTTAAACTAACCCCGTTTCTATAAAAGTTAACTTGTTTTCCCCCGTTACAAAGTAAATCCATACTGAATGTTCCGGAAATTTTTTCTACTGCTTTTATTGTTATTGGAATCGTTATTGTATCATCAACATTATACACGCTTTTTGGTTGTTGAAGAATAATTATCTCTGCAGAAACAGATGAAATAATCATCACTATAAAAATAATTAAGGCAAACTCTTTTTTCATTAAAATAACAATTAATATTTATTTATAAATATTTGTAGAGATTATTGATTATTTGAAATAGTCTTCAATTGTTTTAACTATGACTTTTTCCACGCTCTTAAATAATCTTTCCAATATTTTTAAGTGAAAAAGAATTCATTAATTACTCGGGATTTTCTATTTTAAAAGAATTATTGTTTTTCTAGTTGAATTACTTTATAATTTAACCCGAATATTTGGGTTATTATAAGCATCCATTATTATTTCTGGATATTCCCTATTTTCTTTTGGAAGCTTTTTTAATTTCTTATTTTTTGAGTTGATTTTAGTATTTGGATTAAAATCATATTCTTTGGCTGTTCCAACTCCAGCATTATAAGCAAAAAGAATCTTTTTCCTTTTTGTTTCTAAATCTGATTCTTTCCAATTTGGATCGTATTTTGCACAAAACTTAGATATAAAATTAAGGGTTTCTAAAGAAATTTCAAGATTTTTTACAGGGTTAAATAAATCTTTTTGCAAAGCAAGTGTATCAAATTTTCCTGTATAGGGATTTACAAATTTTGCAAATTCTTCTGGTCTAACAGTTTCGTATGCTTCTGGACCTAATTGCCCAAGTCCAATGTATCCACTTTTACTTACAGCATGAGCATCAAAATGGGATTCTTGCCTTAGCATAACTCTAAAAAGTCTTTTATCAAATTCTTTTGGAAATTTTTTAACATTTGAATATGCTTGTTTAATATATTCATTTAACAAGTCTGGCGAAAGAAGATGGGGTTTCAAGAATTTTATTTTTTCTAATTCTTCATTCCTTTTTTTATCTTCATTTAACATTTTTTCAAGTTCTGAATTTTTATATTTTTCATATTCTGCTTTTGCCTTTTCAAATGGGGTGGATTTATCCACATTTGTTATATAATTATTTGAAATCATCTTTGCGTATTCTAAATTTGGGGAATTATATAAAGAGCTATTTTTAGGAAAATCTGCATCAACTTTTTCTCCACTATAAAAGCTAGCCCCTGCTATTGTTAAAGCTGCTATTAAAGCTCCTTTTTTTAATTTCTTTTTTATATAGTTTTTAATTGTCATTTTAATTTATTACTCTTGTGTAGTGACACTATTTAAATGTTTGGGTAAAGATTTAGTTAAATTATCTGTGTATAAATTTGATAGATTAATATAGAAATAATTGAAATTTCCAATACTTACTTTGCAATTTCTATTCACTAACAAAATGTTCGGGATCACTATTCAATTCTAGCATACTGTTCACCTCCCGATAATTTTGTTATTTTAGTTAATATTTTTGTAATTTTTTCCATATTTGCTTTTTGACAAAGTCCCTTTAAAAGCTTTGTGTATTTTTAGTACATACTTTTCCTAATTTTTTCTTAATAAAATTAGTTTTATAAACATGTATTTCTTAAAACCAACATGAAGACTTTAAACTTGCATGTTGATTATATAAAATTCAAGCCACTTAAGAAGGCACTTAAAAGCATAGGAGAATTGGCTGAGAAAGACAAGAAAGAGAAAGAAGTAAAGGAAGCTTTAGTTGTCTTGATTGCTGTTGAAAAGTGTGATAGTGATGTTTCTGGAGTTGTAAAGCAATTAGTTGAAAATGTAAAAGATATTGCATCACAAGTGAAAGCCAAGAATATTGTGCTTTATCCTTATGCGCATTTGTCTAAAGATTTAGGTAATCCCGATATAGCTCAGGAGGTTTTGGAAAAGGCTGAAAAAGCATTGGATAAAGAAGGATTTAAGGTTGCAAGAGCTCCATTTGGGTATTATAAGGAGTTTGAATTGAAAGTTAAGGGACACCCTCTTAGTGAACTATCAAGAGAAATAAGAATAGACGGAGAAAAAGGCAAAGAAGAAGGCAAGGTAATAAAAGGAAAAGAAGCTGAAGAAAAGTACGACCCTAAACAGCTACTTAGAGAGATTTCAAAATCTAAATTAGATAGTTCAAAATTAAAGGATAACGACCATAGAATTCTTGGAAAGCAAATGGATTTGTTCAGTTTTTCAGAAGTTGCACCCGGAATGGTTTTCTGGCATAATAATGGTTTAATAATACGAAATGAACTAATTAATTTTTGGAGAGAGGAGCATAGAAAAGCAGGTTACCAGGAGATACAAACTCCTCAAATTTTAGATAAAAAACTCTGGCAGATTTCAGGGCATTGGGAGAAATACAAAGATAATATTTTTCTTACTGATTATGAAAAAAGAACCTTTGCTATTAAACCAATGAATTGTCCTGGAGGAATGCTTGTTTTTAAAAATTCTCCAAAATCTTACAAAGATTTGCCCTTGAGAGTTGGAGAACTTGGAGTGGTCCATAGGCAAGAATTATCTGGTGTTTTGGGGGGATTATTTAGAGTTATACAATTTACACAAGATGATGCACATATTTATTGCACTGAAGATCAACTTGAATCAGAGATTGTTTCTATAATTAATTTAGTTAAATATTTTTATGATAAATTGGGCTTGGATTTAGACCATGTTGAGTTATCAACACGCCCTGAGAAAAGGATTGGAAGCGATGAGATTTGGGATAAAGCAGAGAAAGCTTTGGAAAATGTCTTGAAAAAATTAAAAATGAAGTATAAAATAAATAAAGGGGATGGTGCCTTTTATGGGCCTAAGATAGATTATCATGTCAAGGATTCTTTAGAAAGAACTTGGCAAACTGGAACAATCCAATTAGATATGGCAATGCCCGAGAGATTTGATTTGGAATATACTGATAAAAGTAATACAAAGAAGAGACCTATAATGCTTCATAGAACTTTATTCGGTTCTTTGGAGAGATTTATTGGCATTCTTTTGGAAAACACAAACGGCAGACTTCCTACCTGGCTTGCCCCAGTACAAGTCAGAGTCTTGAGTTTCACAGACAGAAATGTTAAATATGCAGAGCAAATAGTTGAAAAAATGAAAAAAAACATTTCTTCTCTAAGGATAGAAACTGATTTTGATCAAAAAACAATTCAGGCAAAAGTTAAGGAAGCTGAAGAAATGAAAATACCATATATAATTGTTATTGGAGATAAAGAAGAAAAAGAAGGAATTGTAGCTGTAAGAAAGGGGGGAGAGAATATTGTTGAGAAATTGGATACAGATGAATTTATATTTGATTTAAAAATGAAAATTGAAAAGAGAATTTAATTGAATTAATCATATGAAAATATTTATAATCTAGATAGATTAATTAATAATATGAAAAGGGGCAATAAAATTAAAATTTTTATTTTGGTTGCATTGATTTTTTTAATATTTCTTCTTTGGTTTTTATTAAATAATGAATCTAATCAGGAAAATGTTTGTGCTAAAGAGGGGGAATACTTTTCTGCAGTATATATGAAAGAATATCCTGAACATTGTTGTGAAGGATTAAAAGAGTGGGATTCAGGCATGGACACAAGAATTTCTATCGGAAATGAATGTTATGAAACAATGTCTATGAGCGGTTCTCCTGTTGGAACATGTATAAACTGTGGAAATGGTGTTTGTGAAAATCTTGAGAATGTCTGCAATTGCCCAGAAGAATGCGATGCTGGAGATTCTCACTATTCAAGCATTAAAGATTTTTGTGATGATTTTGCAGGAAGTAAAGGTGGGCTTGCAGAAATGTGCAGAGAAGACCCTTATGATTTGCCTCTTTGTAAATTATGTGAATGGTGATTAATTTACTTTCTTAATCCTTCTTCTATTGCTAGTTTTTCTAATCTGTTGAATATTTCTTCTTTTCTTTCTTTTACATTCTGCCTGTAAATCCATTCCCCGTATTGACTTATTATTTCGTAAGGAAGATTGTTCTCTGGATTTTTGTAAAGTCCCCTTGCAGATTCTAAATTTAAGTATAATAGATTAACATAAGCATTTCTTATTGTGGGTTGAAAGTGATTATATTCCCCTTTCTCAATTTTTTGTATCTTTGGTCTTATTTCTTTTAACTTCTCTGATTCTCTGCTTTTATATCTTCTTCCTACTGTAAACCACTTGTCTTTTTCGATGTAAAGTATAATTCCCCCTATTTTAACTCCGGGTATTTCAGGAGGAATATGGTGAACTTTCATGATTTTAATAAGATAATTCTATTTAAAATAATTTATATTCTCCACTCTAAAACCTTATAAATTAAAGTATACTGAAAAAATTATGAATTTTCAGTTTTATTTTGAAAAGATGCTTGATTCAGAAGAATTTAAGAAATTTAAAGAAGAGCACAAAGATTCTTTTTTTTGTTCGGGTTTTTTTGTAATTGATAAGAAAGGAAATGAAGATAATCAAAATCTTGATTATTTTGTTCGTTCTCTTAATAAAATATTTAGTTTTAAAATAAATAATAAAATAGAGTTAACTCCTGTTGATAATTTTGGAAATGACCTTGTTCCAGAAGAAATTTCAGAAAATATAAGTTTTGATTTTACAGAAATTGAAGATATGATTTTAGACAAAATGGAAGAGGAAAAGATAAAAAATAAAATAGAGAAAATGCTTTTTAGTTTACAGGCAAAAGATAAAAAAAATTATCTTCTTGGAACAGTTTTTATTTCTGGATTGGGAATTATTAAAGTAAAAATAGATTTGGATGAGAATAAAATTGTTGATTTTGAAAAAAAGAGCTTTTTTGATATGGTTAAAATTGTGAAGAAGTGAAAATGATTATAATTTTATCAATATTTACTTTTTGACTTCAACTATAATATTTAGATTTCTTCTTGAAAATCTGCTTGCACTTTTATCATTTTTGCTAATTTTTTTATCAAAGATTTTTATTATCCTAAAATATTTTTTTAGAAGTGTTATTATTTCTTCTTTAGTATAAAGTTTGTAATATCTTTTTACATAAGATTCTTTTTCTCCATCATGAAATCCCCATTTTAAATATATTTCTTCTTCTTTATCTTTAAATTTTGGTTGTTCTTTGTCCCATACACTGATAAATGCTTTTGCTTTTGGTTTTAAGACCCGTGATAATTCTATTAAGCTTTTTTCACGATTTTTCTCTGATGGGATGCAATGTAATGCAGAGATATAGAGAGCATAATCAAAAAAATTATCGGGAAATTTAATTTCCCATGCATTTGATTCCAGAACTTTCTTATATGGTTTCTCTTTTGCTATTTTTACCATTTGTTTGCTGAAATCTATCCCGTAAAATTCTAGGTTTTTATCTTCAACAAGGTTTCTTCCACTACCACAACCCAAATCTAAAACCTTTCCTTTTTTATCTTTTAGAAAATCTTTTACCTCGCTGATAGGTTTAATCCTGAAATCCCTCCACTCATCTGCAATTTTATTCCAGACCTCTTGTTGATTCATTAATCAAAATAGAATATATAGATTAAAAATTGTTTCTTTTAGATATATTTACATTTCAGTTTCATTGAATTTCATAATTGTGAAAGAAGGGTAATTTTCTTTTTTTAGTTTTTCAACTCCTCCTAATTCTTCTAACTCTATTAAAAATGCGCAATCTACAATTTGTCCTCCAAGTTTTTTTATTAAATTGCAAGAAGCTAAAGCAGTTCCCCCTGTTGCAATTAAATCATCTATGAGAAGAACTTTTTGTCCGAGTTTTACTGAATCTTTGTGCATCTCAACCATATCTTTTCCATATTCCAGAGAATATTCTTGTTTTATTGTTTCATAGGGAAGTTTTCCAGGTTTTCTGATTAATACCACCCCTGTTCCCAGCCTCTCAGCTAAAATTCCTGCAAGAATAAATCCACGGGATTCAATTCCTGCAATTATATCAATTTTAGTTTCCTTATATTTTTCATAAAACATTTCTGTGAATCTTCTTAAGCTTTCTTTATCCTGCAATAAGGGGGTAATATCTCTGAATAGAACTCCTTTTTTTGGAAAATCTGGAATTGTTCTTATTTTATCTTTTAATTTCAGAATTTCCTGTTCTCTTGAGAAAGAATTTATTGTATCTAAGATAACTTTTTTTATGTTTTCTGTATTATCTCTCATAATTTTTCTTATTATATCCCAAGTAACTGGACGTTCATTTTCTTTCCAGCAATCATAGTCGGTAACCATTGCTATTGTAGCATAAGGAATTTCAGCTTCATTTGCAAGGATTGCTTCAGGGGAAGTTGACATATTTACTAAATGTCCCCCCCACTGTCGAAAAAGATTGCTTTCTGCTTTTGTTGAGAATCTTGGACCTTCAATTGTTATTACTGTTCCTTTTTTATGAAATGGAAATTTTAGTTTTTCACAACTTTCAATTAATTTTTTCCTTAAAATTTCAGAGAAAGGGTTTGCCATTGAAGTATGAATTGGCCCAAACTCAAATTTATCGAAGAAAGTTAATTTTCTTTGTTTTGTAAAATCAATAAATTGGTCAAGTATAACAAAATCCCCTCTTTTTATTTCTTCACGAAGAGAACCAACAGCAGTTGTTGCAATTATAAATTTACACCCTTCTGCTTTTAGTGCAAAAATATTTGCTCGATTATTTATTTCTGTGGGGGTAATTTCATGGTTTATCCCATGCCTCGAAATAATTACTAAATCCATGTTTTCTATTCTACCAGTTATTAATGGGGAAGAGGGTTTTCCAAAGGGAGTTTCAACTTCTTTTGTTTTAAAATCTTCAAGAATCTCTGAATTTTCAAGTCCAGAACCTCCAATTATCCCTATTTTCATTAATATGTTTAATAAGAAAAGATTTTATAAGGATTTTTGGTGTGGAGAATATAGATTAAATTGTTCTATTGATTATAGTATTTGATTAGAATACTCCCTGCTTCATCTAAACTTTTTCCAAAACAAATAATTCCTTCTTTATGGCCCCCCATTACAAGAATTTTCTTTTTTTTAACATCTGTTTCTTGGTATAATCTTAATATCTCCTTTGCCATTTCAGGGGTTCCAAATTCTACTTTTTTATTTGTTGTTGGTATTTTATCAATTAGTTTTTCCCATAAACCCAAATTATGAACATGAATAACTGCTTTTATTTCGGAATCAGACTGATAAACTGCTGCATGAGTCAGAGATTCAGAAGAGGCATCAATTTCCCCTGTACAATTCAGACTATTTTTTTCAAAATTGTAATCAGTAACTTTTGTGTAATATTTACTTGTTAATCTTTCAATTCCACCTGTTTTTGAGCCCGTAATTATAAACCCTTTTTTGTGTTTAATGCTTATGTTTCCAAAACCAACTCCATTTTCATACATTCCAATTAATTTTAACGAATAGAGTTTGTCTCTCCACCTATTAATATTTATTATATTTTTTGGAGATGAATTCCCAATTCTATTGCAACTAAATTTTATGTATCCTTCTTGCATTGGAGTATAATTTAAATTTACTTTTTATGCTCTGGAAAAAGATTAAGTATGTCTTCTTCATTGGCTTTGCAAATTCCTCTTTCTGTTATTAATCCAGTTACTAATCTTGCTGGTGTAACATCAAAACTATAATTTACAGCATTGCTTTCTTTTGGAGTTAAAAGGACTCTCTCAATTTTATTTCCTTTTGTTAATCCTGTAGCATATTTCACTTCTTCAGAATCTCTTTCTTCTATGGGGATTTCCTTAATTCCATCTTTCATTTTCCAGTCAAATGAAGAAGAGGGTAAAGCAACGTAAAATGGAATGTTATTGTCTTTTGCAGCCAGAGCTTTTAAGTAAGTTCCTATTTTATTTGCAACATCTCCCGCTATGGTTGTTCTATCAGTTCCCGTAATTACCAAATCCACTAATCCATGCTGCATTAAATGTCCCCCAGTATTGTCTGCTATTACAGTATAAGGAACTCCATGTTTTTCTAATTCCCATGCAGTTAGTTTTGCTCCTTGATTCCATGGACCAGTTATATCTACCCAAACATGAATTGGAATTTTTTTATCAAATGCGTTATATATAGAAGAGGTTGCAGAACCATAATCCACAAATGCTAGCCATCCTGCATTACAATGAGTTAAGATGTTTACCCTTCCTCCGTCCTTATTTTTGCTTATTTCTTCAATTAATTTTACTCCATGTTCTCCTATTCTTCTGCAAGAATCAGCATCTTCATCTGCAATTTTTTTTGCTGTTTCTTTTGCAATAATTATCTTATTTTCTAAACTTTCTTCTTTGCTTATTGCTTCTAATTGTCTATCTACTGCTAAGGCAAGATTTACAGCAGTCGGACGTGTTGCCTTTAATCTTTTTCCTACTTGAATTAAATAAGAGTTAAATTTTTCTTTATTTTGTATTGAGGCTTCTAAAGAGGCAAGATACATTCCATATCCTGCTGTTGCTCCAATTAACCCTGCTCCGCGAACGTACATATCTCTAATTGCTACTTCTGCATCTGCAGACCCGATTAAATTTTCTATTTCAAATTTGTGAGGTAATTCTCTTTGATTAATTATCTTCACAATAGTATTCTCTTTTGGGTCTATCCAAATTGTTCTATAATGTTTTCCATTTACATTCATTAAATTATTCTTTAACTTAAGTTTAAATAAACAATTATAATCGAGAATATGAGTTTTATTTTGATTTAACAAGTTTTTTAAATCTTCATTTATTATCTAAATAATGGTATTAATTAATGATTTTAATGGGATATTTGAATTTGGAATAGTTTTAGGAATAGTTTTTGTATTAATTATGGTTGCTTTGGGTATTTTTGTTTTTGTGTTTTGGATTTTAATGCTTATTGATTGTCTAAAGAGAAGATATAAGGAAAGTTCAGATAAAATTGTTTGGGTTATTGTAATTGTATTTACACAAATTCTAGGAGCTTTAATTTATTATTTTGTAGTAAAAGTTAAAGACAAAAAGAAATAGTTTATTTTTTAAATGATTCTTGCAATAAATAATTTATGAAAATTCCAGAAGGAAGTTTAGAGATAAGGAAACCAACAAAAACAATTTCAGGTATAACTCCTGTAGCAGTTATGCTGCCTCCAAGGAAATGTAAACATGGAAATTGCATTTATTGCCCTTCTATGAATGTTCCGCAAAGTTATACTCCTAAAAGTCCCGTTGTGCTGAGAGCAAAGGCACTTGATTATGGCGCATATAGGCAAGTAGTTAGTAGAGTTAAGGCATTTGAAGTTATGAATCACCCCACAGATAAAATTGAATTAATAATTATGGGCGGGACTTTTTTAGAATATCCTGAAAAATTTCAATATGATTTTATTAAAGGACTTTATGATGGATTAAATGGGAAGATTTCTAAAAATCTGGATGAGGCAAAAAAGTTGAATGAGAATTCCCAACATAGATGTGTTGCTCTTTGTATTGAAACGCGTCCAGATGTTTGTTGTGAATTTATTTCCAGAATGAGGGAGTTTGGATGCACAAGAGTTGAGTTAGGAGTTCAGTTAATTGATGATGATGTTTACAAACTAGTTAAAAGAGGGCATACTGTAAAAGAAGTTGTATTAGCTACAAAATGTTTAAGAGATGCTGGGTTTAAAATTGGATATCATTTAATGCCCGGATTACCTGGAAGTAATTTGAAGAAAGATTTGGAATTATTCAAGAAAATATTTTCTGATGAAAGATTTAAACCAGATCAGATTAAGATTTATCCGTGTCAGGTTTTGCCTAATTCAGAACTTGAAAAACTTTATTGGGGAGGAAAGTATAAACCTTATACTCCTCAAGAAATTCAGAAACTTTTAGTTGAAATGTTAAAGATTATTCCAAGATATTGCAGGGTAATGAGAATTATGAGAGAAATTCCTTTGGAATATTTAATTGCAGGGAGCAAAGATATTGGAATAAGAAAAGATGTTGAGGATGAGTTAAGAAATAAGAAAGTTAAGTTGAAGGAAATTAGATATAGAGAAATAGGATTTAATAAGAAAAATCTAAATTTAAATCTTAGATTAAAAAAAACGACATATAATGCTTCTGGAGGAAAAGAGTATTTTTTGGAGATTGTAAATAAAGAAGATATTTTATTTGGATTATTAAGATTAAGAATTTCCAATAAAGCAGCAATTATAAGAGAGCTGCATGTTTATGGGCAGAGTCTGAAATTGGGCGAGGGAGGAAAAGAAACTGGACAGCAACATACTGGATTAGGAAAATGGTTGATGAATGAAGCAGAGAAACTTGCAAAAAAAGAAAAATGCAAGGAAATTAAAGTTATTTCTGGAGTCGGAGTTAGGGAGTATTATAGGAAATTAGATTATATTTTGGAAGAAGGAAAAGGCGAATATATGAGAAAGTTTTTATAGAAAAGCTCTTTCTTGAAGTGATGAAAAAATTAATTGCATCTGATCCTGTTATCATTGAAAAAAATAAACTTCTTGTAGTGATGGATAATAAAGATCCTTTTTATAAGATTCCTGGAGGAACTTTAGAAAAAGAAGAAAGTTTAGAAGATTGTGCTATTAGAGAGCTTAAAGAAGAAACAGGTTTTTCTTGTGAATTAATTAAAAAATTACCTACAATGAAACTTACTAAAAATTTAGGTGCAAGCTATTCAACAAAAATTGAGTTACATCATTATCTGGCTAAATTAACTAATCCGATTAAAAATTATAATTCCTTTAATTACAATGGGCATTTTGTTGCATGGATAAATCTTCAGTGCATAAAAGATGAAAAATGTTTTGTTGCATCCAATATTAGGTTTTTAATTGAGGAAGGAAAAATAAAATAATTTTTTATAACAATATTTAAATAACCAAAAATCTTTTAGTTATTATGTCTGATATTGAGAGGTGTGTCCATCAAGTATCTGATGGGGGAAATCATTTACTTTTTAAAGAACAATGGGAAAGATGTAAGAATTGTGCATATGACCCAGAGAATAATAAAAAATGTTCTGGTTATTCTCCAATAGTGTATTCTACTTCAGAAAATATATTGGAAAGCAAATTAAGTGTTTTTTATTCCATCTCACAACCAGATTTAAGCAGGGCAATTGCATAATTAAAGTTTGATTTTTCCTGTCTGCCAATCTTTTATAATTAATCTTGCTGTTGCATCTTCATTTACTTCTCCCCCCCGCTTTAGAAATCCTTTTCTTTTTCCTAATTCTTCAAGAAGTTTTTCAGAGTCTCCCTTTGAATTTATTTTATAAGTTCTTTCTAGAATCCCCGGATAATCTCTAATTATTGTTGCAACAACTAATTCGGGTTCTTTAACTTGACTATAACTTCTTGCACCAAGTTTAGCATGATTAGAAATTTTTTCTTTATCTTGCTGAGAATACTCTTTTTCTGGAATTATCCCGGGAGAATCAAGTAAAATAATGTTTTGTGTGAGTTTTATTTTTTGCATGCTTTTTGTAAAACCCGCATCACTCCCTACTCCTGCAGAACTTTTTCCGATAAGAGAATTTATTAGAGAACTTTTTCCTGTATTAGGATAACCTATTATTCCTACAATTATTTTATGATAATCATCTGGTTTTTTTTCAACTTTTTTTGCCTCTATTTTTATTCTGTTTCTTAGTTCTTTTATCCCTTTCCTTTTAGTTGAAGATACAAAAACATAAGGAATTAATTCTGGAGATAATTTTAAATTGTTTTTATCAATTAAATCAGCTTTGTTAAAGACATAAATTATTCTTTTATTTTTCTTCTTTACTTCTTCTTCAAACTTTTCATTCCGTGTTTCTTGAATGAATCTTGCATCAAGAATTTCCAAAATTATGTCTGAATCTTGAATTACTTTTTGAGCTATTAAAGGGTATTTTCCTTTTTGCTTTCTTATGTTTTTTATTTTTCCAGTATGCCTTGAAGAAAAACTATGTCTTGGTCTCATAATCTTTGTAGGTAAATTGAGTTTAAAAATCTAGATAAAAGCGCCCCGACCCGGATCACATCCGGAGATTCAAACATAACTTAATCTTTCTAAAGTCTCAGAATTAAATAATGCTTTCAGCATTATATACGCCCCGACCCAGCTTCGCTGAAGATTCGAAAAACTTGCAAGAATTAAACCAACCTCGGAATGAAACTTTTAGTTTCATAAAACGCCCCGACCCAGCTTCGCTGAAGATTCGAAAAACTTGC